>Ga0136846_1218658_pt1 | contig 14797 bp, 13 predicted proteins | sample HopSoiMetagenom2_FD_96841 | JGI IMG/M metagenome (GOLD analysis project Ga0136846, IMG submission 96841) | Grasslands soil microbial communities from Hopland, California, USA - 2 Assembly 2016 (version 4) | ecosystem: Environmental > Terrestrial > Soil > Grasslands | place: USA: Hopland...
GCCGGAATACGGAGCGCGTATCTGCGTCTTTGCAATGATCACTCGAACAATGTCCATATCAGCTTTCAGATTATTCACCTGCAGCTCTGCCAGGTCATATTCCTGCTGACTGATCCCTTGTATCTTCAAAAGTTCTCTATATCTCTCAACAGTTTTTTCTGCTATGCTTAATTGGACCTGCAGTTTTTCCAACTGTGCCTGCAAATCACCATCAAAAAGCTTTGCGAGAAGTGTTCCTTTACTCACTGTTGCACCTTCCCGGATATTAAGTGCAACGAGTCTGCCGGAAATTTCCGGTCTGATCTCCGTCTCTTCGTATGGCATTAATGTACCTGGAACCTGGAGATCTTCACTCATCACTCTTGCTTTCACAACATAGGCCTCGGCCTGTATGGGTGGACTGACTGGCCTGCCTCCTCCTTTAGGACCAGCTGCGGCGTTTTCCTTATCTGAAGAATTACTACATGCGGACAAAACCAAGGCTACTAAAACTACTACGATCTGTTTCATCATAATGTCCAAAAATAAATCTATTCAAAAATTGGGGAGTACCGTTTATACCATTGGACGCCTAATGATTTAGAAGCCTGCGATATAAGTTATAGTTCTCCCTCGTGAAAGGATGCAAAGATAAATTCAGAAGGCACATTAAATTCTGCTAAAAAAACCTTGGCTATTTTTAAGGGAATGCCGGGTGCTTTTTCTTTGGAAAGCCACATGCCCAGATGCTGATATTGGGGAATGCAATGGGGTTAAAACAGGGTCTGAATACCGTGTGCAAGCTTGCCTTCATGTTCAAGTAGCCATTTCTTACGCCAGAGTCCGCCTGCATAGCCCACAAGTTTATTATTTGATCCGATGACGCGATGGCACGGAATGATGATGGCCACATTGTTGCGACCACTAGCGGCCGCTGCAGCACGGATGGCTTTGCTATCACCAAGCCTTCTGGATAATTCAAGATAAGAGATGGTTTTCCCAAAAGGAATCCCGGTAAGTTCATTCCATACGCGTTGTTGAAATGATGAGCCTGCCTGGTTAATGGGAATCGAAAAACTTTTTCGTTGACCATGAAAATATTGAATCAACTCTTCGAGGCACTGTATCAACAACGGGGGCATTTGCCTTCGTCTATCGACTGGAGGTTTTTCTATTTTATCTACAAAACTGATTTCACTGATGAACTTTTCATTAGCTGCGATCCTTAGCAATCCAATCGGCGATTGGTAATATGTCACCACCTGGTCGGAGGTAAACTGCCGGATCTTTCCACCATCCTGGAAACTCTCCGCATTATCGAATGCGCTGCCTATGGTCATGGGCTTAGGTTAACCGATTTTCCAGCCGTTTCCAACGGGCTGATCGGGTCTTAATAAAACTACATCTTTTTCATCTGTATATACGCCGAGAATAAGGCATTCGCTAAAAAAATCAGCAATCTGTTTAGGTGGAAAGTTGACCACTGCTATCACCTGGCTTCCTATCAACGATTCTCTCGAATAAAGGTTTTTGATCTGTGCCGAAGATTGTTTGATGCCGAACTCGCCAAAATCGATTTTCAATTTCCAGGCGGGCTTCCTCGCTTTTGGAAAATCAGTAACTTCAACGATCGTTCCAGACCTGATATCAATTTTTTCAAAGTCATTCCACGAAATATTCATTCGATAATCTTTTATTCAATAACAACACTAATATAACCTAAGTATGAAACGTACAGCAACCGCCGTTTGGAACGGCTCAGGGAAAGAAGGAAATGGCAAACTAAGTACACAGAGTAATACATTAAAGCAAACCGCTTACTCTTATAAATCAAGGTTTGAAGAAGGCACCGGAACTAATCCGGAAGAATTGATTGCAGCGGCACATGCAGGCTGCTTTAGTATGAAATTAAGCTTCGTACTTGGGGCCGCAGGGTTTACTCCTGAAAGCATCGAAACAACTTCAACCATAACACTTGAAGATGGTGCCATAAAAAGTTCACAGTTGAATGTAAAGGCCCAGGTTCCCGGAATCAGCGACGATCAATTCCAGGAATGTGCAGAAGATGCAAAAGCGAATTGTCCTGTTTCAAAAGTCTTGAATGCGCAAATCACCATGAACGCAACACTGGAGAGTATGGCAAATGCTTAACCATAACTTTTAACTCGTAACTAAATCATTTATGTCAAACAATGCATCTCGTAGAAAATTCATTCGCGATAGCGCTCTTGCTGCTACTGGATTTTTTATTGTACCCCGGCATGTATTAGGAAAAGGGTATGTGGCACCAAGCGATAAGTTGAATATTGCCTCAATTGGGGCAGGTGGAAAAGGCCAGAGTGACATTGCTGAATTTTTCAAGAGCGGACACGCCAATATTGTTGCACTTGCGGATGTAGACGACAGGCAGTCCGCCACAACCAGGAAAAATTTTCCCAACGCCCGAAATTATAAGGACTTCCGGCAGATGTTGGAAAAGGAATACAAGAATGTTGACGCTGTTTCAGTATCCACACCGGACCATGTGCATGCGGTAGCCGCTTTAGCTGCAATGCAACTCGGCAAGCACGTATATGTTCAAAAACCGATGACCCACGATATCTACGAAGCGCGTACGCTAACGGAAGCGGCTAAACGCTATAAAGTGGTAACGCAAATGGGCAACCAGGGCGCCTCGGGAGATGGGGTTCGTCAAATGCAGGAGTGGTACAAGGCCGGAGCAATCGGTGATGCACATACGATTGTTTGCTGGACCAATAGACCGGTATGGCCACAGGGTTTTGGTAAACCGAAGGGTAAGGAAGATATTCCTCCCGAATTAGATTGGGATCTTTGGCTGGGTCCAAATGAATACGAAGAATACCACAAGGGATATGTGCCTTTCAACTGGCGAGGGTATTGGACGTTTGGAACTGGTGCATTAGGTGATATGGGTTGCCATATTATCGATCCTGCTTTTAAGACCGTTGGGCTTGGATATCCTTCTACCGTGGAATGCAGCGTTGCGAATGTTTATGAGCAAATGTGGACGGCTTCATATTACCCGGACAGTTGTCCCATCTCTTCTTCACTTAAGCTCAATTTTCCAATGAGCAATGGCAAGCCTGATGTGAAGTTATACTGGATGGATGGAGGTATTGCACCTGAGCGCCCGGATGAATTATTGGAAGGTGAAAAAATGGGTGATGATGGTGGCGGTGCAATTATCACTGGAACCAAAGGCAAGATGATGTGTGGAACTTATGGAAGTAATCCAACCTTGTTACCTACTTCAAGGAATAAAGAAGTAAATGTTGCTAAAACACTTGCAAGAGTACCTGAAGGCCATTATGCGCAATGGGTGAATGCTTGTATTGCAGGCTATGGCAAACAAGAGGTAAGCTCACCGTTCGAATATGCTGGCCCGCTTACTGAGACTATTCTTATGGGCAACCTTGCCCTTCGTGCATGGAATGTAAAAGAAGGCAACAAGTTTACAGGGAGAAAGAAATTATTATGGGATGCCGCGAATATGAAGATCACTAACTATGATGCCGCCAACCAGTTCGTACAGCGGACGTACAGGGAAGGTTGGGGAAAAGCAGGCTTCTAGGGATTGCGGATTGAGAGATTGCGGATTGCGGATTGTAAGAAGTGGATAAAAAATCATACAGCCGAAAAGGTTTACCAAAATCCGCAATCCGCAATCTCTCAGTCCGCAATTAAAATAGCGAAAGCCCCCACTGGGGGCTCTCTAATTTTTTGTCAGGTTGATCTAGTAGATCATATGGACGGATTTTGTTGCCCTGACTAGGTTCTTCATTAGGACGGTGGCGTGTACGGTTCAATAGGGTATTGGGCTTCGGCTTTCAAAGGATGTCGTCTTTCAACTTGGTTTTCAAAGGATTATGGCTTCTCAAAAAAGGGTTTGGATTAACAACCGTTCATGAATCAAAGATGAAAATTATCGGCCTTGAATTGAAATCTTTTCGGCCAGTGAGGGATTCTACTCGGTGAATTTACGTATGCGAAGGATGAGAGCTTTACTATATAATATTCAGTCGCTTTAATACTTCGTCCCGATGCCCTTTACTAATTGGCACCTGGTTGCCCTGGATGAGGAGGATGTTGCCATCAAGGTCATCAATCTTGGTAAGATTGACCAGGTAGGAGCGATGTACTTTCAGAAACGTCGCTTTATCAAGTTTCTCCTCGAGATTTTTAATTGTATTGAGCGTTACATATTTCTTGCTCGGAGTAACAAACTTGACATAATCGCCCATGCTCTCTACAAAGAGAATATCGGTATTCTGAAGCTTGATTAGTTTAGTGTCAACTTTAATGAACAAATGATCCTGGTCAACCTTTGCCGCACTGATTTCATTCGTTCCTTCGATTTTTTGAATCGACTCAAGAAAGCGCTGGTAGGTAAATGGCTTTTTCAGGTAATCGGCCACGTTATATTGAAATGCATCGAATGCATATTCGGTTTTCGAAGTAGTAAGAATCACTTTAGGGGAATAGCTGATCCGGTCAAGCAGATCAAATCCTGTAGCACCGGGCATTTCAACATCGAGGAAAATCAGGTCGACTACGTGCTGGTTTAAAAATCCAAGCGCATCCTCCACATTTAGAAAGTGGCCCAATACATCAACTTTGCCACTCCTCTCACAGAATTTTCTTAAAAAATCTGCAGCAACCGGAATGTCCTCTACTATGATGGATTTGATCTTCATTTTTTTGTACCGTTGAAATCTTTTAGTCTATCAAGTTCCGTTATGATAATTTTTTTACCCGACTCGGTTTGTTTCTTCAGGTCTTTATAATCGGCCTCCAACTCGTCAATCTCTTTTGACTGTTCACATTTTTTTTCCAACGCCTGGTACGCGGCCTGGATTCCGCTCAGTCCTACAAATCCCATCAGGGTTTTACATTTATGAACTGCTTTTCTCAATTCTGTGATATGTTTTCCCTTGTATGCAACTTCGATTTCAGCAAAATAGTCCGGCAGGTACTTCAAAAAATCCTTAAATACTACTTCCGCATATTCCAGGTCTCCCTCATATAGATCATTTAGCAAACCAGAATCAAGTTCTGCGCTAAAGGCAAATGAATTAGAGCCGGATTTAATCATCTCTATAATTTTATTCTCTATGCAACGTTGATTTATAAGTTCTTAGTGTATAATGGGTCGTTCTATTGAAAATTTCTTATTCCCAATCCATTTTTTTATGAATAATTCGTCTTTATCCTTTCTGTTTTTTGGAATAATGGGATTTTTTTCTATTGCAGCAAGTACAGATTTCTCTTTATTACAGGCAATGCCTGGTATGATGCATCCCACCAATAACGATGCGCAATGGTTTGGCATAATTGAGTTACCCTTCTTATTGGTCTCCGTTTTTTTTGCATTCGCAACGGCACATAAATTCAGGAATACCAGGTTAGGTAAAGGAATGCGTTATCTAGCGTGGAGTTTTGTGGTAATGGCGGTTGGTCATTTACACATGCAAGTGGAACAGTTCACCGGCATCAATGCTTTTAAATCATTGCTGGGCCCCAATGCGGGTTTAATAACCTGGTCAATTGCGTTACTTGCCACATGGGGATTGTCGGCTGCAGGCCTTTATTCAATTTATAACGTGGCAAGGGAAGAAGCAAATTGAACGCGATCTCCGGTGGCAATCTATTAAATCAAACCAGTAGTGTCCTCACCTAAGCGTGCGGTCTCTCCTTCATCAAGATCATCATTCTTATCATGCACACTTAAATCTGGATCTTGATTAATATCCTCTTCGGCCTGTTGATGTGCCTCGGCAACATTTGCATTTTCGCGGGTTTGTTGATCCCTTACATTTTCGCTCTCCTCGTTAGGTTTATTTCTTGGATCCATATGTTGTTTTTTTGAATATGCTTGAAAAAATCCTGCCAGAAAGATTATCACATTAAAGCTTGTTCATTGCCAAATTTCCCCTCCTCATAGTCCATGTAGGCCTGGATGATCTCCTCTTTAGTATTCATGACGAATGGCCCGTAAGCCACAAATGGTTCACCAAAAGGTTTCGCATAACCCACGAGCACAATTGAATCGGCCGTGGCTTCTACTTGTAGTGATTGACCTTCATTAGAAAACTCTATAATCTGGTGCGCCATTGCAGGTGATGAGTTGACAAGGACTTCGCCCTTGATCACATAGAATAGAATATTCTGGTCTTCCTGAATGTCTATAGTAAATGATCCTTTCGGCTGGAAACTGAATAGTGCGAGGTGAACGCCCGTCATGGACTGAATCGCTCCTTCCATTCCCCACCAGTTTCCTGACGTCAACTGAGCAGTCACTTTCCCCTCTTCCAAACTTAATACGGGGATCTGTTCCTTTTGCAAGCCGGTATATTTCGGCTTCACCATTTTTTGACGGGCTGGTAGATTGATCCACAACTGCAACATCTCTAGTGGACCTCCGTTCGTTTTAAATTCCTCAGATGAAATTTCTGCATGAATCAAACCACTACCGGCAGTCATCCATTGTATTCCGCCTGCTTTAATTATTGACGAAGACCCACTGCTATCCTTATGCGTGAGGTCTCCTTCCAAAATAAATGTCACTGTTTCGAAGCCGCGATGCGGATGCGGGCCAAATGGCAAGCCAGCGTTTTTGGGTTTGTATTCCTGGTAACCGTGATGGTTTAAAAGTATGAATGGATCCACCTGGTTCATGGAGAAATCTTCGGTGGGCATTGCCCTGAATGTGATGAGGTCAGCAATAGGCTCATAAACGGCTTTATGTACCGCTTTGATTTTTCTTTCTTTTGTTGCAGTTTGATTCATACATCAAAGTTTCAAGTCAATAATTTTTTGCACGCTCATATTGTGCCGGCCACGTTATTTCAACATCTGCTTCCCTTGCCGCCTGCAGGGGAAAATATGGATTGCGCAAAAGTTGCCTCGCCATGAGCACAACGTCCGCCTGCTGGTTTCTCAAGATCGATTCTGCCTCTGATGCTGTTGTGATCATTCCAACCGCGCCCGTCATAATGCCGGCTTCCTTTTTAATCTTTTCCGCAAACGGAACCTGGTACAACGGACCCACAGGGATTTTTATTCCGTGTACATTTCCCCCCGTTGAACAATCAATGAGATCAACGCCTCTTTCTTTTAAGTTCTTTGCAAGTTCAATTGAATCTTCCACAGTCCATCCGCCTTCTACCCAATCAGTGGCTGAAATCCTTACAAATAAAGGCAGCGAAGGCGGCCAGCGTTTACGAACAGCATCGGTCACATCAAATAATAGACGCGAACGGTTCTGAAAAGATCCTCCCCATTCATCTGATCGCTGATTACTTAAAGGTGATAAGAATTCGTGCAAGAGGTAGCCATGCGCCGCATGAATTTCAATCAGCTTAAATCCTGCAGTCTTTGCCCGTATCGTCGCTTCTTCAAAATCCATGATCACTTTCTGAATGTCTTCCTTAGTCATCGCCTTCGGTACGGTCTCGCCTTCCTTAAACGCAATTGCACTTGGTGCCAGCGTTTGCCAGGCGCCTTCATCGGCTGCGAGGGCTGCTCCTCCTTTCCATGGAAGATGATGGCTTGCTTTTCTTCCTGCATGCGCAAGTTGAATACCAGGCACGGTTCCCTGTGAATCAAGGAACCTGGTTATTCGTTGCAAAAACGGAATGTGGTCGTCCTTCCATAGTCCGAGATCGGAAGGAGTGATTCTGCCTTCAGGTGAGACCGCACTGGCCTCTGCGATGACTAGGCCGGCCCTTCCAACAGCCCGACTACCCAGGTGAACAAGATGCCATTCATTTGCGAAGCCATCAACTGAACTATACTGGCACATGGGAGAGCAAACGATGCGATTTGCAAATTCAAGTTCTCGTATTCGAAATGATTCAAATAATTTATTCATAGTGCGAAGATCTCAATATTGCAAACTTCTCACCATGTTTTGAATGCTATTCATCTTCATCATTATTTCCTATTTTGAGCCTTTATTGATGCATTCGAGTCACATGAAACTACTTCCATCCCTCGTCGTTTTGTTATTGATGAGTTTTTCGGCGTTCGCGCAGCAAAGGAAAGTCTTTAAAATCAATCCCGGCCAGAAAGTGATTGAGGGTATACCCCGCGAGGACCTGTATAAATATCCAGCGTTTATTCCGGGTGAGGTGTACTTCAAGAATGGTAGAGTTGGCACGGCACAAATGAACTATAACAACCTTTATGCGGAGATTCAGTTTGTGGGTCCAAAGATGGACACACTTTCGCTCTCAGAAGAAAAAAGTATTGATTACATTAAGATAAACGCTGATACTTTTTTTTATCACGAAGGATACGTCGAATCAATAGCAATCTACGGACCGGTTAGACTTGCAAAGAAGAACTTCATTGACTATGTAAAAAAAGAAAAACTGGATGGGTATGGGCAGAAATCGTCTGCGTCAATTGAAACGTATTCGTCAATGAGCGGCGGTGGGAATCAGGCACTACGAGACCTTGTGGCAAAAGAAATTCTCACTTTTGCACCATATACCAGTTATTATTTCGGCGACAGGTTCAACAAATTTAAAGTGGCCACCAGGAAAAACCTTCTTTCTATGTTTGGGAAAGACACCAACCAGGAAACCAGGATTGATAATTTTCTGAAAACTGAATCAATTGATTTCAGAAATCCCGATGATCTGCTAAAGGTTGCAGTGTTTATTAGCAATCTATAATTCGATTTTTAAATTCTTAAATTCTGTTAATTCCCCCGATTTTTTTCTACTGGCTGGTTAGAAAGGCAATTCTGCAATATCTTCCCGCCTCGATTTGAAGCGCTTTATGAAACAATGTGTCCGTGTAACGAGTTTGTTCATTGTTTTTAGTCTTGTTGTGGGGATTAGTTATGGACAGGTTTTCGATTCCGTCTTAAGAAAACTGGATACGCAATTCCCGCAGGAAAAGCTCTATCTGCAATTTGATAAGTCTGCCTATAATCCTGGTGAAACGATTTGGTTCAAGGCTTACCTATTATCATCAAATTATCCTTCCGATATCAGTCATACCATTTATGCCGAACTGGTGAATGAGGATGGAAAAGTGATAGAGAAAAAAAATGCCCCTGTATTCCGGTACTGCGCTGCCTCTTCCTTTGAGTTGCCAACGGACCTTTCGGGTAGTGCAGTGTACGTAAGAGCGTACACGAGATGGATGTTGAATTTCGATTCATCTTTCTTGTTTGTGAAGGGATTCCCTTTGATCGGTGCTAAAAAGAAGAGTGCTAAAGCTGTTGCCGCTCAACAAGCATATGCCGTTCAATTTTTTCCTGAAGGAGGCGACCTGATAGAAAGTGTTCCGTCGCGGGTGGCATTTAAAGCGATCGACCAAAATGGTTACCCAATACCTGTGACCGGTGAGATCCAGGACAGTAAAGGGAAGGTAGTTGCCGATTTTAAGTCGGTGCACGACGGAATGGGCTTCTTCCGCTTCACGCCGCAGCCGGGCGAGGAGTATAAATCGAAATGGAAAGATGTAAAAGGGCAATCGCATGAAACCATCCTTCCTGCGATAATGAAAGACGGAGCTACGATTGAAACAAATAGTGTTGAGAGCGGCATACAGTTTATCGTTAGAAGACCTGCAACTCAGCAAACCGACAATCAATACCAACTCGTTGCTCAAATGCAACAGCAACTGGTCTACAGGGCAAAGGTGAACCTGTCTGCAAAAACGGAAGTATCGGCTATTCTACCCATTGAAAATCTAGCATCTGGCATTCTGCAATTGACACTCTTTACCAACGATGGTAAACCAATAGCTGAACGGATTGTTTTCGTAAACAAGCAGGATTATTATTTCATCACTGATCTGAATGCTGCAGCAAAAAATTTTTCCCCTCGCGCAAAGAATGTACTTCAAATTAATGTCCCTGATACCATTATTGGAAGTCTTTCAGTGGCAGTAACGGATGCGGACATCAACCCGGCTATCAGAGATGACGATGATATCTTTTCAAGTGTATTACTCACTAGTGATATCAAGGGATATGTGCATCATCCTGCTTATTATTTTGCAAGTGACGCGGATTCCGTTTCCGCCCACCTGGATCTTGTTATGATGACAAACGGATGGAGAAGATTCAAATGGGAGGAAGTATTGGCCGGTCATTGGCCATTAATAAAATTTAAGCCCGACAATTACCTTGCGATCGAAGGAAGCATTCGCGGACTGAATAAAAATGATTTGAAGACCCGCGATATCTCTGCCATTCTTCAGCCAAAAAATGGAGGTAAACAAATTGTTTCTATTCCCATCGAACAAGATGGACGTTTTGAACTGCCAGATTTATTGTTTTTCGACTCCCTGAAATTATTTTATCAACTAAACGATGACAAGGATAAGGTACTGACGAGCCGCGCCAATTTTGATATTTCATCCAACCTGATGAGGGAATTTGTGTCAGTTCCTATTCCCAAAAGCAAAGACTTATATATTCTTCGTCCTGATTCTATAACAATGATGAAGAGTAGGCTTGCTGCGCAAAAGTATTTAGATCAACAACGGAAGGTGCAAACTCTGGCAGCAGTGGAGGTGACCGCAAAACAAAAATCGGCGAAACAAAAGTTGGAAGAAAAATACACATCAGGTTTATTTTCCGGTGACGGGAATACGTTTGTCCCAGACGATGACCCTTCAGCCCTCGGTGCGCAAGATGTATTTACTTATTTGCAAGGGAAAGTTGCTGGCTTACAAATCAGCACTGTCGGCGGCCAGGTGAGCCTGACCTGGAGAGGTGGATCACCTTCGCTTTTCCTGGATGAAATGCAGCAACAGGATCCGTCATTATTGCAATCGACTCCTATGAGCAACGTTGCATTGATCAAAGTATTCAGACCACCTTTTATGGGTGCAATGGGAGGAGGATCGGGCGGCGCAATTGCAGTGTATACGAAGAAAGGAGGCGCATCGAACCAGGATATCAAAGGACTCGACTTTGTAAATATTGCAGGGTATTCCCCCATTAAGGAATTCTATTCTCCGGACTACGAGATGGATCCCGCCGCGGACAAAAATGATTATCGAACTACTCTATATTGGAATCCTTATCTCTTAACTGACAAAGCCAATAGAAAGATCCTCCTCACTTTCTTCAATAATGATGTCACTAAAAAGATCCGCGTAGTGATTGAAGGCATGAATGCAGATGGAAAATTGACGAGGATGGAAAAAATATTTCAGTAGGGGACAAGGTTGCTTGTGATCTTTGATTAAAGTTCTACTATACTTCATTTGACAGGTTAAGCATGTGATCCCCATAACCACCGAGACTATGTTTCTATGATTCTAATGTGATGAAATCGAAACTGAGGAACCTGGGATTTCTGGCGTTCGATCAGCGGAAGACGGAAAATTCTCTCCTCGTGGCTATTGGATCAAATATTCGGATTCAACAACTACCTTAGTTGACCGCCATTCTTCAAACATGAAATCACTCGCCTTTATCTTCATCCTCTTTTTAGTTAACTGCGACGTCAACGCACAGGCAGATAGTATTCTATATTTCCACTCATTCGATGGGACAAATATTGCTTACCAGGTGAAAGGAAAGGGAGAGGCAGTGGTGCTGATACATGGATTTATCGTGAATGGCGAATCATGGAAGAAGACCGCGGTTTATAGTGACCTCCTTGCTGCAGGATATAAAGTGATTATTCTCGATCAGCGTGGTAACGGAAAATCAGACAAACCACAGACCGCCGCTGCATATGCCAATGATGCTGAAGCCAGGGACATTATTGGATTGACTAAGATGCTTCGTTTAAAAAAATACAACGTGGTTGGTTATTCGCGCGGATCTATTATAAGTGTCCGACTTCTTGTGCTGGACAAACACGTCAAACGTGCGGTATTAGGTGGCATAGGAACCGGCTTTATGGATCCGGAATGGCCGAGGAGGAAAATGTTTTATCGCGCACTCTCCGGTGATTCGATCCCTGAATTACAACAGATGGTGAAAAATGTTCAGGCCGCTGGCCTCGATCAACATGCATTAGCTCTATTGCAAAAAGAGCAGCCTTCCACGAGCGGACAGGAATTATCTAAAATAAAGCAAAGAATCCTCATTTTATGTGGAACAGAGGATGCCGAACTTGATGAAGCCAAACAATTAGCTACGATCTTCAAAAATGGAAAGTTTGGTACTATGCCAGGCGACCATGGCGCTGCTGTTCGAACTGCCGAATTCTCCCGTCACATTCTTGACTTTCTGAAACAATAGTCCATATTCATCTGTGTGCATTTTGCTGGCAAATAATTTTCAGTAGGTGTGTAAAACCAGAGAATGCGTTTTCCCATTTGTACGTATCGCATCCAGTTACACCACGAGTTTACCTTTGAGCACCTCAAAGAAATTCTCGAGTACCTTGAAAAACTGGGTATAAGCACCGTATATGCATCACCGATATTTGCCTCTGTGGCCGGCAGCTTACACGGGTATGATGTGGCTGATCCACACAGGATCAATCCCCAAATTGGCACCGAGGAACAGTTAGGGGAAATCACAAGCATCCTAAAGAAAAAGAAGATGAACTGGTTGCAGGACATCGTTCCCAACCACATGGCGTTTGATTCCACCAATGAACGGCTAATGGACGTGCTTGAAAGGGGAAGAAACTCGGAATTCGCAGATTACTTCGACATCATTTGGAGTCACCCGGACTTTGGTGGCAGATTAATGATTCCGTTCCTCGGAGAGGAAATACAGAATTGTATTGATAACTCACAGATCACGCTGCACTTTGAGGAGACTGGTTTTACTATTCATTACGGCGACCATAGTTGGCCCCTTTCAGTTAGTACTTACAGTTTGCTATTCCCGAAACTTCAGGATTCCGTTGTGGCTTTGGGACATGAAACCACCCAGAAGCTACAGCAAGAATTAGATGAGTTAGTAGAAACCGCCAATTCAGTTTTAAGTAAAAAAGAGTGGAAGGCAGCGAAGGAAGCATGGTTAGTTAAAGTCTCGGCGAGCGAGTCAATAAAGAAAGCAATTGCCGCAAACGTTGGGTTCATAAATAAAGAACTAGGATTATTAAAAGAAATTCTTGACCGGCAATTCTATGAACTCTCTTATTGGAGACACACAGAGAAGCGAATAAATTATCGAAGATTTTTCACCGTGAATGGGCTCATCTGCCTTCGGATGGAAGAACAAAAAGTTTTTGAAGAATATCACCAGTACATCTATTCCTTATTGCAGAAAAATTACCTCCATGGATTGAGGATAGATCATATTGACGGCTTATATGACCCAACGGAATACCTGAAACGATTAAGAACATTAGTGGGTGACGATTGTTATATCATAGCAGAAAAAATATTAGCGCCTACAGAAGAGTTACCACACGATTGGCAGTTGGAAGGAACAAGCGGATATGAGTTTCTTTCGCATGTGAGCAGGTTGCTTACCGACAGGGAAGGCGCTAAGAAATTAGAGAATTTTTACAAGAATACAATTGCTGGAAGCAAAGTGTACGAGGACATTGTATTTGAAAACAAGTTCTTCGTTTTGATTACTTATATGCGCGGGGAATTGGACAACCTCACCAGGTACCTGCAGGAGCTGGGATTGTGGAAAGGTGACGAAACAGGAGAGAATGACTTGAAAGAGGCTCTTGCTGCATTCATGGCTGCTTTTCCTATTTATCGGATTTATCCCGACGCTTTTCCGCTGGATCAACTCGAGCTAGCCGATCAGGCTTTTCAAAAAGCATTGAGTAAAAAGCCTGCCCGCAGGAAAGAACTTGAATGGATTCGATCATTGTTCGACGCGAAGAATAAGTCATTGAATGAAATTTCTTCGGAATTAATTTTCTTAAAACGCTTGATGCAATTTACTGGTCCGTTAGCTGCGAAAGGAGTTGAAGACACCACCTTTTATTATTATAACCCGCTGATCTCTCACAATGAAGTTGGAGACGAACCTGGGAAACTTGCCATCACTTCAAGCGCCTTTCACCGGCAAATGATCAACAGGAATAACAAAACACCTTTTTCATTGAATACAACCAGTACACACGATACCAAGCGAGGTGAAGATGCACGAATGAGGATCAATGTGCTAAGCGAAGTGGCTGATGAGTGGACGAAGTGCGTTGAGCATTGGATGCGAGTGAATATCGGCCACAAAACCAAAACCAATAATAAGGTGGTCCCATCACTGAATGAAGAATACTTCATCTATCAATCCCTTATCGGGGGTTTCCCTGCGGACTTGAGACTGCAGGAAGAAGACGTAAACAGGCTGAAGGAATATGTGAGAAAATTTCTCAGGGAAGAAAAGATATATACAGACTGGACGGAACCAGATGAAAATTACGAGGAGGCGTGCTTTTCGTTTATTAATAAAATATTAGATAATAAGAATGAGTTTCTGAAGAGCTTTCGTCCATTTGTAGAAAAAATTATTTCTTTCGGCTCCGTATATTCTCTTGCGCAAGCTATGATCAAAATAACAGCACCCGGCATTCCTGATGTTTACCAGGGAGGTGAGCTTTGGGATTTAAGTTATGTTGACCCCGACAATCGGCGGCCAGTTGATTATGAAAACCGCATCCAACTTTTTAACTGCATTATAGAAAAAGAAAAAAATGCTCAAGAACTTTTTCAATTCTTATGCGAGCATAAGGAAGCTGGTGCAGAAAAGATGTACACGATATACAAGTCGCTCCAATACCGGAAAGAAAATCCCGATGTGTTCTTGTATGGCGATTATGTTCCTGTAGAAATTGAAGGCGCAGGCAATCACGCCATGGCCTTTGCGAGGCGCTGCAAAGACCGATGGGTAATCACTGCC
>Ga0136846_1216704_pt1 | contig 14796 bp, 16 predicted proteins | sample HopSoiMetagenom2_FD_96841 | JGI IMG/M metagenome (GOLD analysis project Ga0136846, IMG submission 96841) | Grasslands soil microbial communities from Hopland, California, USA - 2 Assembly 2016 (version 4) | ecosystem: Environmental > Terrestrial > Soil > Grasslands | place: USA: Hopland...
GCGCCGGGCACCGTCACGCAGGTGCGCGGATGTGCCCAGGCGCTGATCCGCTACGCGAAAACGAGCGGCGCATCGGTCATTCTCGTCGGCCACGTCACCAAAGACGGGCAGGTCGCCGGGCCGCGCGTCGTCGAGCACATGGTCGACGCGGTGCTCTCATTCGAGGGCGATTCGAGCCACCACTTCCGCATGGTCCGGGCGATGAAGAACCGCTTCGGCGCGACAGATGAGATCGGCGTCTTCGAGATGACCCGGCTCGGTCTCACCGAGGTCGCTAACCCCTCCGCCCTGTTTCTCGCCGGCCGGGATGCGAATGCGCCCGGCGCGGCCGTCCTCGCCGGGATCGAAGGGACGCGACCGCTGCTCGTCGAAATCCAGGCGCTGGTCGCGCCCTCCCCGCTCGGGATGCCGCGCCGCGCGGTCGTCGGCTGGGACGCCAATCGCCTGTCGATGATCGTCGCCGTACTGGAAGCCCATGCCGGCCTACGCTTCGGCGCGCACGACATCTACCTCAACGTGGCGGGTGGCTTGCGTATCGTCGAACCCGCCGCCGATTTGGCCGCGGCGGCGGCGCTCGTCTCATCGGTGACCGGTGCCGTGCTCCCGGCGGAGGCGGTCTATTTTGGCGAGATTGGGTTATCCGGCGCGGTGCGGCCGGTGATCCATTCCGGGCTCCGGCTCAAAGAGGCGGCAAAGCTGGGCTTCCGCCGCGCCATCGTCCCGGAGAGCGGGCGCGACTCCTTCGAGAATGCCGCCCCGGACATGCGCCTTTTGACCTGCGGCCATATTGCAACACTGGTGTCACAAATCGCGCAAAACGCAGAAGGTGAACCGGTTTTGCGGGCGCCGGTTCGGCGCTCGGCTGGATGATGCCACAGTTCTCATTCAATATAAGCGCGCGCCGACGCACCGGGTTCACCGCTCTGCCGGTGAATTCGACTGGGGTGCGTCGAGAGGCTTCGAGACTTCATGCCTTCCTATCTTGATCTCGGGTTTCTGGCCGTCGTCCTGATTTCGGCGCTGCTTGCCATGTTGCGCGGCTTCACGCGCGAGGTTTTGGCCATCGCCTCGTGGGGCGCCGCCGCAATCGCCGCCGTCTACCTCCACCCGCTGCTTTTACCATACGTGAAGCCTTACATCTCCAAGGATGTGGTCGCGATGGCGGCCGCGGCCGGGATCGTGTTCTTCGTCACCCTGGTCCTGGTCTCGCTCATCACGGTGCGCCTGTCAGACGCCATCCTCGATTCGAAGGTCGGCGCGCTCGACCGCTCGCTAGGCTTCGTTTTCGGGGCCGTGCGGGGATTGCTTCTTTGCGTCGTCGCCTTTGTGTTCTTCGGCTGGCTTGTGCCCGACAAATCCCAGCCGGACTGGGTGCGCACCGCCCGCATGAAGCCGATCCTGCAGGCGACCGGCGACCAGCTGATGGCCATGCTTCCGGACGACCCCGAGGGCCTCCTGAACAAGCTGAAGAAGAATAAGGGCGGCACCGCCAGCGAGGACCAGCCCGCGGAAAGCGACGAGCCGAAGGCGAGCCCGGCAGTGCCGTCGCCGCCGATCAGGCCGGGGCGGAAAACCTAACCAGGTTTACAACAAAGGCGTGGAAATCAACGCCCAAGGTAAGCATGTGATCTTTCGTCCGATGGAACTTTTTCGCACGAGCGAATAAGTACTATTTTTAAGCCGGGGGAGCGTGCATGACGCTTGGCTCAGCGGACCGCGTGGGTAGCGGATCCGATATCGAAAGCTTCGATGTCGACGGAGATCGGCTGCGCGAGGAGTGCGGCGTCTTCGGCATCTACGACCACCCCGACGCCGCCACGATCACCGCCCTCGGCCTGCACGCCCTGCAGCATCGCGGCCAGGAAGCCGCGGGCATCGTCACCTTCGACGGCCACCGGTTCAATTCCGAGCGCCGTCTCGGCCTTGTCGGCGACCACTTCTCCCGCGTCAGCACGATCGAGCGGCTGCCCGGCGATTCGGCCATCGGCCATGTACGCTACTCGACGACCGGCGAGACGATCCTGCGCAACGTCCAGCCGCTTTTCGCCGAGCTCGACAAGGGCGGCTTTGCGGTTGCCCATAACGGCAATCTGACGAACGGCCTCGCCCTTCGCCGCAGCCTCATCGAGGAGGGCGCGATCTATCAGTCGACCTCCGACACGGAGGTCGTGCTGCAGCTTGTCGCCCGCAGTCGCAAGCGCCGGCTCATCGAGCGCTTCATTGAAGCGCTGCGGCAGCTCGAAGGCGCCTATTCGCTGGTCGCGCTATCGAACAAGAAGCTCATCGGCGCGCGCGATCCGCTCGGCATCCGCCCGCTCGTTCTCGGCGAGCTCGACGGCAAGTTCATTCTGGCTTCGGAGACCTGCGCGCTCGATATTATCGGTGCGCATTTCATTCGCGACGTCGAGAACGGCGAGGTCGTCGTCATCGACGAGAACGGCTTCGAAAGCCTCAAACCTTTTCCACCGCAGCCGGCGCGGCCTTGCATCTTCGAATACATCTACTTCTCGCGGCCGGATTCGATCGTCCATGGCCGGCCCGTCTACGATGTGCGCAAGGCGATGGGCGCCGAGCTTGCGAAGGAAGCGCCGGCCGACGCGGACGTCGTCATTCCGGTACCCGATTCCGGCGTGCCCGCGGCGATCGGATATGCCCAGGCCTCGGGCATCCCGTTCGAGCTCGGCATCATCCGCAATCACTATGTCGGGCGCACCTTCATTCAGCCCTCGCAGACGGGGCGCGAACTTGGCGTCCGGTTGAAGCACAACGCCAACCGTTCGGTCGTCGCGGGACGGCGGATCGTGCTCATCGACGATTCGATCGTGCGCGGCACAACGTCGGTGAAGATCGTCAAGATGATGCGCGAAGCCGGCGCACGCGAGGTGCATTTCCGCATCTCGTCACCGCCGATCACGCATCCCGACTATTACGGGATCGACACGCCGATGCGCGAGAAGCTGCTTGCGGCGACGCACACGCTCGAAGAGATGCGCGACTATATCGGCTGCGACAGCCTGCAATTCCTGTCTGTCGATGGCATCTATCGGGCCGTCGGCGAGAAGGGCCGCGACCCGATTCGCCCGCAATTCACAGATCATTGCTTTACCGGCGATTATCCGACCTACCTCACAGACGTCACTGGCGAGGGGCCGCGCCAGCAGCTGTCGTTGCTAGCGGAAGTCGGCTAGCCCCGACTGACTCCCGGTGCAATTTCCGGAGGCCTATCGAAGCCGCCGTCGGTACAGCGCCAGCAGCCGCTCCCAATGCCGCTCGGCGGCCGGTTTATCGAAGCACCAGCGGCCTGGAAAAGCGAAGCCATGATGGACGCCCGGGTAGATTTCGAGCTCGCCGTTGGCGCCGGAGTTCTCGAATAGACCGCGCAGCTCCTCGACCATGGGCAGGGGCGCGAGATCATCGTGCTCGGCGCAGGCGATGTAGAGTTCTCCCTTCGGTTTGCTCAAAGAAAGATGCGGGCTTTCCTGCGCATCGCTGACGATCCACGTGCCGTAGAACGAGGCTGCGGCGGCGATGCGATCGGGGTAACGGGCCGCAGCGGCCAGCGCATATGGCCCGCTCATGCAATAGCCGTGCACGCCGACCGGCCCGCGTTTCACCTCGGGTTGGTGGTCGACAAAGTCGAGCATCGCGGCGACGTCTTCCATCACCGGCGGAATTGTCATTTTCGTGCGGATCGCGCGCATCCGGACATGTTCGGGGTCGTCCTTCGTCAGCACGGTCGGCCCAAAGAAGGTGTCGCGCCCGGCGCGATAATAGAGGTTGGGAAGCACCACGTAATAGCCGACCGTGGCGAGCCGCCGCGCCATGTCGCGCAGCTCCTCGCGAATGCCGGGCGCATCCATCAGGAACAGAACGGCCGGATGCGGTTGATCCCGCTCCGGCCGGCAGATGAAGCTCTCCATCGCACCATCTTTGGTGCGAATGTCCAGGGTGCTCTCAATCAATGCAACGTCTCAAATCGCCGTGGCCGATGAAGAATCCGCATCAAGCATCGGCGTGTAGAACACGGCCGCGGGTCTCCGGCAGCGTATACGCTGCGATAAAAAACACGCCGTAGGCCACAACTGCGAAAATCGCGATCGCATTGGCGAGCGTCATATAAGCCGAGATGACACCGACCAGCGTCGGGAACAGCGCGCCGATGCCGCGGCCGAAATTGTAGCAGAAGCCCTGACCCGAGCCGCGTAGCCGCGTTGGATAAAGCTCCGTCAGGAACGCGCCCATCCCTGAAAAATAGCCGGAGGCGAAGAAGCCGAGCGGGAAACCGAGAAGCCACAGGATGTCGTTGGACAGCGGCAGCTGCGTGTAGGCGATCACGACAGCAATCGCGCCAAGCGAAAAGATCAGGAAGAGATTACGCCGGCCGATCCGGTCGGCGAGCCATGCGCCGACGAGATAACCGATGAACGAGCCGACGATCAGCGTCGCGAGATAACCGGTCGACGACACGATCGACAGGTGGCGTTCCGTCGTGAGGAAGCGCGGGACCCATGCGGTGATCGCGTAATAACCGCCTTGCATGCCGGTCGCCACCAGCGAGGCAAGAACCGTCGTCTTCAGAATCGGGCCGGCGAAAATCTCCCAAATCGCCGGCCGGTCGCCGCTCGCGGCCTGATGGCGCCGCGTGTCGGCAGAAATATCCGGCTCTTTAACGTAGCGGCGCAGATAGAAGACAAGCAGCGCCGGCAAGGCGCCGATCACGAACATCCATCGCCACGCCTGTTCCGGCGGGAGCAGCGAAAACAGGATCGCCTGCGACAGAACGGCGAGACCCCAGCCAACGGCCCAACCCGACTGAACCGATCCAACGGCGCGCCCACGATACTGCGGACGAATGACTTCGCCCATCAGGACGGCGCCCGCCGCCCATTCACCGCCGAAGCCAAGGCCAAGAATGGTGCGCGCGATCAGAAGCTGGCTGAAATCCTGCGCGAGCGCGCAGACGATGGAGAAGAAGGAGAACCACAGAATCGTGATCTGCAGGGTGAGCACGCGCCCGATCCGATCCGCGAGATAGCCCGCAAGCCAGCCGCCGAGCGCAGACGCAAGCAGGGTTGCGGTGACTGCGGCGCCCGCCGAACCGGCATCGACATTCCACAGCTTGATGATGGTGCCGATGACGAGCGGATAGATCATGAAGTCCATCCCGTCGAGCGCCCAGCCCATCGCACAGGACCAGAATGTGCGCCGCTCGGCGAGATTCATGTCCTTGTAAAAGGCGGTGAGGCTCGTGTCTTCGATCGGCACGACTGCGTCTGAAGGTGCTGCACCTATGCGGCTCGTCGTATTGCTCGCCATTGCTCATCCCCGATAAAGCGGCCTCAGAGGGAGCCCCGATGATCATCTCTTCTCGCCGGTGAGGCAACTTCGTCGCTGGGCAATCGTTGCCTCTTGAGCTGCCGAGCTGTCCCGAGAGCGCCTGAATTGAGGTCCAAGAGACGGAGGGGATGAGCGGCGAACGGCGAAAGACGTTTTTCGAGTGCGGCGGAAAGTTGTCCCGATCACGAGCGCTCACCGCGCGATCGCAGTCACTGTGATCGCATTGTTCGGCTGCATGGTCGAATGTGCCGCCGCGCCGGCGCAGACGAATGTGACCGCGCCCATGCCACCTCCGCGTCCGGCTGAGCTCCCTCAGCAGGAGCAACTTCAGCCGCCCAATCCGCGTGGAACAGATGCTCGCGACACGCAGCGCGCTCCTGCCGAGACAAATCCCACCGGCTCGAAAAGCCCTGCCTCACCGCCGATCGAGACGCCGCCCTCAAAGCAAACCACACCGTCCGATGCGACGCGTACGCTGCCGCTGCAGCGCAGCGACGCCGTATTTCCCGCTTTGCCGGCCGCCTCTCGAGCGCGGATGCGCGATTGCGGGCGTGAGTGGCAGGAGATGAAACGAACTGGCCAAGCAAAAGAGCTTACATGGCGTGATTTCGCCACCAAGTGCCTGACGCGGTAAGTTCCTGCGCCGATGCGCTGTCGAACCGACCGACCGGCGGATAAAACGATCGGTCAAAAAGAAACCGTCCCTCCCGAGTGCAGGAGGGACGGCGGGTGGTTCGTCCAAATGATCGGACCGCTGTCGAGTGCAAGTCGAGCGCGGTCCGTTCAGTGCGACGGCGCTATGCTTGCTCCGAGCCGTTCGAGCCGGAGGACGATTCAGAGCCTGCGGCGCCGGCGCTGCGGCCTCTTCCGCCTTTGCGTGCGCCTTTGCGTGAGCCCTTCTTGGCGCCGCCTTTCTTCGTGCCGGCTTTACGTGAGTACTTGCGCGTGCCCTTCTTCGTTCCGGCTTTGCGTCCGCCCTTACGAGCGCCCTTACGACCGCCCTTTTTGGTTCCGCCCTTCCGCGGTCCCTTCTTGGCGGCGTACTTCTTTGTTGCGCCCCTCTTGTAGGTGCCCTTACGCCCACCCTTTTTTCCCGTCGATTTCTTTCCAGTCGACCTACGCTTCGTTGTTGCTCTCGCCATCTTTGGTCCCCATTCGGAAGTGCCGGTAAAATGTCACCGGCAAGAGGCATGATTAGCGTAACGCAGTTAAGCACTCGTGCAAGTGGCGAGTAGGCAGATTCAATGTTGTTTGTCCGCTATCGCGCGCGAATCTAGGTGGCATGATCCAATTCGCATCGCTCTTCTTTGTGCGTGACACGTTGTTCTTCGATGCTCGACAAGCGGCCGACCGGTCTTCTTCAATCGCACGCGAAAGGCCGGTCCGAGGGCGCATATGAAAGTCGAAGAATGCACCGGATCGCGCTGCTTTGTGCCAAGGAGGATCTTGGGAAAGGTCAAGAAATTCTAGGAAATTCGCACAATGAAACCCTCGCCATATGAAATTTTCAGCGAGCCTTGGAGCACTTGTTTTGCGGGTCGCGGGGCGGCTGATTGCGCCTGCCGATCGGCGCAGGGCTTGCCTGCATCTCGCTGGCTTGGAAGCACTCGAGCCACCCCCTCGATCGGGAACCGGACGAGCCAATCACCAGCGCAAAAAAATCAGTGCATGATTTCAGATTTCGCCAAAAATTTCGCTTGGCGCATGCCGCTAATATTGCGGAATCGCACGAATCGGCCTGCGCCGATTCGGCATAATTCGCATCTCAGATGCCGAGTTTGGCCTTCAGCAGCGCATTGACGGCTTGCGGATTGGCCTTACCGCCCGTGGCTTTCATCGCCTGACCGACGAACCAGCCGAGCATTGTTGGCTTCTGTTGCGCTTGCGCGACCTTGTCGGGATTGGCTGCGATGATCTGATCGATCGCAGCTTCGATCGCGCCGGTGTCGGTGACCTGCTTCATCCCGCGGCTCTCGACCAGGGCGCGCGGATCGCCGCCTTGGCTCCACACGATCTCGAACAGGTCCTTGGCGATCTTGCCGGAGATCGTGCCGTCGGAGATGAGATCGACGATACCCCCGAGCTGTCCGGCTGATAGCGGTGAACTCTCGATGCTCTTGCCTTCTTTGTTCAGCCGTCCAAAGAGTTCGTTGATCACCCAATTGGCGGCGACCTTCGCGTCGCGTCCCCTCGCGACGGCCGCGAAGAAGTCGGCGGACTCGCGGTCCGCGATGAGAACGCCGGCATCATAGGGCGGCAGGCCGTATTCACTGATGAAGCGCGCGCGCTTCTCGTCGGGCAGCTCCGGCAGATCCGCCGCAAGCGCATCGACATAGGCCTGGTCGAACTGCAGCGGCAGGAGGTCGGGATCGGGAAAATATCGGTAGTCGTGCGCTTCCTCTTTCGAACGCATGGAGCGCGTCTCGCCGCGGCTCGGGTCGAACAGCCGCGTTTCCTGCACGATGACGCCGCCATCTTCGATGATGCCGATCTGCCGGCGCGCCTCGGCCTCTACCGCCTGGCCGATGAAACGGATGGAGTTGACGTTCTTGATTTCGCAGCGCGTGCCGAGTGGCTCGCCCGGGCGGCGCACAGAGACATTCACGTCGGCGCGAAGCGAACCCTGCTCCATGTTGCCATCGCAGGTGCCGAGATAGCGCATGATGGTTCGAAGCTTCGAGACATAGGCGCGCGCTTCGTCGGCCGAGCGAAGGTCTGGCTTCGAGACGATCTCCATCAGCGCCACGCCGGAACGGTTGAGGTCGACGAAGCTCTCGTTAGCCGACTGGTCGTGCAGCGACTTGCCGGCGTCCTGCTCAAGGTGCAGCCGCTCGATCCCAACGCGTATCTGTTCGGCAGGCGAGATGTCGACGGTGACTTCGCCCTCGCCGACGATCGGGCTCTTGTACTGCGAAATCTGATAGCCCTGCGGCAGGTCCGGATAGAAGTAGTTCTTACGGTCAAAGACCGAGGTCAGGTTAATGTGCGCTTTGAGCCCAAGCCCGGTGCGCACGGCCTGCGCCACGCATTCTGCATTGATGACCGGCAGCATGCCGGGCATCGCAGCATCGACGAGCGAGACATGTGAGTTCGGCTCGCCACCGAATTCGGTCGACGCGCCCGAGAACAGCTTGGCGCGGGACGTGACCTGCGCATGCACCTCCATGCCGACGATGATCTCCCAATCGCCGGTCGCGCCCTTGACGAGCTTTGAGGGTTTGACGTGCGTGTTCATGCCGGGTCCCGTCTGTGTCTAAGGCTGGATTTCAGGAGAAAACGGCCGCTTTGGGTCTAATCGGCTCTTCTATATATTACGGGAGCACGGACCGCCAGGAAACACGGCGATGAACGGAAGTGCTGGAGGGATTAGAGTTGTCGTGCAGGTCCCGGTACTTGGCATCGCGCTGCCGCTCTCGGAGGTTTACCGCAACGTCACACTGCGTTGACGCGCCGGCGATCCTCAACAGGGCAGAATAGGCATATGACCCTGCTCGCCGTATGACAGCAGCAACCGGTCGCGAGTCAACAATTGATATCCATACTCGCCTGCGGTGGCCGCCAGAATGCGATCGACGGGATCGCGAGGCGGCGAGCCGGGCAAAAAAGACGAAGATACGAGCACGTCCGGCGACATGTCGGCCAGTTGAACGCCCGAAGTCTATATTACATGATCAAACCAACGCGTCGGCGGCATCAGGAGGCTCAGCCGCAAGAGGTCCACCACGGCTCCGGCCACGGCATCTCGGGCGCGGCGTCCTCGATCACCTGCGCCAGCGAGAACAACATCTCCTCATCGAAGGGGCGACCGATCAGCTGTAAGCCGAGCGGCAGCCCGTCCTTGTCGACACCGCCCGGCACGGCAATGCCCGGCAGACCCGCCATGTTCACAGTCACCGTGAAGATGTCGTTCAAATACATCTCGACTGGGTCGGCGGAGCCCTTCTCGCCAATCGCGAAGGCGGCGGAGGGCGTCGCCGGGGTCAGGATCGCATCTACTCCCTGGCCAAATGCATCCTCGAAATCGCGCTTGATCAATGTGCGGACCTTCTGCGCCCGCACATAATAGGCGTCGTAGTACCCTGCGGAGAGAACGTAGGTGCCGATCATGATGCGTCGGCGCACCTCGCGGCCAAAACCTTCGGCGCGCGTCTTCTCATACATTCCGACCACGTCCTTGCCCGGCACCCGCAAGCCGTACCGAACACCGTCATATCGCGCGAGGTTGGAAGAGGCCTCCGCCGGCGCGACAATATAATAGGCGGGCAATGCGTGCTTCGTATGCGGCAGCGAGATGTCGATGATCTCCGCCCCGGCATCGCGCAGCCATGCAATTCCGTCCTGCCAGAGCCCCTCGATCTCGCCCGACATGCCGTCGAGGCGATACTCCTTGGGAATGCCGATCTTCTTGCCCTTGATCGAGCGGCCGATGGCGGCCTCGTAGTCGGGCACCGAACGATCGACTGAAGTGGAATCTTTCGGATCGGGCCCGGCCATCGAGCGCAGCATGATCGCGGCGTCGCGCACATTGCGCGCAATCGGGCCTGCCTGATCGAGCGACGAGGCGAACGCAACGATGCCCCAGCGCGAACAGCGGCCATATGTCGGCTTGATGCCAACAGTACCGGTGAATGCTGCGGGCTGACGGATCGAACCGCCGGTATCAGTTGCCGTTGCACCCAGGCAAAGCCGTGCTGCAACTGCGGCAGCGGAACCACCCGACGAGCCGCCGGGAACGAGTTTCGCGTTGGAGCCGTTGCGACGCCAAGGCGAAACGACCGGACCATAGGCACTCGTCTCGTTCGACGAGCCCATCGCGAATTCGTCGAGATTGAGCTTGCCGAGCATCACCGCGCCATCGCGCCAGAGCTGCGAGGTGACCGTGGATTCATATGGCGGCACAAAGCTCTGCAAGATGTCGCTGGCCGCGGTCGTCTCCACGCCTTCCGTGCAATAGAGATCCTTGATACCGAGCGGCAGCCCCTCAAGTACACCACCCTCGCCCCGCCCGATCCGCTCGTCTGAGGTTTTCGCCATTTCGAGCGCGCGTTCCGGCGTCTCTTTGAGGAACGCATTCAGCGGGCGCGCCGCTTCAATGGCCGCGAGATGCGCCTCGGTGAGTTCGCGCGCGGAGAATTTTCGTGCCTTCAGCGCGTCTCGCGCCTCCCCCATTGTGAGCTGGGTGAGTTCGTTCATGCCGGACGTCGTCACTCGACCACTTTCGGCACGACGAAGAAGTGGTCCTCGCGGCGTGGCGCATTGGCGACGATCTCGTCGGCGATGAAACCGTCGGTGACTTCATCCTCGCGCTTTTTCAGCTGCATCGGCATAACGGAGGTCATCGGCTCGACACCTTGGACGTCAACGCCGCGCAATTCCTCGACGAAAGCTAGGATCGCGTTCAGCTCCAACTGCAGATGCGCGATCTCTTCGTCTTGGACGGCAATGCGCGAGAGATGCGCAATGCGCCGGACCGTGGCCGTATCGACCGACATTCATATCTCCAGCAACTGAGCTTAGCGCGTGTCAGACGTCGACGCTTTCACCGATCTTCGGCACGTGAACACGCGTCTGTGATCCCTGCATCGCCGCAACGAAGGCGCTGGCATCCGGCGCCAGCAGATCGAATGTGCCGTAGTGACAGGGAAAGACAGCGTCGAAATGGAAGAAGCGCTTCAGCGCAAACGCGGCGCCGTGGCCACCCATGGTGAAGCGATCACCGACCGGCACCATTCCGATTTTCGGCTGGTGGATTTCGTCGATCAGCGCCATGTCGCCGAACATGCCGGTGTCGCCCATGTGGTAGATGACCGGCGCGCCCTGGAACTTGATGACGAGCCCATTGGGATTGCCGAGGTAGATCGATTTGCCGTCCTTTGTCGTGCCGGACGAATGCAGCGCCTGTGTGAAGGTAACGGTGAAGGAGCCGCAAGACACTGTGCCGCCGGTATTGCCGGGATTGATGTTCTTCACGCCCTGCTCGGCGAGGAACATGCAGACCTCGTAATTGGAGACGACCTGCGCGTCGCTCTTGGTTGCGATCGCAACGGTATCGCCGATGTGATCGTCGTGGCCGTGCGTGAGCAGGATGTGCGTGACACCCTGCGAGACCTCTTCGAAGCTGCCTTTGAATTTCGGGTTTCCACTCAAGAAGGGATCGATCAGGACGATCGCCTTCGCCTTGCCTTGCTCCAGGCGGAAAGCCGAATGGCCGAGCCACGTGATCTTCATTTTGGAAGCGCTCCTTGCAAGCCCGCGCAGATAAACCACAGAACGCCAGCCTGCAATCGGCGGCGGTTTGCCCGCTTCGATGCCGATGCTAGGGCTCGCGCATGGCCGCTGAAATCCTCACGCTGGAAGAACTCGCGCCGCGTCTCTCGCGCTTCGATCGGCTGATGGGGCTCGACATCGGCACAAAGACGATCGGCCTCGCCCTGTCCGACGTCGAGCGCCGGCTCGCCTCTCCGCTTGATACGATCCGTCGCACTCGCTTCAGCGCGGACGTCGCGCATCTGCTCAAGTGCGCGGCGAAATTTCAAGTCGCGGCGCTAGTGGTGGGATTGCCGCTGAACATGAATGGCAGCGAAGGCCCGCGTGCGCAATCGACACGGGCCTTCGCGCGCAACCTGCCGGACAATCTCCTTGTAAGCTATTGGGATGAGCGGCTATCGACCGCCGCAGTGACACGCGAGCTCATCGCCCAAGACGCCCCGCGAAAGAAGCGGGCCGACATCGTCGACCGGATGGCCGCTGCCTACATCCTTCAGGGGGCGCTCGATCGGCTCGCCAGAATAGCCACGGCGAAGTGACGACCAAAGTGAGCTGGGACTCTCGAAGAGCCCTGCGAACTTAGTACGGGTAGCCATACCCGTAGGCGGGGTAGCCATACCCGTAGGCGGGGTAGCCATACCCGTAGGCGGGGTAGCCATACCCGTAGTAGTATGGCGAACTGGCAGCCGCTGCCGCAGCGCCGAGGACGCCAAGGCCCACCGCGGCCCCGAGGGCCGGACCGCCCCAGCCCCAACCACCGCCCCAACCTCTGCGGTAGCCCCAGCCCCCTCCCCACCGACCCCCTCCCCACCGACGCCATTGGACATCGGTGACGGGTGAGGACGAGGCTACGATGGTCGCTTTCGGTGCGATACCCATCGGGGCAGCCATCACCGACGCGTCGGTTCCAACGAGCGTTACGCCGATAAGACCGGCGCTTGCCAGTTTGAGCATCGTCTGTCCCCTCATACTTCTCTCCACTGTAATTCTCTCAAGGCGAGAGATGCTGTGGCAAATACGCTTTGTAAGGTGAAATGTTCCCAGGCGGTGCCTTTACCGGCTCAGAAGGTCATGCGCGTCCATTCCTGGTCGCGAAATGAAAGGGGCTCCGCCAAGGAGCCCCTTCTCGATGTCTGAGCTACCAACTGCCTCAGCAATTGTATCCGGGAGAGCAGCCGTAGCCGCCGTACCCCGGATACCCGTAGCCATAGCCTCCATAATACGGGGCAGCGGCGGCCCCGGCCGCGGCGGCACCGAGCACGCCAAGGCCAACGGCCGCGCCGACGGCGGGTGCGCCCCAACCGCGCCGGTAGCCCCGATAGCCATAGCCCCGATAGCCATAGCGGCGATAGTACACGTCCGTGACCTGCGCGGGCACTGCTACCGTCGCCTGAGGCGCGATTCCCATGGGCGCAGCGGACGCCGCGGTGACACCGATATCCATGGCCGTGGCGAGAGCAAGTGCCCCTGCCAACGGCACGATGATCTTCCTGTTCATCTTTCACTCCATTCACATTGCCCTCGCACAAGGCGAGATTGCTCGAGGAAAGCGCGCGGTTGGGGCATTCGTTCCGGCAGCGCGGCGGTAAATTCCTGTAGGGTGAACGATGTACGGCAACGACCAGTCGGCCGCGTTCCCATCACGTGGAGAGAAGCGCGACGAGTTCGCCGCTATATCGGGCAAGCCGGCCGGCGACCTCTAATTCGGACAGAAGCGCGCGAACTTCGGAGGCAGAGCATTCCATTGCGCGGACGAGATCGTCGATATTGACTAGTCCCGGCCACGCATGCCGACGCCCACTGGGGGTCGGACCCAGCAGCTAGCCGGGCTCGCCTCTCTCCGCTGGGTTGAGGCGATCCGTTGACGGGTGCCGGGGCGGTGACAGGAGGTGCTTCCTCCTACGCACTCCAGGGCATCGGGGCAGTTTTGTTTGGCAGCGCGTGTTCGCCGAAGAGGTCGAGCTCGTCCCAAGCTTCCCTGCGCTCCTCGTGCAGGTTCCGACTCGGTGAAGAGATCGTCTGGTCGACCGCCGAGAAGCGGCGCAAGCGCGCTCTCGACAGGCAGGTAGACGAGTTTTTCGCACGAGAGCGTCGCGCCTGATGCGGCGATCTGCTTTGCAACGCGCGCTGGCGGAGTTAACAAAGTGCAGTGTCGCGATATTTCGATTCGGTTCGCGGCCGGTGAGGGTGCTCTTGTCGCGTTGCGTTGACCTCGTGTTCTAAGTCTTTGACATTCCATCGGATGAAACGCGCATGACCGACTTTGCCTTGGACTCACTCGATCTCGCCGCCCTCCTCTGTTCGCGGGTTTGCCATGACGTGATCTCGCCGGTTGGCGCCATCGTGAACGGGCTCGAAGTCTTGGAAGACGAGCAGGATGCCGAGATGCGCTCATTCGCGCTTGAGCTGATCAAGAAGAGCGCGCGCACCGCGTCGGCGCGGTTGCAATTCTGCAGGCTCGCCTTCGGCGCCGCAGGCTCGGCCGGCGCGGCGATTGACACCGGCGACGCCGAGCAGGTCGCGCGTGGCCTCCTCGTCGACGAGCGCACAAAGCTCGAATGGCATGCCGCGCGTGTTCTCATGCCCAAAAACAAGGTGAAGCTCGCGCTCAATCTTTGCCTCATAGCCGCGGCGGCGATCCCGCGCGGGGGCATGATCCGAATTACCGTCACGGGCGAAGGCACTGCAATGATCGTCGAGGCGAGTGGCGCCAATGCGCGCGTCGCCGGCCATGTGCCAGCTTTGCTCGCCGGGAAGCCCGAGACCGGCTCCGTCGACGCGCATGGCATCCAGGCCTACTATACCGGCCTCGTGGCACACGCCTGCGGGATGAAGCTCGCGCTGACAAGCTCGTCCGAGGGGATGCGCATCACCGCTGAGCCGATCCACGCCGAGGCGCTTCCCGAGCCGACGCTCGCCTGAAGTCCTTCGTTTCAGGGCTCCTTAATCCCTACGGAGCATTATCCTGCCGTTCCTTGTGCGCTTTGCGCGTCCGGGTCGGCATACACGAACCGGCCGACCTCCTCGGTGGTTTCGGTCAGAAAATCTTTGAGGCGGCTGGGACGCAGCTTGTCCTGCTTGAACGCGACCCTTCAGACGCGGCAATGATCGCCAGCATTCTCCATACGATCAAAGGCACGTGCGGCTTTCTCTGCCTGACGCGCCTTGGCCAGCGTGCCCCACGCGGCCCAA
>Ga0136846_1235150_pt1 | contig 14796 bp, 16 predicted proteins | sample HopSoiMetagenom2_FD_96841 | JGI IMG/M metagenome (GOLD analysis project Ga0136846, IMG submission 96841) | Grasslands soil microbial communities from Hopland, California, USA - 2 Assembly 2016 (version 4) | ecosystem: Environmental > Terrestrial > Soil > Grasslands | place: USA: Hopland...
CGGCGGCGGCCCAGGGCGCCGCCCCCGCCCCGCTGCCCGCGACCCCGGCCGTCCCCCGGCAGAACGCTCCCGGCACCGGTGCGCCCATGGCCCCCGACGCCGGCGGCGGCCAGCCGTCCTGGGCCCAGCAGGTGCACCGCCTGGCCGCGCCCGAGGAGGGCGGTGAACCGCGCGTCACGCCCTGGAAGCCACCCGTCGAGGACGTGTTCCAGGCCGCCGCCCGACGGCAGGCGGCGGCGCGTCCGGCGGGCCTCGGCAAGCGGCTCGCCGCCCGGCTGGTGGACACCCTGGTCCTGGGCGCCCTGACCGCCGTGGCCGCCGTACCGCTGGGCAGCCTGGCCGTCGACCACGTCACCGGGAAGATCGACGCGGCGAAGGTGTCCGGCGAGACCGTGACCGTGTGGCTGCTGGACGGCACGACCGGGCTGTACCTGGGCATCGTGCTGGCCGTGCTGCTGCTGGCCGGGGTCCTGTCCGAGGCGTGGCCCACGGCCAAGTGGGGCCGCACCCTCGGCAAGAAGCTGCTCGGTCTGGAGGTCCGGGACATCGAGGGCCACGAGCCGCCGTCATTCGGCGCGGCCCTGCGCCGCTGGCTCGTCTACTGCGTTCCGGGGCTGCTCGGTATCGGCATCGTGGGCGTCCTGTGGTGCCTGTTCGACCGCCCGTGGCGCCAGGGCTGGCACGACAAGGCGGCGCACACGTTCGTGGCGGGCTAGGTCGAGTCCGCCAGGTCCCGCCTGCCGCGCGATGCCCGGCACGCCGAGAGCGCGCCCCTACGCGGACATCAGCCGCTGCCGCAGCGGGCGCCGGGCTCGTCCTCCCGGCGGACGACGGGAATGTGACGACAGGCCCTGGCGCACCCGGCCGTCCGCCCGATGCGGACCGGTCGTACGGTCGCGGCCGCCGGGTCCCGTCTGCCGCGCGATGCCCGGCACGCCGAGAGCGCGCCCCTACGCGGACATCAGCCGCTGCCGCGGCGGGCGCCGGGCTCGTCCTCCCGGCGGACGACGGGAATGTGACGACAGGCTCTGGCGCACCCGGCCGTACGCCCGATGCGGACCGGTCGCACACCGCCGTACGCCTCACCTGATCCGGTACCCCGGACGGCCGCTCGCCGGATGCGGAGGCGGGCGGTTCGCGGTCGACTCGGGCCATGAGCAGCGAACCGCCCCCCGGCGCCGGTCAGCAGCCACCGGAAGACGACGACCCGTTCAGGAAGCAGCCACCGCCTCCGTCGTACGGCACTGGCGATCCCTACGGCGGCTCAGGCTCCACCGGCGGCGGCTCGCCGTACGGAGGCGGCCCTCCCTACGGAGGCGGCGGCGGCGATCCGTACGGTGGCGCCGGCGACCCCCTCGCGGGCATGCCCCCGCTCGCCGACGGCGGTCGGCGGGTGCTCGCGCGGCTCATCGACATGATCCTCGTCGGTATCGTCGTCGGGCTGCTGACCTGGGGTTTCAACGTCCACGAGTACGACATGAACGGTGACGACATCAACTACGGCCGCCAGGTCGGCCAGTCCGTCATCGCCGCCGTGCTCTACATCGCGTACGACACGATCATGATGTCCCGGACCGGGCAGACACTCGGCAAGAAGTGGCTCCGACTCCGGGTCGCCAACCTCGACAACGGCGCCACGCCCTCCGCGCAGACCATGTTCGTCCGCTCGCTCGTGCTGTGGATCCCGTTCGCGTTCTGCTGCGCCTGCGTCTGGACGGCGATCGCGGGCGGCTGGAGCTTCTTCGACAAGCCGTACAAGCAGGGGCTGCACGACAAGGCGGCCAAGACGGTGGTGGTCAGCACCGGTTGAGCGGCGCGGTCGCCGCAGGCCGGTCAACTCCGGGGGACACGACAGCGGTTGGGTGGGGCCCGCGTGACGTGGGCCCCACCCAACCGCTGTCGGCGTGGTGAAGGGGGTGGTTCAGTCCTGTCGCGCCGAGGCCCGTACCGGGACGCGTTCGCGTCGCGGAGCCGGGGCGGCCGAGGAGGCGACGACCTGTGAGGGGGTCCGGGCCCGCTTGGGCCGGGGCACGGTCATGGCGACGAGCAGTCCCAGGACGAGCCCCACGAGGGCGATCAGCGCGACCACCGGGCCCGAACTCGTCTGGGACAGCAGCAGCATGGCGAGCGTCGAGAGAATCACGGTGCACGAACCGTAGACGAGCTGTGCGACGGTCGGACGAGGCGCGGTCGGACGAGGCATGGCAATCGAGTCCTCGTTGGATTCGGGGGTGAGGGGAGCGTGTCGACCTGGCTTCCGCCGGACAACCGGCGTTCCGCCAATCGACTCTAATCGCGTGCATGCCCGACTGGAACGCGCGGTAAGCGTGACCTAACCCACGGCTCCGGAGCACAGGGGGCGCACGGAGTCATGACGTCCACCAAGTGGACGCGCCTACGCGCCGGTAACGTACTTGACCGGTGCAAGTCAAGATCTGTCTTTTCTTCTAAACCTCTAGTCAAATTACGTCACTTGACTACACGCGTATACCGCCCGCGGACAGCTTCCGAACCAGGAACCCCCCATCCGCGCGGACGGACGCGGGGGAGGACCCTCAAGTGACCAGCAGACCCTGGACGTTCAGAACGGCAGCGGTCGGTGTGGCACTCGCCACAGCCGCCGCCACCTTCTCCACCTACGCCATTGCCGAGGCCGACTCGGGCCCAGGCAAGGGCACTTCGGCCGTACCGGCCGCGAACCGGCACGACCCGGCGGAGCAGCAGCACGCCGACCACGACCTCGACGGCCCGCTCAGCAAGACGCAGGACGCCCAGCGCGAGGAAGCCCTCAGGCAGGTCATCTCCGGCGAGGCCAAGGCGCAGACCCGCAACGGCTCGCAGGTCGTGCAGCTCAAGAGCGGCAAGGGCAAGGGCAAGGGCAAGTACGTCGAGCTCGGCCGCGAGCGAACCGACAAGATCTTCACGATCCTCGTCGAGTTCGGCGACCAGGTCGACAGCCGCTACGGCGGCACGCCCGGCCCGCTCCACAACAAGATAGCCAAGCCGGACCGCGCCCAGGACAACAGAACGGCCTGGCAGGCGGACTACAACACCGAGCACTTCAAGCAGCTCTACTTCGGCACCGGCAACGGTGTCGAGTCGATGAAGAAGTACTACGAGAAGCAGTCCTCGGGCCGCTACTCGATCGAGGGCACGGTCTCGGACTGGGTCAAGGTCCCCTACAACGAGGCCCGCTACGGGTCCAACAAGTGCGATCCCGACAACTGCGCCTGGTTCGCGGTGCAGGACGGGGTCGCCGCATGGGTCGCGGCGCAGAAGGCGGCCGGCGCGACCGACGCGGCGATCAAGACCCAGCTGGCCGCGTACGACCAGTGGGACCGCAACGACTTCGACGCCGACGGCAACTTCAACGAGCCCGACGGCTACATCGACCACTTCCAGATCGTGCACGCCGGTGAGGACGAGTCCGCGGGCGGCGGCGGCGCGCAGGGCGAGGACGCCATCTGGGCGCACCGCTGGTTCGCGTTCGGCACCGACGCCGGTTCGACCGGCCCCACCGGCAACCGGCTCGGTGGCGCGCAGATCGGCAACTCCGGTATCTGGGTCGGCGACTACACCATCCAGCCGGAGAACGGCGGACTCGGCGTCTTCGCCCACGAGTACGCTCACGACCTCGGTCTGCCGGACCACTACGACACCACCAACACCGGTGAGAACTCGACCGGGTTCTGGACCCTGATGTCGAACGGATCCTGGCTCGGCACCGGCGGCGACAACATCGGCAACCTGCCCGGCGACATGACCGCCTGGGACAAGCTCCAGCTCGGCTGGCTCAAGTACGACACGGCGAAGGCCGGGAAGAAGTCGAACCACAAGCTGGGCGTCGCCGAGTACAACACGAAGAACGCGCAGGCGCTCGTCGTCCAACTGCCGGACGAGACGGTCACCACCGAGATCGTTCCCCCGGCGCAGGGCGCGACCCAGTGGTGGAGCGGCAGCGACAACAACCTCTCCAACACGCTGACCCGTTCGGTCGACCTCACCGGCAAGTCCTCGGCCACCCTCACCCTGGACGGCTGGTACGACACCGAGGCCGACTACGACTTCCTCTACACCGAGGTCTCCACGGACGGTGGCGCCACCTTCACGCCGGTCGACGGTACGGTCGACGGCGCGGCCATCCCGCGTGACGGCAGCGGCAACCCGGCGCTCACCGGCACGGTCGACGCGTACAAGAAACTGTCGTACTCCCTGGACGCCTACGCGGGCAAGAAGTTCGACCTGCGCTTCCGCTACACCTCCGACAGCGGCGCCTCCCTGAAGGGCTTCGTGGCCGACGAGATCACCCTCACCGCCGACGGCGCGACGCTCTTCGCCGACGACGCGGAGAGCGCGGACGCGGCTTGGAAGACGAAGGGCTTCTCGCGCATCGGCGCGTCCTACGCGGACAGCTACCCGCAGTACTACATCGCCGAGAACCGCCAGTACGTGTCGTACGACAAGACCCTCGAGGTCGGCCCGTACAACTACGGCTTCTCGACGACCCGTCCGCTATGGGTCGAGCACTTCCCGTACCAGAACGGCCTGTTGATCTGGAAGTGGGACACCTCCCAACAGGACAACAACGTCACCGCGCACAACGGTCTCGGCAAGATCCTTCCGGTGGACTCGCACCCGACCCCACTGAAGTGGGCGGACGGCACAGTGATGCGCAGCCGCATCCAGTCCTTCGACTCCCCGTTCAGCCTGTACCCCACGGACGCGCTCCGGCTGCACAACGCGGACGTGCTCACGAAGGTCCCCGCCCGGAAGGGTGTGCCGGTCTTCAACGACCACACCTCCACGTACTACGACGCGGCGACCCCGCTCGCGGGCGTGAAGATCACTGACACCAACACCAAGATCAAGATCGTCAAGGAGGCCCGCGACGGCTCCACGATCTCGGTCCAGGTCGGCCCTGCAGTGAAGTAATTTACATAACCGCAGGTCAGAGCATGATCGGCCGTGACCCCCTGGCGGGTCGCGGCCGACTCGTGTTTAGGTGCCCCCGTGCATTTCTTATTGACACCGAGTCCCACGGGGGGTGTGGCCGCATGGCCGCAGGAGGTTTCTGCAAGTTGCCCAGTGGCAGCGTGGTGGTGGCGTTGAACCTGCCCAGCCCCGCCGCTCCGACCGGCAGACCCACGGGCGTGTGCCTGGACGACGTACGCGTCCTGGTGCTGGCCCAGAACCGCGCCAGGGCACTGACCCGCCTGCGCAACCTGGGCCTGCGAGCGGTCTACCTCCGGGGCAACGCGGCCCCGCCCACCCCCGACGAGATCACGGCGGTCCTCCACCACCCCGACGGCCTCATATGGCGCAAGGCGCTGGACCACAGCGTCCCGTCCGCCCTGGAGCGCACGGAGCTGTGGCATCCGATCAGGTCGCTGCTGCGGAGGCCGAGGGCACGGGTGTGACGGCCGTCCGTCGTCCGTCGTCCGCCGTCCCTCGTCCGGGGAACTCGGCCTTTCGGCCTAGTTCCCGCGCCCGATGTGAGCGGGCGACGGTACGCCATAGCCTCGCCGCATGACAGCAGCTGACCCCCACGCCGGCGGCCCTCGCAGCCCCCGGCAGCGCAAGCGCGAGGCGCTCGAACGCCTCGCGAAGGACGTCGACGTCTGGGTCGCCACGGCCGACGCCACCGGCGAGCCGTGTCTCGTCCCGCTGGCCTACTGGTGGGACGGCGAGTCGGTGTGGCTGGCCACCCGCGACACCAACCCGACCGGCCGCAACCTGATCGCCTCGGGCCGCGTCCGGCTCGCCTTCGGCCACACCCGGGACCTCGTCCTGGTTCACGGCACCGCCCGCATGCTGACCCGCGACGAGCTGCCGGCCGGCGTGGGTGACGGCTTCACCGCGAAGGACGGCTGGGACCCGCGCGAGGACCACGCCTCGTACGTCTGGTTCCAGATCACGCCACAGGTGCTGCAGGCGTGGGGGACGGTGGCCGAGATGACCGGCCGGACCCTGATGCGCGACGGCGAGTGGCTGGACCTGGGGCGGGACGACTGACGCCCGGGACCATGGACGTACACCCGTACTGATGTGCGGGTATGCGAGTATGCGGGTATGCGGGGCTACACGACCGGCTTCCCCGACAGCTCCACGCCCGCCGCCCGCAACTCCTCCAGCGCACGCTCCGTCGTCCCCTCGGCCACCCCGGCCGTGAGGTCGAGCAGCACCTGCGTACGGAAGCCCTCGCGCGCCGCGTCCAGGGCGGTGGCCTTCACGCAGTGGTCGGTCGCGATGCCGACCACGTCGACCTCGTCGATCTCGCGCGCCCGCAGCCAGTCGCCCAGCGCGACCCCGTTCTCGTCGGCGCCCTCGAAGCCGCTGTAGGCCGCCGCGTACGCGCCCTTGTCGAAGACGGCGTCGATCGCGCCGGAGGCGACCGCCGGGGCGAAGTTCGGGTGGAAGCCGACGCCCTCCGTGCCGGCCACGCAGTGCGCGGGCCAGGAACGCTGGAAGTCGGGGTTGTCGGCGAAGTGACCGCCGGGGGCGATGTGGTGGTCGCGGGTCGCCACGACATGGCGGTATCCGGCGGGGGCCTGCCCGATCAGCTCGGTGATCGCGGCGGCGACATCGGAGCCCCCGGCCACCGCGAGACTGCCTCCCTCGCAGAAGTCGTTCTGCACGTCTACGACGATCAAGGCGCGGCGCATGGTCGGATTCCTTCGACTGCCGATGTGAATCTGTGAACTTCCGAGCCTAGAGACTTCGGCTCCGCTTCGGGAGGGGGCATTCGGGGCAACCGGCGCGCGAAGACGCCTGTTGCCCCTGCGCCCCTGGGTGTCAGGAACCCAGGTTGACGTACTCCGTCGGAATGACGGCTTCCCCGCGCGACAGCTGGGTCGCCGACAGCGGCAGGTTCGCGCGCGCGACGGCATGCCGGTCCCGTACGACGTCCAGCGGCTCGCGGGCGACCACCTGACCGCCCTTGACCAGCTCCACCAGCAGCTGCCGCTCCGCCAGCTCCCCGGGCACCGGTCCCGTACCGATCACCTCGGCCTCCGCGACCCCGTCCCGGTCGAGCCGCCGGGCCGCCCACTTCCGGCCCCCGATCGACGTCTTCCCACCGCTCGACTTCTTCGCCACCGGCACCAGCGGAGCGTTCGGGTCCGCCGACTCGGCACGGGCGACGAGTTTGTAGACCATGGAGCACGTGGGGTGGCCGGAACCCGTCACCAGCTGGGTGCCGACCCCGTACGCGTCCACCGGCGCCGCCGCCAGCGAGGCGATCGCGTACTCGTCGAGGTCCGAGGTCACGATGATCCGCGCACCCAGCGCACCCAGCGCGTCCAGCTGCTGCCGCACCCGGTGCGCGACCAGGAGCAGATCCCCGGAGTCGATGCGCACCGCGCCCAGCTCAGGGCCGGCGATCTCCACCGCCGCCCGTACCGCCTCGGTCACGTCGTAGGTGTCCACCAGCAGCGTCGTGTTCCGGCCCAGCGAGTCCACCTGGGCCTGGAAGGCGTCCCGCTCGCGGTCGTGGAGCAGGGTGAACGCGTGGGCGCTCGTCCCGACGGTCGGGATGCCGTAGCGGAAACCGGCGGCCAGGTCGGACGTGGTCGCGAAACCGCCGACGTACGCGGCCCGGGCGGCGGCCACCGCGGCCAGCTCGTGGGTGCGCCGGGCGCCCATCTCGATCAGCGGGCGGTCACCGGCGGCCGAGGCCATCCGGGACGCGGCCGCCGCGATGGCCGAGTCGTGGTTGAGGATGGAGAGGATCACCGTCTCCAGCAGCACGCACTCCGCGAAGGAGCCCTCGACCCTGAGGACCGGCGAGCCCGGGAAGTAGACCTCGCCCTCGGGATAGCCCCAGATGTCCCCGCCGAAGCGGTACGAGGCCAGCCAGTCGACGGTCTCCTCGTCGACGATCCGGCGCTCGCGCAGGAAGCCGAGGACGTTCGCGTCGAAACGGAAGTTCTCCACCGCGTCCAGTATCCGCCCGGTGCCCGCGACGACACCGTAACGGCGCCCCTCGGGCAGCCGCCGGGTGAAGACCTCGAAGACCGACCGCCGGTCGGCCGTGCCCGCCTTCAGGGCGGCCTGCAGCATCGTCAGCTCGTAGTGATCCGTGAAGAGCGCTGTCGAGGGGACGCCCACCCGTCGCCCGCCGCCACCCTTCCGCGGAAGCGCTTCGCGCCCTTCTTCTTCTGGCAGCCCAATGCCCGCTGTGTTCATGGAGGGGATGCTACCCCCATCTCGTCACCTTGACGATTTCCAGCTTGATTTGGCCGGTGACCCCCTTCTGGTGGCAGCATGGGCTTGTGACGTCACCCGCTCCCGTAGAGATCGAACGCACCGAGTCGGTGGAGGAGACCTTCGCCGTACCCGAGCCCGACGTCCCCTGGGTCACCATCGTCCACAACGACCCGGTCAACCTCATGAGCTATGTGACCTACGTCTTCCAGACCTACTTCGGTTACCCGAAGGACAAGGCCACCAAGCTCATGAAGGACGTCCACCACAAAGGCCGGGCGGTTGTCTCCAGCGGCAGCCGCGAGGAGATGGAACGCGACGTGCAGGCCATGCACGGCTACGGTCTGTGGGCCACCCTTCAGCAGGACCGGAAGTAGCGAACTCACTTCATGTCAGGACAATTCGAACCGATCCCCGGCGGCGGCGCGGCCATCGCGCTCGACGACGTCGAGATCTCCATCATCCGGTCGCTGTCCGTCCAGCTCCTCGAGCTGATCGGCCCCGGCCCCGCCGAGGACGCCTCCGACGACCCGCTCGCCGAGCTGTTCGCCGAGGGCCCGACCGAACCTCCCTCCGACCCCGTCCTCAAGCGCCTGTTCCCGGACGCCTACGGCGACCCCGTCGACGTACCGTCGTCGCCCGGACAGGCCGAGGAGGAACGCGAGCACGCCGCCGAGTTCCGCCGGTTCACCGAGAACGACCTGCGCACCGGCAAACGCGACGGCGCCCTCGCGGTGATCCGCTCCCTGGACGCGCTGACGCCCGCCGGTGACGGGGGCGCGGTGCTCAAGCTGTCCCACGAGGAGTCCCAGCAGTGGCTGGGCACCCTCAACGACCTGCGCCTGGCGATCGGCTCCCGCCTGGACATCGTCGCCGAGGAGGACGCCGACCTCCTCTACCGACTGCCGGACGACGACCCGCGCAAGGCGCTGGTGATGGCGTACCTGTGGCTGGGCGGGCTGCAGGAGACCCTGGTCACCACCCTGATGCCGTGATGCCGTGATGCCGTGATGCCGTGACGCGGTGATCGTGCCCTGATCCTCTGAGGCGTCACGAGATTCCGGCATGTGGGCTCTCCCGTACCACCCCTCGGTACGGGAGGGCCTCTCTGCTTATCCTGGCCAGCATGCTGACCATCACCCAGGTCCTCGTCGACCAGATCGTCGCCCACGCGCGCAAGGACCACCCCGACGAGGCGTGCGGCGTCGTCGCCGGCCCGGAGGGCTCGGACCGGCCCGAGCGCTTCATCCCGATGCTGAACGCGGCCGGTTCACCGACGTTCTACGAGTTCGACAGCGGCGAGCACAAGAAGGTGCACGACGAGATGTGGGACCGCGACGAGGAGGCGGTGATCGTCTACCACTCCCACACCATGACCGAGGCGTATCCGTCCCGCACCGACATCTCCTATGCCCACGAACCCCAGGCCCACTACGTCCTCGTCTCGACCCGCGACACGGACGGCGCCGGCGACTTCCAGTTCCGCTCCTTCCGCATCCTCGAAGGCGTTGTCACCGAGGAACCGGTCAACGTCGTGGAGGGGTACTGACCGCCCCGGGACCTGGTGATCTCACCAGGCGGCCCGAAAATGTCCAGAGTGCGGGACAGGCCTCCAGAATCCGGACCGGGAATCGATACGATGAGCCCATGGTTTCCTACGACGTGAGCGAGAAGACGCCGGGCACCCCGCTGCTCGTGGCGCGGCTGCACGTCGACCTGTGCAGGCTGGCAAGCGCCATCTGTTGATGCTGCACCCCTGCCGCCGTACGGCCGTGAGGCGATGGGGGTACCTCCCGCGCGAGCGCAGCCGAGCGTGGGGGAGCCTTATGTGCGTGACCTGTACCAAACCGTTTTTCGCGCCGCCGCGCGCCCATCGACCCACCACTCCCGACAGGAGCCCCGAGCCATGGCCATCGAGGTCCGCATCCCGACCATCCTCCGCACCTACACCGACGGACAGAAGGCCGTCCCCGGTGCCGGGGAGACCCTCTCCGAGCTCTTCGCCGACCTCGAGACGCGGCACGCGGGCGTCCAGGACCGCATCGTGGACGACGGCAAGCTGCGCCGCTTCGTCAACGTCTACCTCAACGACGAGGACGTCCGCTTCCTCGACGGCATCAACACCAAGCTCGCCGACGGCGACACCGTGACGATCCTGCCGGCCGTCGCCGGTGGCATGGCCTGATCGGCCCCTGGCACCCATGCGCTACGACTCGCCGCTGGCCGCGGTAGGCAATACCCCCCTGGTGCGCCTGCCGCGGCTGTCGCCGTCCGCCGACGTACGGATCTGGGCGAAGCTGGAGGACCGCAACCCCACCGGCTCGGTCAAGGACCGCCCCGCCCTGCACATGGTCGAACAGGCCGAGAAGGACGGCCGGCTCACCCCCGGCTGCACCATCCTCGAACCCACGTCCGGCAACACCGGCATCTCCCTCGCCATGGCCGCCAAGCTCAAGGGCTACCGCATGGTCTGCGTGATGCCCGAGAACACCTCACAGGAACGGCGCGAACTGCTCGCCATGTGGGGCGCCGAGATCATCCCCAGCCCCGCCGCCGGCGGCTCCAACACCGCCGTACGCGTCGCCAAGGAGCTCGCCGCCGAACACCCCGACTGGGTGATGCTCTACCAGTACGGCAACCCGGACAACGCGGGCGCCCACTACGCCGGCACCGGCCCGGAGATCCTCACCGACCTCCCCTCCATCACCCACTTCGTCGCCGGCCTCGGCACGACGGGAACCCTGATGGGCGTCGGCCGCTACCTCCGCGAACACAAGCCCGACGTGAAGATCGTCGCCGCCGAGCCCCGCTACGACGACCTCGTGTACGGCCTGCGCAACCTCGACGAGGGCTTCGTACCCGAGCTGTACGACGCCTCCGTCCTCACCACCCGCTTCTCCGTCGGCTCGGCGGACGCGGTCACTCGCACCCGGGAACTCCTCCAGCAGGAGGGCATCTTCGCGGGCGTGTCCACCGGCGCCGCACTCCACGCCGCGATCGGCGTCGGCAACAAGGCCGTCAAGGCCGGCGAGAGCGCGGACATCGTCTTCGTCGTCGCCGACGGTGGCTGGAAATACCTCTCGACAGGCGTCTACACGGCAGCCACGACGGAGGAAGCCATCGAGACACTGCAGGGCCAGCTCTGGGCGTAAGCCCCCACAGTTACGGACATCACGGCGCGAGGTGGCGGACCTGGTCCCACAGGGCCGGGTCAGCCACCCCCACCCGCCGCCGGAACTCCCCGACATGCAGGTCCCGCAACTCGCCCGTCTCCAGGAAACTCGGCCGCCCCTGCGCGTCGCCCACCGCACCCGGCGGCAACGGGATCACCCCTGGCCGCTCGTGGTGGTACTTGCTGGTGATCTTCGCGACCGTCGCCCGCCGCCCACGCACCGTGAGCACCAGGCACGGCCGGTCCTTGCCTCCGGGGCCGTCCTCGAAAGGCACGGTCGCCCACCAGATCTCCGCGGGCCGCGGCCGCACAGCCCGCCCCCGCTGCCCTTTCGGCCCCTCGGCGCGCCCCGGCGGCCGGCCTCCGCGCTGCGGGGGCCGATGCCCGCGCCCCCAGCCGTCCACCAGCGCCGCGACCAGCGCGAGCAGCACGACGGCCGCCAGGGCGAGCCACCATGACGTGTCCATACGGAAGACGGTACCGGCGCACTTCCCACGCCGCCCCCCTACTGGGGCTTCCCGTCCAGCCGAACCGGTGACAGCACAGGTGAGTTCGCCCACAACAGCCCTAGGCGGAGGAGCGACAGGGGGTTTTGCGCCTTACGCTCGAAGGCACCGCAAGAACCCCGTTCACCCTTGTTTTGACGCTCCCCGCCCGCGGAGGTTTCTGCTTTATGAAGCTCACCGTCGTCGGCTGCTCGGGGTCGTTCCCGTCCGCGGAATCGGCCTGTTCGAGCTACCTCGTAGAGGCCGACGGCTTCCGGCTGCTCCTCGACATGGGCAACGGTGCCCTTGGTGAGTTGCAGCGCCACTGCGGTCTCTACGACCTCGACGCGATCTTCCTCAGCCACCTGCACGCCGATCACTGCATCGACATGTGCGCGTACTTCGTCGCCCGGTACTACCGACACGACGGCGGACGCTGCGACCCGATCCCGGTCTACGGCCCCGAGGGCACCGAACACCGCCTCACCGTCGCGTACGGCGACACCCCCACCGCCTCCTCCATGAGCGAGGTCTTCGACTTCCACACGGTCAAGCCGAGCACCTTCGACATCGGCCCCTTCACCGTCCACACCGAACGTGTGCGCCACCCGGTGGAGGCGTACGGCATCCGGATCGAGCACGCCGGGAAGTCGCTCACGTACTCCGGGGACACCGGCACCAGCGACGCGCTGGACCAACTCGCCCGCGACACCGACCTGTTCCTCTGCGAGGCCGCGTTCACGCACGGCAAGGAGAACATCCCGGACCTGCACCTCAACGGCCGCGAGGCGGGCGAGACGGCGAACCGCGCGGGCGCGCGCAAGCTCATACTCACCCACATCCCCCCGTGGACCGATCCAGAGGTCAACCTCGCTGACGCCCGCGAGGTGTTCAGGGGCCCGGTGGAACTGGCGGTGCCACGGGCGGAGTACGAGATCTGACGCCCGGTACGCACACGAGGGCCCCGGAACCGAGTCGGATCCGGGGCCCTTGTCATGCCGTACGGCACGGCTCACGCCTTGGTGAGGTCCTCGATCTCCTCCTCGGGCTCACGGCCCGGGGTGGGGAGGTTCCACCTGATGATGGCGAAGCGGAAGACGGTGTAGTAGATCGCCGCGAACACCAGGCCGACCGGGATGATCATCCAGGGCTTGGTGGCCAGGTTCCAGTTGAGGAAGTAGTCGATCGCGCCGGCCGAGAAGCTGAAGCCGTGGTGCACACCCAGAGACCAGGTGACGGCCATGGACAGGGCCGTCAGCACCGCGTGGATGGCGTACAGCACCGGCGCGATGAACATGAACGAGAACTCGATCGGCTCGGTGATGCCCGTGACGAACGAGGTCAGTGCGAGGGAGAGCATCATGCCGCCGACGACCTTGCGGCGTTCGGGCCGGGCGGTGTGCGTGATGGCAAGAGCGGCGGCCGGCAGCGCGAACATCATGATCGGGAAGAAGCCGGTCATGAACTGGCCGGCGGTCGGGTCGCCGTGGAAGAAGCGCGGCAGGTCACCGTGCCAGATGGCACCGGAGGGGTCCTTGAAGGAGCCGATCTCCTGCCAGGCCACCGTGTTGACGAACTGGTGCATACCCACGGGAAGGAGCGCGCGGTTGACGGCGCCGAAGATGCCCGCGCCCAGCGAGCCCAGGCCCGTCATCCACTCACCGAAGCTGGTGATGACGTCGCCGATGGGCTCCCATACGAGGCCGAAGAAGACGCCGACGCCGACGCCGATGAACGCCATCAGGATCGGGACCAGTCGGCGGCCGTTGAAGAAGCCCAGCCAGTCGGGGAGCTTGGTGCGGTGGAAGCGCTGCCAGGTGACCGCGGCGATCAGGCCCATGATGATGCCGCCGAAGACCTTGGGGTCGTTGTAAGTGGCGGCGATGTCCGCGCCCTTGGTGACCTTCGCGTCGGAGATGGGGAACGCGGTCAGGACGTTCTTGTAGACCAGAAAGCCCACCAGCGCGGCGAGGGCGGTCGAGCCGTCGGCCTTCTTGGCGAAGCCGATGGCTATCCCGATGCAGAACAGCAGCGGCAGGTTGGCGAAGACGGCGTCGCCGGCCTTGGCGAACACGTCCGCGACCTTGCCCCAGCCCAGTCCGTCGCTCCCGAAGACATCGGGCTGGCCGAGGCGCACCAGGATGCCCGCCGCCGGAAGTACGGCGATCGGCAACTGCAGACTGCGGCCGACCTTCTGCAGGCCCTGGAACAGGCCGGATCCCCTCTTCTTCGCGGGGGCCGCCGAGGTGGTGGCGGTGCTCATACATCCTCCAACGGGTGAACGTGGTCTACACCAGTCAGTGGTGTAGACCACGTTGTAGCACGATGAAGGCCGCATAAGGAACCCACGATTTCACAGCAGATGCAGACTGGTGTAGACCAGTCCGCGAACAGTGCGCAGACCGCTCGCGAAGATCGGCCAACTGTGGGTTACTGCGACAAAGTGGCTCGGACCAGGGAGTAGGACATGTCCACCAAGGCAGAGAAGATCGTCGCCGGACTCGGCGGCCTCGACAACATCGAGGAAGTCGAAGGCTGCATCACCCGCCTGCGCTGCGAGGTCATCGACCCCGCCCTGGTCGACGACGCGGCCCTCAAGGCCGCCGGCGCCCACGGCGTCGTCAAGATGGGCACCGCCGTCCAGGTCGTCGTCGGCACGGACGCCGACCCGATCGCCGCGGACATCGAGGACATGATGTGAACACCCTTGCTTAGTACGGACGTTCACCCCTGAGGGGCCCTCTCCCACCACGGGAAGGGCCCCTTCCGCCGTAACGGCTAGGCTCGTCGCCATGTCACGTATCGACGGCCGCACCCCCGAACAGCTCCGCCCCGTCACCATCGAACGCGGGTGGAGCAAGCACGCCGAGGGCTCCGTCCTCGTCTCCTTCGGCGACACGAAGGTCTTCTGCACCGCCACCGTCAGCGAAGGCGTCC
>Ga0136846_1237321_pt1 | contig 14796 bp, 15 predicted proteins | sample HopSoiMetagenom2_FD_96841 | JGI IMG/M metagenome (GOLD analysis project Ga0136846, IMG submission 96841) | Grasslands soil microbial communities from Hopland, California, USA - 2 Assembly 2016 (version 4) | ecosystem: Environmental > Terrestrial > Soil > Grasslands | place: USA: Hopland...
CACCACTTTGGCGAAGATCGCCCATGCTTCCAGGTCAGGCAGATGCGGCATCGCCCGCAGCTAACCGGCCTTTCCCATGTACGGCAAGCGCTGGAAGGTTCTCGTGAGTTGGTGCGTGGATCAACCGCCGAGGGCAAACGGGACCACTAGCGTAAATGGCGCCGTTCGCAGAGCGCGTACCCCGAGCTTAGTGGTCCGAGATTTGCGCTGATGCGCTCTGACAAATATTCATCAGTCGATCGGGCGGATTTTTCCGAGTGGGACGAACTTGGTCGTGGGACATGATCTGCTTAGTCCGGCGCCTCGCGCCCGCTAGTCGCGCGCGCGATCGCTCGCTCTATGCCGCGCTTCCGGCGCGCCACCGAGTCCTGGCGGTCTCGGCCTGACGGTGACGATCGGCTGGCGGGCAGCTGCGCTGCTTCGTGAGGTGCGGGGCTGATGACGCACACTGCCGGATCGCTGCGCGACCGGACAGAGTGCGGCGCCTCACGCGGAGGGCCCCGCAGGCACTCCGGCTCGGCGGTCGGCCGGTGCGCCCGGTTTCGCACGCGCCTCGGCGCCGTTCCGGCACGACGGCCCGGCGAAGCCCGACCCAGCACCTTGCCCCGACCACCTCGCTCGGGGTGCCCGTTCCTTTTTGAAACGGCGGTTCCCGCCGGGGGATGCGGACGCGCGCAGACGCGCGCAGCGTCATTGGTCGCCCCCGGCCAAGCGCGGGTGGACGGCGCTCCCTGCTAGGCGCGGCCGCGGTGGCGGCAAGCCGGCGTGGCCGCCGGCTCCTCCATTGCATTGCGGCCCTTTGGGTGCCGCCGCCGCTCGTTGCCGCGCCTCTCCGGTCGTTCCTCGCCGCCCACCCCCGCTTGTCCGGGGGCCCTGTGGGGTTTGCGGGCGGGGATGGAGGCACGGTCATGCGGCTCATCACTGGCGATATCGCCCGGCGGCTCGCGACCAATGCTGTGCGTAGTGCTGACGATGACCGCTACGATCCCGTGCCGGTCGTGAAGCTGTTCAATCCATGCGGCGCGGCGACCTGGCTCGCGACCGAGATCGCCAGCGACGACGACACCTTGTTCGGGCTCGCCGATCTCGGCGTCGGCTGCCCCGAGCTTGGCTATTTCAGCCTCGCCGAGCTCGCGGCGATCCGGTTGCCGTTCGGACTGCGCATCGAACGCGACTTCAGTTTCTCGAGCGATGTGCCGCTGTCGCGCTGGGCCGAGGCAGCCCGCCAATACGGTTCGATTATCGCCGCCGCCGCCGCGCTGCGATCCGGCTGATCCGCTTGCCGTCCGGGCGAGCCGGGCGGCGGACGCGCGGGCGCGTCTCGCCCGCTTTTCGAAACCGGTCCCACAACAGTGGAAGTGGTGCGGGACCGGCGCTCACAAGGAGCCTATCCATGAAACTCGCTTTTCTCCCGCTCAATAAGCTTGTCGTCAGCCGCACCAACATGCGGCACGGCAAACGCGCACCCGACGTGTCCGACATCCTGCCCAGCATCCGCAGGCGCGGCGTCCTTCAGCCCGTCATCGTGCGGCCCAATTGCGCGCCCGACCATTTCGAGATCGTCGCGGGCGCGCGGCGCTTCACTGCCGCCGCGATCGTCGCCGACGAGCGCCGCGACAGCGGCGGTGAGGTCGAGCAGCTGCCGTGCGCGATCCTCGACAGCACCGACGACGTCGACGCGGTCGAGGCCTCGTTGATCGAGAATATCGCCCGGCTCGATGTCGATGAGGTCACCCAATGGGCGACCTTCATGCGGCTGGTCAAGGAGGGGCGCAGCCTCGACGATATCGCCGTCACCTTCGGCCTGCCCGACCTTGCGGTGAAGCGGATCCTCGCGCTCGGCAACCTGTTGCCCCGCATCCGCGCGATGTACGCCAACGAACAGATCGACCGCGCTACGATCCGCCACCTGACCTTGGCGAGCAAGCGCCAGCAGCAGGACTGGCTGACGCTGGCCGACGATCCGCAGGCGCGCGCGCCGACCGGTCCCGCGCTCAAGGCGTGGCTGTTCGGCGGCCAGTCGATCCCGGCGAGCCTTGCCTTGTTCGACGTGGCCGAGAGCGGTCTCGTGACGATCGCCGACCTGTTCGGCGAGGACCGCTATTTCGCCGATGCGGGCGCGTTCTGGACCGCGCAGGAGGCGGCCATTGCGGCCCGGCGCGAGGCCTATCTCGCGCAAGGCTGGAGCGAGGTCGTGATCGTTCCGACCGGCGAGTATTTCCACAGCTGGGAATATGAGAAGGCGCCCAAGCAGAAGGGCGGGCGCGTCTATGTCGATGTCCGCTCGACCGGCGAGGTGACCTTCCACGAGGGGTATATGAGCAGGCGCGAGGCCGCGCGCGCGGCGCGCGCCGGCACCGCTCCGGCCGACAAGCCAAAGCGGCCCGAGCTGACTTCGACCCTGCAAACCTATATCGATCTCCACCGCCACGCCGCCGCCCGCGCCGCGCTGACCGATCACCCAGGGGTCGCGCTCCGGCTGATGGTCGCGCATGTCGTCGCCGGATCGCCGCTCTGGACGGTACGGCGCGAGCCGCAGGGATGCCGTGACGATAAGACCCGCGAGAGCGTCGAAACCTGCCGAGGCGAGACCGTGTTCGACGAACGGCGCCGCGCTGTGCTCGGCGTTCTCGGCATGGACCCCGAGCGCCCGACCGTGACCGGCGGCAATGGCGACGACTATACGCTGGTGCGCTTGTTCCTGCGCCTGCTCGACCTGCCCGACGCGGCGCTCAGCGACGTGATCGCGGTCGCAATGGGCGAAACCCTGGCGTCGGGAAGTGCGGCGGTCGAGGCGGTCGGGCAGGCCGTCGCGGTCGATATGGCGGCGTGGTGGCAGGCGGACCCGGCCTTGTTCGACCTCATCCGCGACAAGGAAGTGCTCGTCGCGATGGTCGCCGAGGTGGCTGGCGAGGCGGTCGCCGTCGCCAATGCCAGGGAGAAGGGCGCGACGCTCAAACGCATCGTCACCGACCATCTGGAAGGCACGGACGGCAGGCCCGACGTCGAGCGCTGGGTGCCCAAATGGATGGCGTTCCCGCCCGCCGCCTATACCCAGCGAGGCGGGGTCGGCACGGTGCGCGCCTTCGCCAAGCTCACCGCTGCCGGTCAGGACGACGACTCCGATCCGTCCGAGCCCGGTGCGGCGCTCGTATTGCCCGAGCCCGAGACGGAAGGTGACCGCAGGGCGAACGATACCGACGAGGCGCCCGTGGCGCTGGCCGCCTGAACGGCGCCGGGACGCGCGGACGGCAGACCGCCCGCGCGTTTTTCGCCCTCCCGACGGTCCCGGCGGGACCCTCGAAATCCGGCCGCGCGCCCTCGCCCTCGCCCTGACGGGCTCGGGCTCGGGCGCGCGGTTTTTGAAATCGGGCTTGGCGCGGTCGGGCCGCCGCCGCTAGGCAGGCACGTGCGAGGGGAGGGTGGACTTGCAGATGGTCGATACCGACAACGAGACTTGGCTGATCGACGCCGGCCACGCGATCATTGAGAAGAAGCGGGCCGAGGGCGCGGCGGCGCTGGCCCCGCGCGAGGGCTGATCCATGCGCTGTGGATCGTCGACCACAGCATGCGCAGTGCAGGCGACCTGGCGAGCGCCCGCGACCTCGACCCGGACTATCTCGGCGCGGCGCGGATCGCCGCAGCAGCGCTCGATCTGCCCGTTGTCAGCGCGATCGCCGCGCTGAGCGAAGGAGAGTTCGATCGGCGCTATTTCGACCTGTTCGATGGAGTCTGCGACGCGCTTCGCGCGCGTTCAGCGGGGCGTCGGCAGCCGCGATCGTCTGTTCCGCCGCCGGATAGGCTGACAGGTGTGCCTATTCGTAGAAGCTGCTTGTATCGACTTTCAGGCGGATGGCGTTGGGATCGATTTCGAGAGGATTTCCGGCCTCGCCGCTGACCCTGGCGCGATACGGATAGCTGTCGCTCGAGCACATGCCGATATCGTTCGCGACGTCGGAATCGGAACCGTATTGGAGTTTGACCTTGACCTCGCCGGTGACGACGAAATCGATATGCTCGGCGTCGAGCCGCTTGACCTTGATCGTCTCCATCCGGTGATGTTCGACCCGCGTGTGGGTCGAAAGCTCGTCGAGTTCCTGGATCGTGTCGAGGATCATGCTCTCGAACACCGCGTTGTGCAGCGCGCCCGCGACCGCGTCATTGATCCGTTCGCGCGCAGCCTCGGTATCCTCGAGAAGTGCGGAGATCTCGACAAGCACGTCATAGAGCATCTCGCGCACTTCCGAGCCTTGGTGCACGACCGTATCGGCCCGCACATGCGTCGCCTTGTGCAGGCCGTCCATCGCCTTAAGCAGGGGCTTGGCAAGCTTGGCGGCTTCGCGCTTCAACTTATCCTTGACGAACGCGTCGGGGAGCCCCGCCTGGACGATGTAACGCGCCCGCTGCACGCGCGTGACCGTCTTGGTGTCCTTCGCCTGCACGAACCACACGCAGCGCCGCACCTCGTCGTCGGGCGCGAGCGTGTGCAGCACATGGGTTACGAGCTCGCGCAGCCCGCTCGCCACAAGGTTGCCGCGGATCGGATTTTTCTTGTCCCGGGCGGCCCGCATCACGCCTTTCAGGATCGTCTTCAGGAACTTGTCGCTCGGCATGGCCGAGAGCACAGCGCGCCGCGCATCGTCGATTTCGGTCCAGCTCGTCGCCGCCATTTTCCTGTGCTTCCTTCGAATTTCCGTCGCTGCCATGGTGCCCACTGTGCCAAGCGCGGCATGCCGAAGTGGTGGCAGGCGATCGGTTCGCAAGCGATTGGACATATGGCGCGCGGCTCCAACGTGCACATACCGTCGCACCTTGGGACAGCCGAATATGCCGGTGGCGTGGCGCGGCCGGCGAACCGGTCATCGTCCTCCGGTCGGGATCGATATAGGAGCCGCCCGCCAATCGCTGCGGTGCTTCGACCTGGCGGACACCGGTCTCCAGCGCGCGAGCTCCGAACCGTCCACGGCTCCTTGGGCGCATGACCTGGAACGGCCGCCGGCCCCCCGAAACCATCGCCGGCGGCTTATTTCCCCGCCCGCTGGCGCGGTCTCCTCGCGACCGCTGCGCTGCAAATAAGCCTTCGGCTCCGGTCCTCCGCTCGCACTCCGGCCTGCCAGTTCGGGTTCCCGTTCGGCCGTCCCTGAGGTCCGCCCATCGCCCGGAACGGTTCGGGCGAGTATCTCAAGGAGACCTGCAATGCCCGCAATCGGTTATGTCACCCGCGAGGGAAATGGCTTCAAAGGCGAGATCAAGACGCTGTCGATCCGCACCCAAATCACGATCGTGCCCAATCAAAAGGCCAGCGAGACGCAGCCGGATTATCGCGTTGTGGCCGGCGGCGTCGAGGTCGGGGCCGGCTGGAACCGTCGCGGCGAGACGTCCGGCAAGGACTTCGTCTCGCTGAGCCTGGCGGCGCCCGAATTCGGCCCGCGCCGGATCTACGCGAACCTCGGCCGCGCCGCCGGCCAGGACGATGACGACGCGTTCGCCATCATCTGGAACCCGAACGACTGAGCGGCTCCGCGATCCGCGCCCAGGGCGGGTGCGGATCGCCTGGCCGGCACGGAGGTCGAAAACGCCCATGCCCGTTTTCGACCCTACGGAACAGATTTCGGGAGGGCGGCTGCAATTGCTACGTCGAGCGCCGCGACGTAGGTCGTTACGCCGACCAGCAATACCGACACGTTGGTGGCCTTTTATCGTCTGCAAACCCCCGGAGGTTTGTTCAACGTCGATGGGGGGCCGGTGCGATCGGTTCAGCGGTTTCCTGCTCGGGCACGGCCGACGTTCTCCCAACGGTGACGAAGACGGCCACGCTCGGAGCCAACACATGGAGGGATCGACACGACGAGCGCGTCCGCCGTCGTCATCGTCGGCTGCTACGCCTATGACAGCACCGCATCGGTGTTCATCATGCACAACGGCGGCGGGTTGGGATACCTCGCCTCGAATATCGCGGACTCAAATTACAGCGGCGTCATCGCCCAACTCAACCCCGCCGTCGCCGGCATCGAAGCGGTAACCAACGATGCCTCAAGTGGAACTGCGGTCGCATCCTATGTGACCAGCCTATCCGCAGCAATCGCCGCGCTGCCGAACGACAAGTTCATGTTCACCGATCCGCCATCTCGGACCAGCGGAGGCGGCGGCCCGATCACTCAGGCAGGGCAGGATAAATACAACAACCTTGCCAGGTCTTGCGCCTCGGCCGCGAACATCCCGATCCTCGTTACCTACGGGGCGACGAGCGGCGGGTGGACGCAATGGAATGCGCAGGGCTTCTATCTAGACGATTATCACCTGACGACGACGGGCAGGGGGGTCATGGCGAACGATGCCTACAATCTGCTGAACGCGCCCTGATACTAATCACAATCTTCGTCGTCGGGCCGCATCTTTCTGTTCGACCGCAAAGCAAGCTGACCAATCAGGAACGCGATGGCATAGATCGCTAAACTGGCGATGACTGCATGCGTCGCAATGACAGGAGCAACGCTCGGCCCATTCTCACTTATCCAGCCTGTCGCATCGGGGATGTGGTTCACCACCTCACTATCAATTCTATCCGCTCTTGGTCGAAGCCTGATCGATAGTGGAAAATGATTCGTTGATTTGGCGTCCAAAAAGGTAAGCCGATCCGGCGAAGATAACCACTATCGCTGCGACAATTAGGAAGCGCTTTCGCTCCCGCTTACGATCATATCGAGACATTGAGTACCTCTACACGCGCGCGAACGCGCAGAAAAGCCGGAATATATCGTCCGATTTAGACCCATAACCATGACCCTCCCACAAGAGCACTCACCCCGCTGACAACCCCGAGCAAGTCCTCGCCAACCTCGTTTGCGTGGGCGACGGCGGGCAACGGTTACAGTGCGCGCGTTCGGATTTGCCCATCATGCCTCTCGAGCAGCGAGAGTTGCTCGCCGCGGCCGACCGTCAGCGCGCGCGCGCAACGCCGCGTCGACCGCCTGGCGGTAGTGGATCGTGCCAGCCGCTCGGCGTCATCGAAGCCGAGTGGTGCCCAATCCTCGCTGGGATAGCAGGCGTCATAGGTCGCGCGCCATCGCGCACAGCAGCGGATCATGCTGCACGATTATTCTCCTATGTTCTCGAATCGCCAACCGCCGGCGGATGCGAAATATAGAACAAAAACGGAACAGGCGGCGACCGATTCGTATAGGGGGTTGGGGGCTCGTCTCGGATCGTTCGAGCATGGCGGCTGCCGGCGCGCCTGTGCAAGGCCGGCGGCCCCGCCAATTTTGCTGCGAAAAGGAGCGTGCTGCGCACGCGCGTTTGTTTGTTCTGAGCGCAACAAAATCGGTTCCTCCGCCGCCGCTCACGCGGTGCCTCCGCTGACGCTCCGGCAGCCCTGACAGGCACACCGGCAACCGCCGTCGAGAGGCTGTCTTCGCTGAGGAAGACGTCAATCGGCAGGAGATTCTCATGACCATGTTTCAACCCATTTCGCACAGCTCGGATCGCGTGATGAAGGCGCTGGTGGCGGGGCTCGAACTGGAGTTTGGGTGCGGCGCGGCAGAAGCGCTGGCGCACCGGTTCATCGCGGCGGAAGAGAGCGATTTCAGCTGGGATGCGCGGGTCGAGGAACGCTGGCTGGGTGCGTATGAAACGCTCGATGAGGATGAATTCGCGCTTGATCGGGTGGCGATTATCGGTCGATTGGACGGTCGTTGGTTCGTCGCGGTATGTATCGTCGATGGCGATGGCATGGCGCACGGGATGATCGGACGTCGCTTGTTTTCGCGAGTTCAGGCGGCGCGCAAAGCATTCTTAGCGCAGCGTTGAAAGATGCGGAAAATCGTAGCCGGGATGCAGTGTCGCAATAGCCATCGCATCCCGGCTCTTTTTGTCCTCGGCTGGATCGGGTGAGGACAGAAAGGGGATTGGAAGGCGGGACCAGGGGCTGGGAAGCGTAAGGCAAGATAAAGCTGCGGCACCGGTGGTGCCGCAAGTGGTTGTCTGCACATCGTTTTTCATCGGGGATTTTGGCACTGTCCTCATGCGGCCAGTGCCATATCATGCGGAATCGGCGATTTTCCGCGGTCTTTAGCGGCACCGGTTTTCAGACACGCAGAGGCGCGTCATGCTCTCCCCAAAATCGCGTGCGGATCGCCATCATGGCCGACGAGAATGACTTCGAACCGCATCTTGGACGGATGCGCAGCACAAGCGGCAAGCGTGCGCGCACCTATCTCGGCCGCGTGCTGGCGGCCGCCAATCTGGCGCGTAGCGGCGGGCCGCTGTCCGGGGCGCGCGCCCGCGGATTTTCGGGCGGCCGGATCGGCCGCGGTGCTGGGGTTGGTCGCGTGCTCGCCAGTCGCGGCAATCACGCTGCCTTTAGCGCACGCCGTGTCGTCATCAAGACGAGCATCGTCAAACTCGCCGGCAAGGGCGCCGCGGCGGCCGCCGCGCATCTGAGCTACTTGCAGCGCGATGGCACGACGCGCGACGGCGAACGGGGCCGGTTCTATGGCGCGACGGACGACGCGGTCGACCGCAAGGCATTTTGCGAGCGCGGTAGCGGCGATCGCCATCAGTTCCGCTTCATCGTCTCGGCCGAGGACGGCGATCAATATGACGACCTCAAACCGCTGACGCGACGGCTGATGGCGCGGGTCGAGGAGGACCTTGGCACCAAGCTCGACTGGGTCGCGATTGACCATTTCGACACGGGCCACCCGCACACCCACATCGTCGTGCGCGGCAAGGACCATCTCGGCGCTGATCTGATCATCGCGCGCGATTATCTGACGACCGGCATGCGCGAGCGCGCGTGCGAGCTGGTCGATCTCGATCTGGGACCGCGGTCGGCGCGCGAGATCGACGCCGGGTTACGCGCCGAGGTCGAGCAGGAACGGCTGACCTCGCTCGACCGCTCGTTGCTGCGCGATGCCGGCGACACTCGCATCGTGTCGACGGCGCGCGGCGACGCATTCGGCCAGGCACTCCGCGTTGGCCGGCTGGCCAAGCTCCGGCGCCTTGGCCTCGCCGAACCAATCGGCGGCACCAGTTGGCGGCTTGCGCCGGGCCTCGACGATACCCTCCGGCGTCTCGGCGAGCGAGGCGACATTATCCGCACGATGCAGCGTGAATTCACCCGGCGTGGCCTCGAGCGGGCACCGATCGATCAGGTCATCTACGATCCGTTGGCACTGGTGGCGCGGCCGCTGGTGGGGAGGGTGATTGGACGGGGTCTCGCCGACGAACATGCCGACCGGCACTATCTGATCGTCGACGGCGTGGATGGCCGCAGCCATTATGTGGCGATCGGCAAGGGCGCCGGCCTCGATCTCGTGCCTGAAGGCGCGGTGGTGCGGATCGACCCATTGCGCGCCGGGGTGCGCGAGGCAGATCGCACGATCGCCGCGGTCGCGGCAGCCAATGGCGGACGTTATGATATCGACGCCCATCTGCGCCACGATCCGAGCGCGACCGAAGCGTTCGCCGAAACCCATGTCCGCAGGCTCGAGGCGATGCGCCGCCTGAGTGGCAGCGTGACCCGCGAACCATCCGGCCAATGGATCATCGCCGACGATCATCTGGCACGGGCCGAGGCGCATGAAGCGAGGGTGCTGCGCGATCGGCCCGTCGCTGTCGAAATCCTGTCGCCGCGGCAGCTGTCCCAACTGATCGAGGCTGAGGCAGCGACCTGGCTGGACCGAACGCTGGTTGCCGCCGAACCTTTGCCGTTGCGCGATGCGGGATTTGGCGCCGAGGTGCGCGAGGCGCAGGATCGTCGGCGACGGTGGTTGATCGCATCCGATCTCGCGGACGAACAGGACGGCGTGGTCCGCTATCGGCAAGGACTGCTCGGCATCCTCCAGCGTCGTGAATTGCTAAGGGTTGCGGGTGAGCTGTCGGAGGAGACTGGCCTGAGCTTTGCCGAACCCGTTCCGGGCGAGCGCGTCGAGGGCATGCTGCGCCGGTCGGTCGACCTGGTCAGCGGGCGGTTCGCGGTGATCGAGAAATCGCGCGAATTCACCTTGGTGCCGTGGCGGCCGGTCCTTGAACGCCAGCTCGGCAAACCGGTGTCGGGGATCATGCGCGGCGACGGGATCAGCTGGTCGATCGGGCGGGGGCGCGGCGGACCGTCGATCGAGTAACCGTGGGTTGGGGCGGGGGCCTCACTGCCCGGGATCCGCACGGGGGGCGTGGACGTCGCTAGGCAGGCTCGGAACGGAGGATTAATGTCGCCTGGGATGATCGACGACCGCGAGATCTGGGCGTGTGCCAATCTGCTCGTGCAGCAGCATGGCGAGAATGCCTGGTTCGTCGCCGCGCAGCGCGCGGACGAGCTCCTGGCGCAAGGCGAGATGGAGGGGCATCGCACGTTCCGGAGGATTCTGGCGCGCATCAAGGAGCTCGAGGCCGTGAAGCCGGACGGGCCGCTTCACTAGGACGCACGCCGTGCTGGTCTGGCGCTTGGCGTCCGACCTGATAGTCTTTGCCGGATGTGCAATCTCACTGCCATGCGGAAGAGCGTCGCCGAAGTGGCCGCGCATTTTCGGGTCAAGGTCCCGACCTTTTCCAATGCGCCCGAGGAATCCTATCCCGGAACGCCCGGCATGGTGGTGCGGGAGGAAGCGAGCGCACGCGTCATGCAGTCGATGACCTGGGGGTTCCCGCTTCGCCTCAAGGGCATGTCGCCGACCGCCAAGCCGAAACCGGTCAACAACATCGCCGACTTGCGCAAGCCGATGTGGATCGGTCTCGCACGCAAGCCGCAATGGCGCTGCCTCATTCCACTGACCGGCTTTGCCGAGGCCGAAGGCCCCAAGGGCGCGAAGACGCGCACCTGGTTCAATGTGAAGGATCAGCCGATCTTTGCCGCTGCCGGACTATGGCGCATCAGCGACGAGTGGGGGCCGGTCCATTCAATGGTGATGACCGACTGCAACCAGGCGATCCGGCCGGTGCACGATCGCATGCCGGTGCTGCTGCTGCCGGACGACTATGATCGCTGGCTCAACGGCGATCTCGACGGCGCGCTCGCGTTTCAGGAACGCTGCTTTCCCGACGCGCTGATCGAGATGACGCGAACCGATGAGCTTTGGGTCAAGCGCAAGGCCGATGTTCCGATGTGAGCCCGACGGGTCGAGGCGGCAACACCTCGACCCGAGCAGCTCGCTCAAGCGGGTTTGGCGCCCGGCGTCCCGCACTTGGCGAACTTGCCCTTGGCGTCGCGGCACTTCTTGGCGGCGGGGGCGGCTTTTGGCGGCGGGCATTTGATGAACTGGCCCTTGGCGCCGCGGCAGCGATTGGCGGCCATCGACGGCGTCGCGACCATCGCGACAGCAGCCAGCGCGAAAGCAAAGCGGATCATCTACCTAGTCTCCCTTGTCGAAGCGCACGTCCGGTGCGCCGTCCGCAGCCTAGGCAGATTCGAGCGATTGCCAACCGCAGTTATTGCGCGGGTCGTCTGCGGCGATGGGCGACCCGGACGGGTTGGTCTGGGTGGCGAGCCTTCGGCTTTGGGGTGGCGGCTGGCCGGGCCGTTGGTCAGCTGCGGAGACGACTGAGCGCCTGCTTCCATTTCCGCGCATCCGGCATCGGCAGCAGAACGGTGGCTGGGCGATCCCTCGACCAGCTGACGAACGCGCCCGCGCCGCACCGTGAGCACCGTAAGCGATGGGTCACGCTATGGATGCCGACGTCCCAGCCTTTGCGTTCGAACAGGTTCCACAAAGCGTGCGGGTCGAACACGCCTTCGGCGCCGCACTTGCGGCACGTCGCCACGACCGCGAAATGCCAGGCGGCGGCCTCGAGCAGATTGGTCGGACGCGGGCAGCCGGCGGCGTCGTAGCGCGCCATGTCATTGCGCCGGCGTTTCGCGAGGCAGCGTCAGCTTCACGTCGTCGAGATCGGCTTTCCACACCCGGGCGAGTGCTGCCAATTCGGCGGGGCGGGGCGGCGCGCCGCGATAGATGTCGTCGAGGCGATGATCGGGGATTCCGGTCTCGCGCGAGAGCCGGCGATAGGCTGTTGCCGAGTGCAGCGTCCAGGCCAGGATCCACGGCTCCCCGTCGGCGATGGCCTGGGCGGATTCCACGCCGGTCGCTCGGGCCACGCCATCACGCGGCTTCGAACAGCTGGAGTTGTTCGCCGTTCGCGACACTCATCGCCCGCGAGCGCAGGGCAGCGTCGACCGCCTGGCGATAGTGGATGGTGCCCAACCGTTCGGCCTCGTCAAACCGTAGCGGCGCCCAATCCTCGCTCGGATAGCAGGCGTCATAAATTGCGCGCGCCATCGCGCGCAGCAGCGGATCGTGCTGCATCCCGGCCCTCCATTGCTGTCGAATCGCCGGCGAGCGGCGGGACGGGGAGGTTAGAACAAAAATAGAACATCGGGCAACCGATTCGTGCTAAATCGCGATTCGGCCGAGTCGAAAAAAGGAAAGATATGGCGCGCCTGTTCGTCGCCCAGATCGGATCGCAGCAGATCGCCGACCAGTTCGGCGTCGAGGACGCACCGATCATCTCTATGCCCGCCGAGATGACCGAGGGCCTGGACGGCCCGATCGTCATCGAAAACCGCGGCCGACGGCTACTCAAGATCGCGCGATGGGGATTTCCGCGGCGCACGCGCGAGGGCGCGATCCGTGGGGACGAGCCGGGTATCGTCGGCCTGGTCGCCGATCTGACCAATCCAATGTGGGATACGTTGGTAGTCGAGCCGCGCTACCGCTGCCTGATTCCGCTGACCCATTTCGGCAATCCCGCCGGCGATCAGGGTTCGAAGGCTCGGTCGTGGTTCTCGATGAAGGATGAGCCGCTGGTCGCCTGGGCCGGATTCTGCCGCAATTTGCCCGACATCGGTCCGGTGTTCGCGGGCATGACGATGACTGCCAGTGATGCGGTGATGCCGTACAATGACCGCATGCCCGTGCTGTTGGGGCGGGGGCAATACGAGCGCTGGCTGCGCGGCTCGATTGCCGATGTGATCGGGTTTCAGTTCCAACCGCCGATGGCGGCGGATCGTTTGGACGTGATCCATACTGACGACCGCTGGCGGAGCGGGGAGGTGCCGGACTTCGCGGCTCACTCGCAGAAGGTTTTGCTTTAGGTTGCGCAACTGGCCGGTCGCGAGCAGCCGTCGGGGTTGCGTTGAACAGCGAGGCCCTGCGCGCCGTCACAAAACGCTGTAAAACACCCCCCAGCGCCGCACGGCGCCATGTAGTTCGCCTGTCGGATGGGGGAGTCATTGCCCGTCGGGAATCGCCCCGGCTGGAGCGATGCCGTGACCCCCACCAAATTGCTGATCGGCCAGATCCTCGTCGTCTTCGGACTGGTGATCGCGGGCCTGTGGTCCGCGACGCAATGGGCCGCGGCAATGCTCGCCTATCAGCCCGAGCTCGGCGCGCCATGGCTGATCGTCGGACATGTGCCCGTCTATCGGCCATGGGCGCTGTTCTGGTGGTGGTATCATTATGATGCCTATGCGCCGCACGTGTTTGACCGCGCAGGGATGCTCGCTGGCGCGTCAGGCTTCATCGGTTGCGGCGCGGCTGTCCTCGGCTCGCTGTGGCGCGCGCGCCAGCGCAGCAACGTCACGACTTATGGCTCTGCACGCTGGGCGACGGTGCAGGAGATCGAGCGGGCAGGGTTGCACCGCGGCCGCGGCGTCCTGCTTGGGCGGCTAGGCGGGGACTATCTGCGCCACGACGGCCCCGAGCATGTCATGGCCTTCGCGCCGACCCGGTCGGGCAAGGGCGTTGGCCTGGTCGTCCCGACGCTCTTGTCCTGGACCGGCTCGGTCGTCGTCCATGATATCAAGGGCGAGAATTGGCAACTGACCGCCGGTTGGCGGTCGCGCTTCTCGCATTGCCTGCTGTTCAACCCGACCGACGCGCGATCGGCGCGCTATAATCCCTTGCTCGAGGTTCGTCGCGGTGCGGACGAAGTGCGCGACGTCCAGAACATCGCAGATATCCTGGTCGACCCAGAAGGTGCGCTCGAACGCCGCAACCATTGGGAAAAGACCAGCCATTCCCTGCTCGTGGGGGCAATCCTTCACATCCTCTATGCGGAAGAGGAGAAGACGCTCGCGCGCGTCGCGACCTTCCTGAGCGATCCGCAACGTTCGTTCGTGGCGACGCTGCGCCGGATGATGACCACCAATCATCTCGGCACGCAAGACGCGCCGCGCGTCCATCCCGTCGTTGCGTCTGCCGCGCGCGAACTGCTCAACAAGAGCGAGAATGAGCGCTCGGGCGTGCTGTCGACCGCGATGTCGTTCCTCGGGCTTTACCGCGACCCGACCGTGGCCGAGGTGACCTCGCGCTGCGACTGGCGGATCGCCGACCTCATCGAAGGCGAACGGCCGGTCTCGCTCTACCTCGTCATCCCGCCGTCCGACATCAGCCGGACCAAGCCGCTGGTCCGTCTCGTCCTCAATCAGATCGGCCGGCGCCTGACCGAACGGCTCGACCGGAGCGGGGAGGGCGGTCGCCGCTACCAGCTGCTGATGATGCTCGACGAGTTTCCAGCACTCGGGCGGCTCGACTTCTTCGAGACCAGCCTCGCGTTCATGGCGGGCTACGGCATCCGCGCCTTCCTGATCGCGCAGTCGCTCAACCAGATCGAGAAGGCTTATGGCGAGCACAATTCGATCCTCGACAATTGCCATGTCCGCGTCGCGTTCGCGACCAATGACGAGCGCACGGCGAAGCGCATTTCGGACGCGCTCGGGACGGCCACCGAACAGCGCGCGATGCGCAACTATGCCGGGCATCGGCTCGCGCCCTGGCTCGCCCATGTCATGGTCAGCCGCCAGGA
>Ga0136846_1214000_pt1 | contig 14795 bp, 13 predicted proteins | sample HopSoiMetagenom2_FD_96841 | JGI IMG/M metagenome (GOLD analysis project Ga0136846, IMG submission 96841) | Grasslands soil microbial communities from Hopland, California, USA - 2 Assembly 2016 (version 4) | ecosystem: Environmental > Terrestrial > Soil > Grasslands | place: USA: Hopland...
CTGTAGCGCGAGGGCGTGTCCTCCAGCAGCTGCACGTCGGACAGCAGGCCCGAGCGCGCATAGCAGCCCTCGATCAGGTCGTGGCTGAGGATGCGGTTCTCGGGCATGCTGCCGTGGGTCGCGCGCTCGAACGCGTCGACGTCGTAGATGCCCTTGCCCACGAACGAGCCTTCGCCCATCAGGTCCTGGTAGACGTCGGACACGGCGCGGGTGTAGGGATCGATCCCCGGTTCGCCGCCGAACATGCGCGCGTAGCCGGAGCGGGCGACGCTGGGCAGGTTCAGGCCGACGCGCGGCTGCAGGATGCCGTAGCCCTCGACGACCACGTCCTTCCTGACGCCGCTGCCGAAGCGCGGACGGTTCAACGGATGCGCCATCGCCGAGACCATCTCGCGGGCCGACTCGCGCGGCAGCTGGGTGTCGGAGTCCAGCGTGATGACGTAGCGCACGTCCTGCAGCGAGCGGGTGTCGCCGACGATGCGGGCGAATGCCTTGTCGGCATCGGGCCGGCCGCGCAGCAGGGCGTTGAGGTCGGCCAGCTTGCCGCGCTTGCGCTCGCGGCCCATCCAGGTGTTTTCGACCGGGTTCCAGCGGCGCGGCCGGTGCAGCAGCAGGAACGGATGCGGCCGCCGCTGGTTGCCGTCCGGCTCGGCGTAGCGCTTGTTGAGCGCGAGGATGCGCGCCTCGGCGTAGTCGACGAGGTCGTCGTCCTCCGGCAGCGTCTCCTGCTTCGCGTCGCGCAGGTCGGTCAAGAGGGCGAACTGCAGGTGCGGGTCGCGGTTCGCGAGGTAGCGCACCTCGAGCGCGTCGACCAGCGTGTCCACGTCCGCCTGCTTGCCCAGCAGCGTGGGCACCGCCACCAGGGTGCGCGAGCGCGCGTCGATGCCCAGCGTGTAGTCCAGCCGCGGAAGCGCCTGCGGCGTGACGCTGAGCGTGACGATCCAGTTGACCAGCGCCAGCGCGAGCTGGCTGGTGGCCAGCATCAGCAGCAGCACCAGCGCGATGCCGCCGGGCGTCCACAGCTGCAGGTCGAGCTCGTGGGCGGCCTGCTGCATCGGGCCGAGCGACATCAGCATCGCGAACGCGAGGATGCCGCCCACGTAGGCCGGCAGCGGCGGATGGCCGTGGCGGCGCAGCCAGCCGCTGCGGCGCACGCCCATGGCCGCCTCGAGCGCCGGCCGGCCGTTGCCGATGAGCCAGTAGCCCACGTGCGACTCCCGGTCGTCGGTGTCGACATCGCCTTCGGCGGCCGGTGCCGCGCGGTCGCGGGCCGCCGTGGCGGCGAGCTCGATCGCCTTGCGTGCCACGGCGGGTTCGTCGCCGCCGCCGGCCTTGGCCACTTTCTCGACGGCGTGGCGGTAGGTGTCGCGCGTGCCGAAGTCCATGCGTCCGTAGACGCCCAGCGGATCCTCGCGCAGGACCTGCTCGACGCTGCTGAGCGTCTCGACGAACTCGGGCCAGTGCGTGGCGCCCAGCAGTCGCAGGCTGCCGATGCTGTTGGCCACCGACACCTGGCTGGCGGCCTGGGTCTGGCCCTCGACGGCCACCAGGCGCTCGATCGCCTCGTTCTCGTCGGACAGCCGCTGCTCCATCCACGTGAGCGGCAGCGCCAGCGCGGCGCCCTGGCCTTGCAGGCGGCGCGCGAACTCGGCGACGAAGGCGCTGCTCATGTTCGGGTTGGCGCGCGCCATGTCGGCGATGACCAGGATCAGGTCGCTGGGACGCTCCTCGGCGGCCTGCAGCATGCGCGACGCCCAGGTCTCGGCCAGGTCGCGTTCCTGCAGCGCCGCCGCCACGCGCACGGCCACACGGCGCAGGTTCTCGATGAGTGCCAGCCGCAGCATGATCGGGAACGCCCACAGCTCGCCCAGCTTGAGCGGCTGGCCCGTCTGGTACGCGGCGACGAAGCGGCTCAGCGTGCCGCGGCTCAGGCGGCCGTCGGCGTGCGCGATGGCCTGCAGCGCCAGGTCGTGGACGCGCGGCATGGTGCCGTCGCGGTCGGGATCGGTGTCGGCCAGGCGCGGCAGCTCGTGGCTGTAGCCGTGCGGGAGGTGACGCCGCGCGGTGCGGATCTCCTCGTCGATCAGGTACATGTTGTCGAGCAGCCATTCGGCCGCCGGCGTGACGGGGCGGTCGTCGGCGACGGCCTGGCGCAGCTGGCGTGCGACGTTCTCGAGCACGCGCTGGTTGGCCGCGAGCCGCGTCAGCAGGCTGTCGGGGCGGTGCTGCCGCGCGAGCCGATGGCGGCCGGCGAGCTGCTTGCCGTGCGCCACCATCTGGTCGCTGCTGAACAACGCGGCCCGCAGCGGCTCTTCCTCGTCGTGCTCGCTGGCGCTCCCGCGCCATGCGAGCCCGCGCAGCCGCGCCGCGGCGTGCGAGAGCAGGGGGCGCAAGAAGCGATCGGATCCCGTCATTTGCCTGTTTTCCGTCGGGGCCCCGGAGGACCAATGGCCGCGCCTGCGGCAAGCGGTAAGCCCGGCCGTTGAGCAGCATGCGCCGAGGGGCCTTGACGAGCAGCATGCGACCGGCGTAAACGTTGCAGCAAGCGGCATGGCACATCCCTTGCCGCATCAGGGCCATCCCAGGTCGCCGCCTCGTGCGGCGATCACCCTTGTCGCAACCCGGTGCCCGCCATGTCCGCCACGTCTTCCACCTCCGAGAACCCCGGCCGCAGCCCGTGCGGCGATGCGCTGGAAGTGTTGTCGCACGGCCATGAGCAGACCCGTGCGCTGGCCGACGAATGCCGGCGCTTCGCGCACCACGTGCAATGCGATCCCGCCATGCAGCAGGTGGCCGAGGCGCTGTGCCGCGCGATCCACCGGATGGCGGCGCTCGAGGAGGAGCTGTTCTTCCCGGCCGCGCGCGCCGCGCTCGAGGCGTCGGCGCTGGTGGACATCGCCGAACTCGAACACGCGACCGCGCGCCAGATCATCCGCCAGCTGCGCGAGACCGACCCGCGCGAGCCGCGCTACGAGGCGCTGGTGCTGGCGCTGACGGAATGCGTGGAGCGCCACGCGCGCCACGAGCAGGGCGAGCTGTTCCCGCGCCTGCGTGAGTCCGGCCTCGACATGGAAGCGCTCGGCCAGCAGCTGAACGAGCGCCTGTCGGCGGCGGACGACGGCAGCGCGCGCAGGGAGGAGCGGCGCCACGCCGTGAGGGCCGCGGCGCACTGACGCGACGGGCCTACGCGCGCACGGCGCGCCGTCCTACGGGACACCGCCGAATAGGCACACGCGTTGCCTTTCGAACCCTGCCAGCCGGAGGCCGTGGATACGGTCACCGGCATCCGAACCGGACGCCTCGGCGCCCCAACGAACCAGGAGTTCACACCATGTCCCCGATGCACAAGTCCATGACCGCCCTGGCGGCTTCCGCCCTGCTGGCGACCGTCGGTTTCGCGACGGCGCAGTCGACCGATTCGTCGATGCAGGACCCGAACGCCGCCGCGCCGGCCAACAACCCGCAGACCACCACCACCACCGACGCCAACGGCAACCAGACCACGACGACCACCACCGTCGACACGTCCACCGAGGTGATCCCCGCGCAGCCGACGGGCGTGGTCGAACTGGCCAAGCCGAAGAACACGGTGATGCCGACCGACAAGCAGCCCAACGGCCCGCTGGGCATGGAGAACAACTTGATGACCACCGGCGTGGTGGACGGCATCACCCGTCCGAGCATCGGCGACCATGCCACGCCGCCCATTCCCGGGCCGGACACGCAGATCCAGGTCAGCCGCGAGACCACCACCACGACGACGGTGACGCCGCCGGTCGAACAGCCGGCGCCGGCGCCCGCGCCCGTCGCCGCCCCGGTGACCGAGCCCGCGCCGCAGCCGGCGCTGGCGCCCAAGGCCGACCGCAACTGACCGGTCGCCGCTCCTGACGAACGGGCCCCGCGGGGCCCGTTTCCTCGTCCGGGGCGGACGCGTTTGACGCCTTGCCGGCGCGGTGGTCAACTGCATCCGGGCAACCCACCCGCGAGAAGTACCGCCGGCCCGCCGCCGCCGGCACCGCCTGCGGGGTCCCAGATGCCCCGTGGGGTATCCAGGGCCGGCGACGTCGGGCGGTGCGCCGCCGTCGAGCCGGCACATGGGTTGCCCCGTGGGCCCCCAACCGGGCCGCCACGCCCGTCCGATGTCCCAACGGAGACCTTCCCATGGCCAACAGCACGACTCCCGAAACGAACTTCCCCAAGGCCGGCTCGACGACGCCGAGCTCCGCCTCGCCGGCCACGCCGTCCTCCGGCGGGTCGGGATCGCGGCCGCTGGGTGCCGCGGCCGCTGCCGCCGACGCGGCCATCGACCAGGCCGCGGACGCCGAGCGCGACGTGATGCGCCGCGTGGTGCAGGGCGCGCACGAGGCCGTCGATCGCATCGCCGACAAGGCCATTCCGGCCGTCGAACGCCTGCGCGGCACCTACAACGACGCCACCGAGTCGCTCAAGCAGCGCGCCGACCAGGCCGTCGACCTGAAGGACGAGTGGACCGAGAGCCTGCGCACCGCCATCCGCGAGCATCCGATCGCCGCCGTCGGCACGGCCCTGGCGCTGGGCGTCATCCTCGCCAGGCTCACGGCCAACAGCGATCGCTGACCCGCGCCCATGGTCGATGACGCACCGACGCCGCCCGAAGGGCCGCCCGACGACGAGATCGTCTCGCTGCCCAAGGCCATCGGCGCGCTGCTGGCCGACCTGCCGGGCATCCTGACCGATCGCGTCCGACTGCTGTCCCTGGAGCTGCGGCGGGCCACCAACGCGCTCGGACAGATGGTGGCCCTCGGGCTGCTCGCCGCCATCCTGGTGGCGACGGCCTGGCTGGCCTTCTGGGTCGGCCTGGCGGCCGCATTCCTGGCGCTCGGCGTGGCCTGGCCGTGGATCGTGCTGCTGGTGCTGTTCATCAACCTGTCGGCGGCATTCTGGTGCGTCATGCGCGTCAAGCGGCTCGCGCCCCTGCTGGCCCTGCCGGCCACGTTGCGCCGGCTGACCGACGCCGACGACCTCGAGCACGACCTGCATCGCCAGCACGAGCAACGCCCGCAGGACAGCCCTGGCCGCGAGCAGCAGCGGGCGCAACCCCAGGAGCAGGAAACGGAGCACCGCGATGGCTGAACCGCGCCCGCTTCCGGCCCAGGCCGAGGAAGCCAGCCTCGACGAACAGATCGCGATGGCCGAACGCGCGGTCATCGCGCGCGACATGCGCATCCGCCGGCGCACCGACGCGCTGGTGCGCCGCGCCAGGCACGAGGCCATCAAGCACGCCGGCGGCGGCCTGCTGCTCGGGCTGGGCACCGTCGCGTTGACCTGGTGGCTGAGCCACCTGAGCCGCAGGAACGCGCCGCCGCCGGCGCCCGAGTCGCGCGCGCCGGAACACTCCACCTTCGAGCACCTGTTCCGCGACGCCGGCGTGATCCTGGCCGGGCTGCTGCCGATGCTGTGGCCCCTGCTGCCGAAGTCGTGGCGGCGCGGCGTCACGCCCAACACGGCGGGCACCGTGCTGACCTTCCTCGCGCCCATCCTCGGAAAGCTGTTCCGGCGCAAGCCGCGCGAGCCGCGGGCGTCCTGAGGCGCGCCACCGTCGGCATGGGGCTTGCCGAGAGGCCGCAGGGCCTGGTCGCAGTCCCCGTCCGTCCATGAAAGCCACCATGACCCACGTCCGCGGCCTCGCCGCCGCCTCGTTCGCCGCCATGTTGCTGACCGCGGCGCCGCCCGCGCCCGCCCAGGCCAGCGCGCCGGCGATGACGCCCGCGGAGCGGCACGACTGGGAGAAGCTGCACCGCGTCAGCCGGATCCTGGGCAGCGAGGTGCGCACGAAATTCGGCGAGAAGATCGGCGACATCCGCGACATCGTCCTCGACGACCGCGGCGCGATCCGGCTGGCGATCGTCTCCACCGGCGGCTTCCTGGGCGTCGGCGACCGGCTGCATGCCGTGCCCTGGGACCTCCTGAGCCCCGGCCCCAAGGACGACCGCATCCTCGACATCGACAAGGCCCGCCTGCAGGCCGCCCCCGGCTTCACCTCCAGGACCTGGCCCAACCTCGGCGATGACCGCTGGTTGGCCGACAACCGCCGCTACTACGTCCACTGATCCACCTTCATCGCCCCTCGTCCACTGACCGACGCCTTCGACCCGGGAGACCGACCATGAGACTGCTCACCAGCCTGGCCCTCATCACCATCGCCTACGCCGCGCTGACCCGCGTGAACAAGGTGCACACCGCGCGCTTTCGCGACAAGCCCGCCGCCAAGCCGGAGGACGTGCAGACCTGGGAAGGCGAGGGCGGCGGACTGCCCAGCGGCGGGCCCGGCCCGGGCGTGAAGGTCGCGCCGGCGGCGGTGCCGGACCCCGACCTGGCGCACGGCGCCACGTGAGCGTCAGCGCGGCGTGGCGGCGCGCGCGAGACGGCGCTTGTCGCGCCGGTGCTGCACCCGCCGGCGCCGATACAGCGCCATCAGCGGCGTGGCCGACACGCCATGCAGCAGGATCGACAGCGCGATCGCCGGCAGCGTTGCGTTCATCAGGTCGGCGGCCAGCGTGGGCGACAAGCCCGAATCGATCACCAGCGCCAGGTAGAACAGCGAGCCGACGCCGCGGATGCCGAACCAGGCGACCATGCGGCGCTGCGTCCTCGGCAGCGCGCGGCCCGGGATCGTCAGGAACACGCTGAGCGGCCGGATCACGACCAGCAGCAGCGCTGCGTAGACCAGCGGCTCGCCGCGCCACTGCACCCAGGGCATCGCCAAGCCCATCAGCAGCACCATCACCACCTCCACGAGGCGGCCGCAGCGGTGGCCGAACGCGAGCAGCCGCTCGGCGAGTTCGTCGGGCTCGACGCCGGCGCGCGCGAGCGATGCCACGGCCTGTGGCGAGCGCCGGAACAGTCCCAGCGCGGCGGCGAACACGAACAGGAAGGCCGAGGTCTCGGTCAGGCGCGACAGGCCGTAGGCCACGGTGATGATGCCCAGGTACATGAGTTCGTCCCAACCGAGCCCGTGGCCATGGCGCTGCAGGGCGTGGATCACGCGTCCCAGCACGCGACCGAAGGCCCATCCCAGCAGCGCGCCGCCCGCGATCGGCCACGCCAGGTCATGCCACAGCCAGCGCGTGCCGCCAGGGCCCAGGTCGCCGATGCCCAGCAGGCCGAGCGCCAGCATCACGACCGGCAGCGCGGTGCCATCGTTGAGGCCGCCTTCGGCGGTCAGCGCGATGCGCACGGCGTCGCGGTCGTGGCGCGAGCGGATCTGCACCTCGGAGGCCAGCACCGGGTCGGTCGGCGCGAGGATGCCCGCCAGCAGCAGCGCGCCGGCCCAGCCGAGGCCCGGCATCAGCCAGGCGCCGGCCAGCGTGGCCAGCGCGATCGTCACCAGCATCGTGCCGCCGGCCAGCACCAGCGCCACGCGCCAGCCCTTGAGCGTGCGCGGCACGCGCAGCTGCAGGCCCACCGCGAACAGCGAGATCAGCACGGCGATCTCGGTGATGATGACCAGCATGTCGGCGCGCGCCGGCGCGGTGGGCGGCGTCGCCACCTTGCCGCGCACCATCCAGCCGGCGACCCAGCCGACGGCCAGGTAGACGACGGCAGGCGACAGCGGCAGCCGCGTCACGTGCAGCTCCAGCAGGCACATGCCCAGCAGCACGGCGCCCAGCAGCAGCAGGGTGGCGGTCAGCATCGCGCGCGCCTCGTGCGCAGCCGGGCGCCCGTGCGCGTCACGCGCCCTTGCGCGGGGGCGCGAACTTCGCCTTCGGCGACGAGGCGGGCAACGGCGGCGCCTCGGCCGGCCCCGTCTTCACGCCGGCCCGGGCCGCCCCCGGCACGTGCGACACCGCCGCGGTGCACACGTCGCGCTCCTTTTGCCGGAAGTCGATCAGCGCCAGCAGCGAGGCGAGCGGGTTGGCCAGGCCCAGCAGCACGGCGGCCCCGGCGCGCGTGGCCAGCGGCTTGGCCTCGGGGCGGATGTGCGGCGCGTCGAAGCTGCCGGTGATCTTCACCGGCGTGCGCAGCGCCAGGGGACTGAAGTCGTGCGGATGGGCGGTCATGCGCAGGTCCAGCGTCTCGCTGGCCAGCGACAGGTCGCCGTCGATCAGCATCGTGGTGTCGCTGGTGTCGATGACGAACACCTCGGGCATCACCTTGCCGTTGGCGAGGTCGAACTGCGCGACGGCGCACTGCATCGGCAGCTTGTCGTCGCCCTTGATGAACACGCCCAGCGCCTGTGCGACGTCGATGCCGGCCGCCTCCACGAGCAGGTGCGAGACGGTGCCGTCGCGCACCCACAGGCGCGCCGTGCCGTCCAGCGAGGCCAGCAACTGCGCGGTGGACCGGCCCGTGCCCTTGAGCTGCGCGTTGCCACCGAGCACGCCGCTGACATAGCCGACGTCGGGCTTGCCGCCCGTGCGGTCGTCCTTGCGCACCGCGACGTCGCGCGCGGTCACGAAGCGTTCGAGCTGGATGCCGCCCCAGCGCAGGTCGGCGTTCCACTTCGGCACCGCGGGGCGGCTGTCCAGGCCGATCGCGCCGCGCAGCTCGCCGGCGGAGGTGCGCGCCAGCAGGTCCTTCAGGTCGAGCATGCCGTCCTGCAGCGTGATGCGGCCGTCCAGCGGCCTGAACGGCTCGAGGCTGGCCGTGCCCAGGTCGACCGTGCCGAGCGCCACGCGCACGTCGGCGTTCATCATCTTGAGCGAGGGGATGTCGAACTCGCGGTCGGGGATGACCTTGCCGGGCTTGGCGTTGGAGGCGGACGCCGGCGCATCGGGCGGCGCGGCACCGAAGGCCGGGCCGAGGTCGGCCAGCGCCAGGCGCGCGCCGCCCAGCCGGCCCGTGAGCACCGGCACGGCCGGGCCGGTGTCGAACCTGAAATCGCCGTTCAGGCGGCTGGAGCCGATGTCCATCGCCGCGATCCCGGCCTGCCAGACGTCGCCGTTCTTGCGCAGGCGGCCGTGCGTTGCGAACTTCGCGGTGGTCGGCAGCGTGATGCCCAGGGCGTCGCCGACGGCGGCCAGCGAGGGGCCCGATGCGACGAACGTGGCGTCCATGCCGCCGAAGTGCAGCAGGTCGGTGGCGGTGCCGTCGACGCGGATGCGGGTCTTGCCGGCGTGCACGTCCAGCCACAACGGCACCGAGATGGCCGACGTGTCGGACGCGGCGAGCGGCAGCAGGCCGCTGGAGCGCAGCTGGATCAGCAGCGGCGCCTTGCGGTAGGTGCCCTTGCCGTCGACCTGCAGGCCCGGCGTGTTCCCGTCGATCGCAATCGCCTGGCGCGCGGGCGAGGCGGTGCCGCCCGAGGCGGCCAGCGGCGCCGAACTCACCAGCGGCGCGGCGCCCACGGTGGCGATGCGCACCTGCGGCGTCGACGCGCCCGAGGCGGCGATCGCGGCCGCTTCCGCCGTGCCCTCGCGCGTGGCCACCTGCGCGTCGGCCGTGATCTGCAGCGGCTCGTCGACGACGCGCACCTCGCCGTTGCGCACGTTCAGCCGCTCGAAGCGGGGCAGTTGCGGCGAGCTCGCCGACGTGGCCGGCCGCGCGGCACCGAACTGCCAGTTGGCACGGCCGTCGGCGTCGCGCTTGAGGTTCAGCTCGATGCCGTCGACGTCCAGCAGCTTGACGGCCAGCGGCTGGCCGGTGCCGCGCCATTGCTGCCACAGGGTGCGGTAGCCGAGCGCCAGCCTCACGTTGCGGGCGGTCATGAAGTCGCGCGGCTTGCCGGCGTCGTCGACCAGCGTCGGACCGCCGCTCGGCGCCGGGCCGATGGTCATCGCGTCGGTGTGCGCGCGGATGGAGCCGAACAGGCGCGCGCCGAACCGTTCGCCGAACGACACGCGCCGGTCGAGGATCTGCGAGAGCTTGTCTTCCAGCGGATGGCGCAGGAACGGCCACTCCACGGCCTCGCACACGCCGATCGCCACGACGAGGGCCGCGAGCACGCCGAGCGCAGCCAGGCCGGCGTTGCGCCAGCGGTGATGGACGGGGCGGGTGGGGGTGGCCATGGCGTCGCTTCTTCTTGTCATTGCAATGGACGGTTCGCCGCGCGGCGCGCTGGCTCGCACGGCGAGGGCGGGAGCGGCGCGCGGGCCGGGCGGGGGCGAGCTCGCGCGCGGTGCATCGGGCTCAGTTCGGTCCGCGATCCGGCCGCGACGGATCCGAGATGCGCCGCAGCGCCGCGGCGACGTGGCCCTGGTGGCGGGTGGCGAGGTCGCCCAGCGACACGATCCCGACCACGCGGCGATCCGAATCGACGACGGGCAGGCGGCGGATCTGCACGTCGGCCATCTGCTGCATCGCTTCCTGGACGGACTGCTCGGTGGTGCACCAGCGCGCGTGGTCGGTCATCACGTCGCTGACCTGCGTGTCGGCGGGCAGGCCCGCGGCCGTCGCGCGGATCGTGATGTCGCGGTCGGTGATCATGCCGACGAGCCCGTTGTGGTCGCACACCGGCAGCGAGCCGACGTTGAGTTCATCCATCACCTGCGCGGCGCGCTGGAGGCTCTCGTCCGGACGAACGACCTGCACGTTGCGCGTCATGAAATCCGAGACTTTCTGCATGGGAGGCCCTGCGGTGGGACACGGCGGCCGGCCGGTCGTCGGGCGACTGGCAAATCGCGCTCCCATGGGTGGCCCCGGGCGGCACCGCGTTGCGACGGGATGCACGGCGCGGCGCCAGCGGCCCGAGCAGGGCGAGCAGTCGCCGCTCTGCAGCGGACAACGCCCGCCTGGACGAGGCCGTGCCCGCGCGGGCCCAGCGCTGTTCCAGCAGCGTCGCGCGCGCCTGCTCGTCGGCCAGCATCTCGCAGAGCGCCAGCACCTTCGGATGGATGTAGGACTTGCGACACACGGCCACCGTGTTGCGCAGGCGCGCGGCGACCTGCGCGACCACCTGCCTGGCCGCGCCCGGCACGCGCTCGCCCGAGCAGGCCAGGCGCGTGAACTCGAGCGCCAGCACGCTGCCGTGCCACGTGCGGAAGTCCTTGGCCGTCGCATGGATGCCGGCGATGCGGCTGAGGTAGTCGTTGACGTCGGCCGAGGTCACCTTGTGGATCCCGCCGTCCTCGCCGGCGTACTGGAACAGCTCCTGTCCAGGCAGGGCCTTGCAGCGGCGCACGACGGCGGCGATGCGCCGATCGGACAGCGTCACCTCATGTCGCACGCCGCTCTTGCCGACGAACGACAGGCGGATCTCGTCCTCGCGCACGCCGGCGTGGCGCGTGCGCAGCGTCGTCAGCCCGTACGAGCCGTTGCCGCGCGCGTACTCCTCGTTGCCGATGCGGATGAAGGTGGTGTCCAGCAGCCGCACCAGCGTCGCCAGGACGCGTTCGCGGGTCGGGCGGCGGCCGTCGTGGCCTTCGAGGTCGCGCTGCACCGCCCGCCGGATGCGCGGCAGCGCGGCACCGAAGGCGCGCAGGGCCTCGAACTTGTCCTCGCCGCGCTGCTGCTGCCACAGCGGATGGTAGCGATACTGCTTGCGCCCGCGCGCGTCGCGCCCGGTGGCCTGCAGGTGGCCGTTCGCGCGGCAGCAGATCCAGACGTCCTCGTAGGCCGGCGGGATCGCCAGCTTGCGGATGCGGGCGAGCACGGCCTCGTCGGTGACGCGGCGGCCGGCGGGGTCGACGTAATGCACGGCGTCGCCGCGGCGGATCCGGCGGATGCCCGGCTCCGCGTCGCTGACCCAGACCAGGCCTTCGGGCACCGGTTCGGCGGCGGCAGGCGACGCGGCGCGGGCCGGGGCCGGGCGCGACGGGCCGGAACGAGGGGCGGCGGACGGATTGCGCATGGTGGCAGGCATCGGCAGTCCACGTGCCGATGCCGACGGCGGTGGGCGCGCCGCTTGCCGTCGACGGCCCACCATGACCGCGAACACCTACGATTCCCCGGCGCCGCGGCGCCCCGCCGCGTCGCGCGACTACGGCGACGACGGCTTCTTCCAGCGCCTGGCGAGGCGCTTGCGCGACCTGCTGATCATGGGCGTCGCCGGCCCGATCACGGGCGCCTGCGCGATCGTCGCGCTGCACTTCGCCCTCGGCGTCCACCCGAGCCAGGCCGACATCGCCGCCGAAGCCGCGCGCCAGCGCGAGGCCGAGCGCGCGCTCGCGATCCTGGAGGACCGCTGGCCCGGCACGGCGCACGGCAGCATCCCGCGCACGGCGGCGCCCGACCTGGCGCCGGCGCCCGGCATGCCGGAGCTGACCGCCGCCGACTTCCGCTCGGTCGACCCGACGCCCGACGCGCGCCACATGGCCGACTGGGTGGTGGCCCGCCACGACAATGGCCGCATGCCGTTCATGGTGCTCGACAAGCGCGACGCCCGCCTGTACGTGTTCAAGCCCAACGGCGAGCTGATCGACCAGACGCCGGTGCTGCTGGGCGCCGCCCACGGCGACGACACCTTTCCGGGTATCGGCGACGTGCCGATCGACAAGGTCAAGCCCTACCAGCGCACCACCGCCGCCGGCCGGTTCGTGACCCGCCCGGGCCTGGACGCCGACCACACCGACGTGGTGTGGCTGGACTACGACGCCGCGCTGGCGATGCACCGCGTCATCAACAAGGTGAAGTCCGAGCGCCGCCTGCAGCGCCTGGCCTCGCCGAACCCGAAGGTGCGCCGCATCTCGTGGGGCTGCATCAACATCCCGATCGCGTTCTTCGACAGCTACATCTCGCCGGTCTACGGCAAGCATTCCGGCGTGACCTACGTCATCCCCGAGCGCAAGTCCTTCGCGGAGGTGTTCGAGCGCACGCCGGCCGGCGCGCAGCCGATGGTGGCCTCGACGGAGACCCTGGCGCCCAAGGACGTCGCCCAGCGCTGACGCTGGGCACCGGCGCGTGACGGAGAAGGACGCGTCCCTGTTCGCGCCGCGTCCGGACATGACGCCGGCGCAGCAGTGCCTCGCGCACCCGCGCGCGTTCGCGTGGCGCGTGCTGACCGGCTTTCGCGCCAACCAGGGGCTGCTGCTGGCGGGCGCCGTCGCCTACTACGCGCTGCTGTCCATCGTGCCGCTGCTGATCCTGAGCGTGATCGCGCTGGCGCACGTGATCCCCGAGCACGAGCTCCTGGCCACCATCGGGCGCTACCTGGCCTGGCTGGTGCCCAGCCAGTCGAACGCCGTCGTCACCGAGCTGCGCGGCTTCCTCGACCACCGCGACGTCGTCAGCTGGGTGCTGCTGCTGACGATGCTGTTCTTCAGCTCGCTGGCGTTCGCCGTGCTGGAGAACGCGCTGTCGGTGATCTTCGTGCACCGCATCGTCGACCGCAGGCGCTCGTGGCTGTCCAAGCTGCTGCTGCCCTACATCTACGTCGCCTGCCTGGCCGCGGGGCTGCTGCTGGTCACGCTCGTGGCCGGCGCGCTGGAGAACCTGGGGGAATATTCGCTCGACCTGTTCGGCCACCACCTGTCGCTGGGCCGCTTCTCGGGCCTGCTGCTGTACCTGCTGGGGCTGTTCGGCGAGATCGTGCTGCTGACATCCATCTACGTCGTGATGCCGCCGGGCCGGCTGGACGTCCGGCAGGCCTTGCTGGGCGCCGTGTCGGCGGTGCTGCTGTGGGAGATCACCCGCCACTTCCTCGTCTGGTACTTCGCGACGCTGTCGCAGGTGGGCGTGGTCTATGGCTCGATGACCACCACCATCGTCGTGCTGCTGAGCCTGGAGCTCGGCGCGACGCTGGTGCTGCTGGGGGCCCAGGTGATCTCCGAGTACGAGCGGCTGCTGATGCATGCGCCCAAGCCCCCGCCCGCCGACCTGGTGCTGCATGACCGCTCCGAAGGGCCCTCGCAGCGCAGCCCGTAGGCCGGAGCTTGCCTGGTGCGCTGAACGCTTGCACTGCTCGACAGGAAGTACAGGCCAGCCCGGCAGTCCTGCGGTAAAAGCTACCGATCCCCGAGGCTGCCCGATGGCGCGCTTCGCGCGTGGAAACCCGCGGTGGCGCGCCCTGACGCCCGGTGAGACGGCGTTCTCACGATGCGGCGCGTTGTAGGACTTGTCTGGCACGGAATCTGCAGACCGCCTCACACGAGTCGCGCGCGCCTGGAGAGGAGCGCGGCCCGGCAGCGACCTGGAGATGACGCACATGACGATCATGGAGACCCGCCCGACGACCGCGGAGACGGCCCCCGAGATGCAACTGCTGCTGGGGGCGCTCGTCCAGTTGCGAAAGGGGGATCCGACCATCCGGCTGCCGCTGCACTGGACCGGCGCGGCGGGGCGCGTGGCGGACGTGTTCAACGAGGTCGTCGAGCTCAATGCGGGCATGGCCGAGGAACTGGCGCGCCTGCGGCAGGTGGTCGGCAAGGAAGGCAAGCTCAAGCAGCGGGCCGCGTTGCGCGACGCGCGCGGCTTCTGGTCGGAATCGATCGACTGCATCAACGCGCTGATCGACGACCTCGTGCACCCCACCAGCGAGGTGGCGCGCGTGATCGGCGCCGTCGCCCAGGGGGACCTCAGCAAGAGCATGGCCCTCGAGGTCGAAAGCCGCCCGCTGGAAGGCGAGTTCCTGCGCACGGCCAAGACGATCAACAAGATGGTCGACCAGCTCGGCAACTTCTCGGCCGAGGTGACGCGCGTGGCGCGCGAGGTGGGCACCGAGGGCAAGTTGGGCGGCCAGGCCAAGGTCAAGGGCGTGGCCGGGACGTGGAAGGACCTGACGGACTCCGTCAACTCCATGGCCGGCAACCTCACCGACCAGGTGCGCAACATCGCCGACGTGACGACCGCCGTGGCCAAGGGCGACCTGTCCAAGAAGATCGACGTCGACGTCAAGGGCGAGTTCCTGACGGTGAAGAACACGATCAACACCATGGTCGACC
>Ga0136846_1220432_pt1 | contig 14793 bp, 20 predicted proteins | sample HopSoiMetagenom2_FD_96841 | JGI IMG/M metagenome (GOLD analysis project Ga0136846, IMG submission 96841) | Grasslands soil microbial communities from Hopland, California, USA - 2 Assembly 2016 (version 4) | ecosystem: Environmental > Terrestrial > Soil > Grasslands | place: USA: Hopland...
AGGACCTTGGTCAGAAACCGCCGCGCGGGACGCCAGGACACTGGCATCCTATAAAAATTGAGAGCCGGTCCCTGGCGTCCTGCTCCCCCCGCTCTTTGACATCGAGAAGACCTTTGCCCGGGAACGCCCGGGGAATTGGCGCGCCCTTTCCCGGTGAGCTCGGCCGTCCTCAGAGGCGCCGGCTCATGGTGATGGCGGCGGCGCGGGTGCCGTCGGGACGCGCATAGTAGCCTTGCCGGCGACCGACCTCACGGAAGCCGCGGCGGCGGTAGAGGGCAAGCGCCGGGCGGTTGCCTTCCTCGACCTCGAGATGGACCGCGCGCACGCCCGCCTGCGCCAGCGTCTGGAGGTGGCGGTCGAGGAGCGGGCCCGAATGGCCGCGGCCGCGCCAGCCAGCGGCGATCGCGACGGAGAGGATCTCGGCCTCGTCCGCCGCCTTGCGCGACAGGATGAATCCCGCCGGCTCATAACGGCGGCCGAGAAAGAGCCCCTCGGCGAAGACGTTCCTCTCGGCGAGCGAACGCTCGAACTCGAGCGCGTCCCAAGGCCTCGTGAAGGCCTCGGAATGGATCTCGGCGAGCCGCGCCGCATGGCTGCTCGATAGCGGCGCGATCCGGGCGGCCGCCGGGCGGCGGAACAGCCAGTCCGGCAGCTTCATCGGCGCGCAAGGCCGGCCTGCGGCCGCGCATCGGGCCCGCGAAGATAGAGCGGTTTCGGCAGGGCGTGGGCGGGGTCCGCGACAAGGCCGAGCCGCGCCACCCAGGCGATGTCCGGGAAGGGCTTCGAATCATGGACGGCGATGTCGATGCCGGCGATCTCGGCCGCGACCGCCGGGGCGCCGGAGCCGACGAGAGAGGCCGTGCCGCCCATCAGCCGCGCCGCGTCCCGCACGCGCACGAGGCTCGGCGCGACGATGCTCTGGCCGCCGGGCGAGATCGCCTGGAAATAGACCTGGCCGTGCTTGGCGTCGATCGCGGCGGCGAGGAGCCGCCGGTTGTCGTCGGCGACGAGCGCGGCGAGGAGTGCCGACAGGGTCGTGACGCCGACCACCGGGACCCTCGCGGCAAGCCCGATGGCGCGCGCCGCCGCGATGCCGACGCGAAGCCCGGTGTAGCTGCCGGGCCCGACCGTCACGGCGACCCGGTCGAGGCTCGCAAATCCGCCCGCGACGTTCGAGACGAGGCGATCGAGCAGCGGCAGCAGGGCCTCGGCATGGCCGCGCTCCATGACGAGGGTTTCCTGCGCCAGCGGCTCTTGCGCCTCCGCCTCCATGACGCAGGCCGCGCAGGCGCCGAGCGCCGTGTCGATGGCGAGAATGCGCACGCGGTCTCCTGAGCGCCGGCGGCAGGGCTTGGCCGCGCGCGCGGCTCAGGTCAAGCGGGGTTCGGCGTCAGACCGCCTCGACCTCGCGCACGTCGGGCAGGAAGTGGCGCAGGAGGTTCTGGATGCCGTGCTTGAGGGTCGCGGTCGAGGACGGGCAGCCCGAGCAGGCGCCCTTCATGTTGAGGTAGACGACGCCGTCCTTGAAGCCGCGGAAGGTGATGTCGCCGCCGTCACCGGCGACCGCCGGGCGGATGCGGGTCTCGAGCAGCTCCTTGATGGTCTCGACCGTCGGCGCGTCGGCCGCGTCGAAGAACTCCTCGCCGTCGGCAGCGCCCGCTGGGCCGGCACCCCCGATCACGATCGGGGCGCCGGACATGAAATGCTCCATGATGGCGGCGAGGATCGCCGGCTTCATGTGCTGCCACTCGCCCTCCCCCTTGGTCACGGTGACGAAGTCGTGGCCGAAGAAGACGCCGGCGATGCCGGGGATCTCGAACAGGCGCTGGGCAAGGGGCGAAGGCGCAGCACCCGCCGCGTCGCGGGCATCGAAGGTGCCTTCGGGCATCACCACCTTGCCGGGCAGGAACTTCAGGGTCGCCGGATTCGGCGTGGCTTCGGTCTGGATGAACATCTCTTTGGTCCTCATCCGGTGCCGGTCCACCCCGGATCAAGTCCGGGGCAGGCGGCCGGCCGGGATCGGCGACGCGTCTAGCACATCGCTCGTCTGATGTGGATGGCCGGGGGCGGATTCTCAACCCGCGAGCGCGTCGATCTCCTCGTCGCTGAGCCCGCCGGGCACGATCACGACCGGGATCGGGAAGGTCGCGGCGGCCTTGCCGGCGATCGTCGACACGAGCGGCCCCGGCCCTTCCGTCCCGGTGCCGGCGGCGAGCACCAGGAAGGAGATGTCCTCGTCGGCCTCGATCATCTTGACGATCTCCTCGGCCTTGGTGCCGATCCGGATCACCTTCTCGGGGTCGACGCCGATGGCGGTGCGGACCTTGGCGGCGGCGGCTTCGAGCTGGTCCTCGGCGTCGGCGGTCGCTTCGGCGAGCATCGCCTCGCCGACGCCGACCCACTCGAAATTGTCCGGCGGGCTGACGGCCGCGAGCATCAGGAGGCTCGCGCCGGTGCGGGCGGCGCGGCGGCCGGCGAAATAGGCGGCGCGATCGCATTCCGGCGTCTCGTCGACGACAACCATGAACTTCGGCCGATGGCCGGTCTCGAACGACCGCCGCTTGCTGCTCATGAAGGGATGGATCTCCGCCGCCGAGGTCATGGTGGCGGGAAGCCTCGCGGCCGGCAAGGGGAGCGCGCCCCTATGATTCCCGGCACGCCGGCCTTAAGTCACGGTTCCCCCGCCGCGAATACCGCCATGCCAGAACCTGCCCTGCCGACGATGCACGCGACGACGATTCTCATGGTCCGGAAGGGCGGCCGCGTGGTGATCGGCGGCGACGGACAGGTCTCGCTCGGCCAGACGATCGTCAAGGGTAATGCCAAGAAGGTGCGCCGGCTTGCCAAGGGCGCGGTGATCGGCGGCTTTGCCGGCGCGACCGCCGACGCCTTCACCCTGTTCGAGCGCCTGGAAGCCAAGCTCGAGCAGTATCCGGGCCAGCTCACGCGGGCCTGCGTCGAACTGACCAAGGACTGGCGCACCGACCGGTACCTGCGCCGGCTCGAGGCCATGATGCTCGTCGCCGACAAGGAGGTCGGCCTTCTCCTCTCCGGCGCCGGCGACGTGATCGAGCCGGAAGGCGGGGTCGCGGCGATCGGCTCCGGCGGCAATTATGCGCTCGCCGCCGCGCGGGCGCTCGCCGACGGCGGCCTCGACGCCGAGGCGATCGTGCGCCGCGCCCTCGCCATCGCGGCGGAGATCTGCGTCTACACCAACGCCAACGTGGTGGTGGAGAGCCTCGAGGCATGAGCGCCGCGAACGGCGATTACGGCTTCCGCCCGATGACGCGGCCGACATGCCGATGGCCCGCCGATGGCTTAAGACGCCCGAGGTCCAGCGCTGGTGGGGCGACGCGGATGGGCAGATCTCGCTGCTCGAGGAGGATCTCGAAGACCCGCGCATGTCGATGTGGATCGTCTCCCATGAGGGCCGGCCCTTTGCCTATATCCAGGACTATGACCCGCGCTCCTGGGACATGCATCATCTCGGCGATCTCCCGCCCGGATCGCGCGGCATCGACCAGTTCATCGGCGAGCCGGACATGCTCGGCCGCGGCCATGGCTCGGCGCTCATCCGCGCCCATGTCGAGCGTCTGTTCGCCGCCGGCGCGCCCGCGGTCGGCACCGATCCCGATCCGGAGAACGCCCGGGCGATCCGCGCCTACGAGAAGGCGGGCTTCGTCCCGCTGCGAGAAGCCGTGGATACCGAAGGCCAGCGCGTGCTGCTGATGCTGCGCCGCGCCTCGCAAGGAGCACAATGAACACCTTCTCCCCCCGCGAGATCGTCTCCGAGCTCGAGCGCTACATCGTCGGCCAGAACGATGCCAAGCGCGCGGTCGCGATCGCGCTGCGCAACCGCTGGCGCCGCCAGCAGCTCGAAGGTCCGATGAAGGAGGAGGTTCTGCCGAAGAACATCCTCATGATCGGGCCGACCGGCTGCGGCAAGACCGAGATCTCGCGCCGCCTGGCACGCCTCGCCGGCGCGCCGTTTCTCAAGATCGAGGCGACGAAGTTCACCGAGGTCGGCTATGTCGGCCGCGACGTCGAGCAGATCGTGCGCGACCTCGTCGAGATCGGCATCGGCCTCGTCAAGGACGAGAAGCGCCGGCAGGTCGAGGCGAAGGCGCATCTCGCCGCCGAGGAGCGGGTGCTCGACGCGCTCGTCGGCCCGGGCGCGAGCGCGACGACCCGCGAGAGCTTCCGCCGCAAGCTGCGCGCGAACGAGCTCGACGACAAGGAGATCGAGATCGAGGTGCAGGCGAGCGGCGGCGGCGGGCTGCCGATGTTCGAGATTCCCGGCGTGCCGGGGGCGTCGGTCGGCGCGATCAATCTCGGCGACATGATCGGCAAGGCCTTCGGCGGCGGGCGGCCGAAGAGCCGGCGCGCGACCGTGCGCGAAGCCTACGAGCCGCTGATCAACGAGGAATCCGACAAGCTCCTCGATCAGGACGCCATCGTCCAGGAGGCGATTCGGCAAGTCGAGGACAACGGCATCGTGTTCCTGGACGAGATCGACAAGATCGCCGGCCGCGAGGGCCGCGTCGGCGCCGACGTGTCGCGCGAAGGCGTGCAGCGCGATCTCCTGCCGCTGATCGAAGGCACGACGGTCGCGACGAAGCACGGGCCGGTGAAGACGGACCACATTCTCTTCATCGCGTCGGGCGCCTTCCACGTCTCGAAGCCCTCCGATCTCTTGCCCGAGCTGCAGGGCCGTCTGCCGATCCGGGTCGAGCTCGCGCCGCTCACCGTCGAGGACTTCAAGCGCATCCTGACCGAGACCGAGGCGAGCCTGATCAAGCAGACGATCGCCCTCATGGCGACCGAAGGTCTGGCGGTCGTATTCACGGACGACGCCATCGACGCGCTCGCCCGCGTCGCCTTCGACGTCAACAACTCGGTCGAGAACATCGGCGCGCGGCGCTTGCAGACGGTGCTCGAGCGCGTGCTCGACGAGATCTCCTTCACGGCCCCGGATCGGTCGGGCGAGACCTTCACCATCGACGCCGCCTATGTGCGGGCGCAGGTCGAGGCGCTGGCCCAGAACGCCGACCTCTCGCGCTTCATCCTATGAGGCGCGTGGCGCTCGCGGCCAGGTGCGGATCGGCACCGCGCCGTTAACCTTTCCTGCCGATACTCTCGGGAGATCGGAAAGGTTTGGGCCATGACCCTCGTGATCCTCGATCCTCGCAGCGGCAGCCAGGTCACCGTCACGGTGCCGGACCGTCCCCGTCTCCAGCAGCCCTCCCCGGCGACGGTGATCAAGCATCCGAAGTCGACGAGCTGACGGCGCCCGTCTTCGCCGCACGGGGCCACGACAAAGGCGCGAGCCCGCTTCATAAGCGCCGCATGTCGCTTGCCCGCTCCACGCTCGTCGTCGGTTTCGCGACCGCGCTGTCGCGCGTGCTCGGCTTCGCGCGCGACATGCTGATCGCCCGCGCGCTCGGCGCCGGAGCAGTGGCCGACGCGTTCTTCATCGCCTTCCGCCTTCCGAACCTCGCCCGGCGGACCTTGAGCGAAGGCGCGCTCAACGCCGGCTTCGTGCCGCTCTACCTGCGCCTGAAGAACGACGCCGGCACCAGCGCCGCTTCCCGCTTCGCGGCGGATGCGCTCTCCGGCTTTGCCATGCTCCTCTTCGTCGTCGTCGGAGCCGTGGAGATTGCGGCCGGAGCGGTCGTGCTGCTTGTCGCTGGCGGCTATGCGGGCGAGCCGCACACGCTTTCGCTCGCGACGATCTATACCCGCCTCGCCTTCCCTTTCGTCTGGGGCATTTCCCTGGCCTCTCTCATCGGCGCGATCCTCAACGCCGAGCGCCGCTTCGGCGCCGCCGCATTCGCCCCGGTCGCCGTCAACGTCGTGCTCATCGCAACGATGCTCCTCCTCGCCGCGACGCCGGCGATGCCGCAGGAGACGCAGGCGCGCTGGTTTGCATTCGCGGTCGCGGTCTCCGGCCTCGTTCACCTCGCCATTGTCGCGATCGCGCTGCTTCGCACGCCCCTGCGGCTCGCCCTGGCGTGGCCGCGCCTCACGCCCGAGCTGCGCCGGCTCCTGGTCATGAGCGCGCCGGCGATGCTGGCGAGCGGCGCGGCGCAGTTCATCATCTTGGCCGCGACCGCCGTCGCCTCCTACACCCCCTCCGCGGTGTCGTGGCTGTATTACGCCGAGCGGGTGTTCCAGCTGCCGCTCGGATTCGTCGGCTCGGCAGTCGGGCTCGTCCTCCTGTCCGATCTCGCCGACCGCCTCGCGGCAGGCGACCATGAGGGCCTGATCGCGGCCCACAACCGCGCCCTCGAGGCGGCGCTGCTGATGGCGATGCCGGCTGCTGTCGCGCTTCTGCTTCTCGCCGAGCCGATCGCCCAGGTGCTGTTCGAGCGCGGCGCCTTCGGACCGCACGACACCGCCGGCACCGCCGGAGCGCTCCTCGGGCTTGCCGCCGGCCTGCCGCTGGCGGTCGCCGGCAAGGTTCTGCTGCAGCCGCTGTTTGCCCGCCAAGAGTTCCGCGCCGCGCTCCTCGCAGGGGTTCTCGGGCTCGCCGTGACGGTCGCGGCCGGAAGCCTCCTCGCCGGCGGCCTCGGCGCGCTCGGGATCGGGCTCGGCGCGGCGCTCGGCTTCACCGCCCATGCCGGAGCCGTGCTGCTCGCACTGCGCGCCCGCGGGCTGTGGCGGCCCGATGCGCGCCTGTTCGCCCGGCTGATCCGCGGCGCCGCGGCGAGCCTGCTCATGGCGGCGGCGCTTTTCGCGGCACGGCAGATCGTGCCGCATCTCGGCGGCGGGGCGCTGCGCGTGCCCCTCCTCGCCGCGCTCTGCCTTGGCGGCTTTGCCATCTACGCTGCCGCGGCGCTCGCGTTGCGCGCCGTGACGCCCGGCGATCTCAGGGGGCTCGGGCTGCGCGCCTGAGGCGGCTTGCCTTGCCCGGTTGCGGCTTCCATAACGCCGCCGGTCAGCGGAGCTTGTCATGACGGCGTTCAAGGAGCGGGTGTTTTCCGGCGTGCAGCCGACCGGGAACCTGCATCTCGGCAACTATCTCGGCGCGATCAAGCGCTTCGTCGCACTGCAGGATTCCTATGAGTGCATCTATTGCGTCGTCGACATGCACGCGATCACCCAGCCGGTCGCGGTCTGGGGCGGCCCGAAGGAGCTGATGAGCCAGACGCGGGAAGTCACCGCCGCCTTCCTCGCCGCCGGCATCGACCCGAAGAAGCACATCGTCTTCAACCAGAGCCAAGTGCCGGAGCACGCCGAGCTCGCCTGGGTCTTCAACTGCATCGCCCGGCTCGGCTGGCTCAACCGCATGACCCAGTTCAAGGAGAAGGCCGGCAAGGACCGCGAGAACGCGTCGATCGGGCTGTACGACTATCCGGTGCTGATGGCGGCCGACATCCTCGCCTACCGGGCGACCCATGTGCCGGTCGGCGAGGATCAGAAGCAGCACCTCGAGCTCACCCGCGACATCGCCCAGAAGTTCAACAACGACTTCGCCGAGTCGATCGCGGCGCGCGGGTTCGGGGACGCCTTCTTTCCAGTGACCGAGCCGCTCATCGGCGGCCCGGCGGCCCGCGTGATGTCGCTCCGCGACGGCACCAAGAAGATGTCGAAGTCCGACCCCTCCGACAATTCACGCATCAACCTGACGGACGATGCCGATGCCGTCGCCCAGAAGATCCGCAAGGCGAAGACCGATCCCGAGCCGCTGCCGTCCGAGGAAAAGGGGCTCGAAAGCCGGCCCGAGGCGGACAACCTCGTCGGCATCTTCGCGGCCTTGAAAGGCGTCGCGAAAGCCGACGTCCTCGCCGATTACGGCAACGCACAGTTCTCGACCTTCAAGAGCGCCCTCGTCGACCTCGCCGTCGACAAGATGGGGCCGATCGGCGCCGAGATGAAACGCCTCACCGCCGACCCGGGCCACATCGACGCGATCCTCTCGGACGGCGCTGCTCGAGCCGGGGTCATCGCTCGCGAGACGATGGCGGCCGTGAAGGACATCGTCGGGTTCGTCCGCGGCACGTAGCGCCCGGCTTCGCGCCGGCCAAGGTGGCCTTGCGGCCCCTCCCTTGCTAGAAGCCGTGCGACCGACAGCAAGGGTTTTGCCATGCGCTCCGCGAGCGTCAGCCGCCGCACCGCCGAGACCGACGTTTCCGTGAGCCTGACCCTCGACGGCACCGGCAAGGCCGCGATCGCGACCGGCGTCGGCTTCCTCGACCACATGCTCGAGCTGTTCGCGCGTCACGGGCTGTTCGACCTGGAGGTGAAGGTCGAGGGCGACCTGCACGTCGACCAGCACCATACCACCGAGGATACCGGCATCGCCGTCGGCCAAGCGTTCCTGAAGGCGCTCGGCGACAAGAAGGGCATCGCCCGCTACGCCGACCTGCACCTGCCGATGGACGAGACCCTCTCGCGCGTCGCCCTCGACATCTCGGGCCGACCGTTCATCGTCTTCAAGGCCGAGTTCCCGGCCGAGAAGATCGGCGCCTTCGACACCGAGCTCGTGCGCGAGTGGTTCCAGGCCTTCGCCATGAACGGCGGCGTGACCCTGCACGTCGAGGCGCTGTACGGCGACAACAGTCACCATATCGCCGAGAGCTGCTTCAAGGGCTTGGCCCGGGCGCTGCGCAAGGCGGTGGCGCTCGATCCGCGCGAGGAAGGCCGCGTGCCGTCGACCAAGGGCATGCTCTGAAGGGTCTGTTGCGATGAAAACCTACACCCTGCACGTCGCCGCCGCTCCCGGGGACGCCGGGACGCTCGAGCGCGCCGTCCTCGTCAAGGACGGCTTTTCCTGGGGGGCGTTCGTCTTCTCGTTTTTCTGGTTCTTCGCCCACAGGCTCTGGATCGCCGGGCTGATCGTGCTCGTCGCCGCCGCCGCGCTCGGTGTATCGGTCCAGCTGCTGCGCGTCGGCGCGGGCGCAGGCGTCTCGGCCGCGTTCCTGTTCGCGGTGCTGGTCGGGCTCGAGGCGAACAGCCTGCGCCGCTGGACGCTCGCGCGAAGCGGCCGCCCCGCCGTCGACGTGGTTAGGTCCTGCGATCGGGAGGAAGCCGAGACCAAGGCGTTCGCCCGCTGGCTCGGCGAAGCCCCCTCCGGCCCTGCGGCTCCGGCTTGGCGCGCCGCCGCGCAGACGGCCTATCGCGGGCCCGAGCCGGTGATCGGGCTGTTCCCGGAAGCGGAGCGGACGCGGTGAGCGTCGCGATCATCGATTACGGCTCGGGCAACCTGCACTCGGCCCGTAAGGCTTTCGAGCGTGCCGCCCGCGAAGCCGGCGTCGACGAGGAGATCGTCGTCACCTCCGATCCGGCGGCGGTCGCGAAGGCCGACCGCATCGTCCTCCCCGGCGTCGGCGCGTTTGCGGACTGCCGCCGCGGCCTCGACGGCGTCGACGGCATGGTCGACGCCATGACCGAGGCCGTGCGCCGCAATGGGCGGCCGTTCTTCGGCATTTGCGTCGGCATGCAGCTGATGGCGAGCCGCGGCCTCGAATACGAGACCACCCTCGGCCTCGACTGGATCGGCGGGGACGTCAAGCCGATCGAGCCGGAGGACGCCGGGCTAAAGATCCCGCATATGGGCTGGAACACGCTTCATCCCCAGCGCGAGCACCCGCTGCTCGACGACATCGAGACCGGCCCGAACGGGCTCCACGCCTATTTCGTGCACTCCTTCGCGCTCGACCCGAAGAACCAGGACGAGGTCATGGCCGTGACCGACTACGGCGGTCCGCTGACCGCCGTCGTCGCGCGGGACAACATGGCCGGCACGCAATTCCATCCGGAGAAGAGCCAGAAGCTCGGCCTGGCGCTGATCGCGAACTTCCTGAAGTGGCGGCCTTGATCCTGTTTCCGGCGATCGATCTCAAGGACGGCCGCTGCGTGCGGCTCGTCCAGGGCGACATGGAGCAGGCGACGGTGTTCGGCGACGATCCGGCGGCGCAAGCCGCGAGCTTCGAAGCGCAAGGCTTCGAATGGCTCCACGTCGTCGATCTCGACGGCGCCTTCGCCGGCAAGCCCATGAACGCGAATGCGGTCGATGCGATCCTGCGGCGCGTGACGATCCCGGTGCAGCTCGGCGGCGGCATCCGCGACATGAAGACCGTCGAGGGCTGGCTCGCCAAAGGCGTCGCGCGGATCATCATCGGCACGGCGGCGGTGCGCGATCCGGACTTCGTGCGCGAGGCGGCGCGTCGGCATCCGGACAGGATCGCGGTCGGCATCGACGCCAAGGATGGGCGTGTCGCAGTCGAAGGCTGGGCCCAGACCTCCAGCATGACCGCCGACGAGCTCGGCCGGCGCTTCGAGGATGCCGGCGTCGCCGCGATCGTCTACACCGACATCGCCCGCGACGGCGTCCTGAAGGGCCTCAACATTCCGATGACCCTCGCCCTCGCCGATGCCGTCTCGATCCCGGTGATCGCCTCGGGCGGTCTCGCCTCGATCAGCGACGTCGAGCGCCTGCTCGAGCGCGACTGCGCCAGGCTTGCCGGCGCGATCACCGGACGCGCCCTCTATGACGGGCGGATCGACCCCAAGGAGGCGCTGAGCCTGATCGAGCAGTCCCGGCAAGCTGTGGTAAGGTGAGCGCGGAGGTTCGAGATGCCGCTCGCAAAACCGAAGGAACCGGCCGCTTCGCCGCCGTCCCGAGCGGCCTACGAGGCCGACTTCTACGCTTGGGCCCAGGAGCAAGGCGTATTGCTGCGCACCGGTCGCCTCGACGCACTGGATCGCGAGAATCTAGCCGAGGAGATCGAGACGTTGGGGCTTAGCGAATTTCCGACGCTGGTGAGCTTCTATGAGCTGGTCCTGCTCCACATGCTGAAATGGGACTACCAGCCGTCGAAGCGAACGCGGGGCTGGGCCGGATCAATCGCGGTACACCGAAAGCACGCGGAGCAGACTCTGACCGACAACCCGAGCTTGAAGAGTCGCCTCGATGAAGCGTTCGAGCGGGCTTACGATCTCGCCAGACTTCAAGCTGCTACGGAGACTGGGATCCCGCTTCGCACCTTTCCGGAGGCGTGCCCTTTCAGCCGCGAAGACATTCTCGGCCGCGACTTTCCCGTCGACGACGACTGATCAGGTGCTCAAAATCCGCCTTATCCCCTGCCTCGACGTGAAGGACGGGCGCGTCGTCAAGGGCGTGAAGTTCGTCGAACTGCGCGACGCCGGCGATCCCGTCGAGGCGGCGAAGGCCTATGACGCAGCCGGCGCCGACGAGCTCTGCTTTCTCGACATCACCGCCTCGCACGAGGACCGCGGCATTCTCCTCGACGTCGTCCGGCGCACGGCCGAGGCCTGCTTCATGCCGCTCACCGTCGGCGGTGGCGTGCGCGCCGTCGAGGATATTCGCAAGCTCCTCCTCGCCGGCGCCGACAAGGTGTCGATCAACACCGCGGCCGTCGCGAACCCTGAGTTCGTGCGCGAGGCGGCGGAGAAGTTCGGCAGCCAGTGCGTGGTCGTCGCGGTCGACGCCAAAAAGGTGTCGGGCCCGGGCGAGCGCGACCGCTGGGAGATCTTCACCCATGGCGGACGCAAAGCGACCGGCATCGACGCCATCGCCTTTGCCGGCAAGGCGGCGGCGCGAGGCGCCGGCGAGCTTCTCGTCACCTCGATGGACCGCGACGGCACCAAGAGCGGCTACGACATCGCGCTGATCCGCGCGATCGCCGACGCGGTGCCGATCCCGGTGATCGCCTCCGGCGGCGTCGGCGACCTCGACGATCTCGTCGAGGGGGTGCGCGACGGCCATGCCAGCGCGGTGCTCGCCGCCTCGATCTTCCATTTCGGGGAATATTCCATCGCGCAGGCGAAGGCGCACATGGCGCAGGCCGGCCTCGCGATGCGCATCGACGCGTGATCCGGACGTCATGGCGGGCTTGACCCGGCTATCTTGATGTCAAAGGGTGCGCGGCCCCTCCCCTTGGTCCCGGGGGGGCGGGCCGGGAACGACGCTGTTCAATGATCCAAGCCGCCAGCTTCACGCTTGCCGACCTTGCCCGCATCGTCGCTGAGCGGGCCGAGGCCGCGCCGGATCAGTCCTACACGGCGAAGCTCCTCGCCAAGGGCACCGCCGCGGCGGCGAAGAAGCTCGGCGAGGAGGCGGTCGAGGCGGTGATCGCGGCGGTCGAGGGCGACCGCGCCGGTCTCGTCGCGGAGGCCGCCGACGTACTCTACCATTTGCTGGTTGTGCTCAGATCGCGCGATGTGCCACTGGATGCGGTCATGAACGAGCTCGAGCGCCGCACCGCCCAATCCGGTCTCGCCGAGAAGGCGTCGCGCCCGCGATGACGGCGTTGTCGCCCCAGGCGGCGCCGGACGAGCGGGCCTTGGACAACGACCTGGCGCCGTACCGGATCTTCACCCGCGAGCAATGGGCGAAGCTGCGCGCCGACACGCCGATGACGCTCACCGCCGACGAGGTGATGCGGCTCCAGTCTCTCAACGATCCAATCGGCCTCGAGGAGGTGGTCGCGATCTACCTGCCGCTGTCGCGTCTCCTGTCCCTCTACGTCGCCGCGACGCAGGGGCTGTTCCGGGCGACGCAGCGCTTCCTCCTCGCCGAGAACGAGGGCAAGGTCCCCTACATCATCGGCGTCGCGGGCTCGGTCGCGGTCGGCAAGTCGACCACCGCCCGCGTCCTGAAGGCGCTCCTCGCGCGCTGGCCCAATACGCCCAAGGTTGACCTCATCACCACCGACGGCTTTCTTCTGCCGAACGCCGAGCTCTCACGGCTCGGGTTCATGGAGCGCAAGGGCTTCCCCGAGAGCTACGACACCGGCAAGCTTCTGCACTTCCTCGCCGACATCAAGGCCGGCAAGCGCAACGTCCGGGCGCCGCTCTACTCGCACCTCGTCTATGACGTGGTGCCGGGCGAGGAGACGGTCGTCGATCGGCCGGACATCCTCATCGTCGAAGGCTTGAACGTGCTCCAGCCGGCGCGGCTGCCGAAGGACGGCACCGCGATCCCGTTCGTCTCGGATTACTTCGACTTCTCGGTCTATCTCGACGCCGACGAGCACGACCTCCACCGCTGGTATGTGAGCCGCTTCCTCAAACTGCGGCAGACCGCGTTTCGCGACCCGCTGTCCTTCTTCCGCAAATATGCCGAGCTCTCGGAAGAGGATGCGATCGACACCGCCGACGGGCTCTGGACCCGGATCAACCTCGCGAACCTGCGTGAGAACATCGTGCCGACCCGTCAGCGGGCGAGTCTGATCCTTCGCAAGGGGCCGAGCCACCGCATCGAGCAGGTCGCCCTGCGTCGGCTTTAGTCGAACGGGTTTCGGGTCGGCTTGCTCACTGGAGCCGCCGCCGCCCTACATGCCCACGGTCAGGGCGGCTACTTGCTTCGAGTGCTTCCATGCGGTGGGCGCACCGCCATGCGGCAGGCGGGAATCCAGTGAGCGAAGTGCCCGGAAAACGACGAAGCCAGGCCCATGTTCCGCCGCGGTGAAAAGAAAGAGCGGCCGCTGCCGGCCGCCCTCACTACCCATGTCCGGCAGGCCTAGAGGCTGCCGAGAAACACCATGGCGATCGACAGGATCGTCGTCGATGCAAGAAAGCCGACGGAGGCTCGCGCAAAAGAAGGTTGGGGCGAGAGCCCCACGGACGTGGTTTCCATGTTGATGCCCGGGTAATTGTCCAAGTTCCCCGATCAACCCCGAGCTCCGGGCCTGGTTCCGAAGTAATCATGAAACAAAAAACAGCGGCGAAGCTGGAACTAAGGCCAAAGCCCTTCCTGGCGGGCAAGCTCGGCGAGGCTCCGCTGCGGCCTCGCTCCGATATGCTGGATCACCTCGGCGGCCGCGAGTGCCCCGAGGCGGGCGCAACCTATATGGTCGAGGTCGCGGGAAAGCCCGGCGAGGAAGCCCGCGGCGAAGAGGTCGCCGGCGCCCGTCGTGTCGACGAGGCGCTCGACCGGAAACGCCGGCACGGCCCGCGTCTCCTCGCGGGTCACGACGAGGGCGCCCTCCGCCGAGCGCGTCACGACGGCGACGACACCCTCCTGGCGCAGCGCCGCAAGGGCGGTCGCGTCGTCGCCGGTCTGGTAGAGGCTTCTCAGCTCGTGGATGTTGGCGAACAAGATGTCGAGGCTGCCGTCGCGCATCAGGCCGAGGAACTCGTCGCGATAGCGATCGACGCAGAAGGGGTCGGACAGCGTCAACGCGACGGCGTTGCCGGCCTCGTGGGCGATCGTCACCGCCTTGCGGAAAGCGCGCTTTGCCTCCGGCGGATCCCACAGATAGCCCTCGAGATAGACGTAGCGGGCCGCCCGGACGGTGTGCGGATCGACGTCCTCCGGGGTGAGGTTTTGGCAGGCGCCGAGATAGGTGTTCATGGTGCGCTCGCCGTCCGGCGTCACCAGGATGAAGCTGCGCGCCGTTGCCGGCCCCTCGGTCGCGGACGGCACGTCGAAGCGGACGCCGATCGAGCGCAGATCGTGACCGTAGAGCCGGCCGAGCTCGTCATCCCGGACCTTGCCGATGAACGCCGCCTTGGCCCCGAGCGAGGCGACGCCGACCGCGGTGTTCGCCCCCGAGCCGCCGGAGATGACCGTCGTCGGCCCCATCGCCGCGTAGAGGTGCTCGGCGCGCGCCTCGTCGATGAGCTGCATCGCGCCCTTGTGCACGTTCTCGCGGGCGAGGAACGCCTCGTCGGTTCGGGCGATGACGTCGACGATGGCGTTGCCGATCGCGAGAACGTCGATCGAGGCGTTGTGCATGGGAGGCCGAGAGCGCAGGAGGGAGCCGCGCTTTCGCACCGGTCCGCGCGAGGGTCAAGGGCGGCGGCCGTCTAGGATTTTGCGCGCGC
>Ga0136846_1220438_pt1 | contig 14793 bp, 11 predicted proteins | sample HopSoiMetagenom2_FD_96841 | JGI IMG/M metagenome (GOLD analysis project Ga0136846, IMG submission 96841) | Grasslands soil microbial communities from Hopland, California, USA - 2 Assembly 2016 (version 4) | ecosystem: Environmental > Terrestrial > Soil > Grasslands | place: USA: Hopland...
ATGAGCGCTTCTCCGAGCGCTCGGACAAGCTCCGGGTGCGCGGCTTCAAGCGCGCCGTCCTCGATCTCGCCAGCGAGGCGACGACGCTCGGCACCGGCGCGGCGGTCGTGATGCTGGCGCTCGCCCTGCCGGCCTTCCGCGAGACGAGCGAGAACTGGCTGAAGAGCCAGGAGCTCGCGGTCACCTTCCTCGACCGCTACGGTCAGGAGATCGGCCGCCGCGGCATCCGCCACGACGATTCGGTGAAGCTCGAGGAATTCCCCGACTACCTGATCAAGGCGGCGCTCGCGACCGAGGACCGGCGCTTCTTCGAGCATTGGGGCATCGATCCGATCGGCACCTTCCGGGCGCTGAGCGTGAACGCCCGCGGCGGCGGCGTCGTGCAGGGCGGCTCCTCGATCACGCAGCAGCTCGCCAAGAACATCTTTCTCAACAACGAGCGCTCGCTCGAGCGCAAGGTCAAGGAGGCCTTCCTCGCGGTCTGGCTCGAGTTCCATCTCTCGAAGCAGGACATCCTCAAGCTCTATCTCGACCGGGCCTATATGGGCGGCGGCACCTTCGGCGCCGCGGCGGCGGCGGAATATTATTTCGGCAAGTCGGTGAAGGACATCTCGCTCGCCGAATCGGCGATGCTCGCCGGGCTGTTCAAGGCGCCGACCAAATACGCCCCGCACGTGAACCTGCCGGCGGCTCGCGCCCGCGCCAACGACGTGCTCAACAACATGGTCGAGGCGGGCTTCCTGACCGAGGGCCAGATCCAGACCGCGCGGCGCAACCCGGCGACGCCGATCGACCGCAAGCGCGACACGACGCCGGAATACTACCTCGACTGGGCCTTCGAGCAGGTCAAGAAGCTCGCCGGCGAAGGCAAGCTCGGCAACGACCGCGTCGTCGTCGTGAAGACGCCGCTCGACCAGGGCATCCAGCGCAAGGTCGAGCAGGCGAGCGAGAGCCTCATCCGGCAATACGGCAACCAGTATGACTTCGAGAACGCCGCCATGGTCGTTATGGACCCGGACGGCGCCGTGCGGGCGATGCTCGGCGGCCAGGATTACGGCCAGAGCCAGTTCAACCGGGCGACGGACGCACAGCGCCAGCCGGGCTCGTCGTTCAAGACCTATGTCTACTCGGCCGCGCTCTCGGCCGGGCTGTACCGCCCGAACACGGTCGTGACCGACACGCCGGTCTGCATCGGCAACTGGTGCCCCGGCAACTACAATCGCGGCTCCTACGCCGGATCGATGCCGCTGACCGTCGCCTTCGCGAAATCGATCAACACCATCCCGGTGATCATGTCGATCAAGATCGGCCAGGCGACCGGCGTCAGCCACGTCGCCAACGCCGCGAAGATCGGCCGCGCCAAGATCATCCAGACCGCCCGCGCCATGGGCCTGACGACGCCGCTCAACGACACGGTCTCGCTGCCGATCGGCGCTGCCGAGGTGACGGTGATCGACCAGGCGGCGGGCTACGCCGTGTTCGCGAACGGCGGCAAGCGCGCCCGGCCCTATGCGGCCGTCGAGGTGCGCAATTCCGCCGGCGACGTGATCTACCGCCACGACAGCGAGAAGCCGCCCGAGCAGGTGCTCTCGACGCGGGTCGTCGCCGACATGAGCTACATGCTGAACAAGGTCGTCGAGGAAGGCACCGGCAAGCGCGCCATGCTCGACGGCGTCAAGGCCGGGGGCAAGACCGGCACCACCAACGCCTATCGCGACGCCTGGTTCGTCGGCTTCACCGGCAACCTCGTCGGCGCGGTGTGGATGGGCAACGACGACCATACCTCGACCAACAAGATGACCGGCGGCTCCGTGCCGGCGATGCTCTGGCGTGAGGTCATGGCCTACGCCCACCAGAACATCGAGCTGAAACCGATCCCCTATCTCGGCACGCCGGGGCCGGAGGTCGCTCGCGCCGCCGCAACCGGCGCCCAGGGCGGCGTGGTGCAGCTCGGCCAGCCGACCTCGGGCGCGCTGTCGCGGCGCTCCTTCGAGGTGCTCGGCGGCATCGGCGCGCTTCTGAAAGGCGCCGAGCGTCCCGTCGCGCCGCTCTCGACACTGCCGGGCTCGGCCCGCGCCGCCGCCGACCTGCCGTCCGCGACCGGCGGCACGCGCGCGGTCGGCGGGCGCATCGCCCTGCCCTAGCCGAAGCCGCGCGGCCCCGGTGTACGTCGATCGTCTGCCCAGCGCCTCCGGCATGCGCCGCGCGAGCCGGGGCCGGCTTTCGGAGCGCCGCCCTGGCGCGAGCGCCGCGGCGTCAGCGGTCCTCGTCGTCTATGCGCTTCTCGTCGCTGCCGGGCTCGGCCTGTCGAGCGCCTATTGGATCACCGGGGGCGACTATCCCTTCGGCGCGGTGCGCTCCGGCGCCTGGACGGTATGGCCGCGCGCCGGGTCGCGCGACGCCGATCCCTATACCCGCGCCGTGAACGCGCGCACCGGCGGCATTCCGCTCGGGGTCGGCGAGGGCCTCGTGCTGCGCGCCGCGGCGGACGACGCCGGTCGGGCGCTCGACGCGCGCTGCGCCTATCGCATCGGCACGACGGCGCCGCAGGCGCGCTATTGGACGCTCGCCCTCTACGACGAGACCGGCCGGCCGGTCGAGACGCCGCTCGGTCGCGCGAGCTTCTCGTCGGCCGAGATCCTCCGCGATGCGAATGGCAGCTTCACGCTCGTGCTGTCGCGGGAGGCGCAGAGCGGCAACTGGCTGATGATGCCGGAGGCCGGCGCCGTGAACCTCGTCATGCGGCTCTACGACAGCCCGGCCTCGTCCGGCGCGGCGGCGCTCGACGCCCGCAGCGTGCCCTCGATCGTGCGGCTGGAGTGCGGCTCGTGACGCTGCGGGCGCAATTCCTGCTCGCGACCATCTGCGCTTTCGTGCTCGCCGGGATCGTCCACCTCGCGACCGTGCTCGCGATCCCGCATCTCGCCGAGAAGGACGCCTTCTCACGCCTGCGCGCGACGCTCTCGACCGACCGCTCCGAGATCGTCGCGGCGCCCGGCGACCAGGGCACCTGGCTGCCCTACCCGGACCCGGGCGTGGCGCTCTCGACCTGCGCCTACACGCTCGACGAGGGCCCGGTGCGCGTCTCGGCACGCACCGGGGCGCTGTTCCAGTCGCTGTCGCTCCACGCCCGCACCGGCGGCGTGTTCTTCGCCATCACCGACCGGGCGGCGATCCGCGGCGCGCTCGATCTCGTCGTGATGACGCGCCGGCAGCTCGATGAGGCGCTCGCGAGCGAAGACCCGGACGAGCCGTCGCGCGACGTGCGCATCGTCTCGCCGGCCCGGGAAGGCCTCGTCGTGGTGCGCGTGCTCGCGATCTTCCCGAGCCAGCGCAGCGAGGCGACGGAGGCGGCGAAGGCCGTCTCCTGCACGATCGACCGGGAATAAAGCATGATCCCGAAAAGTGGCTACCGGTTTTCGGAAAAGATCATGCTCAAACAAAGACGTAGAGCGGGATGAGGACTCGAAGAGAAGTCATCGCGCTCTAGTCAGTCCTTCGCGACGATCGCCGCCGGCACGGTGCTCTCGGCGAGCGCCGGCGCGGCAAGCGCCGCCGGCACCCCGCAGGTCGCGACCTCCCACGGGCCGCCGGGCAGCGTGTCGATCGCGCCGCGATGCGCCTCGAGCTTTGCAAGCGCCCGCTCGACCGCGATGCCCTCGCCCTGCGGCGCCTCGATGAAGAGATGCTGGAGCGCATAGGCATAGGCTTCCTGGCGGCGTCCGATCTCGACCCTTATCCAGGCGATCAGGCAGCGGTTCTCGGCGACGCGCATCGCGGCGTTGCGCGCCTCCTCGGTCGTCAGATCCTGGACCCAGCCGAGCGCCTTAAGGCGGACCGCGTCTGCCTGGACGACCCGCGCCGCGATGATCGCGAAGGGATCGATGAGCTTCGCATCGGCGGCCGCGTCCTCCGACAGACGCCGGTAGCGCGACGCCGGCGAGGCGCCGCCGTCGCGCATCAGCGCCCGGAAATAGCTCGGGCGATCGTTGCGGCCGAAGGACATCGGCAGGATGCGGGCCGCGACGAGCTCGCCGAGCCGGCGCTCGAACCAGGCGCGCTCATGGGCCGGCATCAGGAATCGCCAGGCGCGGCGGCGCAGCTCCTGCTCGTCGTCGGTGAAGACATAGGGCGACACCGGCTCGGCGCGGATGCGAGCTGCGAGCGAGCCCGTGGCCGGGAGCGCCAGATCGTTCCAGAGGGAGGGACGGGGTCGGCCGAAATCGCCGGTTTCGACGCAAGCCCCGGCAAGGAGGCCGATGAGGATCGATGCGACGGCGCCGGGGGTCGTGCGGACCGCGCGCGGCGATCTCGTGTTCGCCGCCTTACGAACGGCGGCGGGGCCGGCCGGCTTTCGAGTGCCCGCTCGATACGGGCGAAGGCTCGAGGTTCGTCGCGAAGGACCGCTCATATCGGACACCGGTGAAGAGAAGGATCTCGCCACGCGGCTCGTCGGCCCGAAGGGCCGGACGCGATGGCCGGCAGGCGGAGCCGGGGAACGGGATCACCGCTCCTGTCGATAGCTGGATTTCGCTCATGACTCCTTCCTCCAATCCTGCCGGTCGGCCGGAAGCTCGCGCTCTCGAGGCCAAGCAGAATACGCCGTGGTTAACAGATCGTTTCCGGTCGGCGGACGATCCGACGAATCCGATCAGGTGTGGATTCAAAGCACACAGCCGCGCTTGTGTTCCCTGCGCTGGCGCACATGACGCGAAGGCCCGTGGTTAATCCCTCGCTAATCGGATTTCGATAATCTTACCCATCCGTTTCCTTTCAAGCTCTGGACGGGTTGCGTATGTCCGGCTCCGCCCTGTCCGATCTCACCAGCCTGATGGCGCTCGGGCGCGAGCGCGATCTCGACATGCGTCCGGTGCTGCTGCGCGTGCAGACCGACCTCTTCGTTACGGCGCGACACCGCGACCGCGCGACGATCATGGCCTTCGAGGCGCTTGCGGTCGGGCTTCTCGCCGCGATCGACGACGACACCGCCGCGATCATCGCCCGCAAGCTTGCGCCCGTGCCGGAGACGCCCGAGAGCGTGCTCCTCCTTCTGGTGCTGCGCGGCGGCGAGGCGCGGCGCGCCGTCATCGAGCAGGCGCCGGCCTTGAGCGAGCTGATGATCGCGGCCGCGTCCGGCGACGGCGGTGACCTTTCGGTCTTCCTGGCGGCCCGCCGCGGGCTCGCCGCGGCGGAAGTCGCGGAGCTCGTCCAGCACGAGGACGGCGCCGTCGACCTCGCGCTCGCCCGCAACCCGCATCTCAACGTCACGGGCACGACGCTCGACGTTCTCGTCGAGCGGGCGCGCCTCCGTCCGACGCTTGCCGCGGCGCTTCTCGAACGCGACGACCTTCCGGCCGGGCATCAGGCGGCGCTCTATCTTTCGGCGCCCGAGGGCCGGCGTGCGGCGATCCGCGCCGGCGTCGCGCCGCTCGCAAGCGCGCGCGGACATGGGTTCCGCGCCGCCGCCGCGCCGGACTGCGCCGAGCTCGTCCGGCTCGCAACGGCCGGCGCCGGCCTCGCGTTCGGCGCCGAGCTCGCCGCGATGCTGCGCCTCGACCCCGCGCCGCTGTGGAGCTTCAGCCGCGAGGCGCGCCACGACCTCCTGCCGCTCGCCTTGCTTGCGGCGGGCGTCGGCGAGGAGGACACGGTCCGCATCCTCTTGACCCTCGAGCCCGCGATCGCACTCTCGGTCGCGACGGTTTTCCGCCTCGTGCGCCTGTTCCGCGAGACCGAGCGCCCGACGGCGGTCTACCTCGTCGAGGCGATCCTCGGGGTCGCGCGCGCGCCGAACTCTGGGCGCCACGTCCCGCTGACCGCGCCCGAAAGCGAGCGCTTCGCGCCGGCGCTGCCGATGCGCCGCGTCCCGGTTGCCCGCCAGGACACCGAGCGCAACGCCGCTAGATAGAGCCCGAGCCCCCCTCCTCGGCCGCGAGCGCGAGGAAATGCCGGCCGGCCCGGTCCTCGATCTCGACGAGCCAGAGATCGGAGTCGAACCTCATCTCGCGCCGCATGCGCTCTTCGACGTCGGCGGCGGGGACGTCGGTGACGATCGGCGCGAACAGGCGCTCGCCGCGCCCTTCCTCGAAGAGCGCCTGCGGCGCCGGGCCGTAAAGGCTCGCCGAACCGTCGAGGCGGTCGACCTTGACGAAGATCGAACCCGATTCGGCCGAGCCGCGCCGCCGGAGCACCGCGTCGACGCGTTCGACGGCGCAGCGGCGCAGATGCGCGGCGACCCAGAAATCCGAGCGCAGGCGGCTCAAGCGCGCCCCGCTAGTCGATCGGCATGCCGGCCTGGGCGGAAAGCTCGCGAGTGGTGCGCGGATTGAGGTCGCCGGTCACCGGCAGGCGCCGGTCGCGCTCGAACTTCTCGATCGCCTGCCGGGTGCCGGGACCGATCGCGCCGTCGCTCTTCAGCGTTCCGTAGCCGAGTTTGGTCAGCGCCCTTTGCGCCGCCGCCACCTTGGCGGATGCGTCCTTCGCGACGCTCGCCGGATCGACGCCGCGGATCAGGTCGCCGATCGGATCGCGGCTCGCTGGCTTTGCTGCCGGAGACGCGACGGGGGCCGGCGCAGGTATGGCGACCTCCGGCGGACGCGCCGGCGGAAGCGGCGCCGGCACGACGATCGGGCGCCGGAGCGCCGGCTCGGCGCGCGGGAAGAGTGGAGCGGGATGACGGGTCGTCTGCCATGCGAGCGCATTCAAGGCGACGGCGGCGCAGGCGGCAAGCACCACGAGCGTGCCGAGCACGAGCGCCGGCCGGCGGACCGCGAACAGGAGCGCGGCTTTCAGCGCCGAGCCGAGGCGCGCGGCGAAGCGCTTCCCGCTCCCGGCGAGCGGCGCGGCGCCGGTCGTCATGAAATCGCGGCCCGAGCGGGCGGCCAAAGCCTCGCGCAATTTATCTCACCCCCATCTTGAGCAGGTTGGCCGTCGCCGGCCGGCGCGCGACCGCGTGCACGCTCGCACGGCCGCCGCGGCGTCCGCCGCCGCGGCAGTCGATCGGCAGGCTGACCGTCACCGCAGTGCCGTCGCCGTCGGCGCTTTCGATGGTGAGCTCGCCCTGGTGGAGGCCGACGAGGCCGCGCACCACCGACAGCCCGAGGCCGGTGCCTTCGTGGCTGCGGCTGTAGGCGGAGCCGGCCTGGAAGAAGGGGTCGCCGAGACGCGGCAGATCCGCTTCCGCGATCCCGATGCCGGTGTCCGCCACCGCGAGCTCGATGCGGTCGTGCCGGCGCTGCACGGAGACGCTCACCCGTCCGCCTTTCGGCGTGAACTTCACGGCGTTGGAGAGGAGATTGATCAGAATCTGTCGGCAGGCGCGGCGGTCGGCGACGAGCTCCGGCAGATCGCGCGCGATATCGCGGGTGAGGAGGATGCCGGCCTGCTCGGCCTTGAGCTGCATGAGGTCGCAGCAGCCGTGCACCACCGCCGCGATCTGGAACGGCTCCGGCACGACGTCGAAGTTGCCGGAATCGATCTTCGACATGTCAAGCAGCGTGTTCACCACGGCGAGGAGATGCAGGCCGGAGGCGTGGACGATCTCGGCGTACTCGCGCCGCCGCTCGGCCGGCGCGTCGAGCGCGCCAGTCGCTGCGAGCATCTCGGAGAAGCCGATGATGGCGTTGAGCGGCGTGCGCAGCTCGTGGCTGACGGTGGCGAGGAAACGCGCCTTCGACTCGTCCGCCTCTTCGGCGTCGCTGCGGGCGCGCTCGAACTCCTCCTCCCGGCGCTTGTGCTCGGTGACGTCGCGGGTCACCGCGACGACCGCGTACGCGCCCGCGGCACCCGCCTCGGCGTCGATGCGGTGGGCGCGGGTCTCGACCCAGATCACCCGGGCGGGGTGCCGGTCCTCCCGCCCCTCGGAGGCTTCGAGATGGAGCCGGAATTCGAGCGCGACCGGTCGATCCGCGAGGGCCGCGTCGCTGATCGCCTTGAGGAAAGCCGGGCGGTCGGAGACGTGCACGCGGTTGAGGAGCCCGCGCCCGACGAGGCAGGAGGGGGGGACGCCGAGGAGCTTCGTCGCGGCAGCGCTCGCCTTGACGACATGCCCGTTGCGATCGTGCCAGGTGACGAGATCGTCGATCGCCTGCAGGAGCGAGCGCTCGCTGGCATCGCGCAGGCGCGCGGCCGTCCGTCGGTGCATCTCGACCCGGCAATGCTCGACCGCGAGCGTCGCGGCGTGCGCGATCGCCGTGATGGCGAAGACCGGCATTGCGACCGCCGCCGGCCACGGCTCGACCGCGGGCCGGATGCCGGCGGCTTCGAGAGCCGCGAGAAACAGCGCCGAAAGCCCGGCGATGGCACTCGCCGCGAGCGCCGCACGGCGCGACCCGGAGAGCAGCGCTTCGAGCGGCACCGCCACTAGCCACACCGCCGCCCCGGCGGACACGCCGCCGGAGGTCGCGGCGATGCAGACGACGAGACCGGCGAGCGATGCCGAAGAGATCGCATGCGCGAGCGCGAGCTGTCCGCTGCGCGACAGCACGATCGCCGCCGCGACCGGCGCGACGAGGCAGATCATCGCCACGTATTCGGGCCCGGACGGGACGCCGCGGACGAGAAGGTAGAGCGGCAGAAGGCAGAGCGCGATCGCGCCGACGGTCATCCGACTCGCGATGAAGCGCTCGTGGCGAGAGCGCTCGACCGGGTCGTTCTTGGCGCAATCGTGCACGAGCCCGGACAGGCGCGCTTCGATCGCCGAGATGGCCTCGCTGATACGCAAACTTGACTGCGACGGTTGACCCGTGCGCCCCTCGCCTCTCCGCCGTTTACCCTGCCACAGGGCGCTTAAGTGAACCCTAAGGCGAGACGCCGGAAGCGCTCTTCGAAAGGCGTCGGAGCACGGCCGCCGCCCGGGACCTGGCCCCTGTAAAGCTCCGCTAACCAGCATTCTAGCGAAAGCGTTTACGCTGGCTTCATTCTCGCCGCGGCGGCCGCGGCGCTGCGATCGGACGTTCAGAAAGAGCGGCTAGGATTGAGCCTTGCGATCGGAAGCGCTTGACCGGCGATGTTGGTTCTGCTGCGCATCGTCCTGACCGTCGGCGTGCTGTACTGGTACTCGCCGCTGCGCGCGCCCTCTCCTTGGGAGAAGCCCGGCGAGGCGCGGCCGGCGGCGTCGCAGGAAGGGCCGCACGGCTTTGGCCCGTCGAGCTTCGAGCGCGTCGGCCGCGTCATCCGGGCTTGGGAGATGCTGCCCGACAGGACCGGGACACGGTGCTGCGGAGCGTCGTCCGGTCCCTGCCGCCGATCGCCGCACCGCGAAAGCCGGCCGATTAGAGCGCGATGACGTCTCGTCGAGTCGTCATCCCGCTCTACCTCTTTGCTTGAGCATGATCTTGTCCGAAAACCGGTAGCCACTTTTCGGGATCATGCCGCACCGCCCGGCAAAGCTCGCGCCCGGGCGCGCGGCGCCCTATATTCCGGCCATGCTGCCGCCTCTCGAGGAAATCCTGTCGAATTTCGAGCTCCTCGACGATTGGGAGGAGCGCTACCGCTATCTGATCGAGCTCGGGCGAATGATGCCGCCGCTCCCCGACGAGGCCCGCACCGATCAGAACAAGGTGATGGGCTGCGCGAGCCAGGTCTGGCTCGAGACCCGCGTCGAGCGCCACGACGGCGATCCCATCCTGCGCCTGCGGGGCGACAGCGACGCCCATATCGTGCGCGGCCTCATCGCGCTCCTGATCGCGCTCCTCTCGGACCGGCCGGCGGCGGTGATCGCCAAGACCGAGCCGCAGGATACCTTCCGGGCGCTCGGCCTTGCCGAGCACCTGACGCCGCAGCGCTCGAACGGCCTGCGCTCGATGGTCGAGCGCATCAAGCGCGACGCCCGCGCCGTCGCCGCAAGCGTGCACTGAGCGGCGCGCGCGAGCGTTTACGGCGACGCGACGCTCCGCCACGCCGTGACGCCGCGCGAGCGAGCGGGACCGCGGGCCTCGCGGGCGAGCCCGTAGTGATCGGCGAGGCGGGCGAGCGCGAGCCTCGCGATGACCTTGCCCGAGCGCACCGGCCAGCCGCGCGCCCGCTCGATCTCCGCGAGACCGGTCAGGAAGCCGCAGAGATCGATGAGGAGATCGGCGAAATCCGACCCCACCGCCTCGAGCGCCCTGACGACGCGCTGCCGCGCCGCGACCGCGCTGTCGGTCGACGACGCCGGATCGCGCGGAGCGCCGCGGGCCTTGTCGGCGACGGCCGCGTCCCACTTCGCGGTCACCCGGGGCAGCATGGCGGCAAGCGTCAGATCCAGGCGCAGACGCTCTCCGGCCTGGTGGCAGGCCTCGTCGATGAGCGGCGCGCCGCTCGCATCCTTGCGGCGGCGAAGCCAATCGAGCGGACTTTCCGAGGCGTCGAGCGTCACCGCGGCGCTGCGGCCCTCGAAGGCGATTCGCGCCTGGACGAGATCCTGGTGCTGCGCCGGGAAAGCGAGGTCCGGGGGCGCCGTCTGCCGGCGCCGGCGCGCAACGCCGACGCGCGAGATGCAGAAGCGTCGGCCGGCCCCGGCGCGGCTTGATTCGACGAGATCGCGACGCACGAGCTCGTCTGCCGCCGAGATCGGAAACCGACCGCCGCCGAGCGACACGCCGGCGCTCTCCTGGCGCACGATGACCGTCCCCTCCCGACCGGGTCGGCGATCGCGTATGTCCCGCCGCCCTCGAGCGCCCGCAACAGCCGCGTCGCCTCACGCGACAGGTCGAGGCCTGCCGTCCGCTCCGATCCGTCTGCCTTATCCGCTGCTTTCGTCGGCATTTGAATCGCTTCCCACGCCGGCCGCCCCGGCTAAGGATAACGATCCTATATGCTTTTCTTCCTCTGTCAACGCCGATCTAGAACGGCGGCCGAAAGAACGTCTTCGTCGCGCCGACGGCCGCGCCCGTCAGGCCGCGCAGGTAGGCGCGGTGGTAGACCGTCATCTTGGCGGAGAGCGGATGAACCGTATAGACGCCGAACTTGAAGTAGTAGCCCTCGGCGACCCGGTAGCCGATCGGTCCCTCGTACCTGATGAACCGGGCCCACGGTCCTGACTTGCAGCCGGCGTCCAGGAAGGCGCACGTCTTCTCGCGCCGCCAGCCGATGACGCTGCCGTTCTGCTCGGGCGACCACACGATCCGGTAGACGTAATCGTAGAATGCGCCGAGCGCGTAGTCCGGATCCTGGAAGAGAACGATGCCGTCGCCGCGGCCCTGCGATGCCTCGTAGACCGGATCGTTCCACAGCGTCACCGTGAAGACGCCGTCGATCAGCCGGTGGGCGAGAGGCGGCCGCCGATGCGGCGCCCCGAGCGGCATCTGCTCATGCCATTGCGCGAGCACCACCCGGTAGGGAGAGGCGCTCGGGAAATCGCGCGGCACCAGCGTCGAGAAGCGATACCAGACCTCTTGGCCGTTCGCGGCGTCGAACATGTCGCGCAGCTCGGCCCGGCGGCCCTGGTTGATCTCCGGCGCGTCCGGCGCGATCTCGAAGCGGATCACGGAAATATCGTTCGCGTTCGGGAAGGTGATGACCCGCGCCGAATCGCAGTCGGCGAGCCGGCGAAGGCTCACGCCGGGAATTTTCTTGATGTCGCATTTGACCGATTCTTCGTTGGCCTCGACCGGCACCCCCTGGACGACGAGGGTCGTCGGCGCGCGCGGCGGAACGGCTTCGACCGCCGCGGCCGGCGCCAGCGCCAGGAGCGCGAGGAACGCGATCGAAACACGCGAAGTTCGGGCGCAGGCGATCGCGCGGGTCATCATGATCCAATCTGCAGTGTGCGCTCAGCTGTGCGCCACGCGCCGACCCACGCCCGGGCGGCGGGAGCAAGCTGAGCAGTTGTAGTATCTTTCCCTCAGGCTTGGAAAGCAGAAGCCGTCGGCGGCGCCCCGCGGGTCGGCGCACCGCGGTGCCTTAAGGCTGCTTCACCGGCACGCCCCAGATGTCGCCGGCGTATTCGCGGATGGTGCGGTCGGACGAGAACCAGCCGATCCGGGCCGTGTTGAGGATGCTCATGCGCCACCAGGCCTTGGGATCGGACCACATCAGGTCGACATGGCGCTGCGCCTCCCAGTAGGCGTCGAAGTCGGCCGTCACCATGAAGCGGTCCCGGTGCGTGAGCTCCTGGATCAGAGGCCGGAACCGGTCGGGCTCGTCCGGGGAGAAGACGCCGTCTTCCAGGCTCTCCAAGGCGGCGGCGAGACGCGGGGTCGTGGCGATCGTGACCGGCGCGTGGGCGCCTTTGCGCCCCCAGGCCTCGACCTCGTCGGCGCGGAGCCCGAAGATCACGATGTTGTCGTGACCGACGCGCTCGCAGATCTCGATGTTGGCGCCGTCGAGCGTCCCGATCGTCAGCGCGCCGTTGAGCGCGAGCTTCATGTTGCCGGTGCCGGATGCCTCCATGCCGGCGGTCGAGATCTGCTCGGAGAGGTCGGCCGCCGGGATGATCGCCTCGGCGAGGCTGACGTTGTAGTTCGGCAGGAACGCGACCTTCAATCGGCCGCGCACGTCGGGGTCGTCGTTCACGACCCGGGCGACGTCGTTCGCAAGCTTGATGATGAGCTTCGCGCGGGCATAGCTCGCCGCCGCCTTGCCAGCGAAGATCTTCACCCGCGGCTGCCAGTCCCGGCGCGGCTCGGCCTTGATCGCCTGGTAGAGGGCGATGGTCTCGAGGATGTTGAGGAGCTGGCGCTTGTATTCGTGGATGCGCTTGATCTGCACGTCGAACAGGGCGGCCGGATCGACGCTGACCTGAAGCCGCTCGGCGATCAGCCGCGCCAGGGCTTCCTTGGCGGCCCGGCGCTGGGCGGCGAAGCGGTCCTGGAAGGCGGCGTCGGTCGCCAGCGGCTCGATCCGGCGCAGCGCGTCGGGATCGTCGAGGATCTCCGGTCCCGCCGCCTCGGCGAGGAGGTCGCGCAGGCGCGGGTTTGCCTGATGCAGCCAGCGCCGGAAGGTGATGCCGTTGGTCTTGTTGACGATGCGGTCCGGATAGAGCGCGTGCAGGTCCTTGAAGACGGTCTTGCGCATGAGCTCGGTGTGAAGCGCCGAGACGCCGTTGACCTTGTGCGAGCCGAGGAAGGCGAGGTGCCCCATGCGCACCCGCCGCTCTTGCGTCTCGTCGATCAGCGACACGGCCGCGACGGCGCCGGCGTCCAGCGGCCCGGCCCGCTCGGCGAGCTGCTCCAGGTGGAGCCAGTTGATCAGGTAGATGATCTGCATGTGGCGCGGCAGCAGCCGCTCCAGCATGGCGACCGGCCAGGTCTCGAGCGCTTCCGGCAGGAGCGTGTGGTTGGTGTAGCTGAGGGTCCGGGTGGTGATCGCCCAGGCTTCCTCCCAGGGCAGCCCGTGCTCGTCGACGAGGAGCCGCATGAGCTCCGCGACGGCGATCGCCGGGTGGGTGTCGTTGAGCTGGATCGCCGACTTCTCGGCCAGGCTGCTCAGGGTTCCGTATTGCTGCAGATGCCGGCGCACCAGGTCCTGCAGCGACGCCGAGGTGAAGAAATACTCCTGCCGCAGCCGCAGCTCCTGGCCGGCCATCGTGGCGTCGCTCGGATAGAGGACGCGCGAGATCGCCTCGGCGCGAGCCCGGTGGGCGAGCGCGCCGACATAGTCGCCGAGGTTGAAGGTCTCGAGCTGCAGCGGGTCGGCGGCGCGCGCCGACCACAGCCGAAGGGTGTTGACGTGGCGGCCGCGCCACCCGACCACCGGCGTGTCGTAGGCGGCCGCGAGCACCGTCTCCGTGGGCTGCCAGATGCGCTTGATGACGCCGCCCTCGGCGACATGCTCGACCGAGCCGCCGAAGCGGATCGGGTAGACCACCTCGGGCCGCTCGAACTCCCAAGGGTTTCCGCCGGCGAGCCAATCCTCCGGCAGCTCGTGCTGCCGGCCGTCGACGACGGTCTGGCGAAACAGGCCGTAATCGTAACGGATGCCGTAGCCGTAAGCCGGCACCTCGAGGCTAGCCAAGCTCTCCATGAAGCAGGCGGCAAGCCGCCCGAGGCCGCCGTTCCCGAGCGCCGCGTCCGGTTCGGTCTCGCGGACGCGGTCGAGGTCGACGCCGAGTTCGGCGAGCGCCTCGCGGGCCGTGTCGAGGAGGTCGAGATTGCCGAGCGCCTCGAACAAGAGCCGCCCGATAAGGAACTCGAGCGAGAAATAGTAGACCCGCTTCTGCTCGCGCTGATAGGTCGCGCGGGTCGAATCCATCCAGCGGTCGATGACGTGGTCGCGCACCGCAAGCGCGGTTGCCGCGAACCAGTCGTGGTCGCGTGCGGCGGCGGGGTCCTTGCCGATCGAATAGGTGAGCTTCGCCAGGATGGCGTCGCGAAAGCTCGCCGGATCGACGCGCGCCGCGGCGGCCGCGCCGCCGTTCGGCCGTGCGGCTCTCGCCGCTTGCTCGCTGCGCGCCTTCGCGTGCCGCTTCGGCTCCAGAACGGTGTTGGCCTGTGTCATCATCCAGTGGTGCTGTTGTGCATCCTTGGTCGATCGGAGCTTCCCCGGGTCTAGAGCGGGATGATTTTTCTTCGAGTCATCATCCCGCTATATCTGTTTGTTCGAGCATGATCTTTTCCGAAAACCGGTTCCCGCTTTTCGGGATCATGCTCTAATGCCCCTATCAGGCGATCGGCAAGGGTCGGCGCCTCGTTTGTCCGGAGCCGGTCAGGGTGCCGTCTCGACCTGAACGCCGACTTAATCCGGCCCGGCGGGAGCGGCGGCGAGCACGACGGCGGCGTGACCGACGATGCGCCAGCGCTCCTTCGTCTCGATTTCCGGCGTGCCGCCGCCGCCGTAGCGCGGGTGTTCGCTCGACCAGAGGAGCGTCCAAATGCG
>Ga0136846_1240152_pt1 | contig 14790 bp, 9 predicted proteins | sample HopSoiMetagenom2_FD_96841 | JGI IMG/M metagenome (GOLD analysis project Ga0136846, IMG submission 96841) | Grasslands soil microbial communities from Hopland, California, USA - 2 Assembly 2016 (version 4) | ecosystem: Environmental > Terrestrial > Soil > Grasslands | place: USA: Hopland...
ACGCGATCGACAAATATTTCGAGCTCGTCGCAGCGGGCTCCGACCGGGTGAAGATCGCGGATCTCGGCCCGACAACCGAGAATCACCGGACGATCGCCGCGATCGTCTCTGCGCCAGAAAACATCCGCAACCTCGATCAGATCAAGCGGGACAACCAGCGGCTCGCCGATCCGCGCACGCTCGGCCCCGAAGAAGCCGCCCGGATCGCCGCCACTCACAAAGTCGTCGTCGCCATCGGCTGCAGCATTCACGCCACCGAAGTCGGCGCGACTCAAGCCGCCAACCAGCTTCTGCACGAGTTGGCGACATCGAACGATCCGGCCATCCTGGACCAGCTGCGCAACGTGGTGCTCATCATCATCCCGATGCTCAATCCGGACGGCAACCGCCTGGCGGTCGACTGGTACAACAAGTTCAAGAACACGCCATTCGATGGCGGACCGATGCCGTGGGCGGATCATAAGTACGCCGGGCACGACATCAATCGAGACGGCTTCATGATGAACCTGGCCGAGAGCCGAAATCTCTCGCGGTTCTTCTACGGCGAGTGGCATCCTCAGGTGTTCCTTGCGATGCACCAAATGGAGAACGATGGCCCGCGATTCTATGCGCCGCCGAACAGCAATCCGATTCATCCTAATTACGATCCGATCATCTGGCGCGAAGCGGCGCTGCTTGGCGCGTCCATGACGCTCGAGCTCGAACGCGATCAGCGCGCGGGCGTCGCCTCGAGCAGCCCGTTCGATTACTACTGGCCGGGTTACGAAGATTCCGTACCGCTCGGCCATAACACGGTCTGCCTGCTGACCGAAGCCGCGGGCGCCAGGGTGGCCAGCACCGTCGCCGAAACGAGAACCGACCCGGGTGGCCAGATTGACGCACCCCATCCCTGGCCGGGTGGACCGTGGCGTCTGCGCGACATCGTGGACTACGACATCAGCGCGATGCACGGCCTGTTGCGCGGTGCGGCCGCCTACCGCGGCGAGCTCGTGCGGAATTTTTACGACATGGGAAGGCGGGCCGTCGAGGCCGGCACGCAGAGCGCACCGTTCGCGTTTGTCATCCCGCAGGAGCAGCACGACGTGCTCGCCGTCCGCAAGCTCGAAGAGCTGCTGATCCTCGGGGGCATCGAAATCCAACGCGCGCAGGAGCCGTTTCGCGCGGGGACGACCCCATATACGGCAGGCAGCGATCTCATCCTGCTTTCGCAGCCGTATCGGGCGTATGTGAAGACGCTGCTCGAACGGCAGGACTATCCGGTCCCCGCAGGATCGATGGATCGGCCGTACGATGCCGCGGGCTGGACGCTGCCGGATCAGATGGGCGTGGACGTTCGGACGATCGATCGCCCTTTCGAACTGCCGCTGATGTCTCGCCTGAGCGCCGTCTCGACCCCGGCCGGCAAGATCTGGGGCGAACGAAAACCTGGCTACTACATCGTCGACGCACGCGGCTCGGCTGGTGCGCTGGCATTCAATCGTCTGCTCACCGCCGGACTGGCCGCCACGTGGCTGGCAGCCGGAATGGACGTGAACGGCTATCGCTATCCTGCCGGATCGCTCGTGGTGCCCGCGACCAAAGAGGCCGAGCCCGCGTTGGCGGCCATTGCCGCCCAGATGAATCTGCGCGTGGACGGCGTGAAAGGAAGGCCGCCAGCGACGTTGCCGCCGGCTGAATCGGGGAAGGGGGCCGCCGGGCGGCCCAGAGTGGCGATCTACAAGTCCGTCGCCGACAACAGCGACGAAGGCTGGACGCGCTGGCTGCTCGAGCAGTACGAGTTCCCGTTCGCAAGCGTCGACAGCGTGCTTCTCCGGGCCGGTGATCTGCGCGCTCAGTTCGACGCGATCATCCTGCCCGGCGCGACGGCCGAAACCCTCCTGAAAGGTATGGTGAAGGACTCGGTGCCGCTTGGCTACGGCGGCGGCCTCGGCGACGAAGGCGTTCGTGAGCTGGATACGTTTGTGAGAGCCGGCGGAACGTTGATCTGCCTCGATCGCGCCGACGATTTCGCAATCGATGTCTTCAAGCTGCCAATCAAGGACGTCGCCCGGCTCCCGCGCGACGCATTTTTCTGCCCGGGATCGCTCTTGCGCATCGAGCTCGACGTGAACCAGCCGATGGCGTACGGCATGCCAGCGAGAGTGGCGGCGTTCTTCGACGAGGGTTCGGCGTATGACGTGCCGGCCTCGGGCGTCACGACGATTGCGCGCTACGCCGCCAAAGACGTCCTCGTCAGCGGCCTGCTCCAGGGAGAATCCGTGATCGCCGGCCGCCCCGCCATCGTGTCGGCAACAGTCGGCGCGGGTCGCGTGGTGCTGTTCGGCGTCCGCGTCCAGCATCGCGCGCAGTCAATGGCCACCTACCGCCTGCTCTTCAACGCCATCTTCACGTCGCGGTAATCGAACGGCTCGTCGCGCGTTCCGCTGGCATGGCGGTTGCGCAATCCTTCCCCGCGTAATTGCACTCGCTCGAACTCGTTCGTGATTTTCGAGCGCGATGGTTGCGCGATCGCAACGGTGTTCCTTGTCAGGCGGTTCGGTCATGCAGATTCTGCGATCCGGGATGTCCGTGGAGGCGCGGCGCCGGCGCTGGCGCGTCGTGGATGCGCGCGCGTACGACGAATGCCAGTTGATCACGCTCTCGGCTCTTGGAACGAAGGATCCGGGCGACGAAACGCAGCTCCTCGTTCCATTCGACGCCGTCGAACCGGTTCAGCCGCACGGGGGGCTCCGGTTCGTCCAACGGCGATCGTGGCGCCGCGCCTGCCTGGACCTGCTGTCGTACCGCTTCTCGGAGACGCACCTGCGCGCGGCCGGTCGCGCCCGTATTGATCTGCTGCCGCATCAGCTCGAGCCGGCCATCGCTCTCATCCGCGGCCACGCATGCCGTCTTCTGCTCGCGGACGACGTGGGTTTGGGGAAGACGATTCAGGCAGGACTGGCAGTCGCGGAGCTGCGGGCGCGCGGGACCGCCGACCGCGTTCTTGTCGTCACGCCCGCCGGACTTCGTGACCAGTGGGCCGGCGAGTTGTCAGGGCGCTTCGACATCGCTGCGGATGTCGTCGATTTTCAAGCGGTCGCGCGGCGGGCAGCGGGGCTTCCCTACGGAGTCAACCCGTGGACGACCTGGCCGATCGCCATCGCATCGATCGACTACATCAAACGCGCGGAGGTCCTGGCCGCCGTCGCCGCCTGCTCCTGGGACGTCATCGTCGTCGACGAGGCCCACGGCCTCGCCGGCGCGAGCGACCGGCATGAGGCCATCGCGGCGCTCGCCGCGCGGGCGCCGTACGTCGTGCTGCTGACGGCTACGCCCCACAATGGCGACCGTCGTGCGTTTGCGTCGCTGTGCGGCCTCGGAGCTCACGGCGATAAGTTGCTGGTGTTCCGGCGAACTCGCGAGACGATTCAGTCCGTCACACGCCGACGTGTGCATCGGCTTCTGGTGCGGTCAAGCGATCCCGAGCGGAAAATGCACGCGCTGCTGGCGGACTTCAGCCGCGCAGTCCGTGCCGAACGCGGCGATGCTCATCGTGACGTCTGGCTTGCACTCGCTGTGCTCCACAAGCGCGCCTATTCGAGCGCCCGCGCTCTCGCGGAGACCGTTGCGCGGCGGCTGGCCGCATTGGAACCCGAGCGTCACACGGCGGCGCAGCTCGAGCTGCCGCTCGACGACCACGGCGAGGCAGACGCCGATGATGAGGCGCCTCGTTGGTCGGCCGCGATCAACTTCCACGATCGGGCGCTCGAACGGCGTCTGCTGACCGACCTGGCGTCGGCGGCCAGGGCGGCGGCTGTGCGGGAAACAAAAGTGTCGGCCCTTTGCCGTCTTCTGGATCGGATCGCCGAACCGGTCATCGTATTCACGGAGTATCGCGACACGCTGGCGCATCTTGCACGTCACGTCGAGCGGTCCGCCGCCATCCTGCACGGCGGCCTCGCGCGCCACGAACGAGCGGCGGCGCTGCGGGCATTCGCGGCCGGAGCACGCACGATTCTCCTGGCGACTGACGCGGCGGGCGAAGGCCTCAACCTGCAGGCCAGCTGCCGGATCGTCGTCAATCTCGAACTGCCGTGGAATCCGATGCGTCTCGAACAGCGCATCGGCCGCGTCGATCGAATCGGTCAGCGCCGGACGGTTCACGCCTTTCACCTCATCGCGGCAGACACCGGCGAGCATCGATTGCTGGCCAGCCTTCGCCGTCGGATTGCGCTCGCACGGACCGAAATCGATGCGCCAAATCCGCTTGGGAATTCCGGCGCGGATTCGTATGAGGTCGATGGGGATCAACATGCGGCGAAACTGGCGATCGCCGGCCTCGCCGCCTCGTCGGCGGAGGGCGCGACCGCCAGGGGAGAGCCTCATACGGCTAGCACGGACGCGTACCGAGACGACGGCATTCTCGCGGCCCAGCGTCTCACGACCGAACGTGCCTGCGTGGTTCGTGCGGCCGACAGGACGCGTGTTCGACCGAGGGATCAAGGACCGGTGGCGACCAGGGCTCGCAACGCGCGAACCCGGCGGCGACTGAACGGCCGGATTCTGGCGATCTGGGAGACCGGCGTCGAAGACGGCTGGGGACTCCGGGTCTCATCGCAGGTGATTGCGTTGGCCATGGTGCTGGCGCGCCAGCCGCCCCGGCAGATGGACGCGCGGTGGCTGGCCGCCCTCTTCGCGGCTGTCGAGAGAGATTCTCTTCAGCTGATCGATGCGGCCGCGGAGCGCGACAGCACGGAGGTCATTACCTCCGTATCGACGTTCATCGCTGCGAGGATGACGCGCGAGGCATTAATCGGCGCGGCACTGATTCCGGCGGGCTTTCAGCCGGGGCTTTTCGATCGACGGGCTCACCACGCGCAGGCGGCCATCCGCGCCGGGCAGGAAGAAATGGCGGCCGCGGGCAGCAGGCGCCTGGCGGGACTCGAGCGGCGGTCGGCGCTTTCGTTGGTGCCGCCGAGGCTCCGTCTGGTGCTGGTCCCGTAACCTCGCATGATCATCGGGCTCTCGGGCCATTTGCTGTCGGCATCGTTTCTCGAAGCCGCGGTCCTGGCGAGCGGGCAGGCAGACGCGGCGGCGCGCAGGCTCTTCGTTCTTGCCAGGCGTCGTGCCGCCGGGCTTGGGCCATCATCCGGCCTGCGCACGCTGCTCGACGTGGGCGCAACGCCCGTTCTCGGGGCCGTGGGCTTCGACAGCCCGGTCGATGTCGAGCGGATCAATAACGTGATGGCGGGAACGGTGACGACCGGAACCGAACGCCTGGCCCTCATCGTGGCTCCGTGGGCCGAGCCACTGCACGTCCTCGTCCATTCCGGCATCAGGCAGGCTCTCCTCCGCTCGGCGCGATGGTGCGTCTTCTTCAACGGCACCCATTTTCGTCTCGTGGACGCCGCTCGCCCCTATTCACGCCGATTCGCCGAATTCGATCTGGACGCGGCCGCCGACGATGAGCAGACGTTCGCGGCGTTCGCGTTCGTGATCGGCGCCCTGCCGAACGCGCTGCAGCCGCTGATCGAGGAATCCGAGCGGCATGGCGTCGCTGTCTGCCTCGCCTTGAAAGAAGGCGTGCTGTCGGCGTCGGCTGACGTACTGAGGGCGCTGGTGCGAACGGCGTCCTCGCCGTTCGAGTCCTTCGAGCAGGCGCTCACGATCGTCTATCGCATCCTGTTTCTGCTGTTTGCGGAAGCGCGGGGGCTCGTGCCCATGTGGCATCCCGTATACCGGAACAGTTACAGCATCGCGGCCCTCGGCGCGCTCGCCGAACGTGCGGATGGAACCGATGGGCTCTGGGCGGCACTTCGGGCGATCGCTCGGCTCGCGCATGCCGGCTGCCGGGCGGGTGATCTGCGCGTGACGGCATTCAACGGCCGCCTGTTCGCACCTTCGGGCACACCACTGGCCGATCGCCGCGATCTGGATGACGAAGCGGCGCGCCGGATGCTGATCGCGCTGACGACCCGCCGTGCACGGGACGGCGGCGCACGCGAGCGCATCGCGTATCGCGATCTCGGCGTGGAACAGCTCGGAACCGTGTACGAAACGCTGCTCGACTACGAACCGTCGATTCGACCCGCACCCGGCCGGGGGCGGCAAAGAACCCGGTACGACGTCTCGCTCAAACGCGGTTCCGGCGTCCGAAAAGCCACCGGAACGTTCTACACCCCACTGGCCATCGCGGACTATCTGGTGCGCCGCACCCTTGGCCCGCTGGTGCGCCAGGTCTCGGCGGATCAGATCCTGTCGCTTCGCATCCTCGATCCCGCGATGGGCAGCGGAGCCTTTCTGGTCGCCGCATGCCGGTACCTCGCCACGGCGTACGAGGCCGCGCTTCTGCGATCGGGCGGCTGCCACGCCAGCGACATTGGCGAACAGGAGCGCGCGCTCGTCCGCCGGACGATCGCGGAACGATGCCTGTACGGCGTCGATGTCAACCCGATGGCCGTCCAGGTCGCACGGCTTTCACTCTGGCTGGCCACGCTGGCCGCCGATCGGCCGCTGACGTTCCTCGACCACCATCTCCAGAGCGGCGACAGCCTGCTTGGCACGTGGCTCGGGAACCTCGCTCGGCCGCCCGGCCGCCGGCGTGGGTCCTTACGACGCGACGCCTCGACGCTCCCGATGTTCGACATGGGACCTGTGCACAGTGTCCTGCAAGCCGCGCTGCCCGTCAGGTTTTCGCTCGAGTCCATCCCCAACGACAGTGTCGAAGACGTTCGCGCAAAGGAACACGCCCTCGCGCAGCTCAACAGGCGCGACACAGGATTATCGAGGTGGAAGCGCGTCGCAAATCTGTGGTGTGCTCACTGGCTGTCGGACACCGGCCAAGGAGTCCCCACTGCCGTGTTCAGCGCGTTGTCTGACGCCATCGTGTCTGGTTCAGGCGCTCTTCCGCTCGCGCTCGCCGATCGCTATCTCGAGGGTGCGGATGAAGTCGCGCGAACCCGCCGACTTTTTCACTGGGAGCTCGAGTTTCCCGAAGTGTTTTTCGGCCCCGACGGCCGCCGCCTCGAGCACGCCGGCTTTCACGCCGTGATCGGGAATCCTCCATGGGACATGATGCGGGCCGACGCCGGAACGGCCGATTCGCGCGAACGCGCACGGAGGGAGATGGCGCCCGTTCTCCGCTTCGCCCACCACTCGGGCATCTACACGGCGCAGTCGAAGGGCCACGCGAATCGATATCAGCTCTTCACCGAACGCGCAATGGCGCTCGCACGCCACGGGGGCCGCGTCGGCCTCGTGCTGCCCGCCGGGCTGGCCACCGACCAGGGCAGCGCCGCGCTCCGGCGGCAGCTTCTTTCCGACTACGACGTCGATGCCCTGGTCTCGTTCGACAACCACCGCGGTGTGTTCCCAATACACCGCAGCGTCCGATTTCACCTGATCACTGCGACCCGGGGATCCCCGACTCGCGTCATTGCCTGCCGTCCGGCCGAACGCGATGCCGCGGCGCTCGAGGCGACGGGAGACGAGGCGCCGGCGGACTCCGCCTGGTTTCCGGTCCGCATCACCCCCAGCCTCATTCACAGGCTGTCAGGCGATAGCCTGGCAATCCCGGATTTCCGCTCGGAAACCGACGTCGTCCTCGCCGAACGCGCGGCGGCGCTGTTTCCGCCGGCAGGCGAGAAGCAGGGCTGGTCGGCTCGTTTCGGCCGCGAGCTGAATGCGACCGAGGACCGGGCGGCCTTCGGCAAGCCTGGCTCAGGCCTGCCCATCATCGAAGGAAAGCACGTCGAACCGTTTCGCGTTCACGTGGAGCGGGCCCGCGCGAGCATCGCGAGAGCCGGGGCGCGGCGCCTGCTCGACCCGTCGCGGTACACGCGCCCGCGCCTCGGCTACCGCGACGTCGCGGGTGCCACCAATCGCCTGACACTCATCGCGGCGATCCTTCCGCCGCAGTGCATTTCGACTCACACCGTGTTCTGCCTGCGCACAATGCTCGCACCGGCGGCCCAGTGGTACCTCTGCGGGCTGTTCAACAGCTTCGTCATCAATTATCTCGTCCGCATGCGTGTCACCACGCACGTCACCACGTCGACCGTCGAACGGCTGCCCCTGCCCACGGCGTCGCATTCACCTCGAGCGTTCCGCGAGATCGCCGCGATCGCCCGTCTCCTGTCGCGGCGCGACGACGCCGTGGCCGCCGCGCGTCTGCAGGCGATCGTCGCCGGCCTGTATCAGCTCAGCGCGCGCGAGCTGGCGCACGTGCTCAGCACGTTTCCTCTTGTCCCGAGAGAGGAGCGCGATCGTGTCTACGAAGCGTTCGTGGCGGCAGAGATGAAGTAGTGCGCGTGATCTAGGCCGTAGTGCGTCTGCGCGTCTGGGCGAGGTATCGTTCGGCTTTGGCGAGCGCGTGCCGCTCGGCTTCGTCGCGCGTGGACGCCTCGGCGCGCGCAAACCGCGCGCCGGGATCCACGTTGTTGATGGTGCAGTAGAACACGTCGCCGACCTGGTAGGTCTCGATTTCGATCGGCCAGCCGCCGAGGTCCTGGCGACGTCGCTCGTAGCCTTCGGCCTTCATCCTACGGCCTCTCCACGGGGGCGCCGACGAGATTCCCCCACTCAGTCCACGAACCGTCGTAGTTCTTCACGTTCTTGAATCCGAGGAGATACTTGAGGACAAACCATGTGATGCTCGAGCGTTCTCCGATGCGGCAGTACGCGATCACAGGTGCGTCAGCGGACACACCCTGTCCGCCGTACAGCGCCTTCAGCTCGTCTGCGCTCTTGAATGTCCCGTCCTCGTTGCAGTTCTTGCCCCAGGGAATGCTCTTCGCACCCGGGATATGGCCCCCGCGCTGGCAGGTTTCCGGAAGCCCCGGCGGGGCGAGGATTTCGCCCGTGAACTCCGCCGGGCTGCGAACATCGACCAGCGACGCCTTTTTCCCGGCGGATGCCTGCTGCACCTCCGGCAGGAACGCGCGCAGCGACAAGTCCGGCCCGCTGGCTTTGTATGTTTTCGCGCCGATGTTCGGCGTATCCGTCGACACGTCCCGGCCCTCGGCCAGCCACTTTTTCCGGCCGCCATCCATCATGCGCACATCCTCGTGCCCGTACATCTTCAGCTGCCAGAACGCCCACGCGGCGAACCAGTTGTTGTTGTCGCCGTACAGGATGATCGTCGTCTTGTTGTCGATCCCGCTCTTGCCGAGGAGCTCTTCGAGCTTCTTGAGCGGAATGATGTCGCGGGTCAGGGTGTCGCAGAGCTCGGTCGTCCAGTTCCACCCGATGGCGCCAGGCACGTGGCCCTGGTTGTAGGCGGTCGTGTCGACGTCGACCTCGACGATGCGAATGTTGGCGTCGGTTGCGTGCTGGGCAACCCAGTCGGTGGTGACAAGTACATCAGCCATGGCGCTGCGATCCTTTCTCGTTCGAGGCGTGCTCTTGACGTGTCTTCCCGTCTGTCCCGAAGCTGATCATCTTGTCACGACAAGCCGCCGTCTCGTCAACTGGTATAGTTGCAGTTTACCCTCACCGTCATGAAGACCTATCAGCCTTACATCAACGGCGAATTCGTCACGGCACAGTCCACCGCCACCCTCGACGTGATCGATCCGGCGACCACCGAGGTGATCGCCCGCGTGCCCGACATGTCGGCCGCTGACGTCGATCGCGCCGTGAAGGCCGCGCGCGCCGCCTTCGACGAGGGTCCATGGCGCGACGTCACCGCGCAGGACCGTGGCCGCATTCTCTTCAAGCTTGCCCAGCTGGTTCGCGACCGGACCGATGAACTCGCCGAGCTCGAAACCCGCAACAGCGGCAAACCGATCGTCGAAGCCGAATTCGACATCGCGGACGTCGCGACCTGCTTCGAGTACTACGGCGGGATGGCGACCAAGATTCACGGAGACGTCCTGCCGGTTCCCGACAACGCCATGAGCCTCGCCCTGCGAGAGCCGATCGGCGTCGCAGGCCAGATCGTCCCGTGGAATTACCCGTTGCTGATGGCGACATGGAAGCTCGCGCCCGCGATCTGCGCGGGTTGCACGGTCGTGCTGAAGCCCGCCGAGCAGACGCCGCTGAGCCTGCTGGCGCTGGCGTCGAGCTTCGAAGAAGCCGGCCTCCCGCCAGGCGTCGTCAACATCGTCACGGGCGTCGGTGAGACCGCCGGCGCCGCCATCGTCGAGCACCCGGATGTGGACAAGATCGCGTTCACCGGCAGCGCCGAAGTGGGCAAGGTGATCATGCGCGGCGCGGCGGGTACGCTGAAGAAGATCTCGCTCGAGCTCGGCGGCAAGTCGCCGAACATCTTTTTTGCCGATGGCGATTTCGAATCGGCAGTGGACGGCGCGCTGTTTGGCGTCTTCATCAACCAGGGCGAGGTCTGCACCGCCGGAAGCCGCATTCTGGTGCAGCGGCCGATTTACAAGAAGTTCGTGGATGCGATGGTGGCGAAGGCCAGGACCATCACGCTCGGGCACGGAATGGATCGGGCGACGAAGATGGGACCGCTGGTCAGCCGTGAGCAGTTCGACCGGGTGCGGTCCTATCAGGAGATCGGCAAGGGCGAAGCCAAGCTCGCCCTTGGCGGTGGGCGCGCGACGGGCGGCGTGCTCGACCGCGGCTACTTCGTCGAACCCACGATTTTCTATGACGTGGACAACAGCAACCGCATCGCACGCGAGGAAATTTTCGGCCCGGTGGCCTCGGTGATCCCGTTCGAGGACGAGCGTGATGCGCTTCGCATCGCCAACGACACGTTTTTCGGTCTTGCGGCCGCCGTATGGACCCGCGATATTTTTCGCGCCATGCGCGTCGTCAAGAACCTGCGGGCGGGCATCGTGTGGGTGAACCACATGCAGCCGACGTACGTCGAGGCGCCGTGGGGCGGCTACAAGCAGAGCGGCATCGGCCGCGAGCTGGGTAAATGGGGCGTCGAGGAATACATGAACGTCAAACAGGTGTACATCAACCTGTCAGAGGAACCCATCAACTGGTTTTAGCGGAGGCAGCGAGCATGACGTATTACGGTGGTAAGGAACTGGCGGGTGCGTTCCGGACGGTGCGAAAGAACACGATTCAGATCGCGGAAGACATTCCCGGCGAGCAATACGACTACAAGGCGACACCGGAATCGAGAACCATCCGCCAGACGCTCGTGCACATCGGCGTCGGCACGATGTTCCCGACCATCGTGCACGGCGGCAAGCTGAAAGACATGCAGGACCTCGACTTCCAGGAGTTCCTCGCGAAGATCAGCGGCGAGGAATCGAAGCCGCGGACCAAGGCGGAGATCATCGCGATGCTCGAATCCGAGGGGGAGAAATTCGCGGCGCTGCTCGAATCGTTTCCAGAGAGCTTTCTCGCCGAATCGGTGGCGATGCGCCCCGGTGGGGAGCCCGCAACGCGAACCCGCTTCGACATGCTGCTGTCCGCGAAAGAACACGAGATGCATCATCGCGGACAGCTGATGCTGCTTCAGCGCATGATCGGCCTCACACCCCACCTGACGCGCTTGATGCAGGAGAGAATGGCGCGGATGCAGGCACAGACCGCGACGAAGTAGCCGGGTAAATGTCCGAGGCGCTTCCCCGATTTCCGGCCGGAACGCTGTCGTTCCTCCGTCGGCTGAAACGGAACAACCGGCGCGAGTGGTTCAACGCGCACCGCGACGAGTACGAACGGGACGTCCGCGCGCCGATGATCGCCGTGATCGAGCGGCTGGCCGTCGATTTCCGCTCGTTCGCGCCGGAGCTCGTCGCGAACCCGAAGCGGTCGCTGTACCGCATCTATCGCGACATCCGCTTTTCGGAGGACAAGAAGCCTTACAAGACGCACGTCGCGGCGGTCTTTCCGTGCCGCGACCTGCCGAAGCACGAGGGCGCCGGCATGTACTTCCATGTTGCACCCGACGGAGTCTGGGTGGGCGGCGGGCTGTGGGCGCCGCAGCCCCCCCAGCTCCTGATCGTTCGCGAGCACGTCGCGGCCAATCACCGGCGCCTCCGCGCGATCGTCACAGCGCCCGCGTTCCGGAAAGCCGTCGGCGCCCTCGAAGGCGATCGTCTGCAGCGCGTGCCGCGGGGCTTTCCCCGGGACCACGAGGCCGCGGAGTATCTCAAGCATCGGCAGTATCTCGCCGGCGCCGAATTTCCCGCGGCCCTGGCCACCAGCCCGAAATTCTATCGCAGCCTCGTTGATGTGTTCCGGAGCATCTCGCCGCTCGTTCGCTTTCTGAACGAGCCGCTCCGCCAGGACCCGACCGGCAGGTAACGATCATGGCCGAAACGAAGATCACCTACGCGACGATGAGCGGCGATCAGATGGAAGGACTGCATCGCGAGCTGGATGCGGCCATCGACCGGGTGCAGGCCTCCTTCGGCCGAAGTTATCCGCTCATGATCAACGGCCGCGAGGTTCGCGCGGCGGGCGAATTCGAGGATCGCAGCCCGATCGACACGCGAGTCCTGCTCGGCTCGTTTCAGCAGGCCAGCCGTGAACAGGCACGCGACGCGATTGCCGCCGCGAAGGCCGCATTTCCCGACTGGAGCGCGCGGCCGTGGACCGAGCGCGTGGCGCTCCTGAAGAAAGCAGCCGACGGCATCCGGGCGAGGCGATGGGAACTCTCCGCGCTGATGGGCTATGAATCCGGGAAGAACCGGCTCGAGTGCGTGGGAGACGTCGAAGAGTCAGCGGACCTGATCGAGTACTACTGCACCCAGGTCGAGCAGCACGGAGGATTTTCGACGAAGCTCGGAACGCTGGGACCAAACGAGGACAACTCGAGCGTCCTCAGGCCATACGGCGTATGGGCCGTGATCTCGCCCTTCAATTTTCCGCTCGCGCTTGCGGCCGGGCCCGCCGGCGGTGCGCTCGTCGCGGGGAATACGGCCGTCTTCAAGCCCGCCTCGGCCACGCCCCTGCTCGGCTACAAATTGTATGAAGTGATGGCGGAGGCGGGCATTCCGGCGGGCGTCTTCAACTTCATCACCGGCGGCGGCAGCACCGCCGGCCAGGAATTGATCGAGCACGCCGACGTGGACGGCATCGTCTTCACCGGCTCGAAAGACGTGGGGATGCACTTGATCCGCGATAACGCGGCGAGGCGCATGCCGCGGCCGCTGATCATCGAAATGGGCGGCAAGAATCCGGCGATCGTGATGCCGTCGGCGGACATGGACGAAGCGAGCGACGGGGTGATGCGCTCGGCCTTCGGCGCCCAGGGGCAGAAATGCTCGGCCTGCTCGCGCGTATACGTCACGAGGGCGGTGCGCGCCGAGTTCGTGCGGCTCCTCGTCGAGAAGACGAAGAAGATCGCAATCGGCAACCCCCTGCGCCGTGACGTGTACATGGGACCGGTGATCAATGAAGACGCGGTGAAGATCTTCGAGCGCGCCGTGGCGCAGGCGCGTCGCGACGGCGGGAACATTCTGACGGGAGGCCATCGGCTGACGGAGGGCGAGTTCGCGCACGGGTACTTTGTCGAGCCCACGATCATCGACGGGCTGCCGACCGATCATCCGTTGTTCTCCGAGGAGCTCTTCGTTCCAATCACCGTCCTCGGCGACGTCACGACGCTCGACGAAGCGATCGACCTGGCGAACAGCACCGAGTACGGGCTCACGGCCGGCGTATTCTCCGAGGACGACCGCGAGATTCAACGGTTTTTCGACCGCATTCAGGCCGGGGTGACCTACGTGAACCGCCGGGCCGGCGCAACGACCGGCGCATGGCCGGGGATCAATTCGTTCGGCGGCTGGAAAGCCAGCGGTTCGACGGGGCGCGGAACCGGCGGCCCTTACTACGTGCAGCAGTTCATGCGCGAACAGAGCCGCGTGAGAATCCGCTGAGCGCACCGGGAAGTGCCTTTGCCGTCGCAGCAGGCTGCTGGCGGGATTGTAAGAACTGCGCTGCACCAGGCCAGCTGACGTTGCAGATTTAACGTACTGACGGCCCGCCGGTCTAAAGCTGCATGAGGACCGCCACCCTTACGGCCGCCTTATGCGGCGCCACCATCAGCGTCTGCGCACTCGGCACGCCCTCCGCGCGCACCCCCCCAGACAGCCCGGAGGCCATCGTGCACGTCCTCAACCGCGTGGCGTTCGGACCGACTCAGGCGGACATGCAGCACGTCGGGGCCGTGGGGATCGCGCGCTATCTGGACGAGCAGCTGCATCCGGAACGCCTGGCCGACACCGGGATGGACGCGCGGCTGGCCGGACTGCAGACGCTCCGCTTGAGCTCGCGCGAAATCGCGGAGCAGTTCGAGATTCCCCAGCTGCAGGCGCGGCGGGCCAGGAAACAGGCGGGCTTGAAGGACGGAAACACGGCCGCCGCCGGTGATAGCGTCCAGAACGTTCAGAACAATCAGCCGACGCCCGAGGAACAACGCCGCGCGAACCAGGTCGTCATCGAGCTCTCAGAACAGAAGCTGCTGCGCGCCGTCTACAGCGAACGACAACTGCAGGAAGTGCTGGTCGATTTCTGGTTCAACCACTTCAACGTCGACGCAAGAAAAGGCGCGACGAAATTTCTGCTGACCGAATACGAACGCGACACCATCCGCCCGCACGTGCTGGGCAAATTCCGCGATCTGCTCGAGGCCACCGCGAAGAGCCCGGCGATGCTGTTCTATCTGGACAACTGGATGAGCGCCGATCCCAACGGTCCGCACCCGGAAGCAGGCGCCCCGCCTCGATTCGGGCGGTTCGGCCAGCAGCGGTTCGGCGGCCGGTTTCCACAGCCCGAGCAGGTTCGCGCGCAGGGCAAGAACGCGCCGAAGGGCCTGAACGAGAACTACGGCCGCGAGTTGATGGAGCTCCATACCCTCGGCGTCGATGGAGGCTACACCCAGAG
>Ga0136846_1240520_pt1 | contig 14790 bp, 15 predicted proteins | sample HopSoiMetagenom2_FD_96841 | JGI IMG/M metagenome (GOLD analysis project Ga0136846, IMG submission 96841) | Grasslands soil microbial communities from Hopland, California, USA - 2 Assembly 2016 (version 4) | ecosystem: Environmental > Terrestrial > Soil > Grasslands | place: USA: Hopland...
CATGGAGACGCTGCTCTACCTGCTCTACCACGCCGCCGGCATCGCCCCGGTCATCCCGCTGGACGACAAGCTGCGGCCGACGTGGCTGTTCGGCAAGACCGTCCACGAGGGCTGCGACCGCGCCGGCTACTACGAGCAGGGCGACTTCGCGCTGGACTACAACTCGCCCAAGTGCCTGGTCAAGGTCGGCTGCTGGGGGCCGGTCGTCAACTGCAACGTGCCCAAGCGCGGCTGGATGGACGGCATCGGCGGCTGCCCGAACGTCGGCGGGATCTGCATCGCGTGCACGATGCCCGGCTTCCCCGACAAGTTCATGCCGTTCATGGACGCGCCGCCCGGCGGCGGGCTCTCGTCGGCCGTCTCCTCCGCCTACGGGCCGCTGATCCGCAAGCTGCGCAGCATCACGAACACGACGGTCAACCAGGAGCCGCGCTGGCGCCACAACCGCGACGAGCTGACGACCGGCTACCAGCCGCGCTGGGGCAACTAGGAGAGCGATCACCATGGCCACCCGAGAGAGGGTCCAGCCCGAGGCGCCGAGCATCGTCGACATGTCCTGGGACCCGATCACCAGGATCGTCGGCAACCTCGGCATCTACACGAAGATCGACTTCGCCAACCGCGAGGTCGTCCACTGCAAGAGCACCTCGTCGGTCTTCCGCGGCTACAGCGTGTTCATGAAGGGCAAGGACCCGCGCGACGCGCACTTCATCACGAGCCGAATCTGCGGGATCTGCGGCGACAACCACGCGGTCTGCTCGATCTACGCGCAGAACATGGCCTACGGCGTCAAGACGCCGCCGATGGGCGAGTGGATCATGAACCTCGGCGAGTGCGCCGAGTTCGTCTTCGACCACATCATCTTCCAGGACAACCTGGTGTTCGTGGACTTCTGCGAGCAGATGGTCAAGGACACGAACCCCGGCGTGCTGGCCAAGGCCCAGACGACCGACGCGCCCGGGGCCGAGATCCACGGCCACCGCACGATCGCGGACATCATGCGCTCCTACAACCCGTTCACCGGGTCGACGTACCAGGAGGCGCTCGCGATGAGCCGCATCACGCGCGAGATGTTCTGCCTCATGGAGGGCCGCCACGTCCATCCGTCGACGGTCTATCCGGGCGGCGTCGGCACGGTGCCCACTCCGCAGCTGTTCACCGACTACCTGGTCCGGCTGCTGCGCTGCATGGACTTCATCAAGCGCGCGGTGGCGATGAACGACGACGTCTTCAACTTCTTCTACGAGGCCCTGCCGGGCTACGAGGAGGTCGGGCGGCGCCGCGTGCTGCTCGGCTGCTGGGGCGCACTGCAGGACCCGGCGGCCGTCGACTACCGCTACGAGACGATGGCCGACTGGGGCCGCAAGCAGTTCGTCACGCCGGGCGTCGTCGTCGACGGCGAACTGGTCACGACGAGCCTCGTGGACATCAACCTCGGGCTGCGGATCCTGCTCGGCAGCTCCTACTACGAGGACTGGACCAACGAGGAGACCTTCGTCGAGCGCGACCCGTTGGGCAACCCGGTCGACAAGCGCCACCCCTGGAACCAGACGACGATCCCCAAGCCGCAGAAGCGCGACCTGGAGGGCGGCAACTACAGCTGGGTGATGAGCCCGCGCTGGTACGACGAGCGCACGGGCGACTACCTGGCGCTCGACACCGGCGGCGGCGCGTTCGCGCGCCTGTACGCGACGGCGCTGGCCAACCTGGTCGACACGCCGTACGTCAAGTCGACCGGGCACAGCGTGCTCATCAACCTGCCGAAGACCCCGAAGTCGCCCGAGCAGACGCTCGAGTGGCGGATCCCGCCGTGGTCCAACGCGATCGAGCGCGACCGGGCCCGCATCTACTTCGTCGCCTACGGCGCGGCGATGGCGCTGCACTTCGTCGAGCAGGCGCTCAACCAGCTCCGCTCGGGGGACACGAAGGTGTTCGAGGACTTCGAGGTCCCCGACGAGGCCATCGGCTGCGGCTTCCACGAGGCGGTGCGCGGCGTGCTGTCGCACCACCTGGTGATCCGCGACGGCAAGATCGCCAACTACCACCCCTACCCGCCGACGCCCTGGAACGGCAGCCCGCGCGACTTCTACGGCACGCCCGGCCCCTACGAGGACGCCGTGCAGGGCATGCCGATCTTCGAGGAGAACGGGCCCGAGGACTTCAAGGGCATCGACATCATGCGCGCGGTGCGGAGCTTCGACCCCTGCCTGCCGTGCGGGGTGCACATGTACGTCGGGGGCGGGAAGACGATCCGCCAGGTCCACTCGCCGATGCTCGGCGCCCAGCACGCGTAGGCGGCCGTGGACGGACAGCAGCTCGTCGCGCGGGTCGAGGCGGCGCTCGAGGACGTCGAGGCGCTGCCCGACCCCGTCGCCCGCCGCGCCGCGACGGCGGCCGTCCGCGCCGTGCTCGACCTCTACGGCGAGGGGCTCGCGCGGGTGGTCGAGCTGGTCGACCGCCCGCGGGAGCTGGCCGCCGACGAGCTGGTCGGCCACCTGCTGCTCGTGCACGGGCTGCACCCCGAGCCGGTGCGCGAGCGCGTGGCGCGCGCGCTGGACGAGGTGCGCCCCTACCTGCAGTCGCACGGCGGCGACGTCGAGTTGCTGGAGGTCGGCGAGGGCACGGCGCGTGTGCACCTGGTCGGCAGCTGTCACGGCTGTCCGTCGTCGGCGCTGACGCTGAGGCTGGCCGTCGAGGAGGCGATCGCCCGGCACGCGCCGGACGTCGAACACGTCGACGCCGGCGAGGACGCCGCGCCCGCGCCGCCGGCGCCGGCGCTCCTGCAGATCCAGCCGCTGCAGGTGCCGGGCACGGCCGCCGTGCCGACCGCCGCCGCCGGGTTCGCGGCAGACGGTCCGCGCTGGACGACGCTGGGCGCGCTGCCGGAGCTCGACGACGGGCGCCCGGTCGTGCGCGCCGTCGACGGCCAGGCGGCCGTCCTGCTGGCGGTGGGCGAGGACCGCTACGCCTATCGGGCGGCGTGCGCGGCGTGCGGGGCGTCGCTGGGCGACGCGCAGCTGGAGGAGGCCACGCTGACGTGCGCGGCGTGCGGGCACGCCTTCGACGCCCGCCGCGCGGGACGGTCGCTGCAGGATCCCGGCGTGCACCTGGACCCGCTGCCGTTGCTCGTGGGCGAGGCGGGCGTCGTGCGGGTCGCCGTCGGCGCATGAGCGCTCTGGACTCGAGCCGCCTGCGGCGCCTGGCCCGACCCGCGGGCGCGCCGCTCGCGGCGCCCTCCGCGGCGGCGGGACCCGCCGAGCCCGGCGAGCGCTGCGAGCTGTGCGGCGAGCCGCTGCCGCCCGAGCACGGCCACGTCGTCGACGTGGCCGGGCGGTCGCTGCTGTGCGCCTGCCGCGCGTGCGTCCTGCTGCTCGACCGGCGCGGCGCCGGTGGCGGGCACTTCCGCCTCGTGCCGCAGCGACGCGTCGCGCTCGAGGACTTCCGGCTCGACGAGGCCGGCTGGGACGCGCTCGGCATCCCGGTCGGGCTGGCCTTCTTCTTCCACGCCACGCCCGCCGGGCGGGTCGTCGCCTTCTACCCGGCGCCGATGGGCGCGACGGAGTCGGCGCTGCCGCTGCACGCCTGGGACGATCTCGTCCACGCCAACCCCGTCCTGGCCGGGCTGGAGCCCGACGTCGAGGCACTGCTCGTCAACCGCATGCGCGGCGCGCGCGAGCACTGGATCGTCCCCATCGACGAGTGCTATCGGCTCGTCGCGCTCATCCGCACGACCTGGCGGGGGTTCGGCGGCGGCCCCGAGGTCCGCGAGGCGATCGCCCGCTTCTTCGACGACCTACGAGAGGAGGCCAAGTGCTGAAGGAGATCCAGCTCCTGCTCAAGCGCTCCAAGGCGCCGCCGGCGGACATCTCCGCGCATGTCGCCGGCATCCGGATGGGCAACCAGCTCGGCAGCTACGACAAGCAGCCGGGGCACCTGCCCGACGGGCGCGTCACCGCCGAGCGGTCGACCGGCATCAACGCCGACAAGCGCAACCCGATCGACCCGCAGATGCCGAACCTGCCGCCACCGTGAGCAGCGGAGCGCACGCCGCGCGCGACGGTGCGGTCGCCGTGCCCGCGCTCGACATCACGGTCGTCGACGCCGCCGCGGTCACCCACGCGGCGGCGCCGACGCTGCGGTTCGGCCTCGAGCTGACCTGCCGCTCGGCGACGCCGGTGCGCGCCGTGCTGCTCACCGCGCAGGTGCAGATCGTGATCGCCCGCCGGCCCTACGACGCGCAGACCCGCGAGCGCCTCACCGAGGTGCTGGGCGCGCCGGGCTCGTCGACGAGCCCCATCCGCGCGCTGGCCTTCGCGCAGACCACCGTCACCGTCCCGCCGTTCACCGGCCACACCCGCGTCGCGCTGGATGTGCCGTGCACCTACGACTTCGAGGTCGCCGCGCCAAAATACGTCCACGCGCTGCAGGACGGCGACGTCCCGCTCGAGTTCCTGTTCAGCGGGACCGTCTTCCACGCCGTCGCCGGCGGCGCGCTGCGCGCGACCCGGATCCCGTGGGAGGTCGAGTCCGACTTCCGCCTGCCGCTGGCGACGTGGCGCGAGGCCGTCGACGCCTGCTTCCCGCACAGCGCCTGGATCCGGGTGGACCGCGACGCGTTCGACCGCCTCGCCCGCTTCAAGGCAGCGGGCGCGCTGCCGACGTGGGAGGCGGTCGTGGACGCCCTGCTGGAGGAGCGGTGACGGTGCCGGACGCCGCGGAGCGGATCGCCGAGACCGTGCTCTACGAGGGCTACCTGCTGTGGCCCTACCGCCGCTCGACGCTGAAGAACCAGGCACGCTGGACGTTCGGCGGCGTCTTCCCGCCCGGCTGGAGCGCGGTGCACCCCGACGACGCGGCCGCCCTGCGGACGCAGGTCCTGCTGCGCGACGAGGGCGAGCCCGACGTCGCGGTCGGCGTCCGCTTCCTGCAGGTCGTCGAGCGCCGCGTCGCCGAGGTCACCCGGGCCGGGCCGCGCTTCGTCGACGCGCTCGAGCTGGGCGGCGAGCGGGTGCTTGCGTGGGAGGAGGCGACCGAGCGCGAGGTGGCGACCACGGTCGCGGCCGGCGGCGCGCCCATCGTCGTGGCGGCGGGCAGCAGCGACGAGCCGCTGGCCGGCGGCGCCGGGCTGATCGAGCGACGCTGGCACGAGCTGCGCGGACGGGTGGACGTGCAGGCGCAGCGGCTGGGCGCGGCGCTGCACCGCATCACGGTCACGATCGAGAACACCTCGCCCTGGGCCGGCGCAGAGCGCCCGGCCGCCGTGCGGCGCGCGTTCATCTCGACACACGCCGTGCTGCGCGCCCGCCGCGGCGCCTTCGTCTCGCTCCTGGACCCGCCCGCCGACCTGGCCGGCGCGGCGAGCGCGTGCGTCAACGAGGGGGCCTATCCCGTGCTCGTCGGCGAACCGGGCGACGCCACGACGATGCTCTGCTCGCCGATCATCCTCTACGACCATCCGCAGATCGCGCCCGAGAGCCCCGGCGACCTCTTCGACGCCACCGAGATCGACGGGCTGCTCGTGCTCAGTGTGCTGAGCCTCAGCGAGGAGGAGCAGCGCGAGGCGCGGGCGTCGGACCCGCGGGCACGCGCGATCCTCGACCGCTGCGCCGGTCTCTCCGACGCCGACCGGCTGCGCCTCAACGGCGCGATCCGCGAGCTGCAGGTGACCGAGCGCCACGCGCCGTGAGCTGGGACGAGCTGCAGCGGCCGACCGTCGCGGCCGTCGAGGTCGACGGCGTCCGGCTGGGACCGGGGAGCCGCGTCGTGCTGCGCCCGGCGCCCGGCGGCGACATCCTCGACCTCGCGCTCGCCGACCGCATCGCCGTCGTGGAGGCCATCGAACAGGAGCTCGACGGGCGCGTGCAGCTCGCCGTGACGCTGGCCGACGACCCCGGGCGCGACCTCGGCGAGGCGCGCTTCCTCGGCCACCGCTTCTTCTTCCCGCTCGACGAGATCGAGCCGCTCCGCGAGCCCGCCGTGCCCGAGGGCAGTCGCACGCAGCGGGTGCTGGTCGCGGGCATCGGCAACGTGTTCCTGGGCGACGACGCGTTCGGCGTGGCGCTGGCCGGCCGCCTCGCGCGGCGGCCCCTGCCGGCCGGTGTCGACGTCGTCGACTTCGGCATCCGCGGCATGGACCTCGTCTACGCCCTGCAGCGCGACTACGACGCCGCCGTCTTCCTCGACGCGTCGCCGCGCGGCCGGCCGCCCGGCACGCTCTCGCTGCTGGAGGTCGGGCCGGACGAGGGCGAGGCGAGCCTCGACACCCACGACATGGACCCGGTCAAGGTCCTCGGCTTCGCGCGCGCGCTCGGACCCGTGCCGCCCCGCATCCTCGTCCTGGCCTGCGAGCCCGCCGTGGTCGCCGACGAGGCCGGCCCGGACGTGCTGATGGAGCTCAGCCCCGCCGTGGAGGCGGCCCTCGAGCAGGCGACCCGGATGGCCGAGTCGCTGCTCGCCGAACTCACCACCACCCGCACCAAGGAGGTGCCCCCCTCATGAGTCCGCTCCGCATCGCCGCCCTGCTCTCCGCGGTCGCCGCGGCCGCCCTGGTGGCCGTCGAGGCGCCCGAGATCCGGCGCTACCTGCGGGTCAAGGCGATGTAGCGATGCATCGCGTCCGGGTCCGGGTCGTCGAGGACGCGCTCGACGCCAACAACACGATCGCGCGCGCCAACCGCGACGACTTCGACCGCGCCGCCGTCACCGTCGTCAACCTCATGAGTGCCCCCGGCGCCGGCAAGACGAGCCTGCTCGAACGCGTGCTGCCGGACCTCGGCGACGTCCGGGCCGGAGTGCTGGAGGGCGACGTGCAGGGGTCGCTGGACGCGGACCGCCTGGCGAGCCTGCACGTCCCGGTCACGCAGCTCAACACCGGCGCCGGGTTCGGAGGCGAGTGCCACCTGGACGCGAACATGGTGCGCTCGGCCCTGCCCTCGCTCCCGCTGGACGAGCTCGACCTGCTCATCATCGAGAACGTCGGCAACCTCGTCTGCCCGGCCGAGTTCCGCGTCGGCGAGGATGTGCGGATGATGGTCTCGTCGGTCGCCGAGGGACAGGACAAGCCGCTGAAGTACCCGCTCATGTTCCGGGCCTGCGAGCTGGTCGTCATCAACAAGGCCGACCTGCTGCCGTACGTCGACTTCGACCTGGATCGCTTCATGGCCAACCTCGACGTGGTCCATCCCGGCGTGGAGCGGATCGTGACGAGCGCGCGGACCGGCGCGGGCGTCGACGAGCTCCGCGACCGGCTGCTGAGGTGGGTGCGCCCCTCCGTCCCGGCATGAGCGCCGCGGCCGCCACGGACCGGCTGCTGGCCCGGCGCACGGAGGCCAACCGCGCCTTCTTCGAGGCCGAGGCCGCGCACGTCGCGCGGCTGTGCCACGCGATGGCCGAGCGCTTCGCACGGGGCGGGCGGCTGCTCGCGCTCGGCGCCGGGCCGGCCGCGCGCTCGGATGCGCGGCACGTGGCCGTCGAGTTCGTCCACCCGGTCATCGTCGGCAAGCGCGCCCTGCCCGCGCTGGCAGTCACGGCGCAGCGCCGCGACCTGGGCGCCCAGCTCGACCTGCTGGCCGAGCGCGACGACATCGTCATGGCCTTCGACGGCGAGCGTGCGCTGCAGCGTGCGGCCCGGCGCGGCTGCCTGACGATCGACTTCGACGGCGGGGCGGCCGGGTGGACGTTCGGGGTGCCGACCTGCGACGCCTTCGTGCGCCAGGAGCTGATCGAGACGCTCTACCACGTGCTGTGGGAGCTCGTCCACGTCTTCTTCGAGCACCGCGGGCTGCTCGAGGGGCGCACGGAGCGGCGCGTGCACGACGCGGGCGGCTCGAGCTTCCTGTACCCGTTCCTGGCCGAGCGCGAGGAGAACCTCGACGACGTGCTGGAGGACGTCCGGCGCTCGGTGCTCATGAAGGCCGCCGAGGTCGGGGCGCTGCGCGCGCAGACGCTGGCCGAGCCGGCGCTCGTCGAGGCCGCCGCGGCCCTGCGCGCGTGCTTCGACGGCGGCGGGCGGCTGCTCGCGCTCGGCAACGGCGGCTCGGCCACCGACGCGATGGACGTCGTCGCCGACCTGCAATTCCCGCCGAACGGAGGACGGGCGCGGCCGGCGCTCGACCTCAGCGAGGACAGCGCGATCCTGACCGCGCTGGCCAACGACATCGGCGTCGAGGCGATCTTCGCGCGCCAGGTCATCGCCCACGGCCGTCCCGGCGACCTGCTGCTGGCCTTCTCGACCAGCGGCGGGTCCGGCAACGTCCTGGCCGCATTGGCCGAGGCCCGCCGCCGCGGGCTGGCGACGGTCGCGCTCACCGGCTACGACGGGGGGCGCATCGCCGCCGACGGCCTCGCCGACCACGTCGTCGTGGTCGGCTCGCAGCACATCCCCCGCATCCAGGAGGCGCAGGCCAGCGCCTACCACGCGCTGCTCGAGCTCTCGCGGGTGTGACGTGGCGGTCCTCGCCGGCCGCCGGCGGGTGCGGGCCCGGGTCGAAGGCGTCGTCCAGGGCGTCGGCTTCCGGCCCTTCGTCTATCGCATCGCCCGTGAGCTGGGGCTCGCGGGCTGGGTGCGCAACGACGAGCGGGGGGTCCTCGTCGAGGTCGAGGGCGACAGCGCCGCCGTCGACGCGTTCCTCGCCCGCCTGGAGGCCGACGCGCCGCCGTTGGCCGCCGTCGAGCGGGTGACGCCGTCGGAGCGTCTGACCACCGGCGAGCCGTCGTTCCGGATTCTCGATAGCGCGCGCGGCGGCGAGCCGGACGCGCTGGTGGCGCCCGACACCGCGACCTGCGCGGACTGCCTGGCCGAGCTGCGCGACCCGGGCGACCGCCGCCACCGGTACCCGTTCATCAACTGCACGAACTGCGGGCCGCGCTTCACGATCGTCCGCGACGTGCCCTACGACCGCGCGCGCACCACGATGGCCGCGTTCATCATGTGCGACGCGTGCCGGCGCGAGTACGAGGACCCGGCCGACCGCCGCTTCCACGCGCAGCCCAACGCCTGCCCCGACTGCGGCCCGTCCTTGCGCCTGGTCGGTGCCGGCGGCGCGGTGCTCGGCCTGCGCGACGAGGCGCTGCGCGCGGCGGCGGCCGCGCTGGCCGACGGCGGTGCGGTCGTCGCCGTCAAGGGCTTGGGCGGCTTCCACCTGGCCTGCCGCGCCGACGACGAGGACGCGGTCGCCGCCCTGCGGGCGCGCAAGCACCGCGAGGACAAGCCGTTCGCGCTCATGGTCTCGAGCGCCGAGGGCGCCGGCCGGCTCGTCGCGCTCGGCGGGGCCGAGCGCCGGCTGCTGGAGGGACCCGACCGGCCGATCGTGCTGGCGCCGCGCCATGATGGCGCGCCGGTCGCCCGCGCCGTCGCCCCCGGCTGCGCGGAGCTGGGCGTGATGCTGCCCTACTCGCCGCTGCACCACCTGCTGCTCGACGACGCCGGCGTGCCGCTGGTCATGACGAGCGGCAACGTCTCCGACGAGCCGATCGTCTACGAGGACGACGATGCGCTCGCGCGACTGGCCGCCGTCGCCGACCTGTTCCTGCTGCACGACCGGCCCATCCAGACCCGGACCGACGACTCGGTCCTCAGGGTCGTGCGCGGCCGGCCGCTGGCCCTGCGCCGCTCGCGCGGGCAGGTGCCGCGCAGTCAGGCGCTGCCGGTGGCCGCGCGGCGGCCGTTGCTGGCGTGCGGCGCGGAGCTCAAGAGCACGTTCTGCGTGGCGCGGGGGGCGCGGGCGTGGGTGGGGCCGCACGTCGGCGACCTCGCCAACTGGGAGACGCTGCGCTCCTTCCGCGACGGCATCGCGCACTTCGAGCGCCTGTTCGCGGTGACGCCCGAGGTCGTGGCGCACGACCTTCACCCCTCCTACCTGTCGACGGCGTACGCGCTGGAGCGCGGCGACCTCGTCCCGGTCGGCGTCCAGCACCACCACGGCCACCTGGCCGCCTGCCTGGCCGAGCACGCCGAGACCGCGCCGGCCGTGGGCGCCGTGTTCGACGGCACCGGCTACGGGACCGACGGCACGGTCTGGGGCGGCGAGCTGCTGGTCGGCGACCTCGTCGGCTTCGAGCGCGTCGGGCACCTGCGCGCGGTGCGGATGCCCGGCGGCGAGCAGGCGATCCGCCAGCCCTGGCGCATGGCCTGCGCGTGGCTGCAGGATGCGGGTGTGCGCGCGCCGGCGCTCGCGCGTCGGGTCGGCGCGGAGCGGTGGGCCGCGGTGGCCCAGCTTGCTCGCGGGGCGCTCGCCGCGCCGCTGACCTCGAGCATGGGCCGGCTCTTCGACGCCGTCGGCGCGCTCTGCCTCGGCCGGCTCGAGGTCACCTTCGAGGGCCAGGCCGCAGTCGAGCTCGAGGCCGCCGCGGCCACGGCGCCCGGTGCGCGCGGCGCCTACCCGCTGCCGCTGACCGCCGATCTCGTCCTCGACCCGCGCCCCACGATCGCGGCCGCGACGGCCGACGTGGCCGCCGGCCGGCCCGCGGGCGTCATCGCCGCGCGGTTCCACCACGCCGTCGCGCGCGCCACTGCGCAGGCCTGCGCGCGGGCGGCCGAGGGCGCCGGCGTCTCCACCGTCGTCCTGTCCGGTGGTGTCTTCCAGAACCGCCTGCTGGCCGAGGAGACCGCGGCGCTGCTGGGGGCGGCGAGGCTCCGCGTGCTGCTCCCCGAGCGCCTGCCGCCCAACGACGGCGGGATCGCGTTCGGCCAGGCCGCGGTGGCCGCCGCCCGCCTGGCGGCACGGGCGGGCTGACGACACTCGGGCCTGCACGACCTGCTGGTGGCCGGGCCGCCGGTCGTCGGCTTCGGCGCGGTTCTTTAGGCGCGGCGAAGACACCTTTAGGGAACTCTGAGATCGCCGACAGGTCACCCTCAGGCTTTGCGGCCATCTTGTCTGGCCATGACTCCCTCGAACCTCTCGCGCAGCGTCGCGGCGGTGCTCGCCGGCGCGGCGCTCGGCGGCGCCGTCGGCGGTGGCGCCGTCGCTCTCCTCTCCGACGGTGGCACGACGACCGTCGTCCGTCCGGCCCCGGTCGCCGACGCCACGCGCGCGCAGGTCGTGCGGACGTCAGCCGGCGGCCTGACCGCCACGCAGCTCTACCGCCAGGCGTCGCCGTCGGTCGTCCAGATCGCCGCCACCTCCTCGTCGGGACGCGCGACCGGCTCGGGCTTCTTCATCGCCGGAAACGGCGAGATCGTCACGAACGCGCACGTCGTCGACGGCGCGACCTCGCTGAGCGTCAAGCTCGCCGGCGGCGGCCAGCGGGCAGCCACGCTCGTCGGCAAGGACGATTCCAGCGACATCGCGCTGCTGAAGATCGATCCCAGCGGCCTGACGATCACGCCGCTGACGCTGGCGGACTCGTCGAAGGCGCAGGTCGGCGACCCCACGGCCGCCATCGGCAACCCCTTCGGCCTGGAGGACACGCTGACCACCGGCGTCGTCTCGGCCCTGCACCGGACGATCCAGGCCCCCAACGGGTTCTCGATCTCCAACGCCGTCCAGACCGACGCGGCGCTCAACCCCGGCAACTCGGGCGGCCCGCTGCTCGACTCGCAGGGCCGGGTGATCGGCGTCAACTCGCAGGTCTTCACGGGCGGGCAGAACAACGGCTTCGGCCCGTCGCAGGGCTCGGGCGGCAACACCGGTCTGGGCTTCGCCGTGCCCTCGAACACCGTCCGCCGCGTCGTCGACCAGCTGCGCTCCACGGGCAAGGCGGTCCACGCCTGGCTCGGCGTCCAGATCGGCGACGCGTCCGGGCGCGGCGCCGCCATCGGTGGCGTCACCACGGGTGGCCCGGCCGCCCGCGCCGGACTGCGGTCGGGCGACGTCGTCCTGGCCGTGGACGGGCATTCCGTCGCCGACAGCGACGCGCTGTCCGCGACGCTCGACGCGCGGCGTCCGGGCGATCACCTCACGCTGAAGGTCCGCCGCGCGGGCAGCACCCGGACCGTCACGGTGACGCTGGGTACGCGGCCCTCCTCGCTGGCCGGCGGCTGACCCCCAGCGGCGGCGCCGGCTCGGTGAGCCGGCGCCGCCGCACCGCCGGTCACGCCGCCGCCGGCTCCGGCGCCGCCTCGACGGTCTGCGCGGCCACCGCGTGCTCGCGGCTGTCGCGCGAGCTGATCATCACGGCGGCGAGGACCACGGCCAGGATCGCGAAGCCCGCGCCCACCATGAAGGCCAGCTTGAACCCCTCCGTCAGGGCGAAGGCGGCAGTGTGTCCGCCGGACGCGAGGACGTCGGCCGTCCGCGTGTTGGCGATCGAGGCCAGGATCGCCAGGCCGAGCGCCCCGCCGACCTGCTGGCTGGTGTTGATCAGCCCCGAGGCCAGCCCGGCCTCGTCGTGCCGGGTCCCCGCCACGGCGGCGATGGTGACCGGCACGAAGGCGAAGCCCAGGCCGACGGCCACGACCAGCGACGGGAACAGCATGTCGCCGACGTAGGACCCGTCGGCCGACACGCGCGAGAACCACACCAGCGCGACGGTGATCAGCAGCAAGCCGGCGATGAGCACCGGCTTGTAGCCCGAGCGCGTCACCAGGTTCGACGCGACGCCGGCCGAGACGATGATGCCGAGCGCCAGCGGCAGGTAGGAGATGCCGGTCTTCAGCGCGCTGTAGCCCAGCACCTGCTGGAGGTAGAGGGAGAGGAAGAAGAACATCGAGAAGAGCGACATGCCGATCAGCAGGCCGATCACGTTCGCGCCGCGCAGCGTCTGCAGACGGAAGATGCTCAGCGGCATGATCGGGTGCGCGATGCGCTGCTCCCACACGACGAACGCGGCCAGGATCGCGAGCGAGAGCGCGCCGAGGCCGAGCGTCTGCGTCGACAGCCACCCGACCTTCTCGGCGTCGACCAGGGTGTAGACGAGCAGGGAGAGGCCGCCGGTGACGGCGACGGCGCCGGTGACGTCGAAGTCGCGGTGCCCGAGGTCGTCGCGGCTCTCCGGCAGCAGCCGCGGCGCCACCGCGGCGGCGGCGATCCCGATCGGGACATTGACGAACAGCACCCACTCCCAGCCGGCCCATTGCGTCAGCATGCCCCCGAGCAGCACGCCGGCGGCGCCGCCGGAGCCGGCCACCGCGCCCCACACGCCGAGCGCCTTGTTGCGCTCGGCGCCCTCGCTGAAGAGCACGGTCACGAGCGACAGCGCGGCGGGCGACACGAGCGCGGCGCCCAGTCCCTGCGCGGCGCGGGCTGCGATGAGCCAGATGTCGCTCTGGGCCAGGCCACCGAGCAGCGACGAGAGCGAGAACAGCACGAGGCCGCCGATGAACATGCGCCGGCGGCCGAGGAGGTCGGCCAGGCGGCCGCCCAGGAGCAGGAAGCCGCCGAAGGTCAGGGTGTAGGCGTTGACGACCCAGGAGAGGTCGTCCTGCGAGAAGTGCAGCGCGCGGCCGATGGACGGCAGCGCGACGTTGACGATGGCGGCGTCGAGAACGACGACGAACTGCGTCATCGCCAGCAGAGCGAGCGCGAGCCACTTCGCCCGCGATTGCTGGGTCGCGGTCATACGGGGAAACTCCTGTTGGTCGGGGTTCGAGAGGGAGAGGCCGAACCGGAAATGGACATCAGGTTCCGTTTGCTTTCCGAACGATACGGAGCGTAGACTCCGGTTGTCAAGGAGAAAGGCTGATGGCCGCCCCCAGCGAGAGCACCGCGCCCGCCGCGCCGCATGAGATCGCCGAGCGCCCGCTGCGCGCCGACGCGCGGCGCAACCGCGACCGCATCCTCGCGGCCGCCGCGGAGGCCTTCGCGGAGCGCGGGGCGGACGCTCAGATGGACGATGTGGCGCGCGCCGCGTGCGTGGGCGTCGGCACGGTCTACCGCCACTTCCCGACCAAGGAGGCGCTCATGGGCGCCTTGGTGCGGCGCAAGGTCCAGGTCTTCCAGGCCGCCGCCGAGGAGGCGCTCGAGGTCGACGACCCGTGGGAGGCGTTCGCGGGCGTCCTCCTGGCCGGCGCCGAGGTCATGGCGTCGGATGCCGCCCTGCGCGACGCCCTCAGCCGCGTTCCCGAGGCCTGGGCGCACGCTGCCGAGGAGCGCGAGCGACTCGATGCCGTCGTCGCTCGGGTCGTGCGCCGCGGACAGGACGCGGGCGTCATCCGGCCGGACTTCGCGGTGCAGGACGTCCCGATGCTCATGTGCGGGATCACGACCTCGATGACGACGCGCTCGGAATGGGACTGGCGGCGTCATCTGGACATCGTGCTCGACGGCATCCGGGCCCGATAGCGGCATGACGCCATCGTCCGTCAGGCCGGCGCGGACGACATCGGGAGGACGGAGCAACCCGGGCCTTAGCTGCGTCTGACGGCGCGCCGGCGGGGGTAGCCCAACGACCGTGGTCCTCGGGTTGCCGCTGCTCCTCAAGACCGCCGTCGCGACCGTCATCGCGCTGTCGATCCTTCGCGGGTTCGCGGGCCCTCCGGCGAGCGCCCGGCATCCGGTGGCCGCTCGCCTCCTGCTGCTCGCCGCCGCCGCGCTCTACGCCGGGGCGACGGGCGTGCTGGTGGCCGGCCGCGAGGTGCCGGCGGCCGTCCTCGCCGTCGCCGGGGTCGAAGCGGCGTGCGCCTCGGCGTGGTTGGCTCGCGGGCGGGGCGACGACGGCGGCGGTGGCGGGGGAGGCGGAAGCCGCGACGACGGCGGTCGTCCGCTCCCGGGCGGCCCGGGCATCGACTGGGACGCCTTCGATCGCGCGCGCCTGGAGTGGGAGCGCGAGCGCGAGCGCAAGCTCGTCGAGGTGTAGGGCGCCGGGGCGCGCCGCCGCGCCTGCCACACTGGCGCGGATGATCGCCCGCGCCCGC
>Ga0136846_1220104_pt1 | contig 14789 bp, 8 predicted proteins | sample HopSoiMetagenom2_FD_96841 | JGI IMG/M metagenome (GOLD analysis project Ga0136846, IMG submission 96841) | Grasslands soil microbial communities from Hopland, California, USA - 2 Assembly 2016 (version 4) | ecosystem: Environmental > Terrestrial > Soil > Grasslands | place: USA: Hopland...
CTGGTGGCGCTCGGGGACGACGTGTTCCTGCTCGAGCTCTTCCACGGCCCGACCCTCGCGTTCAAGGACATCGCCCTGCAGCTGGTCGGCCGGCTGTTCGACCACGAGCTGACCCGCCGGGGCGAGAAGGTCACCATCGTCGGGGCGACCTCGGGCGACACCGGCAGCGCCGCCGTCGAGGCTTTCCGCGGCCTCGACCAGGTCGACGTGTTCATCCTCTACCCGCACGGGCGCGTGTCGGACGTGCAGCGCCGGCAGATGACCGGCGTCGACGCCCCGAACGTTCACGCCCTCGCGGTCGAGGGCACCTTCGACGATTGCCAAGCCATCGTGAAAGGGCTGTTCAACCACGCCCGGTTCCGGGACGAACTCAACCTCTCGGGCGTCAACTCGATCAATTGGGCGCGCGTCGCCGCGCAGGCGGTCTATTACTTCACGGCCGCCGTGGCGCTTGGCGGGCCGTACCGTAAAATCTCCTTCGCGGTGCCGACCGGCAATTTCGGCGACGTTCTGGCCGGATGGGTCGCGAAACGCCTGGGGCTGCCCATCGAGCGCCTGATGGCGGCGACCAACGCCAACGACATCCTCCACCGGACGCTCACGGGCGGCGCGTATGAGGTCCGCGCCGTAACGCCGACCACCTCGCCCTCCATGGACATCCAGGTGTCGTCCAATTTCGAGCGGCTCCTGTTCGAGGCGCATGGGCGCGACGCGGCGGCGGTGCGCGACCTGATGCGCAGTCTGGCGCAATCGCGCGCCTTCACGATCGCGGCGGAGCCGCTGGCGCGCATCCGCCAGGAGTTTTCCTCGCGGGCGGTCGATGAAGCGAGCGTCGCCGACGAGATCGGCGCGACGTGGCGCGAGGCCGGCTATCTGCTCGATCCGCACACGGCCATCGGCGTCCGGGCGGCGCGCTCGCTCCTCGCCGAGCGGTCGGAGACGCCCGTCGTGGCGCTCGCGACTGCGCACCCGGCCAAGTTCCCGGAGGCCGTCGAGCGCGCGACGGGGCGGCATCCGGCGCTGCCGCCGCATCTCGCCGACCTGATGGACCGGCGCGAACGTTTTACGGTGCTGCCGAACGACCAGGCCGCCGTCGAACGTTTCATCCGCGACCACGCGCGCGCCGTGCGGGGCGCCGCGGCATGAACCGGCACTTCGCGGCGAACGACGATCAGGCGGTCCGCATCACGCGCCTCGCCAACGGCCTCACCGTCGCCACCGAGGCGATGCCGCACATCGTGACGGCGACGCTCGGCGTGTGGATCGGAGCGGGCTCGCGCCACGAGCGCGATGACGAGCACGGGCTCTCGCACCTGATCGAGCACATGGCCTTCAAGGGCACGCGCCGGCGCAGCGCCCGGAAAATCGCCGAGGACATCGAGAATGTCGGCGGCGAGATCAACGCTGCCACCAGCACCGAGTTCACGAGCTACACGGCGCGGGTGCTGGGCGAGAACGTGGACCTCGCCCTCGACGTGCTCGGCGACATCCTCACAGATTCGGTCTTCGACGAAGCCGAGTTGGCGCGCGAGAAGAACGTCATCTTGCAAGAATATGCGGCGGTCGAGGACACGCCCGACGACCTCGTTTACGACGCCTTCGTAGAGACGGCGTTTGCGGGCCAGGCGATCGGGCGGCCGATCCTCGGGCGGCCGGAGACCATCCGCTCCTTCGACGGCGGCATGATCCGCGCCTTCATGGCCCGCGAATACGCCCCTGAGCGGATGGTGCTGGCGGCGGCCGGTGCGGTTGATCACGACGCCATCGTGGGGGCTGCCGAACGTCAGTTCGGGGCGCTAAGCCGCATCACGCTTCTGGAGACGCCCCAAGCGTCCTATACGGGCGGCGAGCGGCGCATGGCGCGCCGGCTCGAACAGGCCAACGTCGTGATCGGCTTGCCGGGCTGCTCCTTCAAGGACCCGGCGTACTACGCCACGCATATGTTCGCCCAGGTGCTCGGCGGCGGCCTCACCTCGCGGCTTTGGCATGAAGTGCGCGAGACGCGCGGCCTCGCCTACGAGATCCACGCCTTCCACTGGCCGTTCTCGGATTGCGGATTGTTCGGCATCGGGGCCGGCACGTCGCGCACCGATCTTCCCGGCCTCGTCGCGGTGGCGCTCGACTGCGCGCGCGCGGCGACGCGCGCCATTGAAGGGGAGGAAATCGCCCGCGCGAAGGCGCAGCTTAAAGTGGCGCTGCTCACCGCGCTGGAAGCGCCCGGCGGCCGGATCGAGCGTAGCGCGCGCCAGCTTCTCGCCTGGGGGCGGATCATCCCGAGCGAGGAGATCGTGGCGCGGATCGACGCCGTGACGGCCGATGAGGTGCAGGCCGCCGGCGCGGCCGTGCTCGCCGGAGCGCCGACCCTCGCCGCCATCGGGCCGATCCGGAAGCTGCCGCCGCTGGAAGAGGTCCGCCAGCAGTTGCACGGTTGAACGCCCTCATGGCCCAACCTCGATTTAGCCGCATTGCGGTTTCAACGAGCGCGGGCCGTCGGCGCGATTATCCGTCTCTCTCGCCCACGAACTCGCCAGCAAACCAGAACCGAGCGCCGTCGCGCCTTGCCCTCAAGCTTGACGATCGATACCAGGTGGCCAGCCGTCCCCAAGCTTCCGGACGCGAGATCTGATCCGTTGCGGACCGCCCGCCTCGCCATCGCCGCGCTTCTCGCCGCGCTCGCGCTCCTGGCGCTGTCCTCGACAGCCTGGGCGGTGGAGGCCGTGCGCGTCAATCTTGAAGCCGCCGCCATCGATCTGACGCCGGCGATCGAGCGCTATAGCTCCAGCAGCGACATCATCCAGATCTCGACGGCGCCGGGGCGCGACGGCATCGTCCGGCGCATCGCCGTCAAGGCGCGGGAGTCGGGCACCCGCCCCGACTGGATTGTGTTCGCGCTCACCAACGACACCGACGAGCAGGTCGACCGTCTTCTGGTTGCGCCGCACTTCCGGCTCGTCGGATCGGGCGTGGTGTGGCCGGACCTTGGATCCTCGCGCATCGCCGCCATTACGGCGAGCGAGGGCATCCGGCCCGAGCGCGAGGAGAGCCCGGATGCGGACATCTTCCTGATCACGCTCGACCCCGGCGCCACCGTGACCTACGTGGCCGAGCTTGTGGCGCCGAACGTGCCCCAGATCTACCTGTGGGAGTCCGACGCCTACAAACAGAAGATCAACGGCCTTACCCTCTACAAGGGCATCATCATCGGCATTTCGGGGCTGCTGGCGCTCTTTCTCACCGTCGTTTTCGTCGTGAAGGGAGCCATCATATTTCCCGCCGCGGCGGCGCTCGCGTGGGCGGTCCTGTCCTATGCCTGCATCGACTTCGGCTTCTTCCAGCGCATCTTCCCGATCACCGAGGCCGCGGAGCGCATCTATCGCGCGGCGGCTGAAGCCGTGCTCGCCGCGACGCTGCTCGTCTTCCTCTTCGCCTACCTCAATCTTAACCGCTGGCATGTTCGCTACAGCCACGTCACCGTGTTCTGGCTCGTCTTCTTGGCGGCCCTCGTCGGGCTCGCGGTGTTCGACCCGCCCGTAGCGTCGGGGGTGGCGCGCATCTCCATCGCCGCGGTCGCCGGGATCGGCTTCGTGCTCATCGTCCACCTCGCGACGCACGGCTACGACCGCGCCGTCATGCTGATCCCGACGTGGCTCCTTCTTATCGCCTGGGTCGCCGCCGCCGCCTTCACGGTCATGGGCCATCTCGCCACCGATCTCGTCTCGCCGGCCTTGATCGGCGGTCTGGTGCTGATCGTCATGCTGATCGGCTTTACGGTCCTGCAGCATGCGTTCGCGGGCGGGGCGCTGACGCAGGGAGTGAGCGACGCCGACCGGCGCGTGCTGGCGCTGGCGGGCGCCGGCGACATCGTGTTCGACTGGGACGTGGCCGGGGACAAGATCTTTGTGAGCCCCGAGGTTGAGCAACTCCTTGGGCTCAAGCGCGGCGCCCTGGAGGGCCCGGCCTCGGACTGGCTCGAACTGGTCCATCCCTTCGACCGTGACCGCTACCGCGCGGCCCTTGACGGGGTGATCGAGCAGCGGCGCGGCCGCATCGTCCAGGATTTTCGCCTGCGCGCGGCGAACGGCCCGTATCACTGGTTCAGGCTCAAGGCCCGCCCGGTGGTCGGCTCGGACGGCGAAGTCATCCGGGTGGTCGGCACCCTCTCGGACGTGACCGACGCCAAGGCCGCCGAGGAGCGCCTGCTGCACGACGCCGTTCACGACAACCTGACCGGCCTGCCGAACCGCGAGCTGTTCAACGACCGGCTCGACGCGGCGCTCACCTATGCGAAACAGGACGAGGCCCTGAAGCCGACAGCGCTCGTCATCGACATCGACCGCTTCAAGCAGATCAACGAGTCGGTCGGCTTCTCGGCCGGCGACTCGATCCTGCTCACGCTGTCGCGGCGGCTCGGCCGCCTGCTGCGGCCGCAGGATACGCTCGCCCGCATCGCCGGCGACGAGTTCGCCATGATCCTCCTCTCCGAGAGCGAGCCCGACCGCATCTTGGGCTTCGCCGAGATGATCCGGCGCGCGGTGACGACCCCGATCACCTACGCGGAGCGCGAAATCTTTCTGACCGTCTCGGTCGGCCTCGTCCTCCACGATCCGCAAACGGCCATGCGGCGCGACGACGTCGTCAAGAACGCCCAGATCGCCATGGCTCACGCCAAGCGTCAGGGCGGCGATCGTTCCGAGATTTTCCGCCCGGCCATGCGCTCCGACCGCGGCGACCGGCTGACGCTGGAAAGCGACCTCCGGCGCGCCCTCGACCGGGGCGAGATCAAGTGCGTGTTCCAGCCGATCGTCCGGCTGGAGGACCGCACCATCGCCGGGTTCGAGGCGCTCCTACGCTGGGATCACCCGCGTCTCGGCCGGCTCGCGCCGCAGAGCTTCATCCCGCTCGCCGAGGAGACGGGGCTGATCGTCAACCTCGGCGTCTTCGCGCTGGAGCGCGCCGCCTACGAGTTAGCCGCCTGGCAGCGCGCGCTCGACGTCGATCCGCCGATCTTCACCAGCGTCAACGTGTCGAGCCGCCAGCTCTTGCGTCACGACCTCCTGCACGACGTGAAAACCGTGCTGGCGCGCACGAACGTGCTGCCGGGCTCGCTCAAGCTCGAACTGACCGAGAGCTTGGTGATGGAGAACCCGGAGTACGCCGCCCAGATGCTCGCCCGCATCCGCGACCTCGGCGCGGGCCTCTCGCTCGACGATTTCGGCACCGGCTATTCGGCGCTGGCCTATCTTCAGCGTTTCCCCTTCGACACCATCAAGATCGACCAATCCTTCGTGCGCCAGATGTCGAACGGAGGCCGTCCCGTCATCCTGCGCTCGATCGTCAAGCTCGCGCACGAACTCGGCATGGAGGTCGTGGCCGAGGGCGCGGAGTCGGAATCCGATGCCGCCGAACTGTTTCAGATGGGCTGCGAATACGCCCAAGGCTATGCCTTCGGCGAACCCATGACGCCCTTGCAAGCCCGCCAACTCGTCGGCGCCGCGACGGAAGCCGCGTGAGGCGCCGGTGAGCGGCTTGAAGGCTTCGCATCGCAACGGGGGACGGCGGCCTGCCGCCCTTGCGGACGGAGCCGCCCTTCGCTAGCCGTAGGACAGCAGCGAGGAGGGGAGAAGCGCCATGGCTTACGAAACCATCCTGGTCGAGACGCGCGGCAGGGTGGGGCTCGTCACCCTCAATCGCCCGCAGGCGCTGAACGCCCTCAACTCCACGCTGGTCGGCGAGATCAACGCGGCGCTCGACGGCTTCGAGGCCGATCCAAGCGTCGGCTGCGTGGTGATCACCGGCTCTGACAAAGCGTTCGCAGCCGGGGCCGACATCAAGGAGATGGCGGGGCTCGCCTATCCGCAAACCTACCTCGACGATTTCATCACCGCCTGGGACCGGGTCGCCAACCGGCGCAAGCCGATCGTCGCGGCGGTCGCCGGCTTCGCGCTCGGCGGCGGCTGCGAACTCGCCATGATGTGCGACATTATTCTCGCCGCTGACACGGCGAAGTTCGGCCAGCCCGAGATCAAGCTCGGCGTCATGCCAGGCGCGGGCGGCACGCAGCGTCTGACCCGCATCGTCGGCAAAGCCAAGGCGATGGAGATGTGCCTCACCGGCCGCATGATGGATGCGGCGGAAGCCGAGCGCTCCGGCCTCGTCTCGCGCGTGGTTCCGGCCGCCGACCTCCTGGACGAGGCGCTGAAAACCGCCGAGACGATCGCCGCCATGTCGCTGCCGATCGCCATGATGACCAAGGAGAGCGTCAACCGCGCCTACGAGACCACGCTGGCGGAAGGCATCCGCTTCGAGCGGCGCGTGTTCCACGCCATGTTCGCCACCGCCGACCAGAAGGAAGGCATGGGCGCGTTCGTGGATAAGCGAAAACCCGACTTCCAGAACCGCTGACGATGCCTGCGGCCGAAGCGCAGCCGGGCGCTCCGCGCCTCCCGACCTATGACGACGTGGCCGCCGCCGCGAAGCGGCTGGCGGGCGTCACCCACCGCACCCCGGTCCTGACCTCCCGCACGGCGAACGCGCGGACCGGCGCAACGCTGTTCTTCAAGTGCGAGAACCTGCAGCACAGCGGCAGTTTCAAGCTACGCGGAGCATACAACGCCATCGCGCAGCTCCCGGACGAGGCGCGGCGGCGCGGCGTGGTGGCGTTCTCCTCTGGCAACCACGCCCAGGCCATCGCTTATGCGGCGAAGCTGCTGGGCGCGCCCGCGGCAATCGTCATGCCGCACGACGCGCCGGCCATGAAGATCGCCGCCACGCGGGGCTACGGCGGCGAGGTTCTGTTCTACGACCGCCCCACGGAGGATCGCGAGGCGATCGGGCGGCGGCTCGCCGCCGAGCGCGGCCTGACGCTGATCCCGCCTTACGACCACCCCGACGTGATCGCCGGGCAGGGCACGGCGGCGCTCGAATTGTTCAAGGAGACCGGCCCGCTCGACCTCCTGCTGATCCCGCTCGGCGGCGGCGGGCTTCTGGCGGGCTCGGCGCTGGCCGCCAAGGCGCTGTCGCCGGGTTGCCGGGTGTTCGGGGTCGAGCCGGAGGCCGGCGATGACGGCAGGCGATCGCTCCGACAGGGAAGAATCGTCCGCATCCCGGCGCCGCGCTCGATCGCGGACGGGGCGCTGACCACGCATCTGGGCGAATGCACCTTCCCGATCATCCGCGCCGAGGTCGCCGACATCGTCACCGTGTCCGACGCCCTGCTGGTCGAGACGATGCGGTTTTTCGCGGAACGCATGAAGATCGTGGTCGAGCCGACCGGATGCCTCGCGGCCGCCGCGGCCTTGAACGGAACCGTTCCGATCGCGGGCCGGCGCGTCGGCATCGTCTTGAGCGGCGGCAACGTCGATCCGGCGGCGCTCGCCGGCTATCTGGCTTGAGAACCGCACCTTGTCTCCAACGAGCGTCATCGCAGTTCAGCGTTGACGCTCCCGGCCCGCCCCTCTATAAGCCGCCCTTCATGCGAGCCGCGCGCCTTCGCGCCCGTCGGCTCGACCGGATTAACGATCCTTCCCGCCCCCGACAGCCGAGGCCCCTGCCCCGGCTCGCCGGACGGCTTTCGACATGAGGACGAGACGCATGGCCAACACCCGGTCGGCCAAAAAGATGACGCGCAAGATCGCCAAGCGCACCGACGTCAACCGCGCGCGGCGCAGCCGCATGCGCACCTTCATCCGCAAGGTCGAGGAGGCGCTCGCGACCGGCGACGCCGCAACGGCCGCCGCCGCCCTTAAGGCCGCCGCGCCCGAGATCATGCGCGCCGCTCAGAAGGGCATCGTTCACAAGAACAACGCTTCGCGAAAGGTCTCGCGTCTCGCGACCAGGGTGAAAGTCCTGTCGGCCTGAACGCACCCTCCCATACGATCGTGACGAAGCCCGGCCCCGCGCCGGGCTTCGTCGTTCAGGGGGCCCAAGGTCTCTTTGAGAGGACTCGCGGTCCTGCGCGTGTTCGCGCTCCGTTCAGGTTGACTTGCGCGCGCCGTTCAGGGGTGGGATCGGGCGCCTGCACGCCCTCCCGGCGCGCAAAATATCTGTCGCAGAGTCAGTGGCTTACCGGGCAAGCGTCGCCGAGCGGGCCGACTCCCGCCCGGACTCGTCCGAATCTCCCGCATCGCTCAATCGATGTCCGCGCAATTCAACCCGTCCTGCCGCGGCGCGAAACGGTCAACAGAATCGCAAGTTCTGCAAGCTCTTATCGTCAGGCTTCAAAACCGGAGCCGCAGCTTTCCCGCAGCTTTCCCCGCTGTCCCCGGAAAAGTTTCGACTCGTTTTGGTTGCGCTCAAGGTAGCGCCTGTGTAACGTCATCTTACTCCAGCGGCGGCGTCGCATGGAGTATCCCAGAAGCAAACGAATGTAAAACCATCTTCTGATGGGGTGAGAACGCATACCATGAGAGACGCCCGTGAGATGATCTCTGCCTGCTTGGCAGGATGGCGTTTAGGAAAACGTCAATTTCTATGACGCTTGCTTGCTGAAGCATCGAACAGATCTACGTGCCGCCATATTGACCGTCCGGAAAAGGGTGTCGCCTCTTTGGCGGTGCCTTTTCCTGATGGAGGACGTGGCCCCGTGTGACGTAAAGAACGCGCATCCCTCAAGGGCAGATGCCGTCAACCGAGGAGGATAGGATGTATGGCGGCGCGAGCGGTCTCGAGCGGGCAAGTCCTGCGGATGACGGGGCAACGGACGACCCGCCGGCGGGTGAAATCTGGAGCCGCGTCAAGCGGCGGCTGCGGGCCGAACTGGGCGAGGACGTCTTTGCGAGCTGGTTCGCGCGCCTCGAACTGGACGTGGTGACGGGCGGCTGCGCCCGTCTGACAGTCCCGACGCGGTTTCTGAAAAGCTGGATCGAAGCGCACTACGCCGACCGCGTGCTGGCGACCTATCGAGCCGAGGCGCCCACGGTCGAGCGGATCAGCGTCGGCGTGCGCGGAACGCCCGTGCGCGACGACCGCAAGCCTCAAGACGCAAGCCGGCCGGCTCCCGCCAAAGCGCTGGCCGCCATGGCTTCTTTCGGGCCGCGCCCATCGGCCGCGCCGCCGGTTTCGTCCGAGCAGCGCGGCGAGGCGGCTGACCTCGCCGGCGCGCCCCTCGATGCCCGTCTCACCTTTCAAAGCTTCATGATCGGGCGCTCGAACGCGCTCGCCCACGCCGCCGCCGACCGGGTGGCCCGGCACGAGGGCGGTCCGGCGCTCTACAATCCGCTGTACCTCCACGCGGGCGTGGGCCTCGGCAAATCGCACCTCCTCCACGCCATCGGCCACGAGGCGCGCGGCACGGGCCGCCGCGTGATCTATCTCACGGCCGACCGCTTCATGTACGGCTTCGTCGCCTCCCTCAAAGCCCAGACCTCGCTCGCCTTCAAGGAGCGCCTGCGCGCCATCGACCTTCTGATCATCGACGACGTGCAGTTCATCCAAGGGCGCTCGATTCAAGCGGAGTTCGGCCACACCATCAACGCACTCATCGACGCGGGACGTCAGATCATCGTCGCGGCGGATCGCCAGCCGGCGGAGCTTGAGGCCCTGGACGAGCGCGTGCGCTCGCGTCTGGCTGGCGGGCTTGTGGTCGAGATCGGCGCGCTAGACGAGGCGTTGCGCGCTTCGATCCTCGCGGCGCGCCTTGCGGCCGTTCGAGCCGCCCACCCGACCTTTGAGGTCGGCCCCGCGGTGGTCGCCTACGTGGCGCGGGCCATCACCGCCAACGGCCGCGACCTCGAGGGCGCGGTCAACCGGCTTCTCGCCCATGCGACGCTGACCGGCGCGGCGGGCACGATCGAAACCGCGGAAACCGCGATCCGCGACCTCGTGCGCAATCGCGAGCCGAAGCGGGTCAAGATCGAAGAGATCCAGAAACTGGTCGCCAGCCGCTACAACGTGTCCCGCTCCGACATCCTGTCCGAGCGGCGCACCGCGGCCGTGGTGCGCCCGCGCCAGATCGCCATGTATCTCTCAAAACTGCTCACGCCCCGCTCGCTGCCGGAAATCGGCCGCCGCTTCGGCGGGCGCGATCACACCACCGTGCTCCACGCCGTCCGCAAGATCGAGAAGGAACTTGGAGACGACGCCGGCCTGAGCGAGGAAGTCGAACTCTTGAAGCGCATGCTGCAGGAGTGAGCGCTGGGCGGGCGCGTGCGGCTTGTTGAGAACGCCGCTGCGGTCTTGCGTTCGCCGTCAGGCTTCGTCAAGCTTCGGCCCCGCTTCGCCCAAAATTTGGCCGAGAGCCAGCCGGGCGGGGCCCTTGGAGTACGCGAGTCGGCCATGAAGGTGACAGTCGAACGGGCGGCGCTGTTGAAGTCGCTGGGACATGTGCATCGCGTTGTCGAGCGGCGCAACACCATTCCGATCCTCTCAAACGTCCTCGTGCGCGCCGAGGGCGAGGGCCTGCGGCTGAAAGCCACCGATCTCGACATGGAGGTGACGGAAACCATCCCGGCCGACGTGTCGCGCCCCGGCGCGACCACGATGCCGGCGCATGTGTTCTACGACGTCATCCGCAAGCTGCCCGAGGGCGCCCAGGTCGCCCTGGAGATGGCGAGCGAGTCGGGCCCGATGCAAATCCGTTCGGGCCGCTCGCGCTTCACGCTGCAGACCCTTCCCGAAAGCGATTTTCCCGATCTCGCCGCCGGCGACCTGCCCTGCCGCTTCCAACTGCCGGCCGCCGACCTCAAGCGCCTGATCGACAAAACCCAGTTCGCGATCTCGACCGAGGAGACACGCTATTACCTGAACGGCATATTCCTGCATACGGTCGAGGTCGGAGCGGGCGGCGGCACGATGCTGCGGGCCGTCGCCACTGACGGCCACCGGCTCGCCCGCATCGAGATGTCGGCCCCGCAGGGGGCCGAGGGCATGCCCGGCGTGATCGTGCCCCGCAAAGCCGTCGCCGAAATCCAAAAGCTCGTTGAGGATGGCGAAGCCAGCATCGACGTGGAGCTGTCGCCCGCCAAGATCCGCCTGACCTTCAATGGAACGGCCGCAAGCGACGCCTCGGCGCGGGGGGTCGTGCTGACCTCGAAGCTCATCGATGGGACGTTCCCGGACTACCAGCGTGTCATCCCGACCGGCAACGACAAGCGCCTGACGGTCGAGCGCGAGGATTTCTTCAAGGCGGTCGATCGCGTCTCGACCATTTCCTCCGAGCGCGGCCGCGCGGTCAAGCTCGCGCTCGGCGACGGCCGCCTGACGCTCACCGTCAACAACCCCGACTCGGGCAACGCCACCGAGGAACTGGACGCCGACTACGATGCGGCAGCGCTCGATATCGGCTTCAACGCCCGTTACCTCCTCGACATCGCGGCCCAGCTTGAAGGCGACACGGCGGTGTTCCGGCTCGCCGACCCGGGCTCGCCGACCGTGATCCAGGATCGCGAAGGCGCGCCGGCGCTCTACGTGCTGATGCCGATGCGGGTGTGAGCCCTCTCGTCACCCGCCTCATCCTGCAGGATTTCCGCACCTACCCGGCGCTCGACCTTCCCGTCTCGCAGCGCCTTGTGGCGCTGGTCGGCGAGAACGGGGCAGGGAAAACCAATCTGCTGGAGGCGCTGTCCCTGTTCACGCCGGGGCGCGGTCTGCGTCGGGCGGAGCTGGCCGTTATGGCGCGCGCGGACGGGCCGGGGTCCTTTGCGGTGTCCCTGACGCTGGAGAGCGCCTATGGCGAGCATCGCCTCGGCACCGGCTACGAGCCCACAGCCTCGGACGGCCGCCCCGGCCGCCTGTGCCGCATCGATGCGCTGCCTGCCCCCTCGCCCGCCGCCTTCGCGGAGCACCTGCGGGTCGTCTGGCTCACCCCCGACCTCGATGCGCTCTTTCGCGGCCCGGCTGGCGATCGGCGGCGGTTTCTTGACCGGCTGGTGCTCGCCGTCGATTCCGAACACGGCGCACGCGTCAGCGCGCTGGAGCGCGCGCTCCGCTCGCGCAACCGCGTCCTCGACGAAGCGCCCGGCGACATGCTCTGGCTCGACGCCATCGAGCACGAGGCCGCGGAGGTCGCGGTCGCGGTCGCGGCCGCCCGCCGCGAGACCGTCGAGCGCCTCTCCGCCCTCATCTTGGCGACCCGCGATGAGGACTCGCCCTTTCCCTACGCCAGCTTAAGCCTCTCGGGCGACATCGACGAGCTCGTGGCGGGGCTCCCCGCCGTCGATGCGGAGGACCGTTACCGCGCCATCCTGCACGAAAATCGCGAGCGCGATCGCGCGGCGGGCCGCACCCTCGTCGGCCCGCAGGCCTCGGACCTTGTTGTGCGGCACGGCCCCAAGAACATTCCCGCCGAGACCGCCTCGACTGGCGAACAGAAGGCGCTCCTCGTCGGCCTTGTCCTCGTCCACGCCCGGCTTGTGGGCGCGATGAGCGGCCTCAGCCCCCTCGTCCTCCTTGACGAGGTCGCCGCCCACCTCGACCCGCGCCGCCGCAGCGGCCTGTTCGCGGCGCTCGAAGCTCTGGAGGGTCAAGTCTGGATGACGGGCGCCGACCCGGCGCTTTTTGCCGAACTTGGGGGCCGGGCCGATCTTTTCTTCGTCGAGCCGGGGCGGATTACGCCGTTGTCTTCAATCTTCACGTAAGACGGCGCCTCACGGCGTCATCACCGGATGGATCCGGCGCCCAAAAACACCCCTCTTTGTCGTCACGGGCTTGTTCCGGCGATCTCGAACCGAGAGGCGCCGCGCTATAGAGTTGAGATGGCGGGAGGAGCCCACAACTGTCCGGTGGAGAGCGCCTGACAAGCTCGTCATGCGCGCGCAGCAAAGAATTCTTGACACCTTAGGATTATTCAGCCAGGTGGCGTGCGCTCTCCTTCACCGAGGGGCGTGCACACCGGGTTCGAGGCGGAGGGAGGCGGTCCCGCGGCGCTCATCCGGTGATGGGCGACTCGGGCGGTTGCCGGCCTGGGGACATCCCAGGCGAACGCGGGGGGCCGACGAGCCCTGCCCCCCGGCCACTACGTGCCGGGCGCGCGGCTGAGCGCTCAAGCCGCTCGTCTGAGCCGTGACGAGCAGGAGGAGGCCGGGACCCGAACAGAACCGGCTCGCTGAGAGCTCCGGTGTGCGGAACGGGCGGCTACCGTTGCTGCAAAGCAACATACGTGAATCATCCCCAATAATGCCCCGTGCCGATCCAACCTCCGCCGCGATCCCGCCATAAACCAGGATCAGGTCTCGAATCGTGCAGAAAAGCTTACGATTCAAGGCTTTACGAGTGGTGATCCAGAGGGGCGCGGGGCTGGCTTCAGAGCCCTGCCACGGATCTCGGCGGCTCTCGCCTCGTCAAGCGGGCGTGTTGCCGGTCACGACGGTTCCGTGCTGAACCCCGGCGAGCCACGCCGGAAAAGCGGATGAAAAAGTCATGGATGCGCGTCTGATCGACAAGTCGAAACTTCCCAGCCGCCATGTGACGGAGGGGCCCGAGCGCGCTCCGCACCGCTCCTACTACTACGCCATGGGGCTGACCACGGACCAGATCCACCAGCCTTTCGTCGGCGTCGCGACCTGCTGGAACGAGGCCGCGCCGTGCAACATCGCGCTGATGCGGCAGGCTCAGGCCGTCAAGAAAGGCGTCGCGGCGGCGGGGGGCACCCCGCGCGAATTCTGCACCATCACGGTGACGGACGGCATCGCCATGGGCCACCAGGGCATGAAGTCGTCGCTGCCGTCGCGCGAGGTGATCGCCGACTCGGTCGAGTTGACGATGCGCGGTCACGCCTACGACGCGCTCGTCGGCCTGGCGGGCTGCGACAAGTCCCTGCCCGGCATGATGATGGCCATGTGCCGCCTCAACGTGCCGTCGATCTTCATCTACGGCGGCTCGATCCTGCCCGGCACCTTCAAGGGCAAGCCCGTCACCGTCCAGGACGTGTTCGAGGCGGTCGGAAAATACTCGGTCGGCGCGATCTCCGACGAGGACCTTGAAGAGCTTGAGCAAGTCGCCTGTCCGTCGGCGGGCGCCTGCGGCGCGCAGTTCACCGCCAACACGATGGCGACGGTGTCGGAGGCGATCGGCCTCGCCCTGCCGTACTCCGCCGGCGCGCCTGCCCCTTATGATCTGCGCGACCGCTTCTGCGCCACGGCGGGCGAGATGATCGTGGAATTGATCACGCGGCAGATCCGCCCGCGCGACATCGTCACTCGCAAGGCGCTCGAAAACGCCGCGACGGTGGTGGCGGCCTCCGGCGGCTCCACCAACGCGGCGCTGCATCTGCCGGCCATCGCGCACGAGTGCGGAATCAACTTCGACCTGTTCGACGTCGCCGAAATCTTCAAGCGCACGCCCTACGTCGCCGACCTGAAGCCCGGCGGGCGCTATGTCGCCAAGGACCTGTTCGAGGCCGGCGGCATTCCCCTGATGATGAAGACGCTGCTCGACCACGGCTATCTGCATGGCGACTGCCTGACCGTGACGCGCCGCACCATGGCCGAGAACCTGGCCTGCGTGCAGTGGAACGCCGACCAGGATGTGGTGCGCCCGGCGGACGACCCTATCACGCCGACCGGCGGGGTCGTCGGCCTGAAAGGCAATCTCGCCCCCGAGGGCGCGATCGTGAAGGTCGCCGGCATGCCGCACGACAAGCAAACCTTCCGCGGCCCGGCGCGCTGCTTCGACGGCGAGGAGGCCTGCTTCGAGGCCGTCCGCAACCGCACCTACAAGGAAGGCGAGGTGCTCGTCATCCGCTACGAGGGCCCCAAGGGCGGCCCCGGCATGCGCGAGATGCTGTCCACGACCTCGGCGCTCTACGGCCAGGGCATGGGCGACAAGGTCGCGCTCATCACCGACGGGCGCTTCTC
>Ga0136846_1224023_pt1 | contig 14788 bp, 10 predicted proteins | sample HopSoiMetagenom2_FD_96841 | JGI IMG/M metagenome (GOLD analysis project Ga0136846, IMG submission 96841) | Grasslands soil microbial communities from Hopland, California, USA - 2 Assembly 2016 (version 4) | ecosystem: Environmental > Terrestrial > Soil > Grasslands | place: USA: Hopland...
GCTACAATCCGCGCTCCCGGGGGTGTGCCCGAGCGGCCAAAGGGAACGGGCTGTAAACCCGTCGGCTCAGCCTACGGAGGTTCGAATCCTCCCGCCCCCATGCATGACCTCGGCGTCTCGTCGGAGTCGCTTGCGGTTGTGGGTCAGGCAATCGGCGATCGACGCCGGGCATGCAGCCGGGCCTGTCGAGCGAGGAGCGGGTCGAGCTGCGCGAGTCGCGGCGCAAGGTGCGCACGCTCGAGCAGGAGCGGGAGATTTCGAAAAAGTCGCGGCCTTCTTCGCGCGGGAGAGCGAGAGGCGGTGAGCTGCTTCCGCTTCGCCGCGGCGGAGAAGGCCAACTACCCTGTCCTGCTCTGCCGGATGCTCGGCGTTTCCCGCTCTGGCTTCCACGCCTGGCAGCGGCGGCCACCGTGTCGGACCGCGAGCTCGCCGACGTCGGGCTGCTCGAGCCGATCAGGGCGATCCACAGCGAGAGCCGTCGGACCTGCGGCGCCCGTCGCGTGCATCGGGCGCTGCGGCACCGCGGCGTGCGGACGGGCGCAAGCGGGGTCGAGCGGCCGATGACGCGCGAGCGCATCTCCGGGCTGGTGCCGAAGCGTTACCGGCGGACAAAGATCCGCGTGCCCGGCGTCCGCGTCGCCGGAGACCTGGTCGAGCGCAACTTCGTCCCACCGGCCCCAATCGCCTCTGGTCCGCCGACATCAAGTACGTCCGCACCTGGCAGGACTGGCTCTACCTGGCCGCGGTCATGGACTGCTCGCGGCGGATCGTCGGCTGGTCGATGTGGCCTGACCGGGAAGCCGAGCTCGTCGTCGACGCGCTTGAGATGGCGATCGCACGCCGGCGCCCCACTGCCGGGCTCGCGCACCACTCCGACCAGGGCTCGAGCGCTGCCGCGAAATCGGCATCCACCGCTCGATGGGCTCGAGAGGCGACTCCTTCGACAACGCCGTCGCCGAGAGCTTCTTCGCGACGCTCGAAAAGGACCTGGTCCGCCGGCGCTCGTTCGCAACCAGGCAGCACGCACGTACCGCCGTCTTCGACTCCATCGAGACGTTCTACAACCCGGTCAGGCTGCACTCCACGCTCGACTACCTGTCGCCGGTCGAGTACGAAAGATGAAAGAGAGAGAAACCGGAAGAGCCGCCCAATCAAACGTGTCCGCCCGACCGCGGGCCGTCCAAACATAGGCGACGCCATGCCGGAGTCGCATGCTTGGGAGAGGCAGCGAGAAGTGTGGTTCAAGACGACCCGGCGTAGGTCGCATCGGGCCCTTCGAAGCCTCTGTAGCGGCATCCATTGCGGCCCGACGGTCCGCCTCACGTCCCATTCCCATGCGGCGATCGCGGGCGTCGCCGCACCGACCTTCGCGGCGGGCTACCTGACGACGACGAAGACGTCGCCGGTGATGCGGATCGCGACCGGCTTCGACCAGGCGAGCTTCTGCGCCGGCCCGGTGAGGTTCGGGTTCACGCCCCGGACCCGGTAGTACCAGACGCCCTTGTCCGACTGCGCCAGCGGGAGCACGACCGAGGTCACGACCGACGTTGTCTTCTTGACTGCCTTCCACGGGTAGATCTGGCGCGAGAGCTCGATCTCGTACGTATCCGCGGCGCGCGCCGACTTCCAGGTGACGAGCGGCAGCTCGCGGAAGGCCGGACGCTTCGTCGCGGCGGCGACGACGCGGGTGCCGTTGCCGACTCCGGAGGCGTAGGGTGTCTGGGAATCCGTCGTCGTGACCGGAAGGCTTTGCATCCCGAACTGCCAGACCTGTCCGGCCGCGCACGCGTCCTGCGGGAGCGTGAGGTCGTGGTACTCGAGCTTCGCCGTTGACGGATCTGCCTCCGGGTCGGTCACCACAGGCACGATCGCCACCGGCACGACTGTCCACCAGTAGCGGCCCTCGGGCCAGCCGTTGTCCGGGAGCGAGAGCGCGCCCGCGGCCGTCGTCGTAGCGGAGGCCCCGGTCTGCGACGTCGCCGCGCCGCCGGACGCCGGCGGGGTCGTGCCGCCGCCGGACGCGGTGGCCTGCGCCGCCGACTCCGACGCGCTCGGCGTGTCGCCGTCGGCGGTGAAGACGTTGTTCTGCTTGGCAAACACTTCGGGGAGCGGGAACAGGCCGAGCCTCGCTTTCTCGAGTTCGGCGAGCGTTTGAGGCATGTTCAGCGGATCGCCTTCACGCGGTGCCCAGGCGGGCCCACCGATCAGAGAGCTGGTCATCACAGGGTTCACGCACTGCTTGTCGCTGAACACGTAGGCCCGCCACAACTCGGAACTCGCACCATTGCCGGCAAAGTCCTTTGAGCCCGTCCAGTCGAGCCCGGGAGTGAGCTGGTGCGGCCTCGCCGTCGAAGCGGTGGACTCGGCATCGGAGACAGCGGCGACTGCGTGGATCTTGCCGGCTGACATCGCGGAAGTCGTGGTCGTGAAGATGTCCGAGTACCGGCCGTACCTGACGACCTGAATGCCGTTCGGCAGCGAGCTCGAAGAACTCACCAGGCGGATCGCGCGAACGCGCCACAGGATGGTCCTGGGAGCTGCCGAATGGAACGTCCAGTACTCCCGTTCGTCGGCGACGTTCGTCAGCGTCGTGAAATGAGTCTGGAGGCCGCGCGGAGCATTCATGAACCAGACCTGGTAGCCGGTCGCGCCGTCGACAGGCGACCAGCGGATCAGGCCGTTCGGCGTCTGCTTGTCGATTTTGTTCGGGACGTCCTGCCACTCCGTGTTGAAGCCGAACGGCGATCCCCAGCGGGAGGTCCCGGCGTCGGTGACCGCGCGGACCCGCACCCAGAGCGCATACGGCCTGCCCGTCATCCAGGGAACCTGCAGCTGGATCGAGGCGACCGGCGCGTCGTAGGACTTCTCGTAGAGCACCGTTGCGTCGCTGAAGGCGCGGCTCGTTGCGAGCTGCAGCTCGTACGTCGATGCGTCGCGGACGGCGTTCCAGCTGAACGCCGGCATAAGCGCGTAGGTGTGCTTGACGCGCTCGTCGGGCTTCAGTTCGAAGGCGTGGAGACCGACAGGGGCGGCGGGCGGCTTCGAAGGACTGCCGCCGGCGGTTGCAGTGAAGGCGAGCGCGATCGCGCACGCGAAGAAGGCGAGTTTCATGTTCTCCTTTGTCGGCAGCCCGCCGCGAAACTTGAGCGCCATTTCCTCGCACCTGCCTTCACGCTCGAACCAGGTCCGTTTCCGGCGAACGGAGTTCGCGATGTTCGCGTCAGGCGCGAGCAAGAGAAGGGTCGATTGGGCGGTACCGGGCTCGAACGAGTCACTCATCGCATGCCGTACCAATCGACTACCCGTGGGCGTCCGCCGTGCTGGCGTCGCGTCTCACGTCATGCAACGCACTTGCAACCAGCCATTTCAGCTCGTGTCCCAGCCCTTGCGGTGGCGCGTCAGGCGCATGGAGAGCCCGAGGCTCGCGGCGGCGGTCCCGTTAGACGCCGCTGAGCACGCGGATGCGCGCGACCGCGCGCTCGAGCCCCGCGGCGTCGAACGCGTAGGGCGTGGCGTTCGCGACGTCGTGCAGCGGCCCGTCGAGCTGGTCGCTCCCCGCCGCGGCGTTCACCGCATAACGCACCGGGATCTCGTGGCAGACGCAGAGGATCACGTCCTCGGGCCGCGCGAGCAGGCGCTCGTACGCATCCGCGTAGCGGTTCGCGCTATCGTCGAGGCTCTCGCCGCCGGGGAAGCGATCCTTGCGACTGTGCGCTCGCTTCCAGATGCGATAGTCGACGAGCGTCGCGCCTTCGAGGTCGCCGATGCGGATGTCGTTCAGCTCCGGGTCGACGACAGTGGGAACGCTCCGGTCGCCGAGCGCGAGCCGCGCCGTTGTCTGCGCGCGCGGGAACTCGGAGACGACGCAGACGTCGATCGCGATCCCGGCGATCTGTCCACCGAACTTCAGCCCTTCCTCGCGGCCGAGTGGCGAGAGCCCCTCGTCGCGCTCCGGGTCGCCGTTGATCACGCCCGAGACGTTGAACGCGGACTGCCCGTGGCGCGCGAGAAGGAGCAGTCGCATGCGGCGAAGGTTACGGAATGACGTCGAGGGGTCCGTGTCGGGTGTCTGCGCTTCCGACATCAGTCCATCGGTTCGTAGCGGTCGAACGCGAACTCGAGGACGCCTTCTCCGTGCGTCAGGCCGCGCAGCTCGCGTTGCAGCAGGTGCATGCGCGACGCGGAGATCTCGCCCTCGACCGTACACCCCGACTCGGACGCGGTCGTCGCCAGCACTTCGGCGCGCAGATGGGCGAGGACGCGCAGCGTCGGGCGCAGCGCGTCAGGCGGGCCGTCGAGCACGAAGCGATGGATCGGCTCGCACACGACGGTGCCCGCCTCGCGAAGCGCACGCATCACTACGACCGGCGTCAGCTTGCGGAAGTCCCCGGCGCCGGTCACGGGTGCGGCGTACGCGGAATGGGTCATCGTGACGACGCAGTCGTCGACGCGCCAGCCTCGCAGCCCGCGCTCCAGCGAGCTGCGGACGTAGGCCTCCATCGACGACACGAAGTCGTCGACGGTCTTGTAGACGTACAGCGGCACCGATCGCAGCTCGACCGCCGGCCGGAACTCGATGCCGCTTCCGGGCAGCGCCGGATCGATCTGCAGGCCGACTGTCGCCGCGTAGTGGTTCTCCTCCGCCCCGAGCAGCTCGACCGCCGCGCCGGAGCCGAGCGGGCGCTCGATGCAGATCATCGTCGTCGCGCGGAACTCGACGTCGATCCCGTACTCGTCGGCGAGCGTCGCCTCGATCACCTCCTTCTGCACCTCGCCGTAGACGGAGACCGAGAGCTCGCGTCGCGCGTCGTCCTGGCGCAGGTTGATCAGCGGGTCCTGCTCGGCGAGTTGCACGAGCGCGGCGTGCAGCGCCGCGCGGTCGCCGCCGTTGCGCGGCATGACGACCGTCTCGAGCGTCGGCGGGTCGAAGGCCGCGGCCCCGTTCGCACGCGGTGCGCCGATCGCGTCTCCGATCCTGATCTCTCCGAGGCCCCAGAGCTTCGCGATCTGCCCGGCCGTGACCGATTGCGCCCGCAACGCGCCGCCGCGGGCGAACGTCGCCAGCGCCGTCACCTTGCCTTCGGGGAATCGCTCGCGCGCGCGGACCGTCCCCGCGAACATGCGCACGAACGCGACCTTCTCCCCCGTGTCGCCGCGTTCGACCTTGAAGACGGTGCCGGACGCGGGGGCATCCCGGTCGCCCGCGCGCGCCGGAAGCAGCTCGGCGATGCCGCGTGTCAGCTCGGCGATCCCCGCGCCGGTACGCGCAGAGCCGAAGAAGACCGGATGTGCGCGCAGTGCGGCGGTCCCGCGCGCCAGCGCGCGACGAACGTCGACCGTCGTGATCCGCCGTGCGTCCTCGACGTACGCAGCCAGCAGCTCGTCGTCGCGCTCCGCGACGTCCTCGACGCACGCGCGTCCGATCAAGACCGCATCCGGCGTCAGGCGCTCGGCAACCTGGCGGAGCACCCGCTCCGCGTCCGCGCCGGCGCGGTCGGTCTTGTTCACGAAGAGGAGCGTCGGCACGCGCAGGCGCTGCAGCGCGCGCATCAGCAGCCGTGTCTGCGCCTGCACGCCCTCGACGGCCGAGATGACGAGCACGGCGCCGTCGAGCACGCCGAGCACGCGCTCCACCTCGGCGATGAAGTCCGGGTGGCCCGGCGTGTCGATCAGATTGACGGTGACGTCGTCGATCGCGAACGAGACGACGGCGGATTTGATCGTGATCCCGCGCCGGCGTTCGAGCGCGAGCGTGTCGGTCTGCGTGGTGCCGTCGTCGACGCTGCCGATCTCGTCGATGACGCCGGCGGCGTAGAGCAGCCGCTCGGTGAGTGTCGTCTTACCGGCGTCTACATGCGCCAGGATCCCAAGGTTGAGCGTTCGGTGCAGCAAGCGTCATACCCTCCGAATAGGTCGTGAAGCCCTTCGCGATGGACATGAACGCCTTGCGCATTTCCGCTCCTTGCTCGGGTTGACGCGACTGCGGTACGAGCGAAGTCAATCAGCAACGTGCCGCCGGCGCCACCCATTCGCGCCGGCGGACGCCGTGCTTGAGACAATGGGGCCGTGGACGACCGAGCGCTGAGCGAGCTGCGCGACCTGGCGCGGCGCGATTCCGAGCTCGCCGAGCGAGCGGCGGAGCTGCGGCGCCTCGACGGCGAGGTGGCCGCGATCCGCGTCGACGCCGAGGCGGCCCAGGCGTTCCTGGCAGGCCTGCCCGTGGAGGAGGCCCGGCGGAACGCCGAGCTCGGAGCGGCCGCGATCGAGCTCGGCGAGCGCCACGCGCAGCTCGGCCGCGCCGAGCAGGAGCTCGCCCGCGCCGGGGAAGACGCGGAGGCGAGGGACGCCGCTGAGCGGTCGCGCGCCCGTGCCGCGGACCGCGTCGCCGTCGCTCAGGCGCGCGTCGATCGTGCGGAGGCTGCCGTGAACGACCTGCGGCGCGATGCGGAGCAGGTCCCGGCGCGGCTCCCCGCCCTGCTCGACCGCGCCACGCGTGTCGAGAGCTCGACGCCGCCAACCGACGCGTCGTCACTCGTCGAGTGGGCGTCGCATGCGCACGCCGAATTGTTCGTCGCGGCGCGACAGCTCGACGCGGAACGCGAGCGCGGGATCCGCGAGGCGAACGAGCTCGCGTCGATGCTGATCGGCGAGGCGACGTACGGCGTGAACGTCGCACAGGCGCTCGCCCGCGCCGAGGCTCACTGGGTGTCGGCGCCCGGCCAGGTATCCGACAGGATGTAGCCCTCCGGGAACGGGTCGCGGTCGTCGACGTACAGCTCGGCGACGCCCGTGATCCACGCGCTGCCGCGCACCGCCGGCACGATCGCCGGCACCGCGCCGGCACCGACGGTCGTCTCGGCGACGATGCGGCCCTCGAACACGGAGCCGATCGCGGAGGCGTGCGACATCGTGTCGCCGACGCGCATCAGCCCGCGCGCGTGTAGGACCGCCATCCGTGCGGACAGACCGGTCCCCGTCGCGGAGCGGTCGAGCCTTCCGGGCGAGACGACGACCGCGTTCTTCGTCACCGCGCCCACGCCCTGCCACGGAGCGGCGATCTGCACGATGCTCACGCCGGCGATCTCCGGCAGGTCGGGATGCACGCAGATCACCTGCTCGCGCGCAGCCTTGCGGATCAGCTCCCCCACGCCCGCCAGCTCGCGTGCCTCGTGCGGCACGATCTCGAACCCGAGCCGCGCCGCGTCCGCGATCGCGTACCACATGCCGCCGAACGCGACGTCGACCTCGACCGTACCGAACGCCTCGACCTCGACAGACGCACCGAGGCGCGCCACGAACGACGGCACGTTCGTCAGCTCGACGCTTTCGACACGGCCGTCGCGACACGCGGCACGCACCTCGACGAGCCCTGCAGGCGCCTCGAGCCGCAGCGTCGTCTCCGGCTCGTGCATCGGCACGCGCCCGGTCTCGAGCAGCACGGTCGCGACGCAGATCGTGTTCGAGCCGGACATCGGCGGATACTCGGTCGGCTCCATCACGATGTAGCCCGCGTCGCAGTCGTCGCGCGTCGACGGCACGATCAGGTTGGCGTGCGTCGCAACCGAGCCGCGCGGCTCGCGTACCAGGAAGCGGCGCAGCGAGTCGTCGCGCTGCAGGGACTGCATCTGCTCGAACACCGTCTTGCCCGGAGGCGGGTCGACGCCGTCGACGACCACGTTGCCGACCTCGCCGCCGGCGTGACAGCAGACGACGGTGATCGTGCGGCGTCTCAGCGGCGCGACACCTTGGCGACGTATGCCGCGACGAGCTGTGCGTCCGACCCGTCCACGATGTCGGGCGGCATCAGGCCCGTGCGGCGCCCGCCGACGGCGATCGCGTCGAGCACCCGCTGCTTCGTCGGCTTCAACTGGTCGAGGTTCGGGCCGACGCGGCCGGTGGTGCCCGCGGCCGCGAGCGTGTGGCAGAAGCCGCACTGGCCCTGGAAGGTCTCCTTCGAGATCTGCTGCGCGGTCGGCGGCGCCGGCGCGACCTGCTTCTTCGGCTTCGCCCGGGGCTTCGCAGCCGGCTTGGGCTTCGGCGCCCGTGTCTGCGTCGGCGGCGGCGCCGTGGCGGCGAGCTTCTGCGGCGTCGACTGGTGCGGGCCGGGCGTCCAGCCGCTCAGCAGGAGAAAGGTCAGCGCGGTGCTCGCGACGACGACGCCGATCGCGGCGACCTGCGCGGCGCGCGAGCCGTGGCGCTCGTCGGCCTCGACCGGCGCCGGTGGCTCCTCGACCACGGGCGGCGGCGGAGACGGCACCGCGGCCTGGACGGGTTGCGGCCGCGGCGGCCGGTTCCTCGACTTCGCCTTCCCCCGGGACCGCGCCATCAGCGGACTTTGCCTGGCGGCGCCTGCTGAACGACTGCTGCGGGTGTCGCGCCCCCCGAGGCGCCCGTCGACGAGGCACCGGAGTTGGCCGGCGGCAGATCGGTGAGCAGCGACACGGCCGCGGTGAGCGCGACGAGCAGCGAGAGCTCGATTCCGACCCGGCGGCGCAGTGCGCCGAAGTCGGCGAGCGCACGCCGGTTGATGTAGCCGAGCACGACGAGCGCGCCGAGCAGCAGCGACTTGATCACGAGCGTGCGGCCGTACGCCGTCGACCAGACCTGCGACACCGAGCCGAGCTCCCACAGCGCCCTGGCGATTCCGGTGACGCCGATCACGATCACGCTTGCAAAGGCGATGCGCGAGAAGCGCTGCGCGATCTCGAGCCGTACGCGCCTGCGCTCCTCGCCGGCGAGCGACGAGGTCGCCGGCGCGGCGACGACGAACAGGTGCGCGAGCCCGCCGATCCAAACCGCCGCACCGCACAGGTGGAGCGCGTCCACGGTCACCGTCAGCCAGCCGCGGCCCGGATCGCCTGCGTGCCCCGACAACCCAGGCCCGATCAGCGACCAGCCGGCAGCGATCGCGGCGACCGCGAACACGCCGTAGATCGCCGCGCGCCAGCGGCGCACCGCGTAGGCGATCAGGATCAACACGAAGAACACCGTCGCCGCGTTGATCGCGTGGCCGAACTCGCGTCCGAAGCGCGTCGCGCCGATCGGTGCGACGAGCGGGCCGTTCCCCTCGAGCGGCGCCCAGAACGAGATGCCGGCGACCTGCGTCGCCTGCCTGACGACCGCCGCCCAGCCCCCGATGACGACGAGCGCCGCGGCGGCGAATGCGAGGACGCCGAACCCGGTGCGCTCCGACTCGACGACCTCGGCGCGCGTCTCGCCGCTCAGCGACTCGACCGAAGGCGCGAAGACCGCGAGCCGCGCGATCGCCCCGCCGATCAGGACGAGCAGGCCGATGAAGTAGAGGAACCGCGCGACGAGCAACCCGGAGTCGACGGTCGACCCCTCGCTCGTCGCGAGCTGCGGCGGCGGGCGGCCGGCGCCGACGCCGATCGCGAACACGCCGCCGACGAGGTGACCGTCGGTCGAAGCGACACGCCAGCGCACGGTGTAGTCGCCGTTCGCGAGGTTCTGCGCGAGCGGGATGACGAGCGCGCGCACGTCCTGCTTCGAGAGACGCGCTTCGCCCCTCGCCGCGGAGACGCCGTTCGGCCCGATCACCTGTGTGCCTTTGTTGACCGGCGTGATCTCCTGGCTGAAGTGCAGGACGATCTGCGCGGGCGCGCGCGCGACGACGCTCTGCGCCGCCGGATCGACACGCACCAGCACGGCGTGCGCGAACGCGTTCGGCACACACGTGAGCGATACCCCGAGCGCGCAGATGACGAAGAGACGTCTCACGCCGCCACCCTCGATCCGCGCGTGAGCGTGAGGAGCAGCGCGCCGCCGCCGAGCAGGAGCGCGAGGAGCAGCGCGGCGACCGCGAGGCCGAGCGTGAGCGAGTCGGGCGAGGAGCCGTTGCTCTCGTCGGCGACGTCCACGACCGGGCTGTGCCAGAGCTGGGTCGAGCCGTCCGCGAAGTGCTGGATGCCGGTCAGCTCGAGCACGCCGGCGCCGCGCGGCGACCCGGAGAAGTGGAAGAGCGCGAGCCTCCCCGACGCGACGCGGCCGCCCTGCCAGCTCAGCCCCGCGACGCGGTGCTGCGCGTCCTCGACGACCTTCGTCGCGAAGCCGGGCGTGTCGGCGACCGAGTCGATCAGCATTCCTTCGGGAATCGTGAGCTGCAGGCCGGTCAGCGGGTGGACGCTCTCGTTCGGCGAGAGCACCGTGAAGAGCGTGAAGGCGCCGGGCGCGACCTTGTCGGGCGTCAGCTGCACGTGCGCGGCAGCGGTCGCCGGCAGCGCGAGCCCGACTGCGAGCGCGACGAGCACGGCGAGACGCCCCCGCGAATCCACAGTCAGAGCGTGGCAGCGGCAACCCGGCGGTTCAAGTACAGGCTCTCCCACGATCGGACGGGATTTCGGGCCCAGAGTCATGGGATGCGGTGCCGTCGGGTGGGTCCGGCACCGCATCCCACCACAGCTCCCGAGCGTCAGCCGATGCCGACCGCCGAGAGCAGTCCGTCCGTGAACGACGCGCCGGTCGTCCACGTCGGCGGCATGGCGGTCAGCGTCGTCTGGAGGCTCGACTCGGAGCTTCCGGCGCCGACCGCGCCGCGGTCGCGGAACCTGAGCGTCCCGCTCGTCCCGAGGACGGCGAGCCAGTACGTCTGTCCTGCGGTCACCGCCGCCGCCGGCACGACGACGTCGTTCGTCTGGCCCGCGGCGGGCGCGGTGATCGTGCCGCTCGTGAGCAGCGTCCCGGGATGACCGGAAGCGGTGTTCGTGTAGAGGCCGACGATCACGCGCCCGGACGTCGACGTGGCGTCGAGGAAGACGCGCAGTCGCACGACCGAGCCCGAGACCGCCGCGGTCGTCTCGAACGCCTCGGCCTCGCCGGCTGGGTCCGAGTCCACCTTCGCCTCCGTCGCCGCGTTGCCGAGCAGCACCGTGCCCGGCGGGGGCGGCGGCGAGGTGGCGTTCGAGACGGTGACGGTCACCGAGGCCGCCGTCGCGAGGTTCCCGGCCGCATCGCGCGCGATCGCCGTCAGCGTATGCGAGCCGTTCGTCGCGGTCGTCGTATCCCAGGTGGTCGAGTACGCAGGGCCTGCCGTGTCCTCGGCGCCGAGGTTCGCGCCGTCGAGCTTGAACTGCACGCCCGCGACGCCGACGTTGTCCGAGGCGGTCGCCGTCACCGTCACTGCGGTCCCGGACAGCGTTACGCCCGAGGCCGGTGCGGTCAGCGACACCGCCGGCGGCGTCGCGTCCGAGGACGGCGGCGTGCCGCCGCCCGCGCCGCTCGGCAGCACGGCCATGTAGTACGCCTCGGGGAAGTACGTCTTGTTGTTCAGCTGGTCCTCGTCCCAGAACGCCGTGTCGATCACGCTCGCGTTCGTCTCGTGCATCGGGTCGAAGCGCACCGACGCCGAGCCGTCGAGCGTGCCGTCGATCGTCGAGGTGAGCGCCAACAGCGGCGACCACGCCTGCCCTGCGAGGTGGAAGGCGTACGCGTAGCGGATCTGGGAGTCGTGACCGAGGAACGCGTACACGTCGTTCCCCGTCATGTAGATCTGCGGCGTGTGCGTGAAGAAGTCGGTCGGCGTGGGATCGAGCGTCCACGCGCCACCCGCACGGTGCCGCACGCGCACCGCCGACGCCGGCAGCGCGCTGACGTAGAGCACGTACGGCTCGTTCGTCGCGGAGTACGCAACGCTCGGGCCCTGGTCGGCGTTCGAGTTGTCGAGCACGTCCCCGGTGGCGACGGTCTCGGGCGCCGCCCATGCTCCGGCCACCGACCGCTGCGCGAAGCGGATCGACGAGGGCGCGATCGCACCCTGCAGCCAGGCCAGGTCGAGCGTGCCGTCGGGCACCGCGGTCAGGCTGACGTGGATCGGCGTGCCGCCGGTCGAGACGGTGACCGGCGTGCTCCACGCGCCGCCGATGCGGTTGCGGTACTGCACGACGCCGCCGCCGGCGTAGGCGACGTGCGGCACGTCGTTCGCGTCGAGCGCGAGCGCATTCGAGGTCTCACGCTTGATCGCGACGGCCGGGATGTCGACACCGGTCGCGAGGCTGACGCGCGGCCCCCACGTGTCCGTCACGGTCGAGAACGTCTGGTACCAGAGCGTTGCGTTCGTCTCGTCGGTGTAGACCATGTGCGCCACGCCGTCCGCCGCGAGGCGGACGTCGGGCGAGCCGACGACGTGCGTGACCCCGGTCGCGCTCGGCCGGTGCAGGGCGTCGGCCTCGGTGAACGAGGTCGGGATGCCGAGCTGGCCGGCACGGTAGGCGTGAATCACGCCCGGTCCGGTCGCCTTGCGCTGCGCCGTGTCGTCCGCGGCGAAGACGTACACGCGGCCGTCGCGCGTGCGGATCACGCCGTGGAGCGCGGCGTCCATGAACCCGGGACCGATGTCGACCTTCTTCAAGGCGTTCGTCGTGTCGAGCAGGTTCTGCACGGTCACGGTGACCGCGGTCGACGTCGCCGCGTTGCCGGCGTTGTCGGTCGCGCGGGCGGTGATCGTGTGCGTCCCGTTCGCAGCGCCGAGGCTGTCCCACGTCGCCGAGTACGGCGCGGCCGTCACCGGTGCGCCGAGGTTCGCGCCGTCGACGGCGAACTGCACCGAGGCGACGCCGCCGGCGTCGGTCGCGCTGGCCGTCAGGCGGACCGCGCCGGAGACGGTGGCGCCGGCCGCCGGCGCGGTCAGCGAGACGGCCGGGGGGGTGCTGTCGGCGCACGCCAGCGTCGAGCCGGTGATCGACTGCCGCAACGACACGTTTCCGGCAGCGTCGAACGCCTCGACGGAGAGCAGGTAGCTCGTGCCGCAGGCGAGCCCGGCGTAGGCGAAGTTGATCGTCTGCGCGGTGGCGACGCTTGCCGCCGGGATCGTGACGACGCTGACGCCGTCGCGGTACAGCGTGTAGCCCGCGACGCCGACGTTGTCGGTCGACGGAGCGAACGACGTCGTGATCGCCGTCGTCGTCGCCGTGCCGACGGCGAACGACGCGGGCGGCGTCGGCGGCGTCGTGTCGGGGCACGGCGTCGTGCTCGCCGTCAGCGTCGCGCGCGGCGAGACGTTCCCCGCCGCGTCGAACGCCTGGACGCCGAGCAGGTAGCTCGTCCCGCACGTCAGGCCCGCGAAGCTGAAACCGGCCGCGGTGGTCGTCCCGACGACTGCGCTGTTCACCAGGACCGTGTAGCCCGCGACGCCGACGTTGTCGGTCGAGCGCGTCCACGTCACCGGGATCGAGGTGCCGGTCACGGCACCCGCGGCGAACGCAGTCGGCGCCGACGGCGGTACGACGTCCGGGCACGCGGCCGTCGAGGCGGTGATCGTCGGGCGCGGCGAGACGTTGCCCGCCGCGTCGAACGCCTCCACCCCGAGGAGGTAGCTCGTGCCGCAGGCGAGGCCCGCGAAGGAGAAGCTCGTCACGGTCGTGCTACCCACGTTCACGCCGTCGCGGTAGACGGTGTAGCTCTTGACGCCGACGTTGTCCGTCGACGCCGTCCACGAGGCGGCGATCGAGGTGGTCGTCGTCGCCCCTGCCGCGAGCGCCGTCGGCGCGGAGGGCGCCGTGACGTCCGGGCAGGCCGAGGTCGAGACCGTGATCGGCGCGCGCGGCGAGACGTTGCCCGCCGCGTCGAAGGCCTGCACGCCGAGCAGGTAGCTCGTTCCGCAGGTGAGGCCCGCGAAGGTGAAGCTCGTCGCCGTGGTTGTGCCGACCGTCGCGCCGTTCAGCGCCAGCGTGTACCCGGCGACGCCCACGTTGTCCGTCGAGGCCGTCCACGCGACCGGGATCGTCGTGGTCGTGACGACCCCTGCCGCAAGCGCCGTCGGCGCGGAGGGCGCCGTGACGTCCGGGCAGGCCGAGGTCGAGACCGTGACCGTCGTCCGTGCCGACACGTTGCCCGCCGCGTCGAAGGCCTGCACGCCGAGCAGGTAGCTCGTGGCGCAGGTGAGGCCCGCGAAGGTGAAGCTCGTTGCCGTGGTTGTGCCGACCGTCGCGCCGTTCAGCACGAGTGTGTATCCGGCGACGCCCACGTTGTCGGTCGAGGCCGCCCACGACGTGGCGATCGAGCTGGTCGTCGTCACTCCCGCTGCGAACGCGGTCGGACCAGAAGGCGCCGTCACGTCGGGGCAGGCCGCGGTCGACGCCGTGACCGTCGCGCGCGCCGAGATGTTCCCCGCCGCGTCGAAGGCCTGCACGCCGAGGACATGGCTCGTCCCGCAGCCGAGGCTCGTGAACGGGAACGACGTGGTCGTCGTGGCGCCTGCGCTCACACCGTCCAGGAACAGGGTGTACCCCGTCACGCCGACGTTGTCCGTGGACGCGGCCCACGACAGGCCGATCGACGTGGCGGTGCTGGTAGTCGAGAGCCCCGTCGGCGCGGAAGGCGGAACCGTCTCGCCGCAGGCCGCGGTCGTAAGCGTGAGCGACGTCCGCGTCGAGTTGTTGCCGGCAGCGTCGAAGGTCTGGACACCGAGCAGGTAGCTCGTCGCGCAGGCCAGGCCGGTGACGGTGAACGAGGTCGTCGACGTCGTCCCGACGGCGACACCTGCACGGAAGACCGAGTAGCCCGTCACGCCGATGTTGTCCGTCGACGGGCTCCAGGTCAGAGCGATCGAGGTCGCGTTCACGGCCGCCGCGACGACGCCGACGGGGGCCGACGGCGCGATCGTGTCGGGGCACGAGAGCGTCACCGCGGTGACCGTTGCCCGCGCGGACACGTTGCCGGCGGCATCGAAGGCTTCGACGGCGACGTTGTAGGCGCCGTTGCAGTTGAGGCTCGCGTAGGTGAACGTCGTGGCGGTCGTCGTTCCCTGCTTGACGCCGCTGCGGTAGAGGTTGTA
>Ga0136846_1207887_pt1 | contig 14787 bp, 14 predicted proteins | sample HopSoiMetagenom2_FD_96841 | JGI IMG/M metagenome (GOLD analysis project Ga0136846, IMG submission 96841) | Grasslands soil microbial communities from Hopland, California, USA - 2 Assembly 2016 (version 4) | ecosystem: Environmental > Terrestrial > Soil > Grasslands | place: USA: Hopland...
CGTTGAGTCACAAGTTTCGTTCGAGTGAAAAACCGGATACTGTCTTCACCGTACTGGTTCAGATCTCCGAACGCAGAGTCTTTCCAGCCGCCGAAACTGTGATAGCTGACTGGTACAGGCATCGGAAAGTTGACGCCGACCATTCCAACCGCGACCTGATCGACGAAGCGCTGAGCCGCGTCGCCGCTCCGCGTAAAGATCGACACCGCATTTCCCTGGTGGTGAGTGCTCGGGTAGCTTAGCGCCTCTTCGAACGTCTCCGCTCGTACGATCTGTAGAACGGGACCGAATATCTCCTCCTGATAACTTCTCATCATGGTCGTGGTGTGATCGATTAGGGTCGGCCAGAGAAAAAAACCTTCCTCAGAACCTGGGAGGCTGCGGCCCCGTCCGTCGACAACGACGTCTGCGCCTTCGTCGATCGCCAATTGGATGTATCCCTCAACCTTTCGCTTATGCTCGCCGGTCACCACGGGTCCCATCTGCGCTGCTCTATCGGGTGCACCGCCAACCCGCAGAGTTGCGATTGCCTTAACGAGCCGCTTCTTAAGATCCTCGGCTGTCTTTTCCCCTACGACGACCAGCACGGGCATTGCCATGCACCGTTGGCCCGCCGAGCCAAAAGCTCCGGCAAGTGAGTCTTGGACGACTTGGTCCAGATCCGCGTCGGGCAAGACCACTCCGTGGTTTTTTGCGCCGCCCATGCACTGCATCCTTTTGCCCGCTCCGGCACCCCGTGCATAAACCGCTTTCGCAACCACGGTCGAACCGACGAAGCTCACCGCCTTGATATCAGGATGGCCCGTTATGGCGTCGCCTGCTACCTGGTCGCCGTGGACGATGTTAAAAATCCCAGCCGGCACGCCTGCCTCAAGGGCCAACTCCGCCAGCCTCATCGATGCTGATGGTGTTCTGCTCGACGGTTTCAGGACGAAAGCATTCCCGACCGCTATGGCCGGAGCCATCATCCACAGGGGTATCATCGCAGGAAAATTGAACGGGGTTATGCCCGCGACAACGCCCAGTGCCTCGCGGATCGAATACACATCGACGCCAGGACCCGCCCCTTTCGTGTATTCACCTTTCTGCAAATGCGGGACGCCACAGACGAAATCGACAACATCGAGGCCACGCCGGAGTTCCCCAAGGGAGTCGTCAATCAGCTTCCCGTGCTCCGAAGACATTATGGCAGCCAACTCCTGCTGGTGGGTTTCGAGAAGCGCCTTGAACCTGAACATCACCTGCGCGCGATGCTGGGGCGAATTTCGAGACCACGCCGGCTGAGCCGCCTTCGCCACAGCCACCGCCTCTGCAACGATAGTCGCATCAGCATGCTCCAGATGGGCCTGGACCTGTCCAGTGTTCGGTTCGAACACTGGAGTCGATCGAACCCTTGGAAAAGACCGCCTTTGGCCCTCAATGAATTGGGTGATCATGCGCATGGTGGGTCCTTTCCTTTGAACAAACGGCAGAACTGACGTGGTCGGCGATGGTTTTGTCTCGGCGCAAATTCAAACGCCAATCAAGACGAGCACAGGACGCATTTGATTCCGGTCCTACACGTCGACGAAAATCTCGCCGCCGTCAGACGGATACCCAGCAGCTATCATCCCGGCATACGAGATGATGACATCACAGGGACTTGAGAAGAGACCTAGCTCAACGCGTGTTGCCCAGATACCGTTGCAGTGTGCGTCTGTGCATTGAGAGACAGCGCGCCGCGCGAGAGACATTGCGGTCTAAGGCCGCATACACGCCCATGATATGGTCATGCCTTATCCGCTCCGGCCGCTCGAGACAGGCTTTAGCAGCAAGCGTATCGAGGTCGTCTCCGAGCACCAGGCCGACAAGTAGCACGACCGGCATCGATTTGGGAAAGACGTCGCGGGCGCCGCACTTGACGGCGCAGACCGTCGCCTTGAGGTCGCAATAATCACTGGCCACGAATACCCTGCATGAGGGCTGACGGGTCGCCAGTCCATCGATGACCTCGAACCCGCATCCTTCAGCAAGCCGAAGCTCGACTATTGCCAAATCCAAATGGGCGCTCGCGCCGATGTGCAAAGCCACAACCTTATCGTGAGCTATAAACACAGCGCATCCTCGCTTGCGAAATTCCAGCGCCAGCGTGCTCTCGATATTGACCAGCGGATCGACAATCAAAACCGTTGGTGCCGCCGTTGTTATGGTAGACTTTTCGATGTGATCCAGTCTGATAATACTATTCATTGGCTGCTCCTACGACGAGCCCCGGCAACGAGCCCTCAACGTTTCAGCATCTGCATCCAGTGCAGACCGGTATGGATCCGAAAGGCACCGACAGAAAGCAAAGCGCTCGAAAAATGCTTCGTGTGAAGGACTCGCCACTATAGCAGGCGCACCGCTGCTCAGCGCCACGTACCGCTTTAGCGAGTTCCTGTGTGAGCTCTTGTCACCCATTTTAGGACTTCGCGGATCGATCATTGCTGACCTCATTCGTCTGTTCTGGCATCAAGGATACCCCTAACAGCTCCCCCTTCCATTGCACTTAGGTATCAGCCGAATGGCGTCGCCAAAGCGTCGGACGTCAATTGCACTCACGTCCAATATGCTGCGACATCGATTTGGAGATGACTTCCTAGTGAATTTCTAAAGTCGGTAATCCGGCGTCCGGCCAATGAAGGAGCACGCATGTCCACCGATCTCAATACCATCGCGGGCGTGAGAATACCCGACAGCGCAATGGCGCAATCGGCGACGGAACTCGTTCGTGACGCGGAGACCGAGCTCCTCTACCATCACTCGCGAAGAGTTTTCTTTTTCGGCGCGCTGACAGGCGAACGCCAGGGCATCTCGTACGACGCCGAGTTGCTCTACTTCGGGTCGATGTTTCACGACATGGGCCTGATGGATGCACATGCAAGCCCGGATGAGCGTTTCGAAGTTGACGGCGCGAATGCCGCCCGAGACTTCCTCCAATCCTACGGACTTGCTGAGCGCGATATCGACGACGTATGGGATTCGATCGCGTTGCATACGACGCCGGGAATCCCTAAGCACAAGCGACCCACGGTGGCCCTCGTTGCTGCGGGCGTCGAGATGGACGTCCTTGGCATCGGCTTCGATGAGTTTCCGTCGAAGCAGCGAAACGAGATATGCGCCTGTCATCCGAGAGGCCTAAAGTTTAAGCAGGGGATCCTGTCTTCGTTCTGCATGGGTACGATCCGAAAACCCGAAACGACTTTTGGCAACATCAAGGCTGACGTGCTCTCGAAAATGGACCCGACCTACAAGCGAAAAGATTTTGCGGATGCGGTTCTGAATTCGAGATGGACGACGTGATGATCGATACCATCGTACGTGTTGCCGGAGACAATCCCCAGGCCTAGTCTCCGGTCAAGGTTCAGTAAGCGTCGAGCGCATAGTCCTGCAGCGTAGGATGAGGTCATAGGTCGCCAAGCGCTTATTGCATGCTGAATTATTGTCGGTGCGTGCGGAGACATGCGTCCGGCGGTGTTGGCGAATAACCCGAACCATCAATCAACCAAGGAGCTTGACCATGGCTGTAGAAGCTATGTCCAGAGGCTATGCACTTCTGCGCGACCCGCACTCCAACAAAGGGACTGCATTCGATAGCAATGAGCGCCATGAATATGGTCTGGAGGGACTTCTTCCGCCAACGCCCACATCTATCGAAAGTCAGGTGGCGCGAATTAACGCGCAGCTCGGCGCATTAAGCGATGACCTCCAGAAGTACCTATTGCTGTCGGACCTGCAGGCGAGAAACGAGACGCTGTATTATGCAGTCTTGATGTCCGATCCCGCAGGATTCATGCCGCTGGTGTACACGCCAACGGTCGGCGAGGCCTGCCAGAAGTTCGACCACATCTTTCACTCCGCGCGTGGGATCTACATCCCAATCTCCTCCAAGGGAAATATCAGGAAACTGATCTCAAACTGGCCGCAGGAGGACGTCCGTTTCATAGTTGTCACTGACGGCGAGCGAATTTTAGGCCTAGGCGACCTCGGGGTTGGCGGAATGGGAATCCCGATTGGGAAGCTATCTCTTTACACCGCTTGCGCGGGCGTCCCTCCAGAGGTTTGCCTTCCAGTTACTCTCGACGTCGGAACCAACAATTCGGCTCTTCTCGAAGATCCACTTTATCTCGGGCTTCGGCACGATCGCATACGTGGTGACGAGTACCACGCGTTCATTGACGAGTTTGTCGCGGCAGTCACCGACCTTTTTCCTAAATGCTGCATTCAGTGGGAAGATTTCGCCAACTTCAACGCAATCCCGATACTGTCGAGATTTAAGACCAAGGTCTGCACCTATAACGACGACATCCAGGGCACCGCCTCGGTTGCTCTGGCCGGCATATATGCGGCGCTCCAGATCACGGGCGGAGAGCTTATTGATCAACGCTTTCTCTTCTTAGGCGCAGGATCTGCAGCGACCGGTATCGCAGACTTGATTGCCCAGGCTATGGCGATGGAGGGCCTGCCTGCGGCGGAAGCCCGTGGACGCAGCTCGCTGTTCGACGTCGGCGGACTCCTTGTGGGGTCTCGCGCAGTGAAGGGCTTCCAGAAGCCCTACCTCGTTGATCACGAACCTGTCGCAGACTTTGCCGAGGCAATCAAGCTTCTGCGACCCACCGCCATAATCGGGGTCAGCACTGTCCCGAAGCTTTTTACCAAAACCGTGATCGAGACGATGGCGGCGATAAACGATCGCCCGATCATATTTCCGTATTCCAACCCCACCTCACGCTCCGAATGCACCGCGGAGGAAGCCTATACGTGGTCGAAGGGAAAAGCTGTCTTTGCCAGTGGGAGCCCCTTCCCACCTGTGGTGGTCGACGGGCGCCGTTTCGTCCCCGGCCAAGGAAACAACGTTTATATATTCCCCGCGATGGGTATGGCCGTCTACGCCACCGAAGCCAAACTTGTCACCGACGACATGTTCATCGTAGCCGCAAAGGCGGTCGCTGAACAAGTTGGTCAGGACAGTCTCGACCTCGGCCTGATCTACCCTCCGCAGAGCAAGATTCTCGAGGCATCGCTGCACGTCGCCCGGAAAATCGCCGAGCATATTTTCGATGCAGGTCTAGCGAATGTAGAACGCCCTGCGGACGTGGGTCAGCTTATCAGCAGCAAAGCGTACAAGCCCGTCTACCGGCACCTAAACTGAAGGAGGATTGGTCGTGTTCAACCGTCCTCCCGTCTCGACTTGGCCCCGCGTCGTCATCGTCGGCGCTGGCTTTGGGGGCCTCGCCGCGGCACAGGGTCTCAGGTCCGCTCCGGTGGATATCACGCTGCTGGACAGAAGAAACTTCCATCTCTTCCAGCCGCTGCTCTATCAGGTAGCCACGGCATCTCTTTCGCCGGGCCAGATCTCCTGGCCAGTAAGGAGTATCTTCTCGGGCCAAAAGAACGCACGCGTTCTGATGATGGAGGTCAACGCGGTTGATACTCTCTCTCGCACTGTCACTGACGGCAGCTCCGTCGTTCCCTACGACTACCTTGTGCTCGCGACGGGCGCACGGCACGCGTACTTCGGCAACGAAACATGGCAACCTTTCGCCCCAGGATTAAAAACGATTGAAGACGCGAGAGCTCTCCGCGAGAAACTGCTGCGCGCGTATGAGGCAGCGGAAAAGACATCTGATGCAGCAGAGAGGCGGAAATGCCTAACGACTGTGATCGTCGGCGGTGGAGCAACCGGAGTGGAGATGGCCGGGGCAGTTGCGGAGCTAGCTCACCGGACCCTGAGAGGTGAATTTAGGAACATCGACCCGCAGTCGATGAGAATAGTGGTGGTAGAGGCCGGGGCCAGACTTCTCCGCACATTCCCAGTGGAGCTTTCCGAGAAATGCCTGACTTCGCTCACCGGAATGGGCGTCGAGGTACATCTCAAGGCGCGGGTTACCGATTGTGATGCGAGGGGCGTTGCGGTCGATGGAATGAGGATCGACGCGGCGACCGTGATCTGGGCCGCCGGCGTTCAGGCGTCCGCAGCCGCCGACTGGTTGAACGCAAGGGCGGATGGCTTCAACCGCGTCTTGGTGTCACCAACGCTCAACCTTAGTGACTACCCAGAGATATTCGTGATCGGAGACACGTCTGTCGCGACCTCGGATGGGAAGCCGGTTCCAGGGATCGCTCCCGCTGCCAAGCAGATGGGCGTTTACGTTGCCAAGGTGATCGGCGCACATGCGGCGCAGAGGCTGGTGCCCCCTCCCTTTAAATATCGTCATCAAGGAGACCTGGCTGTTATCGGACGCGGCAGCGCAGTGGTACGCGTCGGGAAGATCTCGCTATCCGGTCTCATGGGCTGGGTCTTCTGGTCACTCGTCCATCTGATGTTTCTCATCGGTTTCCGAAGCAAGACCTCCGTCGCACTCGAGTGGATCTGGGCGTTCGTGACGCGTCAGCGGAGCGCCCGACTGATATCCGACGGCGACGCTTCTTCCCTTGCCACTCCGGCACCTTCTGATTTTCAACACTCGCGCAACCGGGATAGCACCACTCAAGGAGGCGGTCATGTCGCATAAAGCAGCAGATATTATCACCGAAGTCCTGCATGCGGCCGGTGTGCGCCGCATTTACGGCGTCGTCGGAGACAGCCTCAACGGCCTGACAGAGTCCATGCGCAGCCGAGGCGACATCGAATGGGTGCATGTCAGGCACGAAGAAACCGCGGCGTTCGCCGCCGGCGCCGAGGCGCACCTCACCGGTGAACTCGCGGTTTGCGCGGGAAGCTGCGGACCGGGAAACCTCCACCTGATAAACGGTCTCTTCGACGCACATCGCTCTCGGGTACCCGTTCTAGCCATCGCCGCACAGATCCCATCCACGGAAATCGGCCGCGGCTATTTCCAGGAGACTCATCCAGACCACCTCTTCAAGGAATGCAGTCACTATTGCGAGCTGGTTTCAAACCCGCAGCAACTCCCTGGGATTCTCGAGACTGCGGTCAGGACAGCGATCGGCAACAGGGGCGTGGCGGTTGTAGTCATACCGGGCGACATCGCTCTGGCCAACTACGACGCCCCGATCTCGCAGCCCGAGGGGATCAAGATCCACTCACCTAGGGTGATCCCGGCAGATGGCGACCTGGATCGCCTCGCTGCCCTCCTGAACAACAGCGAGCGGACAACGATCATTTGTGGCCGGGGATGCCGCGGAGCGCACGGCGAAGTCGTCGCCCTCGCAGCGCGCCTGAAGGCACCCGTAGTGCACGCCCTCGGTGGGAAGGAGTACATAGAATACGACAATCCTTACAACGTGGGCATGACCGGCTTCATCGGGTTCTCCTCCGGCTACACGGCGATGCTCGCCTGCGACACGCTGCTGATGCTCGGCACGGACTTTCCCTATAGGCAGTTCTACCCCACCGACGCCAAGATCGCTCAGATCGACATCAGGCCAGAAAGCCTTGGGCGCCGCGCGCCTCTCGACATCGGACTCGTGGGCGACATCAAGGCCAGCGTGGAAGTGCTGCTGCCAAGGATCGACGAGAAGTCGGACACTTCGCATCTCTCCGACAGTCTGAAAAACTATGCAAAAGCTCGCGAGGGCCTCGACGAGCTCGCATCCGGCAAGCCGGGTCGCAAGCCAATCCATCCCCAGTACCTCGCCAAGCTCGTGAGCGATCTCGCAGCCGACGATGCCGTCTTCACCTTCGACGTCGGGACCCCAACCGTGTGGGCTGCGCGATACCTTGCGATGAACGGCCGACGACGCATGATCGGTTCGCTCGTTCACGGCTCGATGGCGAACGCCCTTCCGCAGGCGATCGGTGCTCAAGCCACCTTCCCCGAACGACAGGTTATAAGCCTCTCCGGGGACGGGGGCTTCGCGATGATGATGGGCGACGTCCTGACGCTCGTGCAGCAGAAGCTTCCGGTGAAGATCATAATCTTCAACAATTCGGTTCTGGGGTTCGTTGCTCTCGAAATGAAGGCCGCGGGCTTTCTCGAAACCGGCGTCGATCTCCGCAACCCGAATTTCGCTGCGGTAGCCGCGGCAGCAGGGATCCACGGTGTTCGCGTCGAGGATCCAGGCGAGTTGGAAAACGCCCTGCGCGAGATACTCGCTCATGACGGCCCTGCCCTTCTTGACGTGGTCACGAACACCGAAGAGCTTTCGATGCCCCCGAGGATCGAGGCCACGCAGGTGAAAGGGTTCGGCGTGTGGGCTTTGAAGGCGGTGATGAACGGCCGAGGCGATCAACTCGTCGATCTGACCATGTCGAATTTCCTGCGGCGTTGAGGAGGCGGATATGGAAATCACCGCGCTCTTCCTCTCGCGTCTGCAATTTGCCGCGACTATCTCGTTCCACATCATCTTTCCCGCCTTCACGATCGGCCTCGCCGCCTATCTCTGTTACCTCGAAGGCATGTCGCTCAGGACAGGCATTTCAGTATACCGCCGGCTTTTCGAGCTTTGGCTGCGAGTGTTTGCAATCGCCTTCGGGATCGGCGTCGTGACCGGAATCGTGATGGCTTTCCAGTTCGGTACCAACTGGAGCGAGCTTTCCCGAAGGACCGGATCCATCCAGGGACCCTTGCTTGGCTACGAGAGCTTCACCGCGTTCGCTCTCGAGGCGTCCTTCTTTGGCGTGCTGATGTTCGGTAGAAGCAGGGTTCGGCCGTCATTGTATTTCTTTGCCTGTTTCATGGTGGCGCTCGGAACCACGATGTCGGCCTTCTGGATCATGGTGAACAACAGTTGGATGCAGTGGCCCGTCGGTTTCATCGTCCGGAGTGACGGCGTCTACGAACCGACGGATTGGGCGGCGATCGTGTTTAGTCCAGTCGCGTGGGTCCGGTTTCCCCATATGCTTCTCGCTGCTTACCTGACGACCGCATTCTGCGTAGCCTCGACGGGTGCCTGGCATCTGCTGGGCGGAAGATTCAAATCCGAAGCGGGAGTAATGCTGCGCACGGGATTGGGACTGGCGGCAGTTCTGGTGCCGCTGCAACTCGGCGTCGGTCACCTCACGGGCGACTACGTGCACGACAAGCAACCCGCCAAGTTTGCAGCGATCGAGGGGCGTTGGAATGACGAGCAGCCAGCAACCGAAGTTCTGATCGCCTGGCCCGGCGAGAAGACGGAACAAAACTACTACCAGGTAGGCATTCCCTACCTTGGCAGCGTCATCGGGTCGATGAGCTTCAGCTCGAAGGAGATCGGCCTTAAGAGCATTCCGATCGAAAACCGTCCGCCCGTGCTGATACCCTTCTTCGCATTTCGCATCATGGTCGGCTGCGGTTTGCTGATGCTCTTCCTCTCGTGGGTGGGGACTGCCTACGTTTGGGGCGGACGTGTCGAACATCAGCGGCGGCTCTTGTGGCTGATATTCTGCAGCTTCCCGGTCGGATTTATCGCGACGTTGTCCGGTTGGTTCACGGCCGAGGTCGGAAGGCAGCCATGGACTGTATACGGCCTTTTGCGGACGACCGAAGCGGCGACGCCCTTCCTTCAAAAATTTGAGGTGACGTTCAGCTTGGCGCTCTTTGGCATCGTGTACACGATCCTCTTCGTCTTCGGTTCCCTCTACATCTACGTCCTGCTCAGGCGCGGGCCAGTACAAGGGCTGAAATCCCACGTCGCGATCGGCAACCCCAAACGCCCGCTGTCGGAGAGCACCGAAGCCGGTCTAATAGCCGAGCAGGGCCATGTGTCATGATGGAGTTCTGGGTGGCGGCCCTCGCCCTGACGGTCTTTCTCTACGTCACGCTCGATGGCTTCGACCTTGGCGTTGGGATGCTGTTCGCCTTCGACAGAAAGGTAAGAAGCCGCAATCATATGATTTCGGCGATCGCGCCTGTCTGGGACGGTAACGAGACATGGCTCGTTCTCACTGCGACCATTCTCTTTGGTGCCTTCCCGCTGATATATTCAATTCTGCTTTCGGCCTTCTATCTGCCCCTCATTCTGATGCTGGTTGCGCTCATCTTCCGCGGCGTCGCATTTGAGTTCAGATCCAGAGCAGGTGCGCTTGCTGGCGTCTGGGATTTTGCCTTTGCGGCCGGATCCTTTCTCGCGGCGTTCATACAAGGTGCCACGATCGGGGCCCTCGTTGAGGGATTGAAGGTCGTTGACCGGAGATACGCCGGAGATGCATTCGTCTGGCTCTCCCCCTTCGCAGCACTCTGTGGGCTGGGACTCTGCGTCGGCTACATGCTGCTTGGCGCGAGTTGGCTGACTTACAAAACGCAAGACGATGTCCAGGCTCTCGCCTTTCGGACGCTGCCGTGGTTGCTCGGGGCCGTGCTCGTGTTTCTCGCTGCCGCATTTTTCAGTTCGATAGCGATCGATCTAGACCTATTGAACCGATGGACGGACCGACCAGTAATCTTCATTTTTCCGGTAATCGGCGCCATCGCATGTGTAGCACTTAGCGTCGCGGTCTGCTGGCGACTACCGTTGCTTCCCTTTCTTGCTTCCGTCGCAATATTCGGTGCGGCTTTTGGAACTCTTGCGGTTTCATTCTATCCGTACGCTATTCCGCCGGCGGTCACCCTGAAAGAGGCGGTAGCGCCTGAGTCGACGTTGACCTTCATGTTCTGGGGCGCTGGGATCTTCGTTCTGCCGATCACGATCGTCTACACCCTCCTCGTCTACTTCATATTCAAGGGCAAGGTGAATCCGGAACAGGAGCACTACTGATGCAGAACATCTTTGTAACCACGACCCACGCGCTTGCACCCATCTGCTTCTGCATTGCCCTTGGCTGGATGGCTGGCAAGCTTCAGATGATGCCGGTCGAGCAGGGCCGTGCCCTGGCAAGGTTCGTCGTGCTGTTTGCGCTACCGATCGCGCTTTTTCTTGCCGCGGCCAAGGCCAATCCGGCTGATATCTTCAATGTCAGGATTCTTCTCTCGCTACTTGTAGGGTTCGGTCTGACGTTTCTTATCGGCTGGGCCGCCGGACACCTGCTTTTCAAGCATGGCGAAGCGGACAGCGCTGTCCAGGCCTTGGCGTGCTCGTTCCCCAACATTGCCTACTGCGGTCCTCCGGTTTTGGTCGCATCGGTTGGGTCATCGGCCCTTCTTATGGTAGTTTCCGGAAATCTAATCGTCACGTTGATCGTCGTCCCGATCGCTCTCGTCGTCTTGGCAAGAAGCGCTACCGACGATCAGCATCGCATCGGGATCCGGCAGGCTCTATGGAATGCTGTGAAGCAGCCTTTGGTCTTTCTGCCAATCGCAGGCGCTTGTGTGGCCGCATTGGGCCTCAATCTGCCTGAACTCGCTGTGACCGCGGCAAGCGAGATAGGCGTAGCGGCTGGAGGTGCCGCCCTGTTCGCCCTCGGCTTGACCTTGTCAGGCATCAGCTTGCAGCTCAACAGCGAAGTCACGTTCAATGTGCTGGTCAAGAACATCTTACAGCCTATCGTGATCTTCGGCGCTGCGTACCTGCTCGGGTTGCGAGGGGCGCTCCTGGCCCAGACGTTTCTCCTCGGCGTGCTTCCGACCGCGACCGAGGTTTCTGCTATAGCGGCCTCCAGGAACATTTACCGGGATGGCGCGGCTGGCAGTACCTTGGCTAGCGTGCTGGCAAGCATATTCACTATAGCCGCGGGCGTCGCAGTCGCATTGGTGCTTGAAGAATAAGCCATCGGGCTTCACAGCCCGAACGCTTCACCTTCGATCCGCTCCATCAAATACCGGGACTGAACATCTACGCGGCTCCAAGGATTCGAGCGGAACGCTACAACGTCGACGCGGCTATATTCGCCGTATTTCAAGTCTCTCTCTCCTGCAAGCTTGCAAGCCGACAGTCGCTGAAACACGCAGTGTCCTGGCGAACTCCACGTGTCCACTCGGTTGCGGCTCGCCGGCGTAGATGCAGCGGCGACCTGGCCCTCGAATAAGGTGAGACCTCGGAACTGCCCGTCTACCGTAACCACTGTCGTTGGGGCGAGAGCGCCGGACGCCATCGAATAGATGCGGCACGATGACTGGGGCGGTAAATTCTAACGGCTAAGCGACGTTCGGTTTGACAGACTTTCACCATGTGCACGCCGCCGATCTTCTCTAGGATATTGCCGCCATGAAGGCGATGCTCGGCACAATCCTCCCGCAAGAGCAAAACCGGATACTTCTTGGCGCTGGCTCGTGATGGCCAACCGTGGGCGGGGTGCGCCGCCAGGGGACGCTTTCAATGCTCCCGGTCGTGACGGACAACTTGCCGAGCGTGTATCGCATGGCTTTAAGATGACAAAACCCGATTGGGCGCTGACCGAAGCAGCCGGCGGGCCCATTCAAGATCTCAGCGTGGGGGGCGTTGCATATCGAGTAATACACGCAAACGCGCGCAGTCACTCTCTCCACTCTGGAAAAGTTGGATAAGCCGGCGCGCCGCTTCGAGTGTTCGTTCATCGTCCAAAGCAAGCCCGTGGGTCACGCAAAAGTCTCGTAGTACAATTCGTAACATGGTGATTTCCATGCCGTCCAAGGGTTTCTTCGCGGCTCGATGATCGAATGTTGTGAACATGTTGTCCTTGCCCTGAAATGCTCCTCTGTCGCAGGAACCGCGACCAGTATTCATGTGCCCATAAGCAGCGGTCTGCCCCACGCCTGGAACCCAGACCCGCGTCTGACGAGCTGCCTGCTGCACGACTGCAAGTGATGCAGCCATCGCAGTCATAGCTGCGGCAATAGCAAAAAGCGGAATGACGTGGCTCTCACGTGGTCGCTCGTCCCGGTAGATCATCGCGTGCTCCTGTCGAAGCGCAGCTCCTACAAGCTGTCCAGGCGAAGTATGTCCAACGGGTTGCCAAAGCGCACTTATGCGAAGGTATCTGGGACACCAAAGTATGGGCCATACTATCGTGCAGTAGCCCCCTCCTTGGTTGTCCGACAGATTTGTATGGTTAAACCGATCGCGGCTGACCTTTACACGGGTCACGAGGCGGCCGATTTGTCGAGCAGCATTCGAGGGAGCTCGACATGCCTACGCGTCTGTTGATTTCTTCAATACTGGAGGACTTGCTATGGCCGTAAAAGTGCCGCTGATTGGAATTGATCCTCGGGAAGCCGATCTTACTGATCCTTTATTCGCGGGACTCACACTTGAGAGGATTTCTAAAAGGATTGATGAAAGTCTGGCGGAGGTGAGAAATCGCGGCTGGGAACCCGCTTTTTGCGGAGTTCACCGGTGCCGAGGCCGGCGTGGAAGCTGCTCTTGTCGAAAAATGGGAGTGCATCGTGATCGGCGGGGGAATTCGAGTGCCGCGCAAGAATCTCGTGCTCTTCGAAACTATCGTAAACACAATCGCCCGGCATGCTTCGGGAACTCCGATCGCCTTCAATACTGGCGTCCTAGACAGCGGGGACGCCATAGCACGACAACGGCGCTAACGCGTCTCGGGGGTCAAGAGCTCGACTGCCGCAGAAACGACTACCTCAATCCGCTACCAACGTATCGGGCACACCATCGTACAATATCTTCCATCCTTCTTTCGCCTGATGGTGCCCTCACCCAATCTCGCGGACCGAGCATGCCTTTTCCGAAAGTCACGGCTGGCCGTCTAATAGGAGGAAGGCATGACCAAGAGCAGGACGATAGTGATCACCGGTGCGTCACAGGGCATCGGTGCGGGGCTGGTAAAGACGTTTCTCGACAAAGGGTGGAACGTCGTCGGCACTTCTCGCAGCATTACGGGCGCTCAAACGTTCGAGAGCACACGAAAGCTGGGACTTGTGGATGGTGATGTCGCTGATCCTGAGACAGCGGAGCTTGTTTCGAAATGCGCTTTGGAGCGGTTCGGCTCCATCGATGCACTTGTGAACAACGCAGGCATCTTTTTTACTAAGCCGTTCCTGGATTATACAGTGGCAGATTTCCGCGTGCTGTCGGCGACCAATGTCGAGGGATTCATCAATTTCACAAAGCACGCGGTGAGACAGATGCTTAAGCAAAACACCGGAGGCAGCGTCGTGACCGTCACGTCTTCGCTGACGGATCATCCCATCATTGGCGTCAACGCCTCTGTTCCCATGATTACCAAGGGTGGTCTCAACGCGATTACTAAAAGCTTAGCCCTTGAGTTCTCAAACAGTAAGATTCGCTTTAATGCGGTGTCTCCGGGCGTCGTCGATACGCCGCTACACCAAAACAATGAGAAAGACTCGTTGAGAAGGCTCTCTCCGATGGGTACGATAAGTTCGGTTCAGGATATAGTAGACGGCGTGGTCTACCTCACAGAATCGACAACCATCACCGGGGAGGTGCTGCACGTCGATAGCGGCGCACATCTTGGCAAATGGTAGCCCTAACCCCTGAGCGTCGGATACAAGACATGTCATTGTCAATTCCGCCAGCTCCGACGCCGTTTGGATCCTATGTAGAAACGAAAGAAATAGGCTCGATGCTGTATCTGAGCGGCATGCTTCCCGTCATAGGTCACGTTCCGCTCTATACCGGCGCCGTCGGTCGGGACTTGTCAACTGAGGAAGGATATGCCGCAGCCCGAACGGCTTGCCTAAGCGGCCTTGCAGCAGCTCGACAGCACCTGGGCTCGCTAGACCGAGTGAAAGCTATCGCCAAGCTTGGGGTGTACATTGCTGCGGCAGATGATTTTCGCGACCACCCGAAAGTCGCGGATGGGGCGTCGGACCTGTTGAGCTCGATCTTCGGACTGGAAAACGCCCCTCCCCGAATAGTGCTGGGCGTTCTCAACATCCCTCTAGGCATGACTGTTGAAATCGAACTCGTGTTTGAGATCGAGCAGTACCGCCACTGAACAGCCAACTTATGTAGGCCGGAATGAACGCTAGCTCGCAATGGAGTATC
>Ga0136846_1209422_pt1 | contig 14786 bp, 13 predicted proteins | sample HopSoiMetagenom2_FD_96841 | JGI IMG/M metagenome (GOLD analysis project Ga0136846, IMG submission 96841) | Grasslands soil microbial communities from Hopland, California, USA - 2 Assembly 2016 (version 4) | ecosystem: Environmental > Terrestrial > Soil > Grasslands | place: USA: Hopland...
ACGAGCTCCTCGAAGGCGGGCTTTGCACGCGAAAGGAATCGCTCGCCGGCTTCGGTCAGGCCGACACTGCGCGTGGTGCGGATGAAGAGAGCTGCGCCCACGCGCGCTTCGAGTGCGCGCACCGCTTGGCTGATCGCCGATGGCGTTACCCCGAGTTCCGCAGCTGCCCGGCGAAAATTGCGGTGCTGGGTAACGCTCAGGAACGCCTCTACGCCGTCGAGCGCTCCCTTCCTGACTGTGAAGTTCTGCTTCATGGCCCGCCAACATTATCGCGGATAGTAGCTCGCGGGAAGCGCTCGTATGTCTTCGGCGAGAATCCGAAGCCTTGGAGGAATGCTGCAATGACCGATGTTCTCGATGGCGTGCGCGACCACTACCACGCGGCAGGTTTGACCGAGCGGTTGAGGACGGCGCTGGCTGCCCTTGGACCGGAAGATCAGCGGCTCATGCCCAAACAACTCGCCGCGCTCGATCAGTTTCATACCCGGGGGCTGGCTGCGACCGCCGAGCTCGGCAACTTGGCAGGGATTACCGCGGAGATGTCGGTCTTGGATGTCGGCTCGGGTATCGGCGGACCGGCGCGCTTTCTGGCGGAGACCTGCGGCTGCCGGGTGATGGGCGTCGATTTGAGCGAGCCGTTCGTCGACGCCGCACGCTATCTGACCGAGCGAACGGGCCAGAGCGGGCAGGTGTGGTTCGAAGCCGCCAGCGCGCTGCAGCTTCCATTTGACGAGGGCCGTTTCGACGTCGTGTTGCTGCAGCACGTGGCGATGAACATCTCCGATCGGGCGCGCCTCTATCGCGAAATCCGGCGTGTGCTGAAGCCAGGCGGACGGTTCGCCACCTTTGACGTCGTGTTGAACAGCGGTGAGCCGCACTATCCTCTCCCTTGGGCACGGACGTCGGCAACGAGCTTCCTCTTGACCGCTGCCGCGACGCGCCAGGCGATCGATGCAGCCGGTTTCCGCGCGCTGGTATGGCAAGACGATTCCGAGGCAGCCAAGGCGTGGTTCACGCAACTGCGTGAGGCCGGGCCGCCCGCTCCGCCAAATCTGGGCACGATAATGGGTCCGGACATGGCGCAGCTTGCCGCCAACCTCGGTCGAAGCCTCATGGAAGGCCGGCTCGGGATTCTGACCGCGGTGTTCGAGGCCACGGCAATCGAAATCTAATCTCGGAAGTCACACCAAGGACCGCTCATGACCGCCGTCGTCGTTCCTGCCGGTATCGTTCCGCCGCGCCCCGCCTGGCGCAGCCTCGTTTGGATCGCGCCGCCCACGCTGCTGTGGATACTGCTGACCTACTGGCAGCCGATCATTCTCGCCAGCGGTGTTCAGACCGCGGCCCATCAGTTGATCGCCCATGCAGTTATCGCGGTCGGTTTGTGGCTCGGTCTCGAACGCACCGACCTGGCGCCGGATCAACGCCCCAGGACATGGCTCGCGGTCATGGTCCCATACACGCTTTGGTTCGCGGTCGCCTGGAGCGCGGCCATCAGTGGAGCCTTCCACACGGAAGCCTCACCCTTGCCGATTTTGCCGCTGGCGATCTTGCTGCCGGTCATCATCGGTGTGCCATTACTCCTGTTGTCGAAACGGCTGGGACAGGTGCTCGACGCGATGCCAGAGAGCTGGCTCGTCGCTCTTCAGCTTTATCGCGTCTTCGGGAGCTGGGCTCTCGTGGCCTGGCTGCACGGCACGCTGCCGGGCGTGTTCGCGTTGCCGGCTGGCATTGGCGATGTTCTGACCGGTCTGCTCGCCGCGCCGGCGGCGATCGCCGTGGCGGCCGGCATGGCGCAAGGCCGAAGGGTGGCAATCATCTGGAATATTTTCGGCCTCGTCGACTTCGTCGTCGCGATCACCTTGGGGATGATCACTTCGCCTGGCCCGCTGCAGTTGATCATTCCAAGTGTATCGAGCATCGGCACTGGGACTTATCCGGGTGTGCTGACGCCCGCGTTCGTGGTGCCAAGCTCGATCCTGCTGCACACGTTGTCACTGCGCCAACTGCGACGGCGCTCTGGTGCCAGGCATTGAAATCGCGTCGATAGGAGTCGAAATGTCACCGGCAACAATCTTCAATATCCATCTCCTCCTTGGCTATGTCCCATGGCTGCTTTGCTTCGCCGCCTATATTTCGCCAAAGCTCACATCCATGGATCGCGTCGAAGCGCAACGTGCCATCGCCACGCTGCACAGCTTCCGGTTCTTTGGACTGGTCTTCATGATTCCCGGCGTCGTCGGCCCTGATCTGTCCACCGGTTTCTCAACCTTCGCCGCCTATGGCGACTTCGCGACCGGGCTGCTGGCCATGCTGGCGCTTCTCACCCTGAGAATACGGCCGCTCTTTTGGCTTTTCGTCGTCGCCTTCAATCTCGTGGGCGCTGTCGATATCATCGTCGACTATTTTCACGGCATCCAGCTCGGCCTACCCGCGGGACAGTTGGCCGCGACATACTGGATCCCAATCATCTATGTACCCTTGCTGATGATCACCCACGTCGCTGCATTCTATTTGCTGGTGCGTTCTCAGCCTCGGAAAGTCCGAAACGTCGTCGGCCAGTCGACAGCATCCTAGACGCTCCGGATTTCACTTCGCCCAGCAGTTATGTACTCTCGCGGTCGGCGGACACGGCATTGCCTCGCTCTGTGACGAAGCGCTGCCTTAAATCGGCCAACGCTATCTCTGCCGCGGCAATGTCGGCCTCTGCAAGCGCGCGCGCGTGCTCTTCCGCCTGGCCGAGCGTCGCGAATGACTTAGCGCGTAACAGGTGGAAGAGCGCGGCGTCGAACGGTCGTTTGCCATTCGACGCGATCATGTCGAGTCCTGCTGTTGACAACATCAAGGCTGTCGTGGGATCGCCGGCTTTGAGGGCGATACTGGCGCGGAGATACAGGGCGCTCTGTACATTGATCCAGTCACCCGCGTGGCGCCACGCAGAAAGACTCACCTCGGATGCAAGCTGCATCAAGTTGACCTCGCTCGCAGTCGGCGACGGTAGGTCGTGAAGTGTCCAGGCGATATTGTTGCTTGTTGCGGCAATGCGACGTTCGAGGTCAGGCCCAGCCTCGATTCCTCGGACGATATTGGCGGCAAAGCGAAAGAGCCGGCCGCCCTCTGCAATGCGCCCCGCATCCATGAGAACCTCGGCCAGGGCCAAGCGCATGGAAAGCAGGCTGGCGAGTGGGTTGTGTGCCGCCTCCAAGCACTTGAGCTCGGAGTCCGCTGCTCCAATTTGATCTCCAGCCATGACGGCAGCGACATAGAGTCGTTCCCATGCGGTGGCGGCTTCGGCTTTTGGCGTCTGATCCTGCAGGGCGAGCTTTCCCAGAGCGTGCGCCCGCGGCCAATCTCGTAGGTGCTGGCCGATGGTATGGGTGGAGAGGCGGAGAAACGATGTCACCAGAGCCGGCGGTATACCGACAGCGGCTGCGGACTCCAGTTCGCACGCCAGGCGCTCGCTTTCGCTGTCGTGATATTTCCAGCCTTCGCTCAGCAGCTGTTCCAACATGATGGTCATCCCGGGCCGACGTTGCGTCCGGACGAGAACAATGACTCGCCATTTGGATAAGACTCGACCCACGCCCGAATTATTCCACTCCTTGACCGGGTGGCTCTGAGTTTACGGCTGTGGTGGCTGCCTCGCCTGGCGACGAACTCGAGGCTGCGGGCCGCAAGGACGTGCGAGAGGAAACCGAACGCTACCGCGGCACTGAAGACGACGAGCCGCTTCGTCGCCGACCCGCGCTGGCTGATTTACGGGCGGACGGCCTGCCGCGCGAGATTTTCCCAGTCGTGCAAGAATATCGTCTCGAAGTACCGCGCCGCTTCGGCGTCGAACAGTATGACACCAGCGTCGCGGTTCTTCCACGTGCCAAGCCCCGACCAGTTCTGGCTGCTGACGACGGCAATCTCGGTATCCACGACGATGCCCTTGTTGTGCACCCCGGTTTGGATACGCAGCTGGTCGATAATGTCGATCCCTTCGTTGAGCAGCGCCTCGAGGTCGGCCTTGGTCTGATATTCACTGGTGATCAGCCGGACGTCGAGCCCGCGAGCGATCATCCCGGTGAGGCCTTTGAGTAGGTCAGTGTGGGCCGTGCCAGAGGGATCGGCCGGATCGTTCTCGCCTGCAACCTTAATGTACTGAGTCTGCATGTAGAAACGCGTCGTCGCATTGTTCATCAGGTCGAGGATGGGTTTGCGATAGTTGTCCGGCGTTAAGATGGGCTGGACGGTAACCGCTCGATTGATGACGAGCGGGGCGAAGAACTTCTTCGGGCGCAGGCGTTTCGCGCCGAGCGCTTCCAGGGGGAAATCCAGTCGAACGGGGGCGATGGCAGCACGCATAGCGGCGGCGCCATTCGTCGCGAAATCATCAGCCAGCGTGAAATCGGCGAGCAGGAAGGCCTTGAACGTCTGGGCCAGCGTTGGGCATTCGCAGATGACGTGCCAGTCCCGGTCGTGATCCAGCACCGCCTGGGTGAGCGCTTCGGTATCGCTCGTGTCGACGACCGGCTGGTTTGCGGTGTTGAAGTTTCCGCTTGAAAGCCAGAAGGATGCATCGTCCTTAACCGCGACTTTAATATGGTAGGACGTCTGGAAGGCGTTGCCGATCGACTCCGTTCCGCCGCCCGACAGAGCCCAGGCAAAATTGAACCGCTGCCGCAAGCCCTGCCGCAGGTCTTGCTCGGATTTCTCGACGGTCTGCTCGCGTTTGCCCGGGCGCTCGGGCGGGGAATCGAGCGTCAGCTTCAGCGTCTCAGGGGCGGCCAGCGTCGAGAGAGCGCGGTCGATATGCGGCGCCGTCAGTTCGTACATGCCTATGGTCAGACTCTGCGCGGCACTGATCAGAAACGGCTCAAGCTGCGCCCAACCCTGTTCGGGACTGATGTGCAACGTCAAGGACATATTCTCGGTGATGCGGTCAAGGCTTACTCCGGCCGGCGGCGCGTATTGGACATGCGGCTTCGTGTGTCGGGCCGCCTCCAGGGCTGCGGCATCCGGCTGCTCCTCCCGCAGGAACGTTTGTCCATCGAGTGGCGGCAAAGAGTCCTCGCCGCGTACCGTTCCTTCCGCCATCGCATGGAATCGCAGCGCCCCGTTCGGAAGCGGCGGGAGTTCCGGTCGCGGATCGCGGCGGACCTCAACCGGGAACCCGCCGAGATTGGTCGGCAACCGGTTGCGGACCGCATCGACCTCGGCCGGTCGCGCCCATACGACAATCGCCCGCGCCCGCGTGACCCAGTCGTTGACGAACCGCCATCCGATATAGGCCTTGGTCCCACCGGCCGCAGTCAATTGTCGGACGTTGTTGGCCAACACCGCGCGCGCGTCGTCTGCGGACGGAAGCGGCGGGCGTACCGCGCTGGTGATGCGGCGGGCGAGCGCATAGGTCGCACCGCGATGCGCCGCCGCCACCGACAGCCAGGCCGCCCGGCGATCGCGGCGTGCCACTTCGTTCGACCGGCTGGGGAGCTTCGAAAGCTTCGGGCGCCCCGCGGTCTTGCTGTCGATGAAGCCGCGCAGGGTGGTCCGTGCGCTTTCGCTCGGGTGTCCCGGGATATCGACGATCTCCGGCCCGCTGCCCCAGCGGAGCTGCTGCATCGTGTTCAGCATCGGATTCCACCAGCTGAGGTAGCCTCCGGGCAGAACCTCGCGCGGCCGCCCAATCTTGCCCGAAAAGCTGTAGCGTGTGCCGGGCGAAACCTCGGGATCGTAGAAGTGGGGCGTATAGAAATCCGACACCAGGACGTCATCGATCATATAGGCGTTGGTCTGCTCCTCCGACGGGTCGGCGACCTCGACCAGGTATTCGAACTTCTGGTGCGGCAGGTCGGCAATCGCGCTGTCCGTCACCGCGACGCCGGCTGACGGAATCAGCCAGTTGCCGCTGGGATCAACCAGCATCTCCAGGCATTCGTGGCTTGCGGTCAGTGACCAGGTGTGGCCGGCCTCGACCAGCGCGAACGGCTGCTTGTGGTCGGTCAGATGCAGACCCGCAGCATCGGCGAACCCGATATCGTCCTGAATGAAGATCGGCCAGACCCCGGGCGGGATTGCCGCCGGGTCGGGCAGCGCAGTAACCACGCCGCTCACGTCCCAGATCGGAGCAAGGTCACGGGCGATTTGCTTGCTGATGGCCGCAGCGACCCGCACCAGGTCGGCGAATCCGATAGAACTCGACTGCGATGTCAGTCCGAGCTGCTTGGGCTGCATGTCTGTTCTCTCGGTATCGCGCCTCGCCGCTGCGAGGCCATCTCGGTGAAGCTAGCGCGCCATCGTCGGCGGACCGACGGGCGGCGCGATGCCAGGCGCCCCGGGCGGCAGCACCGGGTTGGGCAGATTCGTCATTTCGGTCCAGACCGACTCTCCGTGCCTTTCGATCGACCGCTCGAAAAGAAAGATCTGCCCATTGGGAATGGGCTTCATCATGTCTTTGTCCGGCGTCCCCCGGAGGTTCGCGAGCAGTGCCTGCAGCGAGCCTTCATGCGAGAAGGCAAGGACGTCAGCGCGCTCGAGCAAGGGCTCGATCTCGACGATGAATGCCTCCATCCGCACGCGGGCGCGCACCGCCGGCTCGGTGCCGTTCTTGGCCGAGAAGGGATCGGTCAGTCCTTCGTCGTTGAAGGGAATGCCATAGCTGCGTTCGTTGAGCACGGCCCGGACCTTGGGATCGACCGAGAGAATGCCCATCTGGTCGAGGCAAATCCGGGCAGTCTGCTGGGCGCGGAAATATTCGGAGGTGAAGACTTCGAGATTGAAGTTTCCCGGCTTCAGCCAGCCCGTGCCGCCCAGCAGTACCAGCACGCCGGCTGTGCTCAGCGCCTGATTCACGCCGTCCGTCGTCAGGCACACCGCACTGTCGTGAAAAGCGTAATATTGACGGTTGACGTTTCCGGTACTGCCCCCGTGCCGAACCAGAAAGAGCCGGTTCATGCGCCGGCCGCCTTGTTGGCGGGCGCCTGATTATCCGGCGCCGTGACGTCCGCCGCGTCCTCGTCAGGCGCACGTATCAGCGTGTTGATCGTGATATGCGGCCAGCGGATCAGGCCGGGTTGGCCGTCCACGCGATTCAGGAACTCAAGCAGCACGCGCTGGGCATATTGCAACAGGAACCGCGGCTGTCCCTCGATCAGGACCTTCTGGATCCAGAAGAAGGCGGTGACTTTGGTCGTGCTCGCCTGGCAATTGATGAAGGGAATGTTCGAGATCGCGCCCGGAACGGCGATGCCACTGGTCATCTCGGTGTCGAAGCGAAGGAAGGTGGTGCTATCGACCGTGATCTTGGCGGGATTGAGCGCGGTCGCCAGCAGGTCCAGGGGATGCGTCGGGTCGAAGCCCTTGAAGCCAGGCTTGGTGACGTCGCCCTTGAAGGGCGCATCGGCGAACGCCTTGTACGGCGAGAGATAGGGCTGGTTGACATCGGGATCGCCGAGTCCGATGGGAAACGGACCAAAGGCCGCGCGCACCGCCGGATCGGCGAAATTCGGGCCGCCGGCGACCGGCTGGTTGTTGCCGTCGAAGCTGAGCGCCAGCACGGTATCGCCATGCGGAATGCTCGCCATGCGGCCGAGATCGGGACCAGGCTTGTTTGGGTCGTCGCAAGGACCGGTCTGTCCGCCCAGCCGGAAAAAGATGCCGGACTCCCGATGGATCCCAACCGTATCCAGTTTTTTTGTCTCCAGCTCTTTCGTATTGGGGTCGGGCTTGAACGTGCCTCCTTTCGGCGTGTCGTTGACGTCGAGTGTCGCCGGGATCACCGGCGCGCCCGTCGGACCGACCGCGGCGTCCACCGCCTTGATCTGGTCGATCTCTTGGAGATACATCAGCGCCGCGAGATGCTGGTCGTGCTGATCGAGGCCACGATTGGCGACACCCAGATCGCCGACCGAGAAGCGCAGACGCTCGTTGCCCTGATTGAGCAAAAGCCGATACTGAAACGGAAATTGAGGCGGCGGCCCGAACGGAAGGGCGATCATGTTCCACATGCGCCCCTCGAACCCCTCGGCGTTCAGCCACGTGCCTTTTAGTTGGCGGAGCGCGCCAAGCCTCTTGTCGCCGCGTATGGCTTCATCGTCATGCGACGATACGCGGCCCGAGCGCCATTCCCCGGCCGTTACAGTGCTACCAACCATGGTAAAGCCCCCCGAATCTCGCGCTCCGCCGATTGCATGGCGTTGCTAGCGCAAGCCGCGATTTTGCTGCCGACCCCTGTTTTGATTATCACAACGAGTATATGTGAAGCTTATCCGAATTTCAACTGCTCTCTGGATCCGTTACACGTAAAGATCGCTGTTGCAATCTTTCTACCGTAGGTCATGATGCGCAAACGATCGATGCCAAGTGCTGGTGTTCTCAGGGGGTAAGGAATGCCGAGCAAGAAAGAGAACGATAAGTTCTTTGCGCACATGGTGTTCTTCCAGCTCATGGATCTGTCGGATCACGCCATCGACACATTCGTCGGCGCGTGCGTCAAATACCTGTCCGGGCATCCGGGACAGGTGCATTTCTCCGTCGGGCTGCGCGCGGTCGATATTGCGCGCGACGTCAGCGACAGGAGTTTCGACGTGTCGATGCACATCGTGTTCAAGAACAAGAAAAAATACGACGAATACGCGGCAAGTGAGACGCATGAGGCGTTCATAACCGCCACAGCGGGGATGTCGACCGGCCGGCGCGTGCTCGACAGCTACATCGAGCAGGCCGTGACGGGGCTCTGAACGCGTCACCGTCGACCTAACTCGTTGCTCCGTCAACGCGCGACCATCACGGATCAAGAGGACCGCGATGAGTTGGATTGAAAAGCTCGCCGGGTTGATCGAGGGACGCGTGGCCGAGGTCGGCGACGCCGACTTCATGCGCTGCGTCAGCATCGATAACGGCCGGATCAATCGTCAGCCGCAAGCCGTGGTCGTTCCCGCCAATGTTGCCGATGTCGCTAAGACCCTCCGGTTCGCGATCGATGAACGCAAGCGGCTTACGGTTCGGTCCGGCGGACACAGTGCGAGCGGCTATTGCCTGAACGAGGAAGGGATGGTCCTCGATATGCGGTCGCTCGGCCAGCTCGATCTCGATGCCGGCAAGGGAACGATCCGGATCGGCATGGGCGCCATCTGGCGGGACGTCTACAATCACCTCCAAGCCAGCCGCACCGGCCTCGTTGCCGTCGCGGGTGGGTGCCTTGGAGTCGGCGCCGGCGGCTTCCTGCTGGGCGGCGGATACAGCTTCGTCTCGCGGTCCTATGGTCTCGGCATGGACAATGTGCGGTCGCTGACCCTGGTGACGGTAGACGGGAAGATTCGCAAGGTCGGGCCTGATTCGAAGGGTGCCGCCGACAAGGATCTCTTTTGGGCGGCATGCGGTGGCGGCGGCGGCAATTTCGGCATCGCGGTCGAGAGCGAACTGCAGCTGCATCGCTTGAAGCCGGTCCTGGCCGGGCAGATCCTGTTCCCGTTCTACCGCATCGAGGAGATCCTGCCGGCCTACAACGCATGGGTCACCAAGCTGCCGAATGAGATGGCGGTTTATGGCTTTCTCGGCAACCAGCCTGACCCGAAGAATGGTGGCGTGCCGGCGTTGTTCCTGCGATTCACGCCGATCTACAACGGGCCGTTCGCAGACGGCATGGAGCTGTTGCAGCCGTTGTTCAAGCTCCAGCCTTCGAACGTCTCGCTGTTTTCAATGACACTGCCGCAGTTCGAGGTCATGGCGGGGGGATCGACCTCGGTGGCGGGTCGCGCCGCCTATATCCGTTCCGCGCTGCTCGGGCCCGGAACCATGGATGCCAAGCTAGCGAAAGTCTTCAAGTACCACATGTCGCGTATGCCGACGCCGGAATCGTTCGTGGTCTGGACCCATGCCGGCGGCGCCATCGCCCGCAGGAAGCCGACCGATTCCGCGTACTGGCACCGCAACAGCCTCTTCATGCCCGAGGTCAAGGCGATTTGGGACCCGAGCCGGCCACAGGATGCGCGGCGGGTCATCGAATGGGCTTATGACTTCTTCGAGGAGGTCGGCCAGGTCGGCGATGGGGCCTATCTCAACTACATCGACCCCCTGCTGCGCGACTGGAAGCAGAAGTACTACGGCGGCAACCTGCAGCGGCTGACGGATGTCAAGAACAAGGCCGACCCCGACGACGTCTTCGGATTTCAGCAGGGGATATCGTCGAAATTCGAGCCGTCGGGCAGCCGGCCGCTCGATCTCAAGCCACTTATCGTGACATAGCCCCGGCCCTCCTCCCAGCAGGCACGAGATGAAACATCGCCCCGTCCAGATTCATCCCTATGCGGTTCCGGCTATTGCTGAATACGACAAGCACAGCGAGAAACCCTCGGAGCTGCGCTTGTTTCTCGACGTCTCGATCGCATTGACGGGATTCACCGAGGCGGAGCTGAAATCGACCGGGCTCGTCCGAGCTTATTTCGACGAAATCGCTCTGGTGGTAGGTCACGCGATCCGCACGCATTTTCTGCAGCAGGCCGCCAAGGATCCCGGAGCGGTGATGCGGAAAGACAGTATGTGGCAGCCGCTGGCGCAGAACCTGCTGCGTCTCTGGTACCTCGGCCAATGGAAGCGGATGCCGAAATGCTGGGCCCGGACGCATTTCGATGAGAAGACGCAGCACAGCTACGACGAGTTCGGCCGGGACATCGATCGTGTCGTCTCACCGCAATCATACCAGGAGGGGCTGGTCTGGCGGGCGATCGGTGTCAATCCGCCCGGCGCCAAGCAGCCTGGCTTCGGCAGCTGGGGGGAGAAGATCTGATGGCGGAAGAGCGCTGCAGCGGAATCGGCGCGTATGACGTTGTTGTGGTCGGCGGCGGCGTCACCGGCACGGTGCTGGCGAAGGTCGTCGCCGAGCTCGCTTGGCGCGATCGCAAGTCGCTTTCCATCCTCATCCTCGAGGCTGGCACGGGTATGGTCGGCGGCGACGCCACCCACAACGCCTATCTCAACACTTACTATGGCGCGTTGGCCAAGACGCCGAACGCGCCTTACCCGATCGCCGATAACGCGCCCTCACCGGAAGATCTGGCCTTTCTCAAACCGCCGCAGGACCGCTATTTCGTTCAACGCGGCCCGCTGCCGTTCGGCAGCAACAATCTGCGGCTTCTTGGCGGCACCACCCATCACTGGATGGGCATCGCCTTGCGCATGCTTCCATCCGACTTCGAGCTCAGCGGGCGGCACGGCGTCGGCGTCGACTGGCCATTCACCTACGACGACCTCAAGCCTTACTACGAGAAGGCGGAATGGGAACTCGGCGTATCCGCCGATTCGCTCGACCAGCTTGAGATCAACGGCGTGAAGCCGAAGGATTTCGGGGCCTATCAATTCCCGATGCACGGATTGCCAAGGAGCTATCTGGACAAGGTGCTGGGCAAGGGCCTCGACAAGTTCACATTTAAGATCGACGGCCAGAACTATCCCGCACGCCTGGTGCCGATACCCCAGGCGCGCAACGCCATGCCCAATCCTTCGGCGAAAGATCCGCGAGACTACATCGCCAGGACGTCCGAAAACGAGCGGCTCTATCAGCCGTTCGGAGCGCCGGACGATCCCTTCACCGGCGCCGGCCAACGCTGCGAGGGTAATGCGAGCTGTATTCCGATCTGTCCCTCGCGAGCCAAGTACTCCGCGCTGAAGACAATCGAGCAACTCAAGATGCTGTCGCTGCGCTCGGGCATTCGGGTCGATATCGTCACCAAGGCCGTTGCCTCAGACTTGGAGCTCGACGATGCGGGCAACATCGCCGCGATCAACTACCTCGCCTATGACGAGCCCGATCTCGCCTATGCCACGCCGCGTCGCGCCACCGGCCGCTGGTTCGTTCTCGCCTCCAGCGCCATCGAAAACGCCAAGCTTCTGCTGGCTTCACACGGGGCGCCGGATGGCGAGGGGCTGGCCAACAGCAGCGGTCGCGTCGGGAAGAACTTGATGGACCACCCGTTCGTTCTCTCCTGGGCGTTGATGCCGGAGAACCAGCCGGTGGGCGGCTTCCGCGGACCGGGCGTCACCTGCGATCTGCCGATGCGGCATGGCGCATTCCGCTCAAATCGTGCGGCCTTTCGCACCGATGTCGGCAACTGGGGCTGGGGCCTGGCGGACGGCGCTCCCTACCAGGATGTCGAGCGGATCATCAACCCGGCGGCCTTCGCGGGGATGGCATTGGGCAGTCCGGCAAAAGACCTGGTTCCGGCGGAACCGATCTTCGGCGCGGCACTGCGGCAGCTTATCCGCTCGCGTGTGCGCCGCCAGATCACCCTGGGCTTCCTCATGGAGCAACTGCCAAGCTCCGCGAACCGGGTGACCATCGACGACAAGCATCGTGACGCCTTGGGGTTGCACAAGCCCATCATCCATTACGATATCGACGACTACACTCGGAAGGGGATGGAAACGGCCTTCGATTTCGCGACGGCGGTCTATCAGAAGCTGGGCGCCAAGGAATACACCGACCCCGCGGTCGCCCTCGGGACCGAGGTCAAGTTCGGGAAGCGGACCTTCAAGTACATCGGCGCCGGGCACATCATCGGCACGCACAGGATGGGCACGCAGAAGACCAACTCGGTCGTCGATGGCGATCAGCGATCCTGGGACCACCGCAACCTCTACATCATCGGCTGCGGTTCCATGCCGACGACCGGCACTTCCAACCCGACCCTGACCGCGACCGCGCTGTCCATCAAATCCGCCGAGCATCTCTTCAGGAATCTGGGACTGGCCGGCCGATGACACTCAAGAAACTGCACACGATGCTGCAAATGGCGCTGGAGGTGGAGCTCTTCACCATCCCGCCCTATCTCACGGCGCTCTATTCCATCGAGGAGGGCCGCAACAGCGTCTCGGTCAAGATTCTGCAAAGCGTCGCGATGGAAGAGATGCTGCACGCCGCCCTGGTCTCGAATCTCATGAACGCGGTCGGTGCGCATCCGCAGGTCGAGTCCGGCGGGAAGGGCCAGCCGAGCCGCCGGTACTATCCCGCCCAGGTGCCGCACATCGCCCGGCGACTGAACATCGGGCTGCTGCCGTTCTCCAAGCGCGCCGTCGAGGACTTCATGCTGATCGAGCTTCCAGAGAACCGCACGAAGTGGAAGACCGGCCCAGGCACCTACTCAATCGGGCAACTTTATGACCAGATCCGCAATCTGCTCGTAGCGGTGACGGAGCAATTGGGCGTCGCCAAGATTTTTACGGGCGCCAGAAGCCTGCAATTGTCGGAGGTCGACTACTATGGCGCTGGTGGTCGGCTCAAGGTGGTAACGGACCTCGACAGCGCGCTGGAGGCGATCGCCGAGATTTCCCAACAAGGCGAGGGCCGTCTCCACAGCAATGCCGCCGGCGACGAGGCCGAGTTCGGCCTGCCGAAAGAGGTCGCACACTTCTATCGCTTCGAGCAGATCCTGGAAGGGCGCTTCTACGACCGCGATGACGATATCCGCAAACCCACCGGGCCGCGCCTCCTGGTGGATTGGAAAGCCGTGTTGCCGGTCGCGGTTCCGGGGCCCAAGGCCACGCCGACCAGCCCGCCCGGCATCGGCGCGACGCTGGATGCCTTCACCGCGACCTATGAAGAGTTGCTCGCTTGCCTGCATCAGGCGTTCAACGGCAAGAAGGCCAAACTGGTCTCCGCAGTTCCGATCATGCAGCGGTTGAAGGTTCAGGCGACCGAGATCATGCGGATCGGCATCGGCAATGGCCAGACCTGTCCGCCGCCGTTCTGGTTCATCGAGAGCTGATGCGAGGCTGAATGGAGGCTCGATTGACCGGTTCCAAGACTTCAAGCCCCAAGACTTCAACAGCCAAGATGCGGAACGGCGCGATCGGGGAAGCCCGTTATCGAATCCATCTGGGCCCGGGGGATCACGCCGCGGTCACCGTGCGTCGCCGCTACGCCGCGGGCCTGGCCCCCAGCACGGCAGAGCAGGTTTGGCGCGTCGTCTCTGACTTCGGCGGCATCAAGACGCTGTTTCCGTCCTTGGTGCGCGTCTATCTGGCGTACCCCGACGACACCACGAAGCAGATCGGCCTTGTGCGCGACATGACCTTCGCGCCGCCACCGGGCGAGCGCGATCTCGCCATGGGCATCGAGCAACTCGTGGAACTGGACGACGGCGAACGCAAGCTCGCCTATGTCTCAACGCTCGGCCTTCCCGTCCTGGATTATCGCTCCGAGATGACGGTGACCGGCAAGGATGCGTGTGAATTGGTGTGGCATTCGACCTGCCGGGTCAGCGCAAAAAACGCAGCATTCCTCGACGTTCTGGCGTCGATCCTCGGCGGCGGCGCGAACCAGATCGCTACCCATCTCAACGTAAAATGAGTCTTGATCGAGTTTGCCGACCTTGCCGTTTGTTGTCGAACTAGCGCTCAGGCGGATCGGCAGCAATTTGCATTCATTGAATAGCCCGCCAGTGATCTGCCGGATCGAGGAAATTTCAGAGACCGAGGGATCCTGAAAAACGTTGTCGACCATCGCGTTAGATGGTGGGTGCGACAGGGATTGAACCTGTGACCCCTACCGTGTGAAGGTAGTGCTCTCCCGCTGAGCTACGCACCCGGGACCAGCCGCGCCCGCCTGGTGAAGGCATGGCGGTGGAAGGCGGGTTGTTTAGCCGCCACTGCGGACCTTTGTCAAACGATCCCGCATCCGGTCAAACCCGCGTGAGCCGCGCGGCTGAGGAACGCTCTGGCCCAGCCGCCGGTTGACCGTCGGCGGGCGCTTGCCCCAAATGCAGCGGACAACCCTCCGCGTCGCGCTGTGGGAAAATTCCAAGGGA
>Ga0136846_1210260_pt1 | contig 14784 bp, 17 predicted proteins | sample HopSoiMetagenom2_FD_96841 | JGI IMG/M metagenome (GOLD analysis project Ga0136846, IMG submission 96841) | Grasslands soil microbial communities from Hopland, California, USA - 2 Assembly 2016 (version 4) | ecosystem: Environmental > Terrestrial > Soil > Grasslands | place: USA: Hopland...
AGTCGGTGGTGACGCGCTCGTTGAGGTTCTCCGTGTACGTCGCGCCCGCGGACTTGACGGCGTAGTAGCCGTTGCGCTCCGGCTTGTCGGTGAAGGTGACGGGGATAACCTGCCCGGCGATGAGCGCGTTGATGCCGTCATGCCGGGCGATGACCTGCGCGCGGGTCAGGGGCGGGTAGGACTCCTGCCCTTCGAGGTCGAGGCCGCGGCCGTCACCGCCCGACTCCGACACCGCGAACGTTTCCCGCAGCGGGATCCGGCCGAGGGTGACGTCACCCCAGTTGTAGGCGGCCATCAGGCACGGCTCCTGTCGAACTGTCGGAGGGCTTCCTTCATCTCGGACACCAGCTCCTGGGCGGCCCGCTTACGGGCGGCCGGAGTCGTGAAGTCGAACGAGCCACTGATGTTGACGGTCTCGATGGTGACGCCGCCGCCACCAGCGACCAGGCTGCGGAACATCGCGTGTTCCTCGCTGGTGAGGACCGCCTCCGGTCGGCCGGTCTTGTTGACGGCCATCGTCGCGCCGGGCTGGAGCAGGCCGCCCTCGTCGTACTTCGCCGCGGGCGCGAAGCCCCACCGGCTGGTGAACATCGAGTTGTTGTAGCCGCGCGCGCTCTTGCCCATGTGGACGCCAGCACCGCCGCTGCTCTCGACATTCATCCCGGCGAGGGTGCCGGCGGTGTGGCCGACACCCGCGTTCGTGACCCCGATCATGAAGGGACTGTTGAGGTTGCGGACCCAGCCGGACGGGCCGTTGTTCCCGGCGAAGCTGCCGGTAGCCCACCGGCGGTGTGGCTTCTCCCCGCGGATCACGGATTCGATCGCGGACATCAACCCGCTGCAGTCCCAGCTGGGGTTTCCGTTGCCGGCCCACTGGTAGGGCAGCCCGTTCTGGGTTTTCACCCACGACAGGGCCTTCTGTACGGCGGGCCCGCCGACGGCTTTCTTGTCCTCGCTGGTGAACCAGCCCATCATCCCGTCGACGGCCTTATTGGAGAGGCCCTTCAGGAGGCCGCCGATGCCTGCGTTGCCGCCGGGGATCTGCGCGATGAGCGGCCGTACCAGCGCGGACAGGGCCTTCTGCGCGGCTGCCTTCAGCCCGCCGACGACGACGTCCTTCGCCCACGAGGCGACCGATCCGACTGCCCCGCCGATCGCGCCCGTCACCTTGCCGACGATGCCGCCGGACGCGAAGTGTGGGGTGGCCTGGTAGCGCTCCCTTTCTTGCTGCCTGCTCGGGTTGCCGCCGGTCTTGGTCGGGTGGTCCTTGCCGAGCATGGCGTCGATGCCGCGGTGCCCGCCGAGAGCGGTGACCTGCTCGTTGGAGAGGATGCGTTCGCCGGGGGTGAGCATCGCGGGGACGGTGTCGCTGTTGCCGGTGCCGGGGACGACGCCGCCCTTGTTGAAGCCCAGCGAGATCGTCGGGAGGGTGATCTTCGAGTTGATTTTTCCCGCGATGCTGTTCCACATCTTGCGGAGGCCGTTGTTGTAGACGTGCGAGATGACCCACTTCACGGGCGTCGCGAACTTCGACTGGATGCCCGCCCACAAGCTGCCGATGCCGTCCCGCATAGCCTTCACCGAGTTGAGCATCGACGTCTTGAAGTCGGAGATCTTCGAGCGGAGGGTGGTGAAGATGCTCGTGGTCTTCGACACCGCGGTGTTCCACAGGCTGTTCCACGTGTTCGTGAACGACGTCTTCAGCCCGGACACCCAGTTCAGGACCGACGTCTTGGCGTTGCCGAGCGCGGTCCGGAGCCCGTTCCAGAACGACGACCACCGGTCGGAGGCGGCCTTCCACAGGGCGTTCCAGCGGTCGATGATGCCCTGCTTCAGCTGGGTGAAGATCTCCTTCGTCTTCGTCCACAGCGACGTGAACCAGCTGATGATCGCCTTCACTAGGTCGGGGATGATGCTGTGCCCGACGAGGACGTCGTACAGGTGCTGGAACTGATCGACGATCCACTTCACGACGCTGGTCACAGCATCGGTGAACTTCGTCAGCCACCCGATCACCATCGTGATCACCGGGACGAGGATGCCGACCGCCCCCGCCAGGGTTCCCGCCATCAACTGGGCCAGCCCGACGATCAGCGGCAGCAGCGGGGCGATCACCTGCAACGCCAGATTCAGCAGCGCCACCGCCAACTCGGCAACCGGCGGCAGCAACGGCAACATGGCCAGCGTCACCGAAGCGAGGACCGGCGCCAGCTGGGCGATGAACTGGCCCAGCACCTGCACGACCGGCACCAGCGCTGCAACGACCGGGGCGAGGCCCTGCGCGAGCGTTGCGACCAACGGCACCAGCGTCGCGCCGAGCGCCGAGAACACCGGCGCCAAAGCGGTGACGATTGCGGCCAGAAGGGTGCCGATCGGCTGGAGCAGGGGCATAACCGCGCGGACGAGGCCGACGAGGATGTCACCGATGTCCGAGACGATCGGCAGGAGAGCGTCGATGATCGGCATCAACGCGTCGCCGAGCGCGCTCGCGAGGTCGGCGAGGACGGGCCCGAACTTGGTTGCCAGTTCGGTGACGACGGGGGCCAGCTTGGCGAGCAGCGGCAACACCGCCTGAATGACCGCGCCGAGGGTTCCGGCGAGCAGCTTCGCGATCGAGTTGACCGCCGTGAAAATCGACGTCAGTGCGGCCTGCACCTCGGGCATCGCCGTGATCCGCCGCAGCTCCGCGAACACGCTGCCGAGCGCACCGAGCGCATCCCCGCCCCCGGCTGCCGCGGCCTTCATGATGTTGCCGAGCGTCCCGAAAGCGTCCGCGAGCAACTGCCCGAACTGGCGGGCCACGTCAACCGCGCCCTCGATCGACTCCTGCAGCGCACCCGACTTGAAAGCCTCGCCGAGCTTCTGCGAGATCCGATCTGCCGCGTCAGCCGCAGCCGCCGTCAGCCGGGCGAACGCAGGCGACGCGGCGATGCTGATCTGGGCGAGGCCGGTGATGATCTGCCCGGGGATCCGGTTGAGGTTTCCCACGCCTGCGTTGAGCCCGTCGAACATCTGCCGCAGCTGGCCGGTCTTCGCCAGTTCGATGACCGCGTTCGCGGCGTTCTTGGCGACCCGGTTGAGGTTGTCGGCCATGCCGCCGAGCCCGGCCCGCAGCGGCGGAATCACTGCGGTCGACAACTCCGTGAACTTGGCGCCGAGTCCGGCCATCAGCCGGTCCTGCACGTCCAGCTTCAGCGACCGCCACGCGGCGGCCTGCGCGAGGACCGCGGACACGAACTCGCGGGCGTTCGGCGACAGACGGGCCATCGCATCAGCCGTCTTGTTCACCGCCGCCGCGCCCGCGGTCTGGGCGTCGGCGAGCGCCCGGGCGGCGTCAGCGACGGCGTCCTGGGCGTCCTTGATGTCCCGCGCCCCGTCGACGGCGGCTTTGCGTGCGGCTTCGCGGGCGTCGGCGACGTCCCGTTCGGCGAGCATGACCCGCTGCAGGCCGTCGGTGGTCGCCCGGGTCTGCTCCAGCTCCGCATCCTTGAGGGCCTGCACCTTGTCCACGGCCGCCTGGTTGGCGTCGACGACGCCCTGCTTCGCGTCGACGACCGTCTTCGAGCCCTCAACCCCGGCCTTGTTCGCATCCGTGGTCTGCTGCTCCAGGCGGGCCGTCTCGGTCTGCTGCTCCTCGAGGGCCTGCACGGCGCGGTCGTACTGGAGTTGCGCCTTGTCGAAGGCCTCCTCCCCCGCCTTGCCGCCCTTCGCCTTGACCGCGGCGAGTTCCTGCTCCGCGTCCTGGAGGTCGAGGACTTTCTGCCGCTGGTCGAGCTGGGCATCCTCGAGCCGGTTGTTCAAATCCTGGAGTTCTTCGGCGGCTTCCTTGCGGGCGTCGGTCAGGTCGCGCTGCGCCTGCCGTGCGGCGCGTTGCGCGTCGGCGAGGTCCCGTTCGGCGGACGCGACTTGCTCGGCGGCCCTGCGGTTGGCGTCGGCGACGTCCTGCACGGTGTTCTTCAGGTCCCGCTGCGCGTCCTCAATCTGCCGGGCCGCCGCGACGCGGGCCTCCGCCGCCCGGACCTCGGCGTCCTTCACGCCCTGCTGCGCTTTCGCCAGTGACCGCTGAGCGTTCTCCAGCGTGCGAGTGGACTTCGTGGCCGCGCCCGCAGACGAGGTGGCTGGCGCGAACGCGGCCTTGAAAGCATCGCCAATCCCCGAGGTGCCGACCTTGACGGCGGCGAAGGCCGTCGCCAGCGACAGGACTGCCGGGGCGGCTATCGCGGCTGCGGGGCCCATCTGGATGAGTGCTTGACCGAGGGACGCCATCGTCGGCAGTGCTCCGACGGCGAGCGCGGCGAGGCTGGACAGGCTGGAGGTGAGGCGGCTGACGCCTCCGGCTGAACTACCTGCGCTGCCGCCCAAGCCGGCGAGTCCACCGAGGCCGCCGATCGTGCGGGTTCGGATGTTGACGGTCCGGTCGCGGGTGAGGTGGCGGAGCGAAGCGTCAGCGGCCGTCGTGTCGGCGCGGGCCTGGACGGTCATCATGCGGCGGCGGGTCAGGTTCGCCAGCGAGTCGGCGGCAACGCGGGTGTCGACGTCGATGCCGATGCGGACTTGGCGGCGCTGGACCAAGTTGCGGATCTCGGCCGCAGCAACCCGGGTGTCCACGCTGGCGCGGATGTTGACGACACGGTCCGCGGTGAGCCGGTCGAGCTTGGCGGTGACGCGGCGCACCGTGGCGTCGTTGAGGTCGGCGTCGATGACCGCCTTGAGGACCGTCCGGGAGTGCTCGTCGGCGAAGCGGCGCAGCTTGGCAAGGGCGGCGGTGTCGTCGATGTCGAGGGTGACCGTGGCCCGGTTCTTCGACTGCCGCAGCCGCTGCATGGCGCGGTCGTAGCCGCTCTCATCAGCGGTTACTTCCACGTACCCCTCGGCGATGCGAAACGCTCCGGCCACGTCCTACCCTCCCTGTGCCACGCTCACGAGCCCCGGGAACTGCGCCCGGAACTGGGTCAGCGAGACCTCGGCCGTCTCGCCGCTGCCGCCCTGTGCGGGCGCGGCAGTGGTGCTGGTGCGGGTTGGGGTGGTGCTGGCCTGGCGGGGTTCGCGTTCCTCCTCGGCGACCGCGGCCATCACGCCCGTGTAGGCGGTCAGCCGGTACGCCAACGCGAAGTACCGTCGTGCGCTGATCTCGACTTGCTCAAGGTCGATGCCGTAGATGGCGAGGAAGTCGGCGTCCAGATCGTCGAGGTGGTCGAGGACCCACAGGAGTTCCTCGGCCCGGTCGGCGACCGCCTCCGTGCACTCAGGCTCCTTGATGTCGTCGAGGAGCTTCAGCCACGGCTTACGGTCGTCTACCTCCCTTTTCCCTCCTTCTTCTTCCTGCCGAGGGCGAGGTCGAGGACCTTGTCGACGATCCACTCCATCTGGTCTTCGGTGAGCGCCTTGGACTGTTCCAGCGCCGTGTACGCGTCCTCGCCGAGAACGCGGCTGAGGAGGGGGGCGGTGGCAAGGTCACGGCCGTGGGTGCGGGCTTCGCGCAGGAACTCCAGGGCGACGCCCGGGGGGATCGCCTTGGGGATCGTGTACTCGTCGTCGCCGATGAAGAACAGCGGGACGCGTTCCTCGACGACGTCCTCGTTGGCCGCGATGTGGATGGGCTCGAAGTCGTCCGCGTCGGTGGTGCCGTTGACGGCCTTGGCGGCCTGCGCGCGGGCGGCGGTCGTCTGGCGGGTGCGGGACTTGGTGGTGGATGCCATGGGTGGTGCTCCTCGCTACGGACAGGGGTGGGCGACCGACCGACTAGCTGGTCTGGTCAACGATGTGGAAGGGGGCGATCGACGCGGAGACGTAGTGTCCGGCCAGCTTGATCGGGATCAGCGTCTGCTTGTCCTTGGTGTAGGCCAGCTCGCTGCTGTCGGTGTTGAGCATGCGGCGGCCGATGACCCGGCGGCGGAACTGGTTGGGCGCATACCCGTCCATGATCGTTGCGAAGTAGGACGGCTGCGTCGCCGAGCTGCTGACGTTGGGGTCGTAGGACTTCCAGCCCGCGCCGCTGGCGGCCGTACCGCCGTTGAGGCTCATGGACAGGTTCTCCAGCGTGGCCTCGGCGAGCGACGTCTCAATGGTGAAGTCCACCTTCGTCAGCCGGGAGCCGACGCGGACGGTGATCTGGTCGACCTCCAGCTCCGCGTAGGTCTGGTCGACGCTGAGCTTGACGCCATCCTGCGTGCCGCCCAGGTCCGTCCACGAAGAGGCGGGCGGGATCGCGTTGACGACGGTGTCGGCGGGCTCCGTCGCCCCGAACAGGCCCTGGTACAGGGTTGCCGGGCCTTGAATCAGGTTGGTGGTGACTACGGCGATCGGACTCACATCCTTCAGACGGCGGCCGTTGCGGGCCGGTAATCGATGGTCTTGGTGCCCTTGGAGGAGTTACACGGGCCGCACAGGGGCTGCACATTCGCTGCCGTGTTCGCCCCGCCCTTGGAGACGGGGACAACGTGGTCGATGGTGAGCGGACCATCGGAGCCGCAGGCGAGGCACCGGTGTCCGTACTGCGCCTGGATCTGGCGCCATTCATCGGCTGTGAGTACGCCTGCGGCGCGGCGGCGTTGCTTCTTCAGTCGTGATGTGAGAGCGGCGCGCTCGGGGTTGTCCTTGGCCCACTGCACGCTGTTCGCGACGAGCTTCTCGCGGTTGCGCTGGTAGTACTCGCGCTGCTCGCTGACCCGCTTCTCCTTGTGCCGCTCGAACGACTCCATGACGAGCTTCCTGCGGCACGTCTTGCACTGGCGTCCCCCCTTGGCGACGTGGGTGTTGGTCTCGTCGTAGGGGTGGCCGTTCGGGCAGCTCTCCTTGCGCGAGTTCGCGTTCCCCCTCAGGCCGCCTCGGTGCTTCCGCATCCGTCCCTTGACCGCCTCACGGGACTCCTCCAGGTTGGCGGCGTAGCGCTCGCGGCTCCGGGCGTTCTTGCATGTCCGGCACGTGCCGTTCGCCCCGTTGGGGGCGATGTTCTCGGGCGACTTGGGGTGTCCACAGCGGAAGATGTCCACGCGAGGGCTCCTATTCATAGTGACTATGAATAGAGTATCGCCCTTATCGTGGTGACTATGAACATCGAGGGGTTCCTGAGCACTGCCGAAGCCGCCGAGCGCTTGGGTGTGAAGGTTGAGTCGGTCTACACCTTCGCGCGCCGCGTCGACGGCTTCCCGCAGCCCGCCAAGGTAGGTCGCACGCTGCTGTGGCCGGAGGCTGAGATCGACGCGTGGCGCGCCAAGCACCCGGCGCGGAAGCGGCGCGCAGCAGGCGACTGAGCGCACCCCCCTGCCGGGCGTCGGGTGCGGCATGACGTCGATCATCTGGTCAGCTCTCCTTGGTGGTGCCGGGCTTCTTCGGCGCGACGGCGGCGGGCTGCGGCGCGGGCTCCGGAGCGGCCGGGGTGGCGGTCGCGGGCGGGACGTCCTGGCCGGCGGTCTCCTCAACGAGGAGGCCCTGCCGCTGCAGGTCGAGGTATTCGGCGTCGTCGACCTCGAACTCCAGGTCGGGGCGGAAGGTCGTGCGGACGGTAGGCATTACGGGTAGTCCTCTCGCCGGAGTGGAAAGTGGTGGTGGGAGAACTGCGGGTGATGCCGCAGCTCGATGGTCTGCTCAGGCGGAAGCGACCGCGGGCAGTCGACGATGCGGATGTCGCCGACCACGAGGAATTCCATCTCGCCCCGGCTGTTGTGGACGATGACGCGCCCGTTCCAGGTGAGGAGGTCCCCGCCGAGCCCGGCGTCCTTGATGGCGTAGCGGTTCATGAGGGGACCTCCGTCCACGCGATGACGAGGCCGGGGATGCTGTAGCGGGCGTAGGAGGAGGCGTCGTCGAAGACCCTGCGGTGTTCGCCAGTCGTGTACGCCGACAGGACCCGCGCGGCCGGGTAGCCGGTCGGGAGGGTGAGCGTCTGCGGGATCGCGGGGTGGTTGTAGCAGGCCGCCTGGATCGCCTCTGCCAAGCTCGCCGCCTTGTTCCACGGGGGCTTCTGCGACTGCGGGTTGACGGCCCAGCAGTCCAAGGACATGACGGGCTCACGTAGCGGCACGTACAGGTTCGGGGTGCCGCCGGAGGAGACGAGGGTGACGAACCCGCCGTCCACCCAGCCCGCGGTGTCTTTGGGGAGTGTGGTGGAGACGCGGTCGCCGACGACCGTCTTCAGCCAGGCGATCGCGACCAGCTCCGGGGTGGCGCGCAGGACGGGGGTACTCATGCCGTCCTCCGCTGGAACAGAGCGGGCCGCAAGAAGGGTGCGGGGGCGGTGCCGGGGTGGTTTACGCGCGCCACAGGGTGGTCGGCACCGGGCCAGTGCAGGGCCTTCTTGTTCTTCGGGAGGATGACGTGCGGCGCCGTCCCGAGTTCGACGTCGGTGGCGTAGTTGCAGTCGAGGGAGCCGACCCGCAAAACCTTGTCGTGGCATTCCGCGCGAAGGGAGTCGTGGAGGCGGCTGGTGCGCTTGTGGACGTAGTTCTTCGCGTCGCCGAGGATGGCGTCGCCGATGACGTCCTGCATCCAGTCGTTGATCGCCGCATCAACGTGCGCCCGCCCGGCGGGGTCGATCCGCACACCGGATCGCGCCATGGCCGCCTCCTCTCCGAAGGTGGGTTGTGCTCGTGGCCTGCCTGGTCTCCCCAGGCGCGTGGCCCTGTTCGGTTGTTGGTCAGGTGGTGCGTCGTAGGTCCAGCCGGAGGTCCACAGTCATCGCCGGGTTCGCCATCGACGAAGGAGCATCGACGATGTAGACGGCTCCAGTCCGTTCGTCCCGGACGCGGTCCTGGTCCCGGATATCCGTCCCGGCCGGCACCCGAGCAACCGCGTACCGGACGATGCGGGGCGTCGGGTCGTCGCGTGTGGTGACCCGCCGGGACTGCTCCGTCAGCGACGCGATCACCCCGGTCGCAACAGGGGTGTCGGTGTCCTTCTCGTCGCCGTACCCGTCAGTAGTCGTGCCGCGCAGCACGGTCAGGGTGGTGGTTGCGATGGCCTGCATCACGCACCCCCGTGGTACGGCGCCCACACCAGCGAATCGTCCGAACCATCCGACAGCGGGTTACCGACCAGCGGGCCAGCGCCTTCGACAGCCGAGCGGATGTGCACGGTCCGCGACCGCATCCACGACACCTTCCGCAAAGCGCGCGCGGCCATCGGAGCAAGGACCAGGCCGTCACCCGTCAACGTGGACGACACCTGGTCCTGCTGGATCTGCGTGGCATCCAGCCGCGTCTCCAACCCGAACTGGCCCGCGATCCACGCTGCTTGGTAGGCGACGGCCTGGCCCAGCCAGTGGAGGTCCCGCGTGCGCATCCGGTCCGTGTCGGCGTAGATGCGGTTGCTGAAGACCTCGATCGCGGCCTGCGCCTGGGCAAGCTGCTGGTCCGTCACCGAGACGCCCGTGGCGTTGATGACGTCCTGTGCGCCCGCCCAGGCGTTGACCATGTCAGCCCTCGGCCTTGCTGCTGCTGGTGTCCTGGCCGTCGGCTTCGATGACGTCGCGCGGGGTGGTGGTGTCTTCCGGCTTGTCGTCGATCGAGGACGGAACGGTCTCCACCGAGTAGGTGAGGACGAGTGAGACGCCGTCCTCGTGATCCTCGGCGCCGTCGAAGGAGGCTTCGCCGCGCGGGTGGAGGCCGCGCTGGATCGCCTCGTTCGCCACAGCCGCCTTGTTCGCCTCGTGCTGGTACTCCTCGCCCGTCCAGTTGTCGCCGAGGACGACGAACTCCTTCACGTGGCGGGTGCCTTCGGCGCCGTCCGGGGAGCGTTCGTCGACCTCGACGTCCGGGGCGCCTGCCTTCGCGGGGAACTGCCGCTGCCGCAGCTGCTCCTCGGTCTCGTTCGGCTTGTCGGCCGTGGTCTTGCTGCTGGTGGTCTTGCGTGCTGCCATGGCTCACCTCCCTGCTGGCCGCCGTACCGCCCGGAGCCTCGGGCGGTACGGGGTTGGTGGGGTGGTCAGCCGACGAGGATGGCGGCGCCGCCCGGGTGGCCGTAGGCCCAGCCGCGGCGGGCGCGCATCTTCAGGATCGACTCGTCGGTGAGCGCGGACAGGCCGTCGCGTCCGTCGATGAACACGGACTCCGGGCCGGAGCGGATCCCCAGCAGCATGAGCTCCGGGTTGACGAACGCCATGATCGGACGGCCGGTGGGGCTGGGTGTGGCGGTCGCGGAGACCTTCGCACCGAGGGACCAGCGGACCGGGACGTTGAAGATGGTGTCGGGGGTTCCGGCGCCGTTCTCGTTGAAGATCGGGCGGGACTGGCCGTCGACGACGCCGCGGAGGCTCTTGCGGAACGCGGGGTGGGCGATCGCGACCATGCTGCTGGGGTCGAAGTAGTCGCCGCCCTCGACGTTGCCCATGGCGGTGGAGAACTCGCCGTAGGTCGGGGCGCCCGTGGACGCGGCGGTGGTGATGTTCGCGCCGCCCGTGTAGGAGAGCGTGGCGTCCGTGGTGTTCAGCAGCTGATAGAGGCTGGTGAACGGGACCGTCGTGCCGTTGGACGCGGCAGACACGGCAAGGGACGCGTTGTCGATCATCTTGGCGTAGGACTTGCCCCAGCCGATCATCTTCGCCTCGATGACGTTGGCCACCGAGTCGTCGATGTCCTCCTCAGCGATCCTCGCGGCCTTGCCGAACTTGATCGCGGAGAGGAGTACTTCGTCGTTGAGGCTGGTGTCCTCGCCGTAGGCGCCGCCCTTGGCGACGACGTCGACGCCCATGCCGGCTGTCCTCGGGACGTGCTTGGTGTCGGATCCCATGGGGATGCGGGCCGCGAGGGACTCGACGGCGGACACCTGGAGCATGGACTGGATGACGCGGCTGGAGTCCCACTCTTCGGGAATCCAGGCTTCCAACGTATTGCGTGCGATGGCTACTGCCCTCCTTAGGGCGGCGTGATGGGGAAGCGAGTTGAGGCTCGGGCCCCATCACGGGCGCCTTCGCAAGCAAGGGCGGTGGCCTGTTCCGATCACCGAAACAATTCACCTGGCGATGAATATACCTTCGAGTGTCAAGCCCGGCCAAGGATCTTCGCGGCATGCCTTTCCGCCGTCGACTTCGGCTTCTCCGGGGCGGCAGACTTCGGCGCACCCGTCGGCCGCACCTTCGCCTTCTTCGCGGCAGGCTCGAAGAGTTCCGGGTAGTCGGCGCGCAGGCCGTCGATCTGCTCGTCGACACCGAGGACTTCGCCGTCGTCGTCGATGCTCAGGTCGCCAACGTCGATCAGCTTCATCAGTCGGGCGATACGCGCCTCGGTCTTCTCCTTGTCGCCGTCCGTCGCTGCGGTCGCCCCGGCCTCGACGAGCGCGGAGCGGACGGCCTTGCGGACTGCTATCGGCTTGTAGCGGGCCTCGGCCTTCTCCTCAGCCGCCCGGACCGCCTTCTCCGTCTCGGTCTCCTGGTCCTTGTACTTGTCGCGGAGTTCGTTCAGTTGCCGCTGCACGTCGAGCTTTTCCTGCTTGCGTGCGGCCATGGTGCGGCGGACCCGCTCCCACTCCTCGCGCGATGGCGGGACGTACTCCTCGTCGGTGGGCTTCGGCTCGGCGGGTTTCGGAGCGCCCGGCTTGGGCTTCGGTTCCGGCTCGACGTCCTCGTCGGGCTCGGGCTCCTCGTCCGGGACTTCGACGTCGGGCTCTTCGTCGGTCTCGGCGCCGCCGGCGATGACGTGGATGGGGCGGCCGTCGGCGCGGTAGCCGAGGATCGTGCCGGGCGGCACGCTGATGCCGAGCGGCTGGTCGATGTCGGTGTGGATGCCCATGGTGTTCTCCCATCACGGGGGTTGGCGGCGGCCCGTCACGGGCGCCGGGTCTACGCGAGCGCCTCAGGCGTCGACAGGCTCGTAGGTGGCGGCGAAGATGTCTGGCTTGCAGGGGTAGAACTCGCCCTGCACCCCACGGATGATCCAGTCACCATCGACGGCGCGCATCTCGCCTTCGAGGGTGTGGATGTAGAAGACGTCTCGCGCGCCATTCCTCGGGTGCGTGTCGGCGCGGAAGCTGCCGCCGCCTTCAGTGATGAACTGCGCCACCTGAACGCTGTTGCCGCCAGCGAACTGGACGGCTTCGATCTCTACGGGCTTCTTGCGGAACTTGGGCATGGCTTGGCTCTCTGTAGAGGTCATGCGGCAGTCGCGAACTGGCCGGTGCGGAGTGCGGTACGGGCGCGGGCTTCAACAGCGGGCAGCAGGTCGGGTTCGGTGCGCAGGAGTTCCCGCACCGCACGCAGCCGGGCCGCACGAGACTCCGACGGGCGCGCGGCGCCGTAGGCGATCGACCGGTGCGCCTCCCTCTGCAACGCGAGCGGGAACGGCGTACCGGTAGTAGTCCACGCCTCGCGCCAGGGCACGGTGCGGCAACGGCAATGACCGTGAAGGGGCGGCCCGTCAACGGCGGGCGCCGACGTGCGGCGCTGCCGGGGATCCCACGACAGGCCGCCCGGGAACGGCTCACCGACAGGAGCGGCGCGGCCGGTGTAGGCGAGGCAGCGAACGCAGGCGTCCGCCTCGGACACCCACAGCCGCACCCCCTTCACCGCGCGGGTCACGGTGTCCAGGCCCTCGTTGACGGCCACGCCCACGGTCCAGGCGATGTAGCCGTGGGTCACTGATACGGCGGCGCGGCCGGCGGCCAGGCCGGTCAGGAGGTGCGTCCACCGGGTCACACGGTCCGGATGCAGAAGGAACAGGGCCCGGTCCCGGCGCTGCACAACCAAGTCGACGAGGCGACGGGCCTCCTCGCGCAGCCTGCGGCCGGGGGTGAGCTTCGGCGTGGGCCGACGCCGGCCGGATGCGGCGCGCGCGAACTCAATGCCTTGCCGGGCGCCGAGAGTGAGAGCTTCACCCAGCGCGCCTTCCAGGGCTGCGGTGGCGCGGGGGGCGAGGGCGTCGAGGATGCGGCGGATCGCAGCCCGGGCGGCGGCGAGGATGCGGCGCAGCAGGTCGCTGGCGGTTGCTGCCTGGTCGGGTCCGCCGAATGTGTGCGTCCATGCGGCCAGGGTGCGGCGGATCAGCTCAGCGAACAGGCGGTCGCTGTCGCCGACCGCGGCAGTCCCGATACGCTTTTCCAGGTCGATGACCTGGCGGGTGTGCTCGTCCTGGACGAGGCGGAACAGGTCGTCGCTGCTGTACGGCATCAGCTGGTCTCCTGCGCCTGCGCGAGCGCCTCAAGGTCGTCGATCGCACCGGACATGAGCGCGGTCACCTGATCGCTGGTGATGACGCCGAGGGCCTGGGCTGCGCCGAGCTTCTGCGCACTGTCGGCCAGGGAGGCGAGGACATCAACGCGGCGCTGAAGCTCCGCATCATCGGTGCCCGTGAGCCAGGCGTCGACCTGCTCAGCCCGGTATCCGGCCTCCATCAACGCCTGGCGGCGCGGGACTCCGGCCCGGATTTTCGCTTCGACGGTCTGCCAGCCTTGGGCGTCGGTGACGGAGCGGGCGGGTACCCAGTCGACGGTGACGACCGGGTCTGCGATGCCGAGGCGGCGCAGGGCGAACACGAACGCGGCGTGGGCTTCGGCGCCGTAGCCGGTCTGACGGTCCTCGATCTTGCTGATGAAGGGGCTGTCTTCCTCCTGGAAGGAGACCCCGGACCGCTGACTGGAGGATTGGGGGTCGAACATGCGGAGCGGCGTGTCGGTGATCTGCGCCATCGCGCGGACGTTGAAGTTGATCGGGTCGAGGAACACGTCCGGGTTCGCTGCATCGAACTGGCCGACGGACTTGTAGCCGCGCAGCAGCCACATCTCACCCGGTCCGGCCTTCAGGCTGGAGTCGTCGCCGCTGTCGGAGGGGCCTACACCGTTGTCGTTGCGCGGCCAGTCCTCGTCGTCGAAGTCGCCGGGCTCCAAGTCGCTGGTGTCGGTGGTGGCGGTCTCGGTGAGCGCGTACCGCTGGGGTGCGCCCTGGTAGTCGACCGTGCCCATGTGGGTGGCCTGGAGTTTGGTGATGGCGTTCTGCGGCCCGTAGGCCCCGAAGTGCTCGGGTACGCCGTAGGGGCGGTCGGTGCGGAAGTGGAAGACGGGCTGCTCGCCCCAGTCGTGCTCGATCAGCCACGACTCGGGGTCCTCTTCGGCGGCGGGCCAGTGCAGCCAGTCGGCAGCCTTCTCTCCGGTGGAGTTCTGGCTGGTGGTCCAGCGTTCGGTGCGGTCGTCGTAGTACAACTCGGCCCGCAGGAACGGCCCGTCACGCCACTTCTTGATCGTGAACGCCTTACGGCGCGGGTTCTCCTCGTCGTAGATCACGCGGACCGTCTGCGGCGAGTTGTAGAACATCTCGACCCGCAGCACGTTGCCCTTGTCGTCCTCGACGGGCAGCACCATCAGGTAGGCGTCGCCGTACTCGCCGGCCCGGCGGAACAGGTTCTTCATCTCCAAGTTGAGCTGGTTGTCCTGCCAGATCTGGGAGATGAGGGTGTTCGTCTGCTCGTCAGGGCTGGTAATGGATGCGATCTTCAGCCGGTTCGTGACCGCGTTGACCGGGGTCTTCGCAAAATTCAGGTCGAAGTCGATGTTGTGGGCGGCGAGGGCACGGCGCAGACGGACGCTGGTGAAAACCTCGGGAACCTTGCCGTCGTAGTAGGTCTGCGCCTGGTCGTAGCGGGGGCGTGCGTCAGTGAGTTCCTCGATGCCGAACATGAGGTCGGCGCGGGGGTCGACGTTCACGTCGTCTTCCAATGCGACCTCCCAGCCGTGACCTTTGAATCGAAGGATAGCGCCACTATCCAACAACTGGATGTGCCCCCACGAGGGTGATGCGGCCAATGGATCGCAGGATCAGACGTAGCTGGCGCGCTTCGCGCTTGGCGGCGGACTCTTCTTCGG
>Ga0136846_1223403_pt1 | contig 14780 bp, 15 predicted proteins | sample HopSoiMetagenom2_FD_96841 | JGI IMG/M metagenome (GOLD analysis project Ga0136846, IMG submission 96841) | Grasslands soil microbial communities from Hopland, California, USA - 2 Assembly 2016 (version 4) | ecosystem: Environmental > Terrestrial > Soil > Grasslands | place: USA: Hopland...
ACGTTCTTCTACCGCCAGATGCCGATGCTGGTCGAGCGCGGCTACATCTACGTGGCGCAACCGCCGCTCTACAAGGTGAAGACCGGCAAGCAGGAGCGCTACCTCAAGGACGAGCACGAGCTGCGCCACCACCAGCTGCGGAAGGCCCTGCACGGCGCGCAGCTCATTCCGGGCGAGAACGCAGCGCCGCTCTCCGGCGAGGCGCTGGAGAAGATCGCCTCGGAATACCTCACCACCGAGGCCGTGATCGAGCGGCTGTCCGCGGCGATGGACGCGAACGTGCTTCGCTCCATGCTGTCCATGCCGCGCATCTCGCTCTCGGACAAGGAGGGCGCGTCGCAAGCCGCGAAGGCGTTCCATGCCGCGCTGCAGCCCCACCCCCCCAAGACGCACATCGAGCGCGATCCCACCTCCGATGGATGGCGCTTGCGCCTCGAGAAGATCGTCCACGGCAACAAGGTGGAGACGGTCATCGACCACGCGTTCCTCGAAAGCGGCGATTACGCCCAAGTCGTGAAGACGGCCGACACGTTGGCCGGGCTCATCCGCCAAGACGCGCAGGTGAAGCGCGGCGACACCGTGCGGTCCATCAAGTCCTTCCGCGAGGCGCTCGATTGGCTGTTCGCGGAGGCGAAGGGCTCCATGTCCATCCAGCGCTACAAGGGGCTGGGGGAGATGAATCCCGGGCAGCTATGGGAGACCACGATGGACCCGGCCAAGCGCGTGCTCCTGCGCGTGCAGATCGAGGATGCCATCAGCGCAGGCGAGATCTTCTCGACGCTCATGGGCGACGAGGTCGAGCCGCGCCGCCAGTTCATCGAGGCGAACGCGCTCGGGGTGACGAACCTCGACGTTTGAGCTCCTCTTCGGGGTGCGGCACTGAAAGGCGTGACCGCACCTCGTCGAGGTAATCGATGAAGGCTGCGAGCGCCGGGCCGTCGCTGTCGCGGAACACACGGCCCAGGAGCCGGTAGTACGGGCCGCGCACCTCCTCCACCTTGGCGATCCCCGCACGCGTGAGCCGCACAAGCCGCGCGCGGGTATCGCCCTCATCCACCTGCCGTGAGATCCAGCCCGAACGCTCGAGCCGCGCTATGACTCCCCCGGCGCTCGCCCGGTTCACGACGAGGATCTCCGCCAGCTCGTGCTGGCGAAGCGGGCGCTCGCGATAATCCCGGAGGATCATCAGGACGTTGAACTGTACGTCGGTGATGCCGAAGCGCGGGAAGAACTCGCGGCCGGCCGCCTCCAGGCGCTGCCACGTCCAGACGAGCGCGAGGAAAGCCGCTTCGCCCGCCCCGCGGAACTCGCGGTTCAACGCGATCTGCGCCTTGAGCCTGCGTAAAGCCGTCGGCGCCCCCGGCGCCCTCCCGGCTTTACCTTTCGTATGCATGCATATAGTATGCATCCACATTTCCGGTCCGTTCAATGGGCGCGCAGGCGCTCCGGAGGGGCGATGCGGAACGTCTGGCTGGGGTTGGCGCTGGCGCCGTACCTCGCAGTGGCAGGGGTGGACGCGTGGATGCACGAACGCGGGCGCCGCGTGCCGCGCATCGAGCAATGGCTCCACGCCGCACTCGCCGCCGGCATGACGGCCTTCCTTGCTGCCGTCTTCGTCGGCCATGCCGAAATTGCCTTCGCCGCGCTCGCCGCATTCCTGGCGTTCCTCGCCTGGGACGAGCTCGGCTTCCACCGCAGCATCGCGAGCTCCGAGCGCCGGGTGCACGTGATCTCCTGGGTCCTCCTCGCCGCCTTCGTCGCGGCGTGGTGGTGGATCGACCTGCGATGACGATCACCCCCGACATCCACGAAAGCTACGGCGTGCTGATGCTGGCAAGCGTCGTCCTGCTGCTGTGCACGCCGACGACGAAGCATTTCACGCGGCCCGCCGACCGCGGGCGCTATTACACGATGCAGGCGATCACCGCGCTCGGAGCGATCGCGGGCGCCAAGCTCGGCGTGCTTTTCGGCGACGCATTGTGGCCGCTGCGGCCGTTCGATCACTGGTCCGAGCTTCTTGCATCGGGCCGCTCCATCGCCGGTGCACTGCTCGGTGGCTTCCTCGCCGTGGAGGCCGCGAAGCCATTGCTCCGATATGACATCCCGCCGAATGATCGATTCGCCGTGGCGCTGCCGTTCTCCATTGCCATCGGCCGCGTCGGTTGCCTGGTGGCAGGATGCTGCCGCGGCGCGCCCTGGGATGGTCCCTTCGCCGTCATGTACGAAGACGGCGTGTTGCGCCATCCCGCGCAACTCTACGAGGCGCTGTTCCAGCTCCTGGCCGGCTGGGCGATGCTCGCCATGTGGCGGCGCGGCGTGCTCTTCGGGCGGCTCTTCGCTTTCTACCTGGTGACCTACGGCGGCTTCCGCTTCTGCACCGAATTCATCCGTGACACGGCCAAGCCATTCGCCGGACTGTCGGCCTACCAGTGGATGAGCCTCGCGATGATCGTCGCGGGAGCCACGGCGATCTACCTTCGTACACGCGCCCGGCCAGAATCCTGGCGGCGCTGGCAACTGAAAGGAGAAGCGGCATGAGCCAGCCTCCCGAGCGTCCTGCCCAAGAATCGCCCATCACGCCCGATCCCGTCGAGCGATCCGACAACTGGCTGACCATCCTGTTCAAGGTCGTGTTGTTCCTGGTCGTCGGGACGATCGGCCTCGGGGTGCTCTTCTTCGGAACCTGCTTGCTATTGATGCGCCATTGACAAGGGAGATGCCATGAACGACAACCACGCCACTCGCCACGACCTTCCCCGGGAAGAAGCGCCGACGCAAGCGCGAATCGGGCGCGCGCTCTTCCTCGTTTGCGGCGGCCTCCTGCTGAGCATCCTCGTGTCGTGCGCCTGCGGGCCGGTGCGCTGAGGCGATGTCGATCGTCTCCAGCCTCAAGCGCCGGCTGCACCGGGACATCGTCGCCGACCCCGTGCTGCATGGCCGCGTGCTGAACCTATACCTCAACGGGGAGCAATACCCGCATCGCGTCGCCGGCTACTTTCCCATGGCGGCGGTCGAGGACGTTGCGCTCGAGCGCCGCATGCGCGCGCACCTGCGCGAGGAAGACAAGCACGTGGCGCTCTACTCGCGCGCGATTCGCGCGCTCGGCGAGCCCGTGGTGGAGCTGCCCTTGCCGGAGGTGTACAACACCGTGATCCTCAGGCACACGCCACCAGCGCGAGCGGACGATCGCCGGGAAGCGCTCGCGAACTTCCTCTCTCACCTGCATTTCCTGGAAACGCGCGTGGCGCAGTCGCTGGAATTCCACCTGGACGCCTGCGCCCATTCGGCGAGTCCATATCCCGCGAAGGCGGTCGACGTGATCCTGCGCGACGAACGGGGGCATGCCGCCTACACACGCGAGGCCGTCTTCGAGCTCGTCCCACGCCCGATGGCGCATCGAATCCTCGCCGTGCACCGCCGCGCAGAGACCCGCGCGAACCGGGAATTCTCGGCGCGGGAGCTGAAACGCCTGCTGTGTCATGAGCACAGTCGGTTCGCTGCCTCGAGCCGTGCGCTCTATGCGGGCGCCGCCACGCTGTTGGGAGGAACGCTCCATGGCTAGGCCCTTTCCCGTCGCCGTGCATGTCCAGAAACCGCAGGCAATCGCGCAGCCAAGCCTCGAAGGCCGGCTGGAGACGCTTGCGGCTCCCCTGCGCGAGCTTTCCGCAGAGCGCGTGGCGCAGTTGTTCTCGCTTCCGCCGGGTGCGTCGGTGCTGAAGACGACGCTCAGCCTGTGTCCGGAGTGCCTCGGTCACGTGACGGCCGCGGTCTACGAAGAGGCGGGGCGCGTGCTCATGGCCAAGCGCTGCGCAGTCCACGGGCCATTCCGCGCCGTGATCGAGAACGACCAGCGCTACTACAGGCTCTCCACCAAGGATCGCTGGGGTCGCGCGTACGACGCCTCGAGGCTCGATCATGTCCCCCCCTACGACGGCGGCGCGTGCTGCGGCGAGGGCGAGGAATGCGAGACCGAAACGCTGGCAGAAGGACTCGAGGACCTGACCGACCAGCGGGGAAACAAGAGCTGCACGGTGCTCGTGGAAATCACAGACGCCTGCAACCTGGCCTGCCGTGTCTGCTACGCCGATGCGAAAGGCGATCGTCTCCTCACGATGGCGGCGTTCCGCCGATCTGTCACGCGCCTGCTGGAGATGAAGGGGGCCCTGGACTCGGTCCAGGTGACGGGCGGCGAGGCGGCGATGCATCCGCAATTCTGGGAGATGCTGGAATTCCTCTACGCCGAGCCGCGGATCGCGAAGATCTACCTCCCGACCAACGGCGTCGCGTTCGACAAGCCCGGCGTGCCGGAACGTCTTTCCCGCTTTCGCTCGAAATTGCTGGTGCTGCTGCAATTCGACGGCTCCGACGCGCGGGCGAACTCGGTGCTGCGCCGCTCGCATCCGGAGCGCGTGCGCCAGCGCCTTCTCTCGCGCCTCGAGCGACTGGACGTGCCCATGCAGCTCACCATGACGCTTGCCGCCGGCGTGAACGAGCGGGAGATCGCCTGGGTGGTGAACCAGGGTGCGCGCCACCGGAACGTGCGATTGGTCGCCCTGCAGCCGGCATTCTTTTCCGGCCGCTACGAGATCGACCACGACCCCATGCGCCGGGCGACGCTTTCCGACGCGGTGAAAGGCGTAGCCGCCGGCCTGCCGCGCTCCTCGCGCGCCGACGACTTCATGCCGATCCCCTGCAGCCATCCGAACTGCGGGTGGGTCACGCTCTTCGTGCGCCGCTTCGGCCTCTTCTTCAACCTTGCCCGCCATGTGGACCTCGAGCGCGTGATGGGCCGCGTTGCCTACAAGACGCAACTGGGCGCGGAGGAAGTGCGCGGCATGGTCGCGACCGGCACGCGGCGCCGGATCGCACGCATCGCTGCGGCGATCGGCAAGCGGTTCGTGCGTCCTCGCGACGTCTTCGGCATCGCGATCAAGCCTTTCATGGACCGCTACACGTACGACCAGGACCGCGTATCGGCATGCTGCCACCACATCCTCGACACACGCGGCAACCTGGCCTCGTTCTGCGAATACAACGCGCGCAAGCGCGCCGGCGACTCCTGGTCGGACCGGCCGCGGCTTGGCGAGGGAAGCTAGGGTGCAGCCTGCACTGCGTGAAGCGCTGGTGCTGAGCCTTCCGGTCGGCTTCTGCATGGCCGCCGGATTGCTCGTGGCATGGGAGGAGTGGAGATGGATGCGGGCGACAGGCCGCCTCACGGGACGGGCGCGGAGGGAGATGCGCCTCAGCCTGTCGCTGGTTCCGCCGAATGTCGTGGTGACCCTTTTCGCGGGCGGCGCATGGGCGGGGATCTTCTTCGCGGCCGAATCGCGCGCCCGATGGCCAATGCCCTTCAGCATCACCGCGGCGGTCGTGCCCTTCGTGGTGGCGGATTTCAGCTATTACTGGGAGCACCGCTGCGCCCATCGCGTTGGCTGGCTCTGGCGGCTATATCACGCAACGCACCACAGTTCGCCGGACTACACGGTCGCAACCGCCTACCGGGTGTCCTTCCTCAACCAGGCGCTGTCGCCCGCGTTCTACCTGCCGTGGGTGCTGCTGGGTGTCCCCGCGATCCTGGTGCTGGCCTTCCAGCTCGCGTGCTTCCACTACCAGGCGTGGCTACACACCGAAAAGATCGGTCGCCTGCCGCTTCTGGACGCCTGGCTCAATACGCCGGCGAACCACCGCATCCACCACAGCACTGCCGCGCGGCACCAGGACCGGAACATGGGCGCCGTGTTGATGATCTGGGATCGCCTGTTCGGCACCTATGCGGCGCCGGAGCCAGGGCTTTCATATGGCATAGCGGGGCGCGATCCGCCGACCCGATGGTGGGACATATACCTGCAGCCCTGGAGCGCGCCGCCGCGCCCCTGAAAGGAGAGTGGCCATGGATGCATTGCACGGGTCGGAGTCGGCGTGGACGCTGGACTTCCTCGCCGGCATGCAGCTGCTGAGTGCGTGCGAGCGCTCCCAAGTGAGCATCGCCATGGCCGAAGCATCGCTCGCCGCATGCCTGGATCGCGCCGAGACCATTCACCTCCACATCAAGATCGACGACACGGACCGGTTGTTGTCGCGCGCGCTCGAGGCGGCCGGTGGAGTGCTGGACCATGGTGCTCCGGGCTTCGTGAAGTACCGCATGCCGGGACGAGTGAATGCGATCTTCTCGCATATCCCGGTTGCGGCCGACGACCTGCGCGAGTGCAGTGCGAATCGGCGGCCGCGTCCCTTCCTCGATCACATCGGTATCGACGTGCGCACCACAGATGCGCAATCGCGGGCCGCATTCGACGCGTTGCCGGCGCTTGCCGCTGCGAGCGGATGGGCCCACGTGGTCCAGGGCGGGAATGAGGGCGTGCGCTGCTGCCACACCGTGGTCGACAAGAAGCATTGGCTCTTCCCGGCGGCGAAGGGGATGCGGCCGATCGAGGTCGCCTTCGGCCCGCTTCGCGCCAGCGCCGGAGCGCCCGGGTGCGACCTGCGGCCCTCGCATCCGGCACTGGGATTGCGCGACGCCTGCTGCGCCTAGCGCGTCACTTCTTGCGCGTCTTCGCCGCGGTGCGTGCGCCGGACTTAGTCGCGACGCGCGTACCGGACTTGGGCGCATGGCCCCTGCCCTTCGGCTTGCCCTTGCCCGCCTTCGCCGCGATGAGTTCCAGCGCTTCCTCGAGCGTGACGGTGGAGATCATGTCCTCGCTCGGCAAGGTGGCGTTGACCTTGCCATGCTTCACGTAGGGTCCGTAACGGCCCGAATACAGTGCAACCGGCTGGTTGTCATCGGGGTGCTTGCCGAGGACCTTCAGCGCGCCGCGTGAGCCGAACTGCTTCGGCTCCTTGAGGAGCGCCACCGCCCGCTCGAGCCCGATGTCGAAGACATTCTCTTCCTTGGGGATGGACTTGAACTGCCCATCGTGGCTCACGTAAGGGCCGAAGCGGCCGATCGCCGCGTTCACCTTCTTGCCCGACTCCGGGTGCGCGCCAAGATCGCGGGGGAGCGCAAGGAGCTTGAGCGCCGTCTCCAGCGTGACCGCCTCGGGGTCGATGTTCTTCGGCACCGAGACGCGCTTGGGCTTCTTGTCGCCTTCCATCTCGCCCAGCTGGACGTACGGGCCGAAGGGGCCCACGAGGAGCTGGATGAGCTTCTGGGTCTGCGGATCCGTGCCAAGCTCGCGCTTCACGGGCTCCGTGTTCTCTGCGCCATCCAGGTTGCGCGTGTAGTCGCAATCGGGATAGCCGGCGCAGCCGATGAAGCGTCCGCGACGTCCCAGGCGGATGGTGAGCTGGTGCTTGCCGCACTTCGGGCAAGTCTCGTCCAGTGCTTCCTGCGTGACATCCTTGCGCGAGACCGACTCCTTCTCGCCGATCTGCGCGGAGAAGTCCTTCCAGAACTTCTGCAGCATCGGCACCCATTCTTCCTTGCCGTTGGAGATGTCGTCGAGCTCGTCCTCGAGCTTCGCGGTGTACTCGTAGTCCACCCAGTGCGCGAAGTGCTCGGTGAGGAACTTGTTCACGACGCGGCCGACGTCGGTCGGCGTGAAGCGCTTCTTGTCCAAGACCACGTACTCGCGGTTCTGCAGCGTCGAGATGATGGAGGCGTAGGTGGACGGGCGCCCGATGCCGTACTGCTCGAGCGCCTTCACGAGGCTTGCTTCCGAGTAGCGCGGCGGCGGCTGGGTGAAGTGCTGGTCGCCGTAGAGCTTTTCTATCTTCACCACGTCGTCCTTTTCGAACGCGGGCAGGCGCTTGTCTTCCTCTTCGACGGCGTCATCCTGGTCTTCGTGGTACACGGCGTAGAAACCCGCGAACACCATCGTCTGCCCGGTCGCGCGGAACGTGTTTCCCGCGCCGCCCACCGTGAAGTCCACCGCCACGGTGTCGAACTTGGCCGCAGTCATCTGCGAGGCGATGGCGCGCTTCCAGATCATCTCGTAGAGCTTGCGCTGTTCATCGTTCAGGTACGGGAACACCGACTCCGGCGTGCGCGCGATCGAGGTGGGACGGATGGCCTCGTGCGCCTCCTGTGCGTTCTTGGAGGCGCTTCGGTACATCACCGGGGCCTTGGGGAGGTAGTCGGCCCCGTAGTTCTTCGTGATGTAGCCGCGCATCTCGCTCAGGGCTTCCTTCGAGAGCGTGACCGAGTCCGTGCGCATGTAGGTGATGAGGCCGGTCACGACCTTGCCGACGCTCACGCCCTCGTAGAGGCTCTGCGCCACCTTCATGGCGCGGTCGGTGGAGAAGCCGAGCTTGCGGACGGCTTCCTGCTGCAGCGTCGAAGTGGTGAACGGGGCGGAGGGGGAGCGCAGCTTGCTCTTGCGCTCCACTTCGGCGACCTTGGCGGTGCCCTTGCCGTGCTCGTCGAGGAAGCGGCGGACCTCGGCCTCGCGCTCCGCGTTGCCCACGGCGAACTGGTCGAGCTTCTCACCCCTGAAATGCGTGAGCTTCGCCGTGAACGGCAGGCGGTCCTTGGTGCTGTCGAAGTGGATCGTCCAGTATTCCTGGCTCTTGAACTTCTCGATCTCGAGCTCGCGCTCGACGATGAGGCGCAGCGCCGGGCTCTGGACGCGCCCGGCCGACAGGCCGCGACGGATCTTCTTCCACAGCAGCGGCGACAGGTTGAAGCCCACGAGGTAGTCCAGGGCGCGCCGTGCCTGCTGCGCATTCACCAGGTCCATGGAGATCATGCGCGGGTTGAGCACGGCCTCCTTCACGGCGCCCTCGGTGATCTCGTAGAACACCACGCGCTTCACCTTCTTGTCCTTGAGCGCCTTTCGAGACTTGAGGATTTCCGACAGGTGCCACGCGATCGCCTCGCCTTCGCGATCCGGGTCCGTGGCGAGCAGCACGATGTCGGCGTCCTTCACCGCCCGCGTGATCGCATCGACGTGCTTGGCGTTGCGGTCGATGAGCTCGTATTTCATGCGGAAGCCATCGTCTGGATCGACGGCGCCAGTCTTAGGCACGAGGTCGCGAACGTGGCCGTACGAGGCAAGGATCTCGTAATCCTTGCCAAGATATTTCTTCAGCGTCTTCGCCTTCGACGGCGATTCGACGATTAGCAGATGCGAAGGCATGGGGTTCAATCGGAACGTTCGAGGTTCATTCTATAACGCGGCCGCAAGCGGCCTTGCGGCTCATCGTGCGGCGAGCTGCTGGAAGCGGCCGCCCGCAAGCGCCTCCACGCGGCCGTCGACCTCGAGCTCGGAGAGCTGCGCCGCCACCGACGCGGCACTGCCGCCGGTGCGCGCGATGATCTCGTCCACGGTGAGCGGCTCGAAGCCCATCGCACGCAGCAGGGGATGTGAGGGCATCTGCGCGCGCTTCAAGCGCTCCTGCGAGCCGAGTCCCAATTCCGCGAGGATGTCCTCGACTCGATCCACCAGCTTGGCTCCCTGCTTGATGAGCAGGTGGCAGCCCTTCGCGAGCGGCGAGTGGATCGAGCCGGGGATGGCGAATACGTCGCGACCCTGCTCGGCCGCGTACCGTGCGGTGATGAGGGAGCCGCTTTCCTCTGCGGCCTGGACGACCAGCACGGCGCCCGCGAGGCCGCTGATCAGTCGGTTGCGTTGCGGGAAGTTCGCCGCGATCGCGCCGGTCCCAAGCGGAAATTCCGAAACCAGGCAGCCTTTGTCCGCGATTTCGTGCGCGAGTGTCGCATTCGCGCGGGGATAGATGCGATCGGCGCCGGTTCCCATCACTGCCACGGTGCTACCGCGCTCTCCGAGCGCGCCGCGATGCGCGGCGGCGTCGATTCCGTGGGCAAGGCCGCTCACGATCGTGAGCCCCGCGGCGCAAAGCGCGCGCGAAAATTCTTGAGCATCCTGGACTCCCTGCGCCGTGGCGTTGCGGCTGCCGACTACCGCGATGGCAGGAGTGCTCAGCCATGCAGGGTCGCCGACGGCGTAGAACGCGGTGGGTGGCGAGTCGATGTCGAGCCATGCCCGCGGATATTGCGCATCACTGAGGGCAATGAAATGGCGGCCGGATGTTGCAAGCCAATCCTTGGCGCGGGCGACCAGCGCCTCCTGCGCGCCGCGGGCGAAAGCCGCGGCCACTTCAGACCCCACGACGCGCTGGACCTGGCCCACAGGTGCGCCGAGAACATCCTGCGGTGTCCCCAGCTCGCGCAGCAGCTTCTGTTGTGCGCGTGCGGAAACGCCCGGAATGAGCGTGAGGCGCAGCCACGCATCGAGGTCATGCGGAGTTTGCAAAGGAGGGTCGGAGTTTCGGGGGATGGGGAGGATGCCCGATAAACGGGGCCAGGTCACGCGGCGCTGACGCGGGCGAAAAGAAAAGGGGGCCGAAGCCCCCTTTCGCGGGAACGTGCGGAACGCTTAAGGCGTTAGCACTATGTCGCCTATGTAGATCGGCTTGGTGGAGCGCATCACCAGCGCGTACGAAAGCTTGTCGAACACACGGAATACGAAGATGAGGCCGTTGCGCTCGTCGGGCAACATGAGCGGGCCCGAAGTATAGGCGACACCGACGACCTTGCCGGGCTCGGCCGGCGCGACAGGCGGGGCGGGCGGGTCCGGCACGACGGGCACGGGCTTCGTGTCGGCGCCACCGAACCAGCCGCGCATCCAGCCGGGCGTGGTCCACTGGGTATCGTGGCCCGCCGAGTTGAGCACCGCGCCGCGGTGATAGCTCGCGAGCACATGCCCCACCTCGACACCGTCACGCGCGCCGCGGTTGATGGTGATGACCTGGTACTGGCCGAATTCCGCGACGCCGCCGTCGACGGACATGATCGACCCCTTGATCGGCTTGTCGGGCGCATGCGGCACGTAGGAGGGGTACGCGGTCTCGCGCGCGGGCGCGAGGCGATCGCCGCGGTTGATCTCCGCGCGGGTCTTCACCACCTCGAGCGTCGTGGGATTGCCGAAGCGGCGCACGCGGGCATCGCCCACGTACTTGGCTTCGTATCCGAGGATCTCGCCCGTCTCCGGATCGTGAAGCGGCACGCCCTGGCGGAAGACCTGCCAATTCACGCCATCGTTGCTGCCGATGCGATCTGCGTAGGCGACGTCGCCCGCGCCCACGATCACGCGGCCCTCTTCCGTGGCGAGGATCGAGGGCGCGAGGTCCAGAGCGTTGGCTTCAACAACCAGCGGTTGCGAAAGGAACGGGCCGATGACCGACCCGGGAATGCTGGGCACGGCGGCCTGCAGCGGCTCGACGCGCACCCGCGGATCGAGCTTGACGATGTTGGCCACGGCTTGGGCTTCGGTGCCGCCGGTCGGGCCACCCATGCCGCCGGGGCCGCCGCCACCGGCCGAGGCGAGCGACAGCCTGAGGGCCTCGCGGTCGAGCTTGACCACGTCACCGGGGTAGATGAGGTGGGGGTTCTTGATCTGCTCCTGGTTCATCTGCCAGATCAGCGGCCACTTCCAGGGGTCCTTGAGGAAGCGCCCAGAAATGCCCCAGAGGGTGTCGCCCTTGACGACCGTGTACTCGGACGGCGCGTCCTCGGCCAAGTCGGCCTGGCTGATCCGGGTAGCGGCCTCGCCGCCCCCCGCTTTTGCGCCTTTTCCCGCTGTTTTTTCAGCAGAAGACGGCATGCCATCGGCCAGGATCCCTCCCGGAACCAAACTGGCCAAGGCGACGACTAAAGTTATAATTGTCTTTCGCATGGCGGCACTCGCTTGTGGATATGGAGCTCGGGACCCATATTCGGAAAAGGGTTACGCTTCCCTTTTCAAGTAGTGCGATAAATTCTGCACATAATTTATTCAATTAGCAAGCATTTATGGCCATTCTCGAGATCCTGCAGTACCCCGACCCCCGCCTGACCGCCCCCGCCGAAAGGGTCGAAAAAATCGACGCGGCAACGCGCAGGCTGGTCGACGACATGGCCGAGACCATGTACGCGGCGCCGGGTGTGGGCCTGGCCGCCACCCAGGTCGACGTACATAAGCAGATCATCGTCATCGACGTGAGCGAGGACCGCAGCGACTTGCGGGTCTTCATCAACCCGGAGATTACCCGCCGCGAGGGACAGGCCGTGAACCAGGAGGGCTGCCTCTCGGTTCCCGGGATCTACGACAACGTCGAACGAGCGGAAAGCGTTACCGTTACCGCGCTCGACCGCAACGGCTCGCGCTTCACGCTGAACGCTTCGGGCCTGCTCGCTACGTGCATCCAGCACGAGATGGACCACCTGCAAGGCAGGGTCTTCGTCGAGCTCCTCTCCGACCTGAAGCAGAACCGCATCCGGGCGAAGCTCAAGAAACGCCAGCGCAAGGCCGCCTGACGGCCGGCGCGCCCCCGATGCGCGTCGCCTTCGCCGGTACCCCCCCTTTCGCCGCGCGCGCCCTGGAGGCACTCGCCGCCGCGCGCCACGACATTCCGCTCGTGATCACGCAGCCGGACCGGCCCGCGGGTCGGGGGCTCAAGCTCACGCCGAGCGCCGTGTGCGAGTCCGCCACGCGCCTCGGCCTGCGGGTGGAGAAGCCCGTTTCGCTCAAGGCCCCCGGGTCGCTCGAGCTTTTGCGCGCGGCGGGCGCCGACGTGATGGTGGTGGCGGCGTACGGCCTGATCCTGCCTCGCGATGTGCTCGAAGCGTTCCCGCGCGGTTGCATCAATATCCACGCGTCGCTGCTGCCGCGATGGCGCGGCGCTGCGCCGATCCAGCGAGCGATCCTCGCCGGTGACACGCGGACGGGCGTGTGCATCATGCAGATGGATGCCGGCCTTGATACGGGTCCCGTCTTGCTGGAGCGTGCGATTCCAATCGAACCGCGGGATACGACGGGCACGCTCACGGAGAAGCTTTCGTCGCTCGGTGCCAGCGCACTCGTGGAGGCCCTCGCAAGCCTCGATGGCCTCTCTCCCAGGCCCCAGGACGCTTCCGCCGCGACCTATGCGGCGAAGATCTCGAAACCCGAAGCGCGCATCGCCTGGACGAACGATGCTGCAGCGATCGATCGCCAGGTCCGCGCGTTCAACCCCGCACCAGGCGCGGAGGCCACGCTCGGCGAGGAAATCGTAAAGGTGTGGGCCTGCGAGCCGGTGGACGGCGTTCGCGGCAATGCCGGTGGCATCCTGCGCGCCGAAGGCTCGGAGCTGCTCGTCGCCTGTGGCTCCGGGGCGCTGCGGCTCACAAGCCTGCAGCGGGCGGGGGGGCGTAAGATGCCAGCAGCGGATTTCCTTCGCGGAAGCCGCTTGGGAATTGCCGCTACGCGAAATTAGGGTTTATCGCAAGTGCCTGATTCCATGGGAAAAGACGCTTTCGGCGCAACACCGGCAGTACTGGCAAGTCCTTGAGATTAGTGGTAAATTGAGTTTCGTAGCCTCACCTGTCTCGCGAATGCCACACTTGTTCGCGGACGGGCTCGTTATGCTGGCCCATACGATGACTCTCGCGACACTTTTTCTTTCGTTCCGCCGGCTCCTCGCCGCGATCCCGCTCGCGCCCGTGCGCGCGATGCTGTTCGCGTCGATGACGCTTGTGTTCGTGCCGGCGGCGCACGCGGAAGGGATCGCGATCCAGTCAGCTTCGGTAGAGCCGGCCGACGACGGCTGGAACCTGGACGCCTCCTTCGATATCCAGTTCAGCCAACGCCTCGAGGAAGCCGTCAACCGCGGCGTGCCGCTGTACTTCGTGGTGGAGTTCGAGCTCGCGCGGCCGCGTTGGTACTGGTTCGACGAGAAGCCCGTCGTCTCGACGCAGGTCTACAAGATCAGCTACACGCCGCTGTTGCGCCAGTACCGCCTCAGCATCGGCAACCAGTACCAGAACTTCACCCGATTCGAAGAAGTCACCCGCGTCCTATCGCGCCTGCGCGGGTGGCATGTTGCCGACAAGGGCGCGCTCAAAAAGGACCAGGTCTATCAGGCGTCGTTGCGCATGCGCCTTGATACCGCCCAGCTGCCAAAGCCGTTCCAGTTGAACGCGATCGCATCGCGTGACTGGACGCTAGCTTCAGATTGGCATCGCTGGACGATGACCCCATGAAGCCGCTGATTTTCCTCTGCGTGGTCGCCGGCGCGGCGCTGGTGTACCTGATGTCGGAGGCGTCGGCGAACACCACCGCGTTCGCGCAGAACCTCGACTTGCTGCTGGGCGTGAGCGGCGGCCTCGCGTTGGGGCTCATGGCGCTCATCGGCTACCAGTTGCTGACGCTGCGGCGCAAGCTGCGCGAGCGCGTCTTCGGCTCGAAGCTCACGCTGCGCCTCATGGTGGTGTTCGCGCTCATGGCGTTGATTCCGGGCGGCCTGGTGTACGCGATCTCCTTCCAGTTCCTGCAACGGTCCATCGAGTCATGGTTCGACGTGCGCGTGGACGAATCGCTGAAGGGCGGCATCAACCTCGCGCTCGGCGCCATGCAGAACTCCCTCAAGGAACTGGGCGACAAGGCCGAGACCATGGCCCAGTCCCTCGCGACCTCCCAGGCCATCGAGGCCGCGTCGCTCAACCGCCTGCGCGAGCAGCATTCCATTGAGGAGGCCACGCTCCTTACTTCGCGCGGGCGCGTGATCGCCCAATCCGGCGCGGAGCCGTTCGCGCTGCTGCCCGACAACCTCCCGGGCCCCAACCTGCTGCGCCAGGTGCGCACCCAGCAGCGTGTGCCGTTGATCGAGGACATCCCCGACCGCGGCCTGTACCTGCGCGTGCTGGTGCCGGTGAACGTGCTTACGATCGCAGAGGACATCCGCATCCTCCAGGTGCTGCAGCGGGTGCCGCCGGCGATCGCCCGCGACGCGAAGCTCGTGGAGGCGGGATACAAGGATTACCAGGAGCTGGTGTACGCGCGCGTGGGGCTCAAGCGCATCTTCGG
>Ga0136846_1216004_pt1 | contig 14776 bp, 12 predicted proteins | sample HopSoiMetagenom2_FD_96841 | JGI IMG/M metagenome (GOLD analysis project Ga0136846, IMG submission 96841) | Grasslands soil microbial communities from Hopland, California, USA - 2 Assembly 2016 (version 4) | ecosystem: Environmental > Terrestrial > Soil > Grasslands | place: USA: Hopland...
CTGGAGCCGGGTTCGTACGCCCCGGGTCCTGGGACATGCCTCCCGCGGCATGACTCGCGCGTGGGTTCTGCTCCCCTCGCGGGCGCCTTTCGGCATCCCACTCGACCGTACACCCGAATGTTCGAGCGCGCTAGCCCCGCTGCACGACGATCACGCGACGGCGTGACGATCGCCAACGGCGCGGCGTTCGCGCGCGCGCAGCGACACCCACACGAGCACACCCGCGACCGCTGCCGCACCGACGGCGGCCGCGGCGACGCCCGCGCGCTTGGGCGGCACCGCGTCGGCGATGCGAGAACGCAACCGCACCGGGTTGCGGAAGTCACGGATCTCCCACTCGCGGTCATCGGCGATGTGGCGCAGCTCGCGATCGGGGTTCACCGCAACCGGATGCCCGACGGCTTCGAGCATCGGGACGTCCGTCACGGAATCGGAGTACGCGAACGATCCGGCGAGATCGACGCGTGCGCGCTCGGCGAGCGAGCGGATCGCCTGAGCCTTCTGGTCGCCATATGCATAGAACTCGAGCTCGCCGGTGTAGCGGTTGTCGGCGCCGACCTGCGCGCGCGTCGCGATCACACCGGACACGCCGAAGTGTCGCGCGAGCGGGCGCACCACCTCTTCGGGCGAGGACGACACGATGTAGATGCGACGGCCGGCCGCCTGGTGTTCCGCGATCAGGTCGAGCGCTTCCTGGTACACGAACGGGTCGATCACCTCGAGCATCACGTCGTGAACGAGCCGCTCGACCTGAGCGCGATCCCACCCCTTCGTGAGCTGGAGCATGCCCTCCTTCAGCTTCTCCATCCGTGACTCGTCGGCGCCGATCAACAGGTACACGAGCTGCGCGTAGGCGCCGCGCATCAGCTGCCCGCGCGAGACCATGCCCGCCCGATACAACGGCCGCCCCAGGGCAAGCGACGACGACCGGCTGATGATCGTCTTGTCGAGGTCGAAGAACGCGGCTTGCATCGTCGTCCAATCGTAGGTCACGTGTCCGACGGGACCCAGAACGTCATCGGTTGGTTCGGCGCCGAGCCTGACCCCGCGGCCGCCCGGTAGCCTTGGCGTCGGAGGCGTCAGGGTTCCTGGTGGGCCTCGCGGTCTTCAAAACCGTTGAGGGGGCGACGAGCTCCCTGGCGGGTTCGATTCCCGTCCGCCTCCGCTCCGTCCGCTCCCCCGGGATCAAGGCTGCGTTCTCGCGGCCGAAGACCTACGCTTCGGCGCGATGCCCACGGCGGAACAGGAGTGGAAGGCGCTGCTCAGCGGCGACTACGTCGACCGGAGCGAGAGGAGTCCGCTGCGGTTCATCCCCTCGAACCCTCGGTGCAAGCTGTGCAAAGCGCCGTTCCGAGCGCCCGGCGGTTTGCTGTTGCGGCCCTTCGGCTTCACGCCATGGGCGAAGAACCCGAACATCTGCGGCCGCTGCTTCAAAGAGATGGACGCGCACGCGAAGCGATGTCCCTCGCCGCTCGACGGCGAGGCGGTGGCGGGCGCCGAGGTCGAGCTGTCGATCCTATTCGCTGACGTCCGTGGCTCGAGCAAGCTCGCTCGACAGATGCCCGTGAGCGAGTTCACCCGTCTGATGAGCCGGTTCTACGACGTCTCCAAAGACGTCCTCTTCGGGGCCGACGCGATCGTCGAGAAGTTCGTCGGCGACGAGGTGGTCGCGCTGTTCCTGCCGTTCATGACCGGGCCCGAGCACGCGCGCGTCGCCCTCCAGGCGGCGCAAGAGCTTCTGCGCTCCACCGGACACGGCGGCGACGGGGAACCATGGGCACCGCTCGGCGCCGCCGTGCACACCGGGACCGCGTTCGTCGGCATCGTCGGATCGAGGGGCTCGAGCGACTTCACCGCGCTCGGCGACCCCATGAACCTGACGGCGCACCTCGCCTCGCAGGCGGCGACGGGCGAGATCTTGGTGACCGAGCACGCGATGCGGTGCGCCGGCCGGCCGCTCGACGGGCTCGAGCACCGCCACCTGTCGCTCAAGGGACACCCCGCCGACGCGGTGGTCTACCCGGTGTCGTGAGCGCCGTCGCGCGAGCTCTCAAGATCCACCCCGGCGAACGACGCGTCGCCATCTCGTTGATCGCGCTGTCGTTCGTCGTCATGGCTGGTCAGGTGATCGGGCAAAGCGCGGCGACCGCGCTGTTCTTCGATCGCGTCGGCACCGATGCGCTCCCGACGGTGTATCTGCTGCAAGGCGCGAGTTGCCTCGCGTTGATGCTGGTGATGACCGGCTCGCTCGGCCGGACCGATCAGCGCCGGGCGTTCCTCGTGATGGGCGCCGCGCTCGTGGTGGTGGTGTTCGCCGAACGCCTGGCGCTGCTCGGCGACGCGACATGGATCTATTGGGTCCTGTGGCTCACCGTCGCGTTGGCGGTGCTGGTCCAGACGGTGTTCGTCTGGGGCATCGCCGGGATGGTGACCGATACCCGGCAGGCCAAGCGCCTGTTCCCTTTGTTCGCCGCGGGCGGCATCCTCGGGTCCGTCCTCGGCGGGCTGATGACCGCGCCGCTGGTGCACCTCGTCGGCGCGGCGAACCTGTTGATCGCCTGGGGCGCGACGCTGGTGGCGGCATGGGCGCTCGGCGGGTGGATCCTCCCGAAGGTGCGGCACCGACCGGTGCAACGCGCGTCGCGACCCGGACCGGTCGCGGACCTCGTGTCGGCGCTGCGATACGTACTGCGGTCGCGGCTGCTCGTGTGGATGACGCTCGCGGCCGTCCTGTTCTCGGTGCTGTTCTACTCCTTGTTCCTGCCGTGGGCTGCGGCGGCCGCGGCACGCTACCCAACAGCCGACGGGGTCGCCGCGTTCATCGGCCTGTTCTCGGCGGTGACGACGGCCGCGGCGTTCCTCGTATCGGCCGGCGCCACGAACCGCCTGTTCGTGCGGTTCGGTATCGCGCTCACGGTGCTCGTTCTGCCCGTGCTGTACGTCGGCTCGTTCGGCATCCTCCTGGTGACGTCGACGTTCGCGACACTGGTCGCGGTCCGCGGCGTGACGGGCGTGTGGCTGCAAGGCGTGGCCTCGCCCGCGTGGGAGACGCTGACCAACGTGGTCCCGTCGGACCGTCGCGATCAGGTGCGCACCTTCTTGAACGGGGGACCGTCACAGGCCGGCACCGCGATCGCGGGCCTGATCGCGCTCGTCGGTACCGACGTGCTGACGCCGCGCCAGCTGACCGTCGTCGGCCTCGTCACGGCGATCCTGACGCTCGTCGTCACGTGGGCGATCAAGCGCTCATACGCGACGGCGCTGGTCGACGCGCTCCGCGCGGGCAGACCGGTCTTCGCAGACGGCGCGAGCCGCGTGGCGCCGGTCCCGCTCGGTAGCGAGGCACAAGCACTCGACAGCGTGCTCGCGGCCGCGGATGACTCGAGTGCGTCGGTCCGTCGCCTCGCCGTGCAATCGCTGGCCGGTGTGGACGACGCGCGAACGGACGCCGCGCTGCAGCACGCATTGGATGACGACGACCAGGGTGTGGTCGCCCTGTCGGCCGCGGCGCTCGCCGGCCGGTCCGAGGACGCCGCGATCGGCGATCGGCTCCGTGCCCTCGCGATCGACCCGGACCCGAGCGTCCGAGCGGCAACCGTCGCGGCGCTCGGCGTCGCGCCCGCGCCGATCGGCGCGTCGATCGCCTCGGCAGCGCTGGACGACCCCGCACCGGCGGTGCGCGCGGCCGCGGTGCGCACGCTCGGCGGTCTCGACATCGACGCCGGCCGGACCGCAGCGATCGCGCTCCTCGCGGATGCGAGCGCGTTGGTCCGCCGCGCGGCCAGCGATACGGCCGCGGCGTTCGGGGACGGTACCGTGCCGGCACTGATCGATGCCCTGGGTCGCCGAGCGTCTCGCGACGCCGCCCTCGATGCGCTGATCCACGTCGATCTCGGCGATCATCGTGCCGACGTCGACGCCTTCGCGAGCGAGCTGCTCGTGGAGGCGGAGCGTGATCGCGACCTCGCCGACGCGATCCCCGGCGAGGGCGATACGACCGCGCTGCTCCGGGACGCGGTGCTTGCAAGGGGCCGCGCCACGGCCCGCACAGCGGTGCGAGCGATCTCGCTCACCCACAACGACGGCGCGTCGCTCCGCACGGCGGTGGAGAACCTCAGCGCGAACGACGGCGCGCAAGCCGCGACCGCCCTCGAGACCCTCGAGTCGACGAGCGCACAAGCCCTCGTTCGCCCGCTGATCCCTCTGTGGGACCGATCCGAGGTGCGGCAACACGACGGCGCGATCGACGCGATCGACCGCGCCACCCACGACCCCGACCCGTTCATCGCGATGTGCGGGCAGCTGGCCCGAATCGATGAACCAGAAGGAGCCCCCATGGACGTTCGCACCACGATGCCCGAGATGGAACGCGTCCTGTTCCTGCGGAAGGTGCCGCTGTTCGACGAGCTCGAGCCCGCAGACTTGGTGCCGATCGCCGAGGTCGCCGACGAGCAGCTCTTCGCCGACGGTGACCGGCTCGGCGCCGAAGGCGAGATGGGCGACGGTATGCACGTGATCGTCACGGGCGCCGTTCACGTCCGCAGCGGCGACGAGACGATCGCCGAGCGTGGTCCCGGCGACGTCGTCGGCGAGCTCTCGCTGATCACGGCCCGTCCGCGGATGGCCGACCTGATCGCCGACGGCGACGTCCGCACGATCTGGATCACCCGCCGGGCGTTCGAGGGGATGGTGCACGACCGGCCCGACGTGGCGATCGGCGTGATGCGCGTGCTTGCGACGCGTCTGGGTGAGCATCCTTCCGAGCACCATTCCTGAAACGCTCGTAGCGCCCCGCGCTGAACGGCGTTCAAGCGCGCGCTACCGCACCTGCCGATACCGGGGGTACGCTCGCCGCCGACGCTGCCACCGGGAGGTTTCCACCGATGTCCGATGCGATCCGTTCGTACGCCCGCAACTCCACCTTCAACATCCTGAGTCCCGAACAGGAGAAGAAGATCCACGAGTCCTGTTTGCAGGTGCTCGAGCAGACGGGGGTCAGCACCACCAACAAGCGGCTGCTCCGGGTGATGGCCGACCACGGCCAGAAGGTCGACTTCGACGAGATGCGGATCCGGTTCGACCCGGACTTCGTCGAGCAGCAACGCAAGAAGGCCCCGCGCAACTACACCCTGCATGCGCGCAACCCCGAGTACGACCTGCCGCTCGGCGGCGAGCGCGGATGGCTCTCGACCGACGGTTGCCCGGCCCACGTCTGGGACATCGACACGTTGCAGCGCCGCTACTCCGCCAAGGAGGACATCACTCGGTTCACGACGGTCGCCGACGCGCTCCCCCAGGTCGCGATCCAGTGGCAGTGCTGCGCCGCCAACGACAAGCCGGTCATGGTTCGGCCGATGCATGAGACGCACGCGCAATGGCACGCGACGAGCAAGCACATCATGCAGATGACCGCGATCGATCCGTTCAACGCGAAGGGTCTGGTCGAGATGTGCCAGGTGATCGCCGGCGGGGCCGACGAGCTCCGCGCACGGCCGATCATGTCGAACTTCCAGTGCTCGATCTCGCCTTTGCACTGGGACGAGCCGACGGTCGACGCGATGGAGATCTTCGCCGAGGCGGGTATCCCCGTCGGGATGTGCGCCATGCCGCTCGCCGGGGCAAGTGCACCGCTCTCGGTGGCCGGCCTGATGGTGATCGCGAACGCCGAGATCCTGTCGGGCTTCACGATCCTCGAGACGCTCGTGCCCGGCGCCAAGACCTTCCACGTGAGCTACAACACGACGATCGACATGAACACCGGCGAGCTCAACCCGGCGTGGGGCGCCAACGACATCTTCGCCGAGATGGGCTCGGCCCAGATGGGCCGGTACTTCAACGTCCCGACCTGCCACGGCGCCTATGGCACCGGCTCCAAGGCGAGCGACTGGCAGTCCGGTGCTCAGGCCGGTCTCGCGGCGATGGGCGCGATGCTCGTGCCCGGCGACATGCTCACCGGGATCGGCTCGCTCTACGGCGACTCGGTCTCGTCGATCACCGAGCTGATGCTCGGTGCGGAGATCTACGAGATCGCCGCCGGCTGGTCGGACGGGTTCGCGTTCGACGACGAGTCGCTCGCGCTGGATGCGATCAACAACGTCGGCCCGGCAGGGCACTTCCTCGATCAGGAGCACACCCTGATCCACATGCGCGAGTTCTGGCGCGAAACGCACATGAACCGGATGACGTGGGACGCCTGGGAGGGCGCCGGCCGTCCCGACCCGCAGGTTTCGGCCAACGACAAGGCGCGCCAGATCCTGGAGACACACGAGCCGATGCCCCTGCCGGACGGCATGCAGCCCGAGCTCGACAAGATCATGGACGCCTACGAGATCGAGGCGCTCGCAACCGAACAGGCGGTGTGACATGGCCGGCGAGCGGTTGAAGACGTTCTCGCGAGACGTCCGCTTCGCCGTCCTGGAGAAGGCCGACGAGGACCTGATCCACGAGCGGTCACTCGAGGTGCTCGAGCGAGCCGGCGTCTCGACGACCAACGACGCCCTCCTGCAGCTGATGGCCGCGACCACGGCCAGCAGGTCGACGTCGAGGCCAAGCGCATCCGCTTCGACCCGGGGTTCGTCGAGGACAAGCTCGCGATGGTGCCGCGGACGTTCACCCTCGCCGCACGCGACCGCGAGCTCGACATGGTGCTCAACGGCGACCGCGGGTTCCTCGGCACCGACGGCTGCCCCGCCGACGTGATCGACCTCGACACGAAGAAGCGCCGGCGCGGCACGAAGCAGGACCTCGCCGACCTGACGAAGATCGCGGACGCCCTGCCCGAAGTGTCGTTCATGTGGCAGGAGGTCAGCGCCAACGACATCCCGGTGCCCGTGCGGCCTATGCACGAGACGCATGCGCAGCTGATCAGCACGTCTAAGCACATCCAACAGATGACCGCGATCGACGGCTTCAACGCGAAGGGGATCGTCGAGATGGTCACGACGGTCGCCGGCGGCGCGACGCGCTGCGCGAGCACCCGATCTTGTCGAACTTCCAATGCTCGATCTCGCCGCGGCACTGGGACGGGCCCCCGATCGACGCGATGCGGATCTTCGCCGAGGCCGGGATCCCGGTCGGTATGTGCTCCATGCCGCGCGCAGCGGCGAGCGCGCCCGTGACGATCACGGGCACGATCACGATCGTGAACGCCGAGATCCTCAGCGGGATCGCGATCCTGGAGACGATGGTGCCGGGCTCGGCGGCGTTCTACGTCGGCTACCCGACGACGATCGACCTGTCGAGCGGCATGATGAACCCCGCGTGGGGCCACGAGGAGACCTGGGCGCAGATGGCGAACACCCAGATGGGCCGACGCTACGGCCTGCGCACAACCGCCACCTGCATGGCGACCGGCTCGAAGTGGTCGGATCGGCGGGCCGGCGTGCAGTCGACCCTGATGACGCTCGGCAACATGCTGATGCCGCCCGACATGCTCACCGGGATCGGGTCGCTCGACGGCGACAACGTCTACTCGCACATCGAGATGGTGTTGGACGCCGAGATCTACGACATCGCGTGCGGGTGGGTCGAAGGCTTCAAGGTCCGCGACGAGGACATCCCGGTCGACACGATCGTGGAGGTCGGCCCGACCGGGCACTTCCTCGATCAGGAGCACACGCTGACGAACATGCGCGAGATCTGGCGCGACTCGGTGATGGACCGCCGCTCGTGGGACGCCTGGGAGGCCGAGGAGCGCCCCGACCCGACGATCGCCGCCGAGGCAAAGGTGCGGAAGATCCTTGCCGACCACGAGCCGATGCTGCTCGAACCCGACGTCAGCGCCGAGCTCGACCGGATCCTCACCGCCTACGAGAAGGACGCCCCCGAGGAGTAACGCCTAGCAGGCGGCCCACAAACCGCGGTTCCCATCGCGCGCATCGTGCTGCGCGGCAGCGAACCGCTGCACGTACTTGGTGTCCGGCGGATACGTGGCGACCGTCGCATATCCGTCTCGGACCAGCGTTTCGTTGAACAGCCTGTTGTGCACCCAGATGTACGCGAGCGTTCGTCCGTACGGGTCGATGCGGTCGACGTCAAACTCGAGATGCACCGGCTTCGCAGTGAGCTCCTTCGTCGTGAACGCCGACGCCTCGGGGCCGTAGCACTCCACCGGCTGGCCGGGTGCGACCGTCTCGGGCGTATCCACGCCGATCAATCGGATCGTCACATCCGCGCCGCGGTACCTGACGTGGGCCGTGTCCCCATCGACGACCCGAGTGACGATCGCGGTGTGCGGTACCGCCGCGGTCGCGTTGGGCGACTGAGCACTGGGACGAGCGGTCACCGTCTTCGTTGTCGTGACCGTCTCGGTCGGCGTCGCGCACGCGAGGGCACCGACGAGCAGCAACGCGAGGGGGAAGCGCACGCCGGGAGCATGCCACGCACCTCCGACGTGGCAAGGAACCCGCGCGATACCCTTGGCCGCCATGACGGTCCGGATCTTCATCTCTGTGGACATGGAAGGCATCGGCGGGATCACCACCCTGCGCCAGACCACACGAGGAACCGATGACTACGCGTGGGCGCGGCAACTCATGACGCAGGAGACGAACGCCGCGATCGCGGGCGCCACCGACGCCGGCGCGCTCAAGATCGTCGTCTCCGATTCTCACGGCGACATGGGCAACATCCTGCCGCTCGAGCTCGACCCGCGCGCCGAGCTGGTGCAGGGCACACCCAAGCTGCCCTGGAGCATGATGACGGGCATCGAGGAGGGGTTCACCGGGTGCGTCTTCCTCGGGTATCACGCCGGCGCCGGCACGGCGGCAGCGATCCTCGATCACACGTTCACCGGCTGGTTCGCCGACGTCCGCGTGAACGGGCTGTCATGGAACGAAACGCACCTGAACGCAGCCCTCGCGGGGACGTTCAACGTGCCGCTGCTGTTCGTGTCGGGTGACGAGGAGTGCTGCAACCAGGCGACGGCCGCGCTGCCGTGGGTCCGTGCGTTCGCGACCAAGACCGGCTTCGCGGCGATGTCGGGCCGCTCGAAGTCCCCGAAGACGGTGCAGGACGCGACGCGGAGGCTCGTGGCCGAGTCAGTGAAGAACGTCGACAAGGCGCAGGTGTGGAAGCCCGACGGGCCGTTCGCGCTGGAAGCCTTGCTGACGTCGAGCGCGCTCGGCGACATGCTCGCGATCGTGCCGGGCACCGAACGCACGAGCCCGCGATCGGTCAAGTTCGAGAGCCCCGACGTGCGCACGATGTACCGGATGCTGCTGACCTGGTTGAACCTCGGCCGGCGCGTCGGCCCGCGAACGCCGTTCGAGTGACGCTCAGCGAGCGATCGTCCGGATCTCGGCCGGCCCGAGTCGCGTCGACGTTCCATCGACGCGGGCGCCGACCTCTTCCCGCGACGGATTCCAGATGCGCACCTCCATCCGATCGTCGTGGCGACGGACGTTCGACAGCTGCACGGCGCCGAGCTCGACCGGAACCAAGCGGTTCCGACGAGGCAGCGTGCCGCCGCCGGTCGCCGAAACCTCGGTGATCGGGAGCGCGAACCGCTCCCATCCCGCGAGCAACCGAGCGTCGGTCGGTGCCGACGGCCAGATCGCGAGCGAGAACCCCGTCTCGCCGAGCATCTGGGCCTGCGGGGTCGGCGTGCGGGGACCGGCGTCCCACGGCCGTGTCGCCAGACTGCCGCTGATCCTGCCCACGCACCGAAGCAGCGTGACGGCGAGCGCCCGGCCGTCGACGACCTCGTACTCGAAGACGCCTTCGTGCAGGACGCCGACGCCGCCGGCAACCACGACGTGCCGCGCCGGCCAGGTCGCGGACGCCGACTCCAACCCGCTCCCCTCCCCGACGAGGGGCCGCTCCACCAACTCGAACGGTGCCCCCGCGAGCGAGGACGCGACGGTCGTGGGCAGCGTGACCGCCAGCCGAAGCCGGTGGTCGGGCCGGTCGTTCTCGATGACCCCGTCGAGCCGGACGAACGGCTCTTCCTCGCGCCGCGAGACCCGCGCCCGGACGAGCAAGGCGTCCCACTCGGCCACGACATCGCGACCCCGGATCTCGATGGATCTTGGCGCCGACGGCACTTGCCCCTCGTCTTCGTAGCAGTAGTTGTAAAGATCACCGACGTCCGGCTCGTCCAGGAGGCGGACCTCGAGGCCGTCGATCGTCAGCCAGTCGCCGCGCCGTTCCACCGCAACGGGCAGCTCATCGGACTCGGCCGCGACAGCCTCCACCGCGTAGCCGAGACCGGGCACACCTTCGCGCTCGAACGGCGAGGGGTTGAACCGCAGCACGCCGCGTTCGCCCTCCACGCGCTCGCCCAACGACCCCAGGGCACGCTCGATCGCGTCCTCGCAGATCGCTCGCGCTTCGGCGAACCGGCCGTCCACGTCGAGCGCGACCTGATCGTGCGAGCAGCCGCACGCCGAATCGTGCGCGCCGTTCCACAACAGGAGGGTCCACGCACGATGGAACGCTGCATCCGGCCACGCGAACCCCGGAACGAGCGCGGCGATGGGCTCGGCGTAGCGTTCCAGCAACGCCTCGACCCGGCCGCGCTCCCGCTTCTGCTGCACGCGAGCGGAGTAGACGTTCGGCAAGAGGTGCGCGCGTGCCGACGAACGGAGCTCACCCGTCCACACGGGGAGGGCGACCGGTACGCCGCGGTTCGCCAGGTACGAGGCGAGCCCGGCGATCCGAACACCCGGCTCGTCCAATCGGCCGGGCAGGGAGGCATCGGGCCCGGCGTGGTCGTAGCCCACCATCACAACGGCTCGATCGTCGACGGCGAAGGGCTCGAGCGGGTCCACACTCGCCCGCAGGGCGGCACGCAACCCTGCCTCGTCGTCGGTCTGCTCGAACGACGCCCCGTTGCCGTAGCCGAACGGCATGTATTCCGCGATCACCTCGCTCCCGTCGGGCGCGACCCAGCGGAAGCTCGAACGGTCGATCGATGCGGGGACGCCCCGCCAGACCATCGCGCGATCGATGCCGGCGAGCCGCAAGAGCTGCGGCATCTGACCGATGTGCCCGAATTGATCGGGCATGTAGCCGAGCCGGAGGGCCCCGCCGAGCTCGGCGGCGCGCTCGAGGCCGAGCTCGAGGTTCCGGATGTGCGATTCGCCACTCGTCAGGAACTCGTCCATCTGCGTGACCCACGGGCCGGCGGACAGCTGCCCGGACCGCACGAGCGCCGCCAGCTCCTCGGTGCGCTCCGGGCGACGCTCGAGATAGTCGTCGATCATCGCCGTCTGCCCGTCCAGGTGGAAGTGCGGGAAGCCGGACGCGCCGAGATCGAGCAGGGTGTCCATCATCGCGACGAGTTGCTCGCTGAAGACGGCGAACGGCTCGTACCACTCCCGGTCCCAATGCGTGTGCGGCACGAGCCACACCTGCCGCGGGGTCACGACGCCGGCACGCCCCAGAAGTGCCCGGTGACCTCGTCGCGCACGCGCGCGGACGCGTTCGAGGTGATCGGCTCCTGGGCGACCTCGAGCGCCATCAACGCGGCCCCGACGACAGGAGGAGCTGTGAGGTTCCGGATCTCCGCTCGAGGGGCGGTCCGCCGAACGCCGAGCTCGAGCTCATCGAGGAGATACCGGTTCGGCGTGCGGAACAAGCCGCCTGCGAGGACGACCTCGACCGCCAGGTTCGTCAGGTCGAGCCGGCGCGCGACGACGCCGGCCGCCTCGCCGAGCGCCTGTCCGATCCGCTCGAGCACCGTTCGGGCGACGAGATCGCCCGCCTCGGTCGCGGCCAGCACCATCGGCGTCAGGTTCTGCAACGCGGGCTGCCGGAGACTCGGATCGGTGCGCGCCAGGCGTTCGAGCAGCGCGTCGACGGTCGGCTCCCCGAGGCGCTCGCAGAGCATCTCCGTCAGCATCGTGACCGGCCCGCGTCCGGTGTAGTGATCGGCGACCGCGCGGACCGCAAGCTCTGATACGTCGAACTCGTCCCCGAAGTCGCCGAACACGCGGCCCTCGCCGACCGTTCGAAACTCCGTGCCGACCGGGTCGCGCCCGACGGCGATCGTGCCCGTCCCTGCGATGACGGCGATGCCCCATGACTCCGATGCGCCGGCGCGCAGCGCGATGAAGGCATCGTTCACGACCCGCCGCGGGACACCGGGCGCCGCCGCCTCCGCGACGGCCGCCAGACGCGGCTCGTCCGAGGGCCAATCGAGCCCGGCTAGACCGCAGACGGCCGCTGCAAGCGCGTCGGCGCCGACACCGGCGGCGTCGAGCGCCGCACGGACGGCGGTTCCGACGGCGCCGGAGGCGCCGTCGGAACCCGTGATCTCCCAGTTCGAGGTGCCGGCTTCGCCGGCGCCGATCAGCGCCCCCGACTCGTCGACGACGACCGCGTACGTCTTGCGGCCGCCGCCGTCGACGCCCAGGACGAGCGTCACGCGAGCGCCTCCGCCGAGGCGTAGGCCGCCTCGACGATCTGGATCACGGCGCGGCCGTCCTCGCCGCTCGGCCGGGGTTGCCGTCCCTCCTCGAGCGCGCCGAGGAACTCCTGCATCTGGGCGGTGTACATCGGCTGCGTGCAGTGCTCGTAGTCCTCGCTCGGCTCCTCGCGCGGGAAGATCCGCGCGTAGCCGCCGGTGCCGTACACCTCGGTCTCCGCCTCGAGCCCTTCCTTGTGCGGCTGCCACCACCCGGACTCGACGACGGAGTTCGTCCCCTGCGACCACGAGATCAGCAGGATGCCGTCGTCGTCGACGTCGTAGTCGCCGTAGCGCGTGCCGATCGCGGCGCACACGCGCGTGGGCGACGGATCGTTCAGCAGGAACCGCGCGGTGTCGATCGCGTGCACGCCCATGTCCGGCAGCGCCCCGCCGCCTGCGAGCGCCCGGTCGACGAACCAGCCCGACGGGCCGTCCCCGGCATGCACCCCGTATCCGCGCGTCTTGACGATCTCCCCGAGCTCGCCCGCGGCGATCCGGTCCCGCATCGCCCGGACGTTCGGATGGAACCGCCAGCAGTGCGCGACCATCAACCATGCGCCCGAGCCCTCCGCGGCGGCGATCATCGCCTGGCACTCGGACACCGACATGGCCATCGGCTTTTCCACCAGCACGTGTTTGCCGGCCTCAAGCGCCGCGATGGCCTGCGGGGCATGCAATGCGTTCGGCGTCCCGATCACGACCGCGTCGATCGTGGGGTCGGAGACAACCGCGGCCCAATCGGTCGTGACCCGCTCGATCCCGTGGCGCTCGGCGAAGGCGCGCGCCGTCTCCTCCCGATGATTGGCCACCACGGCCACCTCATGGCCGCACGCAACCACCGCCCGCACGTGGAAGTCCTGGATCCAGCCGCAGCCGAAGAGCGCCACCTTCATGGCGCGGAACCCTACCCCTTGACGCCAGTCACCGTGATGCCCTCGATGAACACGCGTTGCATCACGAAGAAGAGGATCACGATCGGGATCATGAACTCCAGCGACGCCGCCATCGTTAGGTTCCACTGGACGTGGTGCAACGCCTTGAACTCCGACAGGCCGATCGCGAGGGTCCAGCTATGGTTGTCCTCGCCCACGTACAGCAGCGGCGCGAAGAAGTCGTTCCAGGCATAGAGGAAGTTGAACAAGGCCACCGCGGCGATCGCGGGCTTGGCGAGCGGGATGATCACCCGCGTCATGATCTGCCAGTGAGTGGCACCGTCGACGCGCGCGGCGTCGGCGAGCTCGTCGGGTATCGATCGGAAGAACTGCCGCAGCAAGAAGATCGAGAACGCATCGCCGAAGAAGCTCGGCACGATCAACGGTTTCAGGCCGGGCACCCAGTGGAAAACTTTGACGAACACGATGTAGAGCGGCAGCGCCGTCACCTGGTAGGGCAGCATCAGCGTCGCGAGCACGAGGACGAATACCGCCTGACGACCCCGCCACTTCATCCGCGACAGGGCGTACGCGACCGGGATCGATGAGAGAACGACGCCCGCCGTCGACAGGGTCGCGACCGTCATCGTGTTGAACGTGTAGCGGAGGAACGGCACCGCGCTGAACACGTCGGCGTAGTTCCCGAACTGGAATGGGGACGGCCACAGCTCCTTCGTGTTCGCCTGCTGATCGGTCATCAGCGATGTGAGGATCACGAAGACCAAAGGAACGAAGAACAGGGCCGAAACGAAGATCAAGATCGCGTGGCTCCGGATCGTCTCGAAGAGCCTGTGTCGCCGCACCGGCGAGGGCACATCTCGGCCCTTCAGCGACGGGCCCACCGCAGCCAGGGTCCTGGTCCGCGTCGGCTGCACGCTCATCGGGACTCACCCCCCTGATAGAAGACCCACCGGCTCGAGCTCTTCAAGATGATGAGCGTGCAGATGAGCGTGATGATGAACAGCAGCCAGGCGAGCGCCGACGCGTACCCCATCTGGTAGCGCAGCCACCCCACCTGGTAGAGCCTCGTCGTGAAGAACAGCAGCGATTGCAGCGGGCTCCCGAGCGCGTTCACGTCGCCGCCGCTCGCGGTCACATTCGCGACGTAGGCCTCGGTGAACGTCTGGAACCCTTCGATCACGCCGATCACCAAGGTGAAGAAGATCACCGGCGAGATCATCGGCAGCGTCACATGCCGCCACCTCTGGTACCGCGAGGCGCCCTCGATGTCGGCCGCCTCGTACAGCTGCCGCGGGACGTCGAGCAATCCGGCGAGGAAGATGACCATCGCGTCGCCGATCCCCCACAGCCCGATGATCAAGATCGCGGGCTTAGACCACGTCGGGCTCTCGAACCACAGCGGCGTGTTCTTCATGCCGAGACCGGACAGGATCTGGTTGATCGGCCCGATCGCCGGGTTGAACAGGAACACGAA
>Ga0136846_1233453_pt1 | contig 14773 bp, 11 predicted proteins | sample HopSoiMetagenom2_FD_96841 | JGI IMG/M metagenome (GOLD analysis project Ga0136846, IMG submission 96841) | Grasslands soil microbial communities from Hopland, California, USA - 2 Assembly 2016 (version 4) | ecosystem: Environmental > Terrestrial > Soil > Grasslands | place: USA: Hopland...
CGCGGCTGCTTTCGGTTTCTGGTGCAGGTTAAACAATTTCTTGAACGCGTCAACCAGGGTCTCGCTCTCCGGCCCGGCAGCGGCCGTTTTCAACCGGCTGATCGGAGTATGCATGATCTTATTCACGATGCCGTGGCTCAGCGCTTCCACCGCCATTTCCTGTTCCGCGGACAACTGGCCGAGGCGTCCGCGCACGCGATCGAGTTCGGCCTGGCGAATGGTTTCGAAATGGTCCTGCAACGAGACGATCGTGGGCACCACGTTCAGCGTCAGCAACCGCGTTTGGAATCGCTGGACCTCCGCTTCGATAATGCTCTCCGCGCGCTGAGCTTCCTGCTGGCGTCCGGCAACATGCGAGGTCACCGCGCCCTGCAGATCATCGATGTCATAGACGAAGATGCCGTCGAGCTTGTTCATCTCAGGATCGACATCACGCGGCACCGCGATATCGATGAAGAACATGGGACGGTTCTTCCTGCGGCTCAGAAATTTCTCGCCATGCTCGCGACGGAAGATTGTGACCGGAGCGCCGGTCGAGGTGATTACGATGTCGGCCTGCTCGCAGTGGTCGTAAAGATTGTCGAAGCGAATGGCTTGGCCGCCGAAGCGGTCGGCGAGAGTCACCGCACGGTCATAGGTTCGATTGGCAACAAAAATCGGGCCGGCTCCCTTGGCGATGAGATGCCGCGCCGCCAGTTCCGACATCTTGCCCGCTCCCACAAGGCAAACGTGCTTCCCTTCCAATGACCCGAAAATCTTTCCCGCCAGTTCAACCGCAACCGACGCCACGGAAACCGACGACGACCCTACAGCGGTCTCCGTGCGTACACGTTTGGCGACCGCGAAGGCGCGAGTCAACAGCAGATCGAGGTAAGACTGCACCGCGCCGGCAGCCCGCGCCGTTGCATACGCTTCCTTTACCTGTCCCAGAATCTGCGGCTCGCCTACGATCATCGAATCCAGGCTGGCCGCTACGCGGAATATATGCCGCACAGCGTCGTTCTGGTTGTACTCGTAGAGGTGGGGCTCGTACAACGCGCGGTCGACATGAAAGTACTCTCCGAGAAACGCTCGCAGGTCAGCCGCGCCGTTCGCGGTTTGCGCCAGAATCTCAACCCGGTTGCAGGTGCAAAGAATCATGGCCTCGCTCACTCCCGGTTGCGCCATGAGCCGCTGCAGGGCTTCGGGAAGTTTGCGCTCGGGAATGGCAAGCTGCTCGCGGACCTCCACCGGAGCGGTTTTATGATTCACGCCGATGAGCTGGAAATTCATGGGCGCGCCAGCCTGTGGACTGCGCTGAAATAATTCGCCGCCCAGGCCACAACTGCCATGGCGAATGCTCCGCCCGCAAGGTAGGCGGCGCGGCGTCCACGCCAGCCTGCGCTCCAGCGGGTGTAGATGAGCACCAGGTAAACCGCCCAGGTCAGTACCGACAAAAGAATTTTTGGGTCAAGAAAATCTACGCGTCCGAAATGCGCTTGCGCGATCACCATGCCCGCAGCCAGTCCGGCGGTCATGAATGGAAAACCGAGCAGCAGCGACCGGAAACCGATTTCGTCAGTCACCTGCAACGCCGGCAGGCGAGCCAGCATTCCGCCCGACTTCTTCGACTTCAGCGCACGTTCCTGAATCAGGTAAATCATGCTGGCGCTGAAGCTAAGTACCAGCGCGGCGTATCCGGCGAAGATCAGAGAGATGTGCGCGATTAGCCATCCCTGGCGCGCGGTGGAAGACGTGAGCACGAACGGCTCCTGCCCGGCCGCGCTGATAAACGTTAAAAGGAACACCAACGGAAAGGCGACGATCCCGGGCGACGTGGTCTGGTAAACCATGTACACCAGAAGGAACACCACCATGATCAGGAATCCCAGCACTGACGCTGCCACCGCCAGCGATGCAAGGCTCAGCTCGCCCGACTGCTGCACCGCTTCAGCGATGGCCACGAAATGGAAAACCATGCCCAGGTACGCGGCATGCAGCGCGAGCCGGTTCAAAAGTTCTTTGGTGCGCGTGAGGGCGACGAGGACATACACCAGTCCCAAGCCGTAGAGCGCCAGCGCAACTCTGAGCCAGATGATGGCCATGATGGATAACGAGGGGCGGAGTGGATCCGCTTGTTCTCGCAATTATAGCGGCTGGGAGCTCGGCTTTCCCGCAGCAATCCTCTCATCACCGTATTTCGGAGTAGAAGAAACCCTGACGAAATCACCCAATTGTCGCCGTGCTATCATCCTCTACACGTTGTGCTTGCCAGAGATAGGTGAGAATCCTAGCAAACCAACCTTCTCATTTCTGCGGCCATCTTTGTACAGCCTTCGGACATTGCACGAGCGTGTGCGTTCGAGTTCGTTTGGCCGTCACTGGAAATGGGAGACTCGTTCAACCTCTCGCGGCATAACTTATGGATTTAACTTTAAAAGAGCATTTGCGCCGGCTTGAAGATCGTTTGGAAATACTGAACCGGCAGATCATGGAAAACCGCAGCCTCGACGAACGCAACCGTCTTGAGGCGGAGATTCGGGCCGCCAATCTCGCTATCGCGCACTATAAAGCAGCACTCGAGCTGGAACGCAGCCTGCACACGTCAATAGGCTAGCCGGTTCGTTTCCTAAATTAGAAACAAGCAATAGAAACCGTTGATCAAGCTAGTGTTTCTTCTGGCCCTTTTTCGGAGGGGACTTCGGCGCCGGTTTTGCGGGAGCTGCTTTCTTCACCAGCTTCGCGGGAGGAGCCAGTTTTACAGCAGCGGGTTTCGCCGCGACAGGCTTCGCGGCGGTCTTTTGCGGATGTGATTCCGTGTGCTTCGTCGGGGCTGCCGGCGGTACAGGCGCAACCACCGCACCCTTTCCCTTCTTCTTTGCACTCGGCACAGCAGCCGGTGCGGGAACTGCGGCAGCCGCAGCGGCTTTCGCGCCGCGTCCCCGCTTCGGTGGGGGCGGGGGCGGAGGAGGTGGCGGCGCCAGCGGCTTCAGGAATTTCAGAATCTCAGTCCGCGAACGCAGCTTGCCATCCAGCAGCAGCATGAAAACGTCTTCCGCAATCTTCGGATAAGCCGGCAGTTGCGGCGTGATCAGCAACTCCGTCATCTCGGGAAGCGGAACCTTTTGCTGCACCTGGCGCCACTTGGTGAAAAAGTTCTTGATCTTCTGCGCTACCGCTTGCTGCCGCGCGGTCACGGACAGGAAAAGCACCATCTCCTGCCGGGCGCTCGATAGCAGTTTCCATGTGCGCGATGGCGTTGCAGCTTCTTTTCCCGTGAGTCGCTTCGCCAGTTCCTTGGCGTTATCTTCCAGATCGCGCCAGGCTTCCGCCAGATCGCGCCGCGGAATAGCTTTCCGTATATCGGCCGACTCCTTGCCGCTTAACCGCGCGGTCAAGAAGTGCAGCACCGCGGGCGACGGATCAGGCGCATACCCCAGGTCAATCATCTGCTGCCGCGCCTTCATCAGCTGCGAAAGGCCGGCGGTGTCAACCTTGGCGGTCGTCCAGTGTGACGACAGAACCTTCAGCCAGCCTTCCTTCTCAAAAATCTTGACCACGTTCAGCGGGTCGTCTTCGTAGGCCAGTTGCTCAATTTCGTATCCGATCGCGCGGTTCGGAATGTGCTCGATGTAATTATTTTCTTTGGCCGAGTCGTATCTGGCCTGGGTGCGTTCTTCGATCGGCCAGTGAAAGCGCGCAGAAAACCGCGAAGCCCGAATCAAACGCGACGGGTCTTCCACAAACGCGTAATTATTCAACACGCGCACCAGCTTGGCTTCGATATCAGCAGCACCGTTGAAGGGATCCATCAGCAGCCCGCGTGACCCGGGATTCAGCGAAAGCGCCATAGCGTTGACGGTGAAGTCGCGTCGCCGCAGGTCCTCTATGATGGTCGCCGGCGAAACTACCGGAGGCTTGCCGGTCTTTTCATAGCGCTCGATGCGGGCGCTGCTGATCTCGGCGCGCACTCCGCCAGGCAGGGTCAGGTACAGAGTCTTGGTGACGTCTTCCTCGCCACCAATAATTGCGCCGGCCTTCTCAAATTCCTTTTGCAGCTTGAGCGGATTGCCCTGAACGGTGAAATCGAGGTCGCGGATGGGAAACCCGCTGATGATGTCGCGCACCGCCCCGCCGGTGAGGTAGACGTTCATGCCCGCGGCGCGGACGATGTCCTGAACCAGGGTGACGCCCTTCTGCTGGTTCGGCGTCAGCCGCAGCTCCATCGTGTATATGTAATCTGCCATTCGTCGTCTGGAACTGTCCGACTACAACCGCCCCGGGCTTTCTGAACCGAAAGTTTTCCACAGACGGCCCTGTGGAAATCTCGCACTAAGCCTGTAAGTTCTTCCGTTTGAGCAGGTTAGTTTCATCGCTCGGAATAGATGGAACTACAGAAAATAACATAACGTTATTGTTTTGGCTACTGTGAAGCCAGATACCTGCTGTTTTTTGTGCAGAAGTGCGAAAATCGGGAAGAATTGAAACATTGAATCAATCGGAGGATTGAATCATTGGGGGATTGCAAGACCTCGATGTAACTCTGTGTCTTTGTGATTGATAGATGGGCCGATATGGTTCCAGGTCGGGGCTCGTTTGCAATGGCCAGATGTTGCCATGAATGATTCAATCCCCCGATGATTCAATGATTCAATTTCCTAAATGCCTTCCACCCATAAGAAAGTAATCGTCCGCAAGATGGACCGCGACACGGTCAACGGACACGTCGCTCCGGCCCACTTCGTCCGTGAAGGCAAGCTTGAACTGCTGAATACCAGCGGCAACGTTGTGGCAATTGACCTCACGGACATCAAGTGCGTCTTCTTCGTTCGCGAATTTGCCGACACCGATTCCCTTTCCCGCAAAACCTTCACCACGCGCCCACGCTCGGAAGGCCTGTGGGTGCGAATCAAGTTCAAAGACGGCGAACTGCTCGAAGGCCTCATGCCCAACGACCTCACGCTGAACACCCCGGAAGGCTATCTGATCAATCCGCCGGATTTGCGGTCAAACGTGCAGCGCCTGTTCGTCCCACGCACCGCGCTCGAGTCACTCACGGTGCTGGCGGTAATCGGAGCCACCAGGCGCCAGCGCAGGGGCGCGGAAGATGTAAGACAGGTGCCCATGTTTGAGGAGTAGGTTTTAGCGGATCGTTGTTTCAATCGCGTGTCGATCCTCGACTGCCTGCAACATCGAAAGTCAAAGGCGTCGGACAGGAGTGTCCGACCCACACACGATTGCTGTGGTGAAAAATACCGGGTGGTTGAAAATTTGGTGGAGCTGGTCGGGATCGAACCGACGACCTCATCGTTGCGAACGATGCGCTCTCCCAGCTGAGCTACAGCCCCACGGGTGAATTTAGATTTTATCATTGCGCAGCGGCGGGTACCGCCAAAGGCTGATGCGAAAGGTCCGGACGGGTACCGGCGGCTGCGAAATGCAATTCGCGGATATCATGAGTTAAAACTTGGGTTGAAACTTGGTTGAAACTTTGAGTCTGGAATTCTGGAGGGTATATGCGTTCTTTGGGAAGAGTTGCCGCGGCACTGATTTTCTGCGTATGGTTTGGTGGGGCTGCCGCCGCTCAGGAAAAATTCAATACTCCGCTGATTCCTCGCGAAGTGTTGTTCGGCAATCCCGAGCGCGCCGATCCGCAGATCTCGCCGGATGGCAGGCAACTTGGCTACCTTGCGCCGGTCGACGGCGTGCTGAACGTGTGGATTCGCACCCTCGGAAAGAACGACGACCGGGCAGTTACGGCCGACAAACAGCGGGGCATCCGGAATTTTCTGTGGCAGTACGACAACCAGCACATTCTCTACACCCAGGACGTTGGCGGCGACGAAAACTGGCGTCTCTATCAGACCGATATCGCATCCAAACAGACAAAAGACCTGACCCCTTTTGAAAAGGTCCGTGTCGACATCGTCGCCTACGGATGGAAATCTCCAGACACCATCCTGGTGCAGATGAACCAGCGCGATGCCAAGGTTTTTGACGTGCATCGCGTCGATCTGAAAACCGGGAAGGTTGAACTCGATACTCAAAATCCCGGCGACGTTCAGGGCTGGCAGGCTGATAACGCGCTGCGTATCCGCGCCGCGCAGGTCCAGACAGACGACGGGGGCACGGTTATTCGCGTCCGCGATGATGTCAAAGCGCCCTGGCGCGACCTTATCAAGTGGGGCCCGGATGAGACCTTCGGCGGGGTCAATGGATTTTCACCTGACGACAAATCGCTCTGGATCACAACCAGTCTCGAGGTGAATGCCGCGCGCTTGATTGAGATTGACGTCGCCACCGGCAAGCGCAAAGTCGTCACCGAGGATCCGCAGTTCGACGTCCGCAGCACCATCAACAACCCAAAGACCAATGCGCTCGAAGCGGTCAGCTATGCCAGGCAAAAGACGGAATACGTGTTCATCGATCCTAAAGTGAAGGCCGACTTCGAGACTTTGGAAAAAGTCCGCAACGGCGAGGTCGATTCCATCTCACAAAGTCTTGACGACAATAAGTGGATCGTCGGCTTCGTCAGCGACGACGCGCCCGAGTACTGGTATCTGTATGACCGGCCGAGCCGGCAAGCGACCCTGCTCTTCAGCAACCGGCCGCAGTTGGAGAAGTACAAACTCTCTTCCATGAAACCCATCGAGTTCACCGCCCGCGATGGCATGAAGCTTTACGGATATCTGACGACGCCGGCAGGTATGATGGCGAATGGTTTGCCGATGGTTGAGTTTGTGCATGGCGGTCCGTGGTCACGCGACGAGTGGGGATACAACCGTTATGCGCAGTGGCTGGCGAACCGGGGATATGCGGTGTTGCAGATTAATTTTCGTGGATCGACGGGCTACGGCAAGCAATATGTGAATGCCGGAGACCGGCAATGGGCGGGCACGATGCATACTGACTTGTTGGACGCCAAAGACTGGACGGTCAAACAAGGCATCGTTGATCCAACAAAAGTTTGCATCATGGGCGGAAGCTATGGAGGCTACGCGACCCTGGCGGGAGTCACGTTTTCACCCGACGCCTTCACCTGCGGAGTTGACATCGTGGGGCCGTCCAATCTCAATACCCTGCTCAAGACCATCCCTCCCTACTGGGCAACATTTTTGGCGACCATGCATAAGCGGATGGGCGATACCGAGGCCGTGCTGAAGGAACAATCTCCACTGTTCAAAGCCGACCAGATCAAAGCTCCGCTGCTGATCGGGCAGGGCGCCAACGATCCGCGAGTGAACAAGGCGGAGAGCGACCAGATCGTCGCCGCCATGCGCAAGAACCAGAAGCCAGTGGAGTATTACGTGTTCCCTGACGAAGGCCATGGCTTCGCGCGGCCCACAAACAACATGGCTTTTAATGCTGCGTCAGAAGAATTCCTGGCGAAATATCTGGGCGGAAGAGTCGAGCCGCCCACGTCGGACGAAACCAAGCTACTGAAGAGCATTAAGCAATAACCTCGCGGCGAATTTCCTGACTCGCGGTGCCTTACGTTCAGTCGTGGCCGACCGTTCGGTCGGCCACCCCTTCTTCCCCGCCTGCATCTATTCACGCTAACATTCACGGTCGCGTATTTTTGAAAGGGAGCGTCATGCCAACTATCGACATCAAGCCGGAGATCAAGGCCCGCAGCTTTGGGGTGAACATTGAGAGCGATCTGGCGCCGAAGTTTATCCGCGTTGTGGAGAATGCCGCCATCGCCTCGGCGCGCACCATGGGGCGCGGCGAGCGCGAGTTGTCGGACCAGGTGGCGACGGAGTCCATGCGCAGCACCATGGATTCGATTCCTATGCGCGGCACCATCGTGATCGGCGAAGGCGAGCGCGATCAGGCGCCCATGCTCTACATCGGCGAGAAAGTTGGCGCGGAATTTCGCGATGGAATGGAAGTGCCGGAGGTGGATATCGCCGTCGATCCGTTGGAAGGAACGAACCTGTGCGCGACTGGCGGCCCGGGGTCGATAACTGTGCTGGCGGCTTCCGAAGCGGGCGGCTTGCTGAACGCTCCCGATTGTTACATGGAAAAGATCGTCGTCGGGCCGTCGTGCAAAGGCGCGGTCGATCTGGATGCGCCAGTCGCTGAAAATCTCAAGAGCATCGCCAAGCGCATGGAGCGCGCCGTGCAAGACCTGGTTGTTGTGGTGCTCGAACGTCCACGGCACGAACAGCTGATCGCCGACATTCGCGCGGCGGGGGCGCGCATTCGTTTGATCAGCGACGGCGATTTATCCGCTGGCATCGCGGCGGCCGTAATTGGTACCGGAGTTCACGCAGTCATGGGATCGGGGGGCGCGCCGGAAGGGGTCATTACAGCGGCCGCGATCCGCTGCCTGAATGGATACATGGTGGGCAGACTCGTGATCGACAAGCCGAAACTCGAAGAGCGTATCGCGCGCATGGGTATTCGCGACAAGAACAGAATTTATCGCGCGGAAGACCTGGCTCCGGGCAATCAGCTGATCTTCGCCGCTACTGGTGTCACCGATGGAGCGCTGCTGAAGGGCGTGCGCTTTTTCGGCGAGGGCACGCGGACATCATCCATCGTGCTGACCCTGATGACCGGCAAGGTGCGGTTTATCGAGAGCATTCACTTAACCAAGAACGCGGCGGATGTAAAGGTCAGGTTCATGTGAAGAGCCTTGATTCGTGGCTATTTGAGGCGAAACAGAAACTCTCGGAACTGGTCGAACGCGCGTCAGCGGGGGAACAAATCGGGATTACGCGCCGCGGAGAGTTGGCCGCTGTAATAGTTCCAGCGCAGACCGAAAATCGCCTGGTTGATGTCTTTGCAGACATCGAACGGTTACGAAGACGGGTGCGACGAGTCAAGGGGCTGAAGGCGAAAGATCTAATTGAAGAAGGCCGGGCGTGACTCAGTTTGTGCTCGATGCCTGTGTGGCTCTTGCCTGGTTTATCGACAATCCGGTGGCCCACTATGCGTTGGATGTTAAGAAAGCCCTAGCCGAAGATGCGCGAGCGATGGTGCGAGCATTGTGGCACCTGGAGATGGCCAATGGTCTCGCGATGGCCGAGCGACGCAAGCTTCTGACAGGCGCCGAGATCACTGAGTGCATTATTAATGTGGAGAGATTTTCGAGCCAGATTGACAACGCACAACGACTTCGTGCCGACACGTAAAGCGCTGAGCACCGCGCGTTCTTTTGGATTGTCCGCCTACGATGGCGTTTACCTCGACCTCGCCAGCCGATCTGGAACGCCGTTGGCCACCCTCGGTCAGAATTTACGCAAGGCCGCGGGCCGAGCTGCTGTCCCAATATTCCTGTCACACCGCTCTACTTAACACTACTTGGCAAAGGCGGCCAATCCTGCGAAGCGCCGTCGAACAGGTTTACGGTTTTTTCCAGCCGCTTCGTCCCGTCGTGGACTGCGATCTTGTGCGGCTTGCCGGTTTCATAGCCCTCCCAGAGTGAGACGCCGGCATACGCGCCATCTTTGCGCAGGACGTAATACACCATATCCATAAATTGCAGGCGTTCGCGGTCGCCATTGTAGTTGCGTACGATGCGCTTGATAGCGTCCATGCCGGCATCGAGCGGCGACATTCCGCGGCGCATGTTCTCGACAATGGTGTGCGCGCCGGCCACTTTGATGTTCTCTTCCCCGCTGCCGATTGCGCCCGCCGAACCCACATCCTGATCGGTGTAGCATCCAGCGCCAATGATCGGAGTGTCACCTAGCCGGCCGGGAATTTTCCATGCCAGGCCGCTGGTGGTAGTGCACCCCGACATTTCTCCTTTGGCGTTGAGCGCTGAGCAATGTGTGGTACCGGTCGGCGGAAAAATTACGCTGCGGATTGAGGCGACGCGGTCTTCAGGCGGAATGCCGATTTCAGCAGCCACTTCTTCCATCCGTCGTAAACGGAATTCCCATTCATCCGCGTGCGTTGGAGACCGGAAGCGTTTGCGCCAGTCGGGACTCGCGATCCCCGGACCCCACCAATCGGAGTGCGTCTCCTTCCACAGCAGCCAATCTTTGCGCGACTTCTCTGTAAGCAGATTTTCCCGGAGGAAGCCTTGTGCGACGGCGAAGCGCTCAGCGCCTTCTCCGACCAGCATTACGTGTCCGGTATGCAGGCGGACGGTATTCGCGACCAGGGAAACATTCTTGATGTTTCTAACGCCGCCGACTGAACCAGCCGTGCGAGTGGGGCCGTGCATACAGCTGGCATCGAGTTCAACCACGCCTTCTTCGTTCGGGCGTCCACCGAGCCCAACGTTCTGATAATTGGGATCGTCCTCCGGACCTTTGACGACGATCAGCGCCGAGTCGAGTGTGTCGGCGCCACCCGCGAGCGCTGAATAGCCTTCATCGAGCCAGTTGTAGCTGTACTCGGAGCAGACCATGACCGGCAGCTTGGCAGCGCGTTTAATATTTGTTTTGCCGGGGTCCGCCGCGGGCGACTGCGAGGATTGTTCGGCAGCCGCCGCGGGTGAGATCGCGAAAGCCGCCGATCCAGCCAGGGTTGAGGCGAGAAAATCTCGTCGGGAAACAGTCATGGGGTTCAGTTCCTCTTCCATCGGGCACCACAGGTTGCAGCGCACAGGTGTGAGGCGGCCCGGTGTGCACGAGAAGAGTTATATCACCAGACTTGAAGGTCGCGGCGGGATGAAGAAGCTCAATCAGGGAGCAAACATCTGGTTGGTATTGCGATCGGCGCGGAACCGCAGCATCGCCGCGATATTTCCCACCCGGTCGAGGGCTTCGTCGGACTGAACCAGCACCAGGCCGAGATTACTGCGAATTGCCGCCGGGACCAACGCCTCGCAAACATCGTCAAGATTGCGAGTGGCGCGGCCGCATGCCGGGCAGTACGGGACCATGTGGGAATCGAGGTGGCGGCAGTTGGTGCACTCCACCGCGCGCGCCGAATATTCGCGCGACATAATAATGGTTTCCACTTCGCCGAGTTCAACCGCTCGCAGTACTCTTCGCAGTCCAGTGACGCCGCGACGATTGCTTTTGGCTTCGTCCATAGTTTCTCGAACCAATGCTTCATGATGCTGGCGCAAGGTGTCACGCAAAACACGGCGTCCTTCCGCAGCAGCGTTTTCGTTGGTGAGGCTGTTGAAGTCGCCGGAGAAGCGTCCGATCAACTTTTTCTGTACGTAGGGATGCAGTTGAGACTGCAACTCTGTCCAGTTCACATCATGGCAGCCGATCACAAGCGCTTCAAATTGCTTCTTTTCCGCTGCGGCTTTCAAGAAATCAGCGACTGCTCGAAAGTGCTTACGCACCTCATCTTCGGCATGGCGCTGTACATGCCCGGCATCGTAGCCCGCGTAGCCATCGCTGCGAACGTGCTTGGGGGCGGGGTTCACCATCAATCCCTGATCGCGAATTTCTTCGAAATGCACTTCAAGAAATCGCGCATTCTGCCGGTCAATCAAGGCGATCCACAAGCGAGGATGCTCGGAAAAAACCGGGGCCAGCGGCTTCAGATGAAAGCGCCGGTTCACAAACAGGGTGGTCGGCGATGCGACCGCAGGAATATCAAATTCCTGCCAGAGCTTGCGTCCAGCGCAAGCAAACACAGCTCTGGCCCGCGCCTGGTTCCCGTGCAAGCTCTCCGCCAGCTTCTGGATTCTGTGCAGATCATCGAGCGCAGCCCGATTCCGGCTGTTCAGTTCCAGTTCCTGAATGGTTTTGCGGACCAGGTCCTTCGCCAGAATCATCTCCTCGCGATGAGATTTATCCTGCGGCGTTTCCGGCTGGAAATAAAAACTGATGGCGAGTTCTTCCGGATTCCGGCATTCGAAATCGGCAAGTTGACGCAGTTCTTCGCGAGAAATCATGAGTACACTCCGGACTAGTCGGTTCCTGTTGCTTGCAGGGGTTTGTCCTTGAATGGATTGTGAACGGGGAATGACCGGCGAAGTTTCTCACGCGCATTGTGAATCGATTTCCGCACCATTTCCGGCGCGTGATCGGTAATGGAGCTGATTTCGTCAATCGAAAAGCCTTCAATGGCGTAAAGGATGAAAGCCTCGCGGTCGCTGGGATTCGCGGCCTGCAGCGCAAATTGAACCAGGCCGACCATCTCTTCCGAGTAGGCGATTTCCTCCGGAGTGGCAACGCGGTCGTCGGCAATCGAACTTTCGGTGGTCATGGTTTCGTCCCGCTGATGAAACTGCATTTGCGTTTCGTCACTGGCGCGTTCGTCACGGCCCTGGGGCTGACCTTCCAGGTGCACGTCGGCGTTGTCCTGAGTCTGGCGCGAGCCGAAGTCGTCCATTGCACGAATGGAAAGACGATAAAGCCAGGGTTCAAGTGCCATACGGTCAGGCTTCTCGTGCTGATCGTCCAATGCGCGTGCGACCGCTTCATCCAGGACTTCTTCCCAGCTGAATAGGTCGGCGCCCATCTGTCCAGAATTCTCGCGGAAAACCAGCTCTCGTTCAACGAACAATCGCAAGCGGCGGAAATTGGCATTGATGTAAGAGCGCACATCGTCGTTGGTGGCGGTGAGCGGTGGAATCGACGCCACCGTCTGCTCGAACGGCACTTCGGGCACGGAGCGACCGTTTCCCGACCGCCGGCGAGACCAGCGGTGCGAACTGCGCAACAAATCTTTATGGCGTCCGATTTGTCCCAGCAGATCGTCGAACGCAGCCTTCACCGCTGCAGCAGCTTTTGGCGCCGACTCGTGCGCGGCCATCTGGCCCGACGGCAATCGCAAATTCAGCGACACGGTTACGCCTTCACGCGCGGAATTCTGCTCGACCGCGCCCTTCAGATGAACCAGCTCTGGCCTGAATACCTGGAGCCGTTTCTGGACCTTTGCTGTCCAGTACTGAATTTCTTTATCGATGTCGGGAGTTCGCTGAAGCCGGTAACTGATGTGCACATTCATGCTTGCCTCGGATGCGGGAGAAGGTCCCGTGAAGCCTTTCGCAAGCCGATTCTACACCCGCAGGCGGCGCGTCAAACGAGGAAATTGCGCATTTTCTCGTGCCGGAAAAGTTGTTGCGGGTTGTCCGATTACAGAAAGAACACACAATCAAAAAGAAAGAACACACAATCAGGAACTCGTCCAAAATATTGCAGCGAAAAGCAACTCCGATGTAGTCAACGTCTTCTAACCCGCGACGATGAATATGGGTTGGCTGATTCACAGAACATTTTTGTGCTTTTTATGTGCCGGTATTCTGGTGGCAGTTGGGTGCGGAGGTGGAGGAAGCTCTCCGCAAGGCCAAAACGTTCCGCCTCCCGGCAGTGGCACAATTCCCGTTGTTGCGCACGTGTTCGTGCTTGTGGAAGAGAACCATTCTTACAGCCAGGTAATTGGCAACTCTGCTATGCCCTACACCAACGGTCTGGCGCAGCAGTACGCACTGGCCACACAGTACTTTGCGAATCGGTTTAATTCTCTGCCGAATTATTTCATGCTCACCGCAGGGAATTTAATGACCACCAATGATCAATTCACTGGAACGGTCACGGCCAACAATGTGGTGCGCGCGCTCACGAAAGCTGGAAAGAGCTGGAAGATTTATGCGGAAAGCCTGCCCAGTGTGGGATACCTCGGACCTGACGTTGGGCCATACGGCCGGGACCACAATCCGTTTGCCTACTTCTCCGACGTGAAGAACAGCAGCTCACAGGCGGCGAACATCGTACCGTTGACACAGCTTACAACCGATATCCAGAACAACACGCTGCCCGATTACGCGATGATTGTTCCCGACTTCGAAAATGACGGTCACGATTGCCCGAAATCCATGGCCAACTGCTCGGATACTGACAAATTACAGAACATCGACAAGTGGGTATCGAAAAACATCGGCCCGTTGATTCAGAGCAGCGCGTTTGCAAATTCCGTTCTGATTTATACCTGGGACGAATCGGATATTGCCGATACCAGCAACCCCGCCGAGCAAGTGGCAACCATCGTGGTGAGCCCGATGGCGCGGGGTGGTTTGAAATCGACAACAAAATATCAGCACCAGAGCACGTTGAAGCTGACCCTGCAATTACTCGGCGTGAATGATTTCCCTGGACTCTCAGCCAACGCCACCAGCATGACGGAATTTTTCAAATAATCGGTGCTCGGATGGTCAGGGTATCGGTGATTTGAAACCTGCTACACAGCGACCGTGAACGATGTTTCGGTGCGATTCACCGGACGATACAATGTGTCACGCTCAACCGGATCCCTTCCGGCTTCTTTAATGAGGCGAACCAACTCCTGGCGGCGCATGCCCTGCGGGGTGGTCGCGCCCGCATCGTGATAAATCTTTTCTTCAATGACAGTGCCGTCGAGGTCGTCGGCGCCGAAGCGCAAGGCGATCTGCGCGATCTTCGGAGTCAGCATCTGCCAGTAAGCCTTAATGTGGGGAAAATTATCCAAGACGAGGCGACTGACCGCGATCTGCTTGATGTCGAGCATGCCGGTGGTTTTAGGTAAATGTTCGAGCGGAGTGTTATCGGGATGAAACGCCAACGGAATGAACGTCTGGAAACCGCCGGTTTCGTCCTGCAGAGCGCGCAGCTTCATTAAGTGATCGACGCGGTCTTCGTCGTTTTCCACGTGCCCGTATAGCATGGTGGCATTGGATTTCAGACCGAGGTTGTGGGCCAGGCGGGCTGTATCCAGCCACTGATCGCCATCGATTTTGTGGTCGCAAATGATGTGGCGTACGCGGTCGGCGAAAATTTCGGCGCCGCCGCCGGGGAGCGAGTCCACTCCCGCAAGCTTGAGTTGAGCCAGGGTATCCGCAATTGAAAGCTTGGCGCGTTTTGCCAAGAACGCTACTTCGACCATGGTGAATGCC
>Ga0136846_1219547_pt1 | contig 14772 bp, 11 predicted proteins | sample HopSoiMetagenom2_FD_96841 | JGI IMG/M metagenome (GOLD analysis project Ga0136846, IMG submission 96841) | Grasslands soil microbial communities from Hopland, California, USA - 2 Assembly 2016 (version 4) | ecosystem: Environmental > Terrestrial > Soil > Grasslands | place: USA: Hopland...
ATGCCCGCCCCCGTGTCCCGCGCGACCGCCGCCAGCGCGGGATCGAACCGCAATCCGGACACGTCGTTGATCACCGCTGCTCCGGCCTCGAGCGCCGCCCGCGCAACCTCGGCCTTGCGGGTATCCACCGACACCGGCCCAAGCCCACCCTGCACGAGCCCGCGAACCACCGGGGCAACGCGCGCGATCTCTTCTTTCGCGCCGACGGACTCGGCACCGGGCCGCGTAGACTCGCCCCCGACATCGAGCAGGCGCGCGCCGTCCGCCATCAGCCGCGCGCCGAGCTCGACGGCCGCGGTCGCCGACGGCAGCCGACCACCATCGGAAAACGAATCGGGCGTCACGTTGATGATGCCGATGATTACGGGCTGCTCGAGCGATAGCTCGGCGTCCCGAATCGCCCACGTCAGCGCAGGCTCGGCGCGCGCGGCGAGCAACCGGCCGAGTGCCGGAGCGATGCGCGCGAGCTCGGCGGGTGCACGATCATAACGGGCCAGTGGGGCAATCCGACTTGCGGCCCCCGCGATCAATGCCCAGCCCCCAGCCCCGAGTCCCTTGTCCCCGGTGAGCACGTCGGCGCCGGACTTCGTGCCCCAGTGCACGAGCGCTTCGCGCTCGGCTTCGGTGATGTCTTCGAGGAGGACGACAAACGGCTGGATCCCGACCGCGGCGAACCAGGCGGGCTGCGCTTCCCAACCACGGGCCGCGAGCGCCGCGCGCACCGCTTCCGGTGTGTGCGCGGCGAGCGCGGTAATCTTCATCGGGATTCGGGACTCGGGATTCGGGATTCGTGAACTCCGATGACTATCATTCGTGTTCTTCCCCAGTCCCGAATCCCCAACCGCGAGTCCCTACCGAAGCGCCTGGACCACCTGCAGCCGCGCCGCGCGCAGCGCCGGGAAGAAGCCGCCGATGACGCCCATCACGACTGCGAAGATCAAGCCAAGCAGCAGGAGCGCAGGGGTCACGCGGAAACTGAACGCAATCTCGCTGAAGCTGGACCAGTTGGTGGTGCTCGTGACGATGCCGTTCAGCGGCAGGGCAAACAAACAGCCCAGCAGCCCGCCGATCAGGGCGATGAATGCGGACTCCGCGAGGAAGCTGAAGAGCACGCTCCCGGGCCGGAAGCCCAGCGTCAGCAGCACACCGATCTCCGGCGCGCGCGACGCGATCGCGGCGTACATCGTGTTGATCGCGCCGAACACGGCGCCCACGGCCATGATGCCGGTAATCATGACCGCGAGGAAGCTGAGAATGCGCCCCAGGAGCTGGGACTGCTGCGCGTAGAACTCGGACTCGCGGTGCGCGTCCACCGTCATACGCTTGTCTGCCTGGAGCGCGCGCTGCGTCTCCTCGAACGCAGCAGGATCCTTGAGCCGGAACGTGATCGACTGGAACACCTCGCCGCGGAACACGGGCATGAACTGTTCGTTTTCGCCCCAAATCTCCGACTCGAACGCCGAGCCCGCCGCGGTGAAATGGCATGTCACAGTCCAGTCGCGCCCCGCAAACCGGAGCGATTGACCGATGCCGGTGTGTGGGAAGCGCTGCGTCAAGCGGCTGCCGACACAGACTTCCGCGCGGCCGGAGGCCGGCCGCTCGCCCTCGGTGATCCTGACGTTGTTGCGCACCTGCCAGGCCTGATCGCTGACGCCGCGCGCGACGACGTTCGCGACCTGCGTCGTGTCGAACGCTTTCGCGAGTGGAACCAGTACGTACACCTCGGGCGACACGAGCGGACGGTTGTCGGCGCCGGTTGCGACGTGCGGATCGGCCGCGATGAGGCTCGACACGTCGCGCCCGAGCCCGCTCGACAGTTCGGAGTCCGCGCCTTTCCGCAGCACGATGACGTTCTGGTTCGACCCGGTTTTGGCGAGCGCCGCGCTGAAGCCGTTGGCGAGCGCGAGCATGCCGATGAATACCGCGACGACCAGGCCAACGCCGAGCGCTGTGAGCGCCGTGGAGAGGGGTCGCTGCACCACGCTGCGGACATTGTACGTGATGGGGATCATTCGACCTTCCGCAGCGCCTGAACGATCGGCAGCCGCGCGGCGCGCAGCGCCGGCACGAGCCCGCTCGCGAGCATCAGCGCGAGCGCCACGAGCGCGCCGATCACCAGCGTGCTCGTCGCGACCTTGAATCCCGGCAGGAAGCCCGCGCCGTTGAAGTTGATGGCAGGATAGAGCAGCGTCGCGGCGCCGAGGCCGATCGCCGCACCCGTCAGGGCCATCGTCCCCGCTTCCACCATCGTCAGCGTAAACAGCAGCGTGTCCGAGAAACCGACCGTCTTGAGCACCGCGATCTCCCCGGTCCGCTCGCGCGCGCTCATCATCATGGCGTTCGCCGTCACGAGCAGAATCGCGAACACGACGGCGAGTCCGATGGTGCTCATCAGGAAGCTCACATTGCCCCACATCGTCGCGAAGCTCGCCTGAAACTCCCGCTCCGTGCCGGTTTTCGTGGGCGAGCTCGAGTTGCGGAACATGTCATCGATCGCCTTGGCGATCTGCGGGGCATGCGCGGGATCGTCGATTTCGACGATGTACCAGCCCGCGATACCGGCACGGCCGATGCGCTCATCGAAATAGTCGTGATGGAAGATCAGGACGTTGTCGCCGATCGCGGGATCGGTGGGGTGATAGACGCCGTCGATCTTGAACGTCCAGTCACCCTGGAAGATCGTTCCCTGGAGCGTGACGTTCTGCCCCAGCTTCCAGCCGAACTGACCGACCAAACGCTCGCCGATGATCGCACCCGTGCGGTCCTGCAGGAACGCCTGCTTCTGAGCGGCCGGCAGCACGATCTCCGGATAGAGCTCGAGATAGGACTCGGCGTCCACGGCGAAGTTCGCAAAGAAGTTCTTGCCGTCGCCGTAGCGGCCGCCGAACCAGTTGGCCCAGGAGAGCCCGGTGACCCCCGGCAGGGTCTTGATACGATTGGCGTACGCCAGCGGCAACGGAAACACGAGCCCCGTCGCATTCAGGGTGACCAAGCGCCGGGCGCCGCCGAACTGCGCCGCGGCCGCCATCGTCGTAGTGACGCTGCGCAGCGAGGCGAACAGGAACAGCGCCAGTGCTACGCTCGCGATCGTCAGGATCGTCCGCAGCTTGTGACGGCCGAGATTCGCGAGCACGAGACGCAGATACTTCATCGCGCGGCGACCGCTTGCCGCTTCTCGATCAGATCACCCTTCTCGAGGTGCAGAATCGTCTTGGCGCGCTCGGCCGCATGCGCGTCGTGGGTCACGATGATGATCGTCTTGTTGAACTCATTGTTCAGACGCTGGAGCAGCGTCAGGACTTCCTGCGAGCTCTTGGCGTCGAGCTGTCCGGTCGGCTCGTCGAGCAGCATGAGCGTCGGGTCGGCCACGATCGCGCGCGCGATCGCGGTCCGCTGCTCCTGACCGCCGGACAGCTGGCGGGGGTAGTGGTCGCCGCGGTCACCCAACCCCACGACGTCGAGCGCAAGCTTGACGCGCTCGACGCGCTCCTTGCCCGACAGCCTGGTGAGCAGGAGCGGGAGCTCCACGTTCTGATAGGCCGTGAGCACCGGCAGCAGGTTGAACGACTGGAATACGAAGCCGATGTTCCGCGCGCGCCACGCCGCGAGCTGGCCCGCGGACATCGCGCTCACTTCGGCGCCGCCCACGCGCACGACGCCGCGCGTGGGCTTGTCGAGCCCGGCCACCAGATTGAGCAGCGTCGACTTCCCCGAGCCGGACGGGCCCATCAGGGCGGTGAAGCTGCCGGCGTCGATGTCGAGGTCGAGTCCCGTGAAGACGTCGATGCGCTGGGTGTCGCGCTGGAACGACTTGTAGACGCCGCGGATTTCGACTAAGGCCATGCTGAAGAATGTCCAGTGTTGAATGTTGAATGATCATGGATCATTGATTATTCGGCCTCACCCGCTGGCCTTCTTTGGGAGTTTCAATCCCGCCAACGAGGAGCTGCTCGCCGCCCGAAAGCCCGGATCGAATCTCGCGGAAGTTACCGCTGACCGGACCCGCGTCAACGTCATGCCTCTGCAACTTCCCAGCGCGTACGATCCACACGACGTCATGGCCGTTGTCGGACCGCACCGCCTCGGCGGGGACGAGAATCCGCGCACGGGCAGCGGGCTGGGCCGAGTCGGCGCGCGCCGCCGGTCGAGCTTCGAGGAATTCGACTTTGGCGCCCATCTCGGTGAGGATGCGGGGATCGCGGTCGACGATCGCGACCTTCACCTGCACCGTCGCGCGCTGGCGATCGGCGGTGGGCACCACCTGCCGGACAGTGCCGCGAAACGCCGTGTCGGGATACGCGTCGAGCGTGATGCGCGCCTGTTGCCCGCTCTGGATCCGCGCGATGTACGCCTCGTTCACGTCCACCTCGACCTCCAGCGTCGCCAGATCGGCCATCGTCACGACCGCGCCGCGCGTCAGACCGCCGCCGACCGATGGCGCGACCACTTCCCCTACCTCCGCCTCCTTACGCAGCACGGTGCCGGCGAACGGCGCGCGAATGTAGGTGTTCTCAAGACTCGCCTGGGCCACGCGCAGCGCGGCGGCCGCGGCGGCGACGCGCGCCTGCTGCGCGTCGACCCGCGCGTCACCCTGGCGCGCTTTGCTGTCGGCGTTCTCGACTTCCTGCATCGAGACGAGGTTGGGATTCTGCGTGTGGATGTCGCGGGTGCGCACGAACTCGCGCTGCAGCTGGTCGCGATCCGACTGCGTCTCGATCAGCGTCGCTTTCGCGCTCGCCAACTGCGCGTCCGCCTGACCGACCGCGGCGGCGTAATCGGCGTTATCGAGCCGCGCGATGACCTCGCCCTTCCGGACCTCCGACCCTTCGCTGACATTGAGCGCCGCGAGCCGACCAGGGATTTTCGCCGAAACGGCAGCCTTCGTTCGCGCGACCACGTAGCCATTCGCGACAACCGAAACGCCGCCGCCGCCCCTCGCCGCCCCTTCCCCGCCCGACGTTGTGGCCACCGTGACGACCTGCACCGGGACCGCCGCCCTTCCCCGCCCGATGATCACCACCACCGCGACGATGACCACCGCCGCCGCCACCAACCACAGCACGCGACCCAGCGCCCGCTTTACCGCGGGCGGTGGGTCGTCGCGATTGATTCGAAGCTTGGAAAGGTCTGCGGCCGGAGGGGGCGTGACGCTCACGCCCCGGCGGGCTCGGGCGGCGGATTACGAAGCACCCCACCCGAGGTCCTCGGCGCCTGCGACTTCTCTTTTTCCGTCTCGCTCTCGGCGCGCGGCGGGAACGGCGGCGGCGGCACGTACGGCGGCAGCGCCTGGCCCGCGATCACCATCTCGACCTGCTCGCGCTCGAGTGTCTCGCGCTCCAGCAGTGCGGACGCCAGCCGGTCCAGCGCGGGCCGGCGCTCGGTCAGAATGCGCGTGGCGTCGCTATAGGCGTAGGTCAGGATCTTCCGCACTTCCTCGTCCACGATCTGGGCGGTGCGATCGGAAATTTCGCGCCGCTGTACCACTTCACGGCCCAAAAAGATTTCCTGTTCGCGGTCGCCGACGGCGATCGGTCCGACGACCTCGCTCATGCCGAACTGCGTCACCATGCGGCGCGCGATGTTCGTCGCCTGCTGAATGTCCTGCGCCGCTCCGGTCGTCACTTTCTCGGGGCCGAACACCAGCTCTTCCGCAACCCGGCCACCGTATGCCATCGCGAGGCGCGACTCGATCGAGCGCTTCGTGTATTTGTGCAGCTCTTCCTCGGGCAGATATGCCGTGAGGCCGAGCGCCCGGCCGCGCGGAATGATTGTCACCTTGTGGAGCGGATCGGCATCAGGAACGGTGAGCCCGACGAGCGCGTGGCCGGCTTCGTGATAGGCCACGAGGCGGCGCTCTTCGTCGGAGAACACGCGGCTCTTGCGCTCCAGGCCGAGCATCACTTTGTCCTTGGCGTCTTCGAAATCCTGATTGTCCACCTGCGCCTTGTTGCGGCGCGCGGCGAGCAGCGCGGCTTCGTTGACGATGTTCGCGAGCTCGGCGCCGGCGAGGCCGGGCGTGCCCCGGGCGATGCGCTCGAGGTTGACGCCGGAGGCGAGCGGAATCTTGCGGATATGCACGCGCAGGATCTGCTCGCGGCCCTTAAGGTCGGGCATGTCGACCACGATCTGGCGATCGAAACGCCCCGGCCGCAACAAAGCGGGATCGAGAATGTCGGGACGGTTGGTCGCCGCGAGCAGGATGACGCCCTCGTTCGACTCGAAGCCGTCCATCTCGACGAGCAGCTGGTTGAGCGTCTGCTCGCGCTCGTCATGCCCGCCGCCGAGGCCGGCGCCGCGGTGGCGGCCGACGGCGTCGATTTCATCGATGAAGATGATGCACGGCGCGTGCGCCTTGCCCTGCTCGAACAGGTCGCGCACGCGCGACGCGCCGACGCCGACGAACATCTCGACGAAGTCGGAGCCCGACATCGAAAAGAACGGACGACCCGCCTCCCCGGCGACGGCTTTCGCCAGCAGCGTCTTCCCGGTACCGGGCGGCCCGACGAGCAACGCGCCCTTGGGCAAGCGGCCACCGAGCCGCTGGAATTTTTGCGGGTCTTTGAGGAAGTCGATGATTTCTTCGAGCTCCTGCTTGGCCTCATCGCAGCCGGCGACGTCGGCGAAGGTCACCTTGGGCGTGTCGCCGGCCAGGAGCTTGGCTTTCGATTTGCCGAACGCGAACGCGCGGTTCCCGCCCTGCTGCATCTGGCGCAGCATGAAGATCACGAGGCCGAAGATCAGCAGGTACGGCAGGAAGGTGAGCAGGACGACGCCGAACGACTGGCCCGATTCGCGCGCGCGCACGTCGACGCCCTTGGTGCCGAGAGCCTCGACCCACTTGTCGTCCGCCTCGAAGGGCAGCAGCACGTTGAACCGCTCGACCGTCTGACGTTTGACGACCACCGGCCGCTGGAAGGTGCCGCGCACCTTCTGGCGCTCGGCAATTTCGACGGCGCCGACGTTCCCCGCGTTCAGCTCTTCCATGAACTGCGTGTAGGTGATTTCCGCTTCTTCGCGGCGGCGGCTCGAGGCGAGCTGTACCAGCGCGATCGTGCCGACGATGAGGAGCGCCCAGAACGAGAGCGTCCGCAGCATCCGGGCCCAGTTGAATTCCCGCGGTGGCGGGGGAAGACGATTAGCCATCTACGTCAGACTCGCGATATAGGGAAGGTGCCGGAAGTTTTCGGCGTGATCGAGGCCGTACCCGACCAGGAACAGCGTCGGCGCATCGAATCCCACGAATTTCGCTTCCAGCTCCAGGTGTTCAGCCACATGTTTGTGCAACAGCGCGCAGATCTCCAGACTGTGCGGCCGGCGCTCGCGTAACAGCGCGACCAGTTTGTTCAACGTCTTGCCGGTGTCGATGATGTCTTCCACCAGCAAGATGTGCTTCCCTTGCAGCTCGGTCCCGGGATCGTACACCAACCGCACGTTCCCGCTCGATACCGTTCCCTCGCCATAGCTCGACGCAACGAGGAAATCGACCTGCAATGGGCGATCGATCTTCCGCACCAGATCGCTCAGAAAGATGAAGGAGCCCTTGAGCAACCCGAGGACGAGCAGCTCCCCATCGGGATAGGCCGCCGTGATCGCTTCGCCCAGCTCGCGGACGCGCTCGGCGATCGTTTCTTCATCAAAGACGACTCGCTTGAGCTCAGCGGCACTCTGTAACATCCAGCCTCACGGCTCGAGTTCCGGGCGCGGGCAGCGCTTCCGCACTACGACAGATGCCCGGCACCCAGAGAACGGTCTTTCCTCTACTAACGACCGGATAACGCGACCGCTCGCTGCGCGGCACACGCGCTTCCATGAGCAACCGTCTCAAGGGGCGATGACCGACACCGCCAATGGGCACGACGGCATCGCCGGCTTCCGGGGGCCGCAGCTCCCATCCCGCGCCGTCCACCCATGTCGTCCATGTCGCTCGCTCGATGCGCTCAGGCGCAGCCGCCGGCGACCACGTGATCTCGAATTCGCCGAAACGGGCCGATCCTGTTGCGCCACTGGGGCGCACCGCCTCGAGTGCGCGATCTGATTCAGCCTTTGCCTGCCGAAACACTCGCAGCGTATCGAACGCCACTTCAGCAGACCAGCCGCCGCCCAGCGGCAGCCGTCGTCCCGACTGCCCACCCGCCAGTGCCACCAGACGACGAGCGCGCGTTGGGCCGAGCACCAAGCCAGCTCGGCGGGCCGCGGCGCGCAAGAGCGCAACAGATAATGCGTTATCATAGCCGCACACACTCGCGCGGGCAACGGCAAAGCTTTCTCCCTGCACCACAAGGCCGAGATCCGGCGTGCGATCCAGCACGCGATCCCAGGCCGCGCGATCGCTCGCCGCGTGCCGCCCGAGCGCCAGCAGATCGCCGCGCAGTGTCGTTCCCAGCCGTTCGTCGAGCAGCGGTAACAATGTCGCCCGTACCCACGAACGGAGATGCCGCGGGTCACGATTCGCAGGGTCGTCGTGCACCGGCAGGTCACGCGCTGTGACGTACGCGAGCAGTTCGCGACGCGTGAACGGAAGCAGCGGACGCACCAGACCGCCCCGCGCGCGCCGGCCGATCCCGGCGAGCCCGGCGGGCGCACTGCCGCGGAGGGTGCGCAACAGCACCGTTTCGATCTGGTCATCCTGATGATGCGCGGTCACGAGATACCGCGCGCCGCGACGCTGCTGCACCTCGCGGAGCCAGGCGTAGCGCGCGCGCCGCGCATCTGTCTCGGTCGCCTCCGGTCCGAGCTCGAGCTCCACGATCTCGAACGGCAGACGCAATTGGGCGGCGAGTTTCTCGACCGCGTGCCCGACTGCCCGGCTGCCCGCCTGAATACCATGGTCCACATGTGCCACGGCGAGCGACAATCCCAACTCGCCGGCGACGCCGTGGAGCAGGTCGAGGAGCGCCACGGAGTCGACGCCGCCGGAAACCGCAACGATCGCTTCCCCCGGCGCGCGAAACAGCCGGGTGCGTGTGACATGCGCCAGAAAGCGCTGCGGCAGCGACGAGGCAGTGGACATGTATCTTGAAGTATGCGTGAGCCCGCCCTCACCTACCAACTCCTGCGCAATCTCACATCGCCGGTCGTCGCGGTTACGTCGGAGCGAGCCGGCAAGGAAAACGGCATGATTTCCGACGCCGCGGTGCGGGCATCCATTGTCCCGACCATCCCGCGGCTGTCGGTGTACATCCACAAATTCAATTACAGTCACGACATGATTTTCGAGACGGGACGCTTTGGTCTGCACCTGCTGCACACGCAGCAGTTCGACGTCGTGCGGCGGCTCGGATTTGCGAGCGGGCGGGATCAGGACAAGTTGGCAGGCATCCCGCATCACCCCGGCCGGCTGGGGGTCCCGGTACTCGACGAATGCTTCGCGCATTTCGAATGCAGCGTCGTCAACGTGATGGATACGGGCAGCTCGACCTTGTTTCTGGGCGACGTGATGGCCGTGGGCTGTGGCGCAGCGGCCGGTCTCGAGCCGCGCGGGGAGCTGCTGACGGCGAGCTACTTTCGCGGCAAGATGCCGGCGGAATGGCGGCAGGAGTACGAAGCGAAACTCAAGGACGCGCAGCAGATTGGCGCGGAGCTGTCACGCCTCATCAAACCGGTGGTTTGGAAGAAGCCCTAGGCAACGCAGGGAAGCAGGGAGCAGTCTGCTCCCTGCTCCGCTCCGTGCTCCGTACTATCGGTTCAGTAGGGCGCTGACGCCGAGCGCAATTCCCCAGTTGCCATTGTAGCTGACGAGGTAGGATTTGTTCGCAGCCTCGGGCATGAAGTCCGCCCTCCCGTCCAGCCGCAACGCGACTTTGTCGTTGAGTCGGTGGCGTAACCCGACCATCCCACCCATGCCCGAGTCATTCGCCTTATAGCTTCCCGTGTAGGAGTTGTGAACGTATCCGATCCCGAAAAACATTTCGGCGCGGCTCGTGGAAGGCACCTGATAGACGGCCCACAGGTGGAGCGGGCTGTAAGCCGCGCCCTCGCTGGATGAGTGCGCGTAATCGACCTCGACGGCGAGAAAGCGGGTCGCGTTGAACCCGCCGCGCACGCCGAAGCCAACGGCGTTGCCGACCGGAAGCGAGTTGTCGGCATTGAGGTAAGCAGCGAAGGCGCCGACTTCGAACGAGCCTTGTTTCTGGGCTGTCGCTGGCAAGGCACCCGTGACAGCCGCTGCGGTCACGAGCAGCAATACGCGGAACGTCATGACGGCCCCCTCATGGGGTTGGATGACGTTCTCAATCTGATACGCCCCGGGAAATGACGGTAGATCAGCTTTTGACGATTTTCTTAAAACGTCCCCTGCGACGTCTTTTCTTTGACGTCGCAACTTTGACGCAGCCCCTTCGACGCCTTTAATTCGACGCCTCTCAATAGCAGGGGTGGGATTCGAACCCACGACCCCGGCATTATGAGTGCCGTGCTCTCACCAGGCTGAGCTACCCTGCCACGTCGTACGCTAGTTGACGCCGACCCTGCCCTGCACGGAGGCGATCAACTTCGCCGAATCGTAGCCGACCCCGTCCTTAAAAACAATCGTCGGGGCGCGGATCACCGCGGGATCGGTCGTCAGATCGCCGCGCAGGACAACCAGGTCCGCGAGCTTGCCGGCCTCGACGGTGCCCAGCGTCTGCTGGACACCGAGAATCTTCGCGCCATTCAACGTCATGATCTGAACTGCCGCAGCCGGCGTGAAGCCGGCCTCGATGAGCAGCTCGTAATTGCGCTGGTCGCCGAATCCCGCGAGCGCGCCGCCGATTCCAGTCGGATCGACGCCCGCCGCCATCAGTCCACCGGCGTCCACGAATGCCCGCTCGAACGCCATCGCATTCTTGAACGCCTGATCCGAAACCCATCCCGTGCCGCTCGAATCGATTTGCTGCCGCTGCTTCATGTACGCATCGCGGACTTCCGGATCCATGGCTTGCAGCGTGCGGTCGTCTTTGGTCGGTCGACCAGCGACGAACGGCTCGTAGACCGCCAATGTCGACGTCAGCGAGACGTGGTGTTGCACCATCGACTGAATGGTCGCTTGCGCGGAGCTGCCCTTCGGATCCGATGCGCTGATCTGCGTCATCAGATTGACGGGACAGACATCCGGCTGCTTGCCGGTGGTAAAGTCCGACGCCGTCAGCATGCCGTGCTCGAGATTGTCGATACCGAGCGCGACCGCTTCCTGGAAGCTGACCGAGCAGAGGTGGCCCGTCACTTTGATCCCGCGCTTATGCGCTTCCTGAATCGCTGCCCCGAGGTCGGCCCGGTGGATGTCGGTATACGCCTTGATCCACGTCGCGCCTTCCGCCGCCCAATATGCCACGAAGCGACGCGCCGCTTCGGGCGAATTGACGACCGCCATCGCTCCGCCACCCTCGGAGCCCGTGATGTAGGGAGCGGTGAGATGAACGCGTGGCCCGGGGACGAGCCCGCGCGTGATCACATCTTTCAGGTTGATCTCGGCGTAGGGCGCGCGGCTGCCCGTCGTGCGGATGGTTGTCACACCGGAGCCGAGATAGAGCCGTGGGCCGGTATACGACATTTGTACCGCCCGCCCACCGGCCGCGGTATAGAACAGGTGATCGTGCATCCCGATAATGCCGGGGATGACGGTCGAGCCGTTCATGTCCATGGTTCGCACGCCCGCGGGCACCTGCACCGAACCTGCCGGGCCGACTGCGGCGATCTTGCCGGCGCGCAGTACGATGGTCTGATCGCGTTTCGGCGCGGCGCCCGTTCCATCGACGAGCAGCACGTGCGTCAGGGCCAGCGCGGCCGTATCGACCGTGATGTATTCGCGGACGCCGGCGGCGAAGGAATCGGGCCGTTGCGCCGCGAGCGCGAGCACGAGAGTCAGCGTGTACATGAGCAGCTCCTGTTAGTCGACGGTAATGTGCGTCATCATCCCTGCGGAGAGATGCTCTGCGATGTGACAGTGCAGCATCCAGTGACCTGGATTGGCCGCGTCGACCAGAATATCCACCGTGGAACCGGCGGGCACCAGCACGGTGTCTTTCCACGCGAGATTCTCGGTCGGCACGCCGTTGACGGCAAGCACGAGAAAACGCTGGCCATGCAGATGAATCGGATGTTGCATGCCATGAAAGGCGCGTCGCTCATTGACCAGCCGAATCTTGACGAACGTGCCGCGCGCGAATCGCCAGTCGACCGCGGTGTTTTCCAGGCCGGTCGCTGGATCGCGCAGAATCCAGCGAACCTGCCGTCCCGTCGATGCCCAGTTCATCATCGGCATCGTGCCGCTCCACTCGACAGGCGCGAAGTAGATCGAGTCGAGCTGCATCAGCCGCTGTGTGACGAACGGCAGATCGTGCGTCTCGAGCGTGAGGATCAGAGCGTGGTCCGGTGGGCGATCCAGGTACGAGCGAGCATCGGCGATGAGTGGCGGATAGCGGCGCAGGGCGGCGAACGCGGCGCCATGATCAGGCCTGACGTATTGTGCAGCCACCGTGATGATCCCGAGCGTGTCCACCTCGGAAAAGAAGCGGCCGTAGAGGTGATCGAGTCCCCGAACACGATTGAGGAATTGGCTCGAGCCCGATGCGTCGAACCGTACATCCACGACGTAGCGCTCAGCAGGCCCAATCACAACGCTTGCGATCCAGGCTTCGTGCTCGAACGGCCCCGCGTCCGACGCCACGACCTTCATGCGCGCACCGGTGAACGACACATTCCACGTCCGTGTGTTCGAGGCGTTGGTCAGATAAAACCGCACGACCTCGCCCCGACGCACGCTCAATCGGTAGTCCGGCTCCCCATTCACGAGCATCACGTTCCCAAATCGCCCCATCAGCGCGTGCGTGGGCGACTCGAGCCCCAATGGAATCGGCGTGTCGCCCACGAGGAGATCGTCGAGCATGAGAATCTCCTCGCGATTGACGTCCTCGCTCCCTCGCCCCCGCTCCGTTCCGGAGAGTGGGAACGGACGAACCAGGATGTCGCCGTAAAGGCCGAGCTCCTGTTGCACGTCTTCGCGCACGTGCGGGTGGTACCAATAAATGCCCGCATCTGGGAAGCGCAGGTGGTAGGTGAAGGTCTCGCCAGGTGCTAGAGCCACCTGCGTCAAGCCAGGGACACCGTCGAAATGATCGTCGAGCCGAACCCCGTGCCAATGCACCGTAGTCGAATCAGGCAATCCGTTGTGGAATAACACCACGATTTGGGAGCCCCGCGTCACCTCGAGCAGCGGGCCGGGATACTGCCCGTTGAACGCGTACAGCGTGTACGTCTGGCCCTTGATGGTGCGGCGCACGATCCCCGCCTCCAGGTGCAGCGTGTCGCCATCGCGCAAGCGCAGTCGTCGACTCGCCCGGGCGACGGGGGCCGTGCTGTCGACCGGCAAATAGGGCGTGACGGCAGGACGCAGTGCCATCTCGGACGGGAGCATCGTGAGCTGTGGCGACGTCGGGACCATCGGCCATCCGGCTTCCGCGTCGTGGTGATGATGCATAGCGGTATCGCGTGGTTGGCCCATCCCGCCGACCGAAAACTCTAGCAGATCCGGGGGAAAGAGCCGCGTGCTGGGTGACTGGCCGCGCAACACGTAGCGGCCGGACGGCTCCTCGCTAATTAGCACGTTGAACTTCTCGAAATCGATCTCGCGTAACCGATTGATGCCGTTTTTCACCCTGCCGAGCTTGATGATGGAATCGAGCTGCGGCCGCGCAACCCAGGCGACATACGAGCGCGCGGATGATAAGCCGCTCAGTGAGATTATGGGGACATAGCGGGACCGTCCATCGGCGCTGACGGCGACGGTAAATGGACCGGGTGGATGGCTGAGCTCGACTCGGCCGGAGAGGCCGCTCGCGCCGGGGGCGGCCACGAGCTCGATGCAATACAGATCGTGACTGGGGCCGAGCGCGCTTTGCGGCGCGCACGGCCCCTGGAGAGCGAACAACAGGAAGAAACTAGAGACCGCGGCGGAGTCCCAGCTGCGGCACTGGACGATTGCCCAGCCACACGCCCCACGGGGATACGGGGGAGTTGGATTTCCGCAAGGCGCTCAGTGTCGTCGACGAAAAAATCTCGAGCGTGTATGCGCCGGTCTGTGGTGTCCCCGTCGTTCCAACGAAGATTTCCAGGTACACCGCACTCCCAGAAGCGCCTGATGGCGTGTAGGTCAGGTAAGCATTCGTATTCCCAGCAGTGCTGTCGTCATTCGAGGCCACCAATGTCACGCTGGGCGGCGCAGTCTGGCTGAATACGGGTTGGAATAGCCGCAGATATGAATTCACTACGCTGGAACGCTGCGAGATTCTCAGAGGGACTCCATTGACCGCGTAGATCCGCAATGTGTCTCCATACAGACCGATGCCGCTGGCATCGGGACAATCCGTCGTCGCAATATTGTCGTTGATGACGACGCCCGTCGTAACCCAGAGCTCCGGACAATTGTCGATTGTTTGCGCCCGCGAAACGGATGCGAGTGTGTACGAACCGGTAATCAACGTATCCGCGCTGTTCGCGCCGATGACGTACTCGCCGGGGGCCAGGATCGCCTGGAAGCGGGAATTGAGGTTCGAGCTCGAGATATCGTCGTTAAAGCCCACGTACGGGGACTGGGTCGGATCACCCAGAATATCGAGGTACGTGTCAAAGCTCGCCGTCATGTTCAGCGTGACGCCGGTCTGCGTGGGAAGGGTGAGGCTGTAAAAGTCGTAGTACCACGAAAAGATCCTTCCCGTCGAGCTTTGTTGGCTGATCTTGCAGTCGTGCGTCGTCAACGCGGCAGTAACGGATGAGCCGAGCGTGTGGATCGACGCGAAG
>Ga0136846_1224068_pt1 | contig 14769 bp, 13 predicted proteins | sample HopSoiMetagenom2_FD_96841 | JGI IMG/M metagenome (GOLD analysis project Ga0136846, IMG submission 96841) | Grasslands soil microbial communities from Hopland, California, USA - 2 Assembly 2016 (version 4) | ecosystem: Environmental > Terrestrial > Soil > Grasslands | place: USA: Hopland...
CAAGCTCGCGAGGTGAGGAACATGGGCGCTCCTACTTGCAGGCCTAGAGAGTAGCAACCTCAGAGATCTCGGCACGAAGCGCCTCCAGGCTGAGAGTGGATTGCTCGCCGCCCCGTTTCCGCACAGCGAGCGCCGCCTCCGACTCCTTGTCGCCATAGACGACCACGTAGGGAATCTTCTCGACCTCGGCGTCGCGGATCCGCCTCCCGACGGTCTCGTTCCGCTCGTCGACCTCCACCCGGAACGCGGCGAGCGCGTCTTTCAGCCCGTGGGCGGCTGGACGGTGGTCCTCGCCGACCGGGATGACCCGGACCTGGACCGGCGAGAGCCAGACCGGGAAGGCGCCGCCGTAGTGCTCGATCAGGATCCCGATGAAGCGCTCGAGCGATCCGAACAGCGCGCGGTGGATCAGGTACGGCGTGTGCTCCTGGTTGTCCGCGCCCATGTAGGTGCAGCCAAGGCGCTTCGGCTGCTGACTGTCGAGCTGAATCGTCCCCATCTGCCACGGCCGACCGACCGCGTCGTCCATGAAGAAGTCGATCTTCGGCCCGTAGAACGCGCCTTCGCCCTCTGCCACGCGGTACCGCAGGCCCATGCGGTCGATCGCCGTTCGCAGGACTCCCTCCGTGAAATCCCACTCCTCGTCCGTGCCGAGCCTGTTGTCGGGCCGGGTCGACAACTCGGCGTGGGCGAGCTCGCGCACGCCGAAGGCGTCGTAGAGGAAGCCGAGGTAGTCGAACATCCCGTCGATCTCCTCCTGGATGTGCTCCTCCGTGCAGAACACGTGCGCGTCGTCCTGGCTGAACTGCCGTGCGCGCGTGAGGCCCAGGAGCGAGCCCGTCGGCTCGTCGCGGTGCAGCACCGCAGCCTCTGCGTAGCGGACCGGCAGCTCGCGGTAGCTCCGCAGGCGCGAGTTGAAGAGGAGCATGTGGCCGGGGCAGTTCATCGGCTTCAGCCCGTACTGGGATTCGCCGTAGGGGATCAGGAAGAGGTTGTCGCCGTACTTGTCCCAGTGACCGGAGCGCTTCCAGAGCTCGATGTCCCACATGAGCGGCGTCTTGACCTCGGCGTAGTCGCGCTTTGCGTTCTCCTGGCGGCGCAGGTCCTCGAGCGCGTTCCAGAGCACGAGCCCCTTCGGATGCCAGAGCGCCGCACCCGGCGCGACGTCTTCGAAGTGGAAGAGGTCGAGCTGGGGACCGAGGCGACGGTGGTCGCGCCGCTTTGCCTCTTCGACACGCTCCAGGTGCGCGTCGAGATCCGCCTGCGAATAGAAGGCGGTGCCGTAGATCCGGGTCAGTTGCTTGTTGTGCTCGTCGCCGCGCCAGTAGGCGCCGGCCAGGCCCGTCAGCTTCAACGCCTTGATCGGCCGCGAGCTCTGCAGGTGGGGCCCGCGGCAGAGGTCCGTGAACTCGCCCTGTGTGTAGAGGGAGATCGGCCCCTCGGCGGTGTCGACCAGCTCGACCTTGTACGGCTCGCCCTCCCCCTCGAAGCGACGGCGTGCTTCGTCCGCAGAGATCTCCTCGCGCGTCCACTCGCGGCCTTCGGCGAGCTCGCGGCAGATCTCCTCTTCGATCTTCGGTAGATCGTCCTCTCGAATCGGCTCCGGAAAATCGAAGTCGTAGTAGAAGCCGTTCTCGATCGGCGGACCGATCGCGATCTTCACATCCGGATAGAGATGCCTCACGGCCTCGGCGAGGAGATGTGCAGACGAGTGGCGAAGCACGGCGAGCGCGTCGGGATCCGAGGTGTCGCGGGTCGTCAGGATCTGGATCGGCTGCCCGTCCTCGAGCGGTAGACGAAGGTCCTGGGCGCGACCGTTGGAGCGCACGAGCACGGCCTGTTCGGCGAGCTTCGGACCGATCGCGCGCGCCGCGTCGAGCCCGGTGGCGCCGTCGGGAAGTTCGAGTTCTGTCCGGTCGGGAAGGACGACCTTCATGACAAACCAGGATAAGGAACATCCGCGCGAGGACGACCGCAACGAGGAGCTCGACGAGTCACCGGTTCCGGACCCGGAACAGGAAAGCGACGCCGAGGACGTCCCCAGCGCCGACTAGGAACGGGTCGTCCGCGGGTCGCACGAGGGTCGACACGCGGCGTATTTCGGCGTCGCCGGGTGCGGGGTCCCGATTTGTCAAGTCTCCTCGACGAAACGCCGCAGCCGTGCCGGCGCCTTCAACCAGTAGCTCTCACGCAGCCATTCGAGTGCGCTTTCGAGCGACTCCTCGTCTGTGATGCGCGCAGTCACCCAGCCGTAACGCCCGACATACCGCGCAATCCCAACATATGGCATGTGCAGCGCAATTTCGCGCTCTTCGGGCGTCAACTTGAGCGTGAGTGAAACATCCCCGTCGTCTTCCGACAGAGCGGCGAACATCTTGTTGTCGCCAACTTTGAAAACTGGATGGCTCCACGGCGCGTCCTCATACGTCTCCGGGAACGACAATGCAAGCTCGCGAATGCGTTCTCCGTACGACATGTGTTGTAGTTTCATCGTTTGATCGGGAATCACGCGGGGTACGCAACGTGTGATTCAAAAAACGAGGGAGGAGTGATGGGGCAAAGCATCAGAGACGTCATGACCTCCAATCCCTGCACCATCGACGCTGACAAATCAGTTGCGTACGCGGCCAAGATGATGCGGGAGGAGGATGTCGGCCTCGCGCCGATCGTCGAAGACGAAAAGTTGATCGGGATGCTGACCGACCGGGACATCGCAATTCGGGTCGTCGCAGAAGGGAAGAATCCCGAGCAAGTCAAGGCCGTCGAGGTCGCATCCAAACAGGTAGTCACGATCGATCCGCAGCAGGATCTCGATGAAGCGCTGCGAATCATGGCGAAGCACCAGGTGCGTCGTCTTCCCGTGGTCGAAGAGGACGGAAAGCTCGTCGGCGTTGTCGCTCAGGCAGATATCGCACGCAAGGGCGACGACTCGCAGACGGGTGAGTTGGTTCAGGAAATCTCCAAATAGGAGGCTCAATGTCTAGCTTCGAAGGTACGACGTTCGGCGAGATTCCTTCGCCGCTCGAGGCCCAGGAGGAGACTCCGGTCCTCGCCCAGCAGGAAGAACCACAGCAGGAAGAAGAAGGCATCTCGCGGGTACGCGCGGCATCCAGCCGTGGACGCAAGCGCTCGACGAGCAGCCGCTCCCGCAAGTCGGGGTCGTCCTCGCGCTCGCGTAAGACGACTTCTCGCTCGCGTTCGACCGGCGGCACGCGCCGTCGCTCAACTACCTCGGGCACGCGCCGGAAGAGCTCCACGGGCACGCGCCGCAAGAGCAGCAGCACCTCGCGCCGCAAGAGCACCACGGGCCGCAAGAGCACGACCCGCAGGGCTCCGTCGCGCAAGGCAGCTGCCAAGGGCGGTCGCACCACGGCTCGCCGCAAGAGCAGCAGCACGTCGCGCCGCAAGAGCACGACCGGTCGACGCAAGAGCACGACCGGCCGGCGCAAGAGCAGCAGCACGTCGCGCCGCAAGAGCACAACCGGTCGACGCAAGAGCACGACCACTCGGCGGAAGAGCACGACCGGCCGCCGGAAGAGCACGACCGGCCGGCGCAAGAGCAGCAGCACGACGCGCCGCAAAAGCACCACGGGCCGCAAGAGCACGACGCGCAGGGCTCCGTCGCGCAAAGCAGCCGCAAAGGGCGGTCGCACCACGGCTCGCCGCAAGAGCACGACCGGCCGGCGCAAAAGCAGCAGCACGTCGCGCCGCAAGAGCACCACGGGCCGCAAGAGCACGACCCGTCGCGCTCCGTCGCGCAAGGCAGCCGCAAAGGGCGGTCGCACGACGGCACGCCGCCGGGCAACCGGCACGACGCGGCGACGCACGACCCGCCGCACGAGCAGGTAGCTCGTAGCGACAGACCACGGAAAAAGGGCCCCGCTCAGCGGGGCCCTTTTTGTGCGCCGGAAAGCTAAGGCCGTGCGAGCGTGATCGGCGGGCTCGTGAAGCTTTCCCAGTCCGCCGGATTGCTTGCGTCGCCGAGCGCTTTCAGGGCGCTCAGCTTGAGGAGGTAGGTCCCGTTCGGGACGACCTTGCGGTGATCGCCGTTGCCGCCGCCCTTGTCCTGACCGCGCGTCCCGTCCCAGTCGAACTCGAAGAACGAGCTCGCCGCCGAGTTGCGCGGGAGGAACTCCAGCTGACCTGCGATGTCGAACACCGGCTGCACGGGTGATCCGTTCGTCTTGAGCACCTCGACCTTCAACGTCCGCACCTGGTGGTTCAGGTGGTACAGCACGATCGGCCGGTCCCCGCCCTGAAGCGTGAACGACGCGCCGGCGTCACCGAGCCGCTCGACCCCGGCGCCGAGGCAGCTGTCCGCGGCAGCCGCGCTGCGTTTGAACACTGCCGGCAGGCCGCACCCTGCACCGGTCAGCACCGGCAGGGACTGATAGTCGCCCTTGAACCCGACGTACGGAACGCTCAGGTCGGTCCCGCCGCCGCGCGGCCGGAAGATGACGTAGCCGCCGTAGAGCGCCCGGTCCCGCCACGCGCCGGCGGCGATCCGCACCGTGACGGTCGCGCTGGAGCGTGGCGCGACAGTCACACTCCGCGAGCTGAACGTCGCGGAGTCGGAGTCGAGCAGGTACGAGAAAGCGAAGGGATAGACGCCGGACGTCGACGGCCCGGCGCCCCTGGTGCTCACCTGCGAAAGGTCGTACATGACCGCCGTCGGGCCGGAGTTCGTCACCGTGAGCTGGGCCGTGCCGCCGTCACCTTCGCCGAGCGAGAGCTTCGACGGTGTCACCCAGGCGGGCGTGAGCGCGGCCCCGACGATCTGCGCCAGACCGGCTCCCTGGCGCCACGTCGGCTCGAGGCCGTCGTCGGGCGCGACGTTGAGACCCTTCGGGAGCGCGGTGTTCATCAGCAGCGTCTTGACAAGCTCTGGGGAGATCGCCTTGTGCTTCGCCTGGAGGAGCAGCGCGGCGAGGCCGGCGACGTGAGGGGCCGCCATGGATGTGCCGCCGATGGTGTTGTGCCCGCCGAACTGCTGATGCGGCCAGGTCGAGTAGATCTGGCCGCCCGGCCCGCCGATGTCGGGCTTGAGGTTCAGCTCGGCGTCGGTGCCGTACGAGCTGAAGTCCGAGATGAGGCCTGCACTCGCAAGTGGCGCCTCCAGAACCTCGCCTCTCCACGCAAGGTTGTGCGCGGTGGGGAGAGTGGCGTAGATCTCTGCGCCGTCCGCAGCCGTGATGAACGCGACCGGGATACGGACGGGCGATGACCCCGCCGGGCTCGGCGCAACGGTGGGGCTTACGGGGGCCGTCGCGTTGTTGTAGAGCACGACTCCGATCGCGCCCGCGTTCTGCGCGGCGAGAGCTTTGTTGTAGAAGCCGCAGCCACCCCTGCGGATGAGCGCGATCTTTCCGACCAGGGATCCGGAGAGCGTGCACGCATCGTCTGTGCTCGCGGGCGTCCCGGTCGCGACCAGCTCGCCGCCGCCGGCCTGGGGAACGGTGACGAGGGAGCCGGCAGCCCGGTTGTACGTATACGTGCGACCGCCGACGGTGAAGACGGGGAGAGTTGCCTTCGTGTTGTCGAACGATGCGACGCCGATCACCTTGCGGCCGACTCCCGGTGAGCCTGCTGACCAGAGCTGGCCGCCGTTCGTGCCGCTGTTGCCGATCGACGCGACGACGACGATCCCGCTGTCGACGAGGTTGTCCGCGGCAACCGCTTCGGGCGACTCCGGCCAGTTGCCGAACGCGGAGCCGATGCTGATGTTGAGTACGTCGGCATGGTCCGCGAGGGCGAGCTCCATGGCGTGGATCAGCACGTCCGTGTCCGTGGAGCCGTTGCAGCCGAAGACGCGATAGGCGAGCAGCCGCGCGCCCGGAGCAGCACCCACCACTTGCCCGGCATGACCACGGCCGTCCGCGGCGGCGATGCCCGCGACGTGCGTGCCGTGACCGCCGTTCGAGGTTCCCGCGCCGAGGGCTTCGGCGCGATCGGTCTCGTCGGGATCGCAGGGCTTCGGATCGGCGTCCGGCGTCGCCACCGGATTGAACGCGGGGCTGGTCGGCGACGCGTTGTACGTGTCGCCGACGAGGTCGAGCCCGCCACGAACCTTGCACTCGGGACCGAAACAGCCCCCGAGCTCGGGCAGGGTGTAGTCGACCCCGCTGTCGATGATCGCAATCGTCTCGCCGCGACCGTCCAGGCCGAGCTCGTTTTGCGCCTGGTCCGCGCCCGTGAGACCGACCGCGTTCTTCAGCTCGATGTTCGAGCCGCCGCCGCCCTCCGAGCGAATGTCTGGAAGGGAAATCGTGTGTACCGGATAGACCGCATTGACGCCCGGAAGAGACTGGATCGTCGCCACCTGCGACGGCGCGACCGAGACAGAGACGCCGTTCCAGAGTGAGTCGAAGGCGAACCGCTCAGTGAGCTTGATGCCCTCAGCAGCGGCGCTCGACTTGAACGCGTCGCGCTCAGCCTTGAGCTTCGCCTTGCTCGTCCCTTTCGTTGCTGGCGGGCTCGAGAGCTCGACGAACCAGGTCGACGGCGTCTCGTTGGAACTGCCGCCGAGCAATCCGAGCGACGACGAGCCCCCCGCGGCAGCGGGAGTGAGCATCGCTCCGGCGATGCAGAGAAACGCGGCCGCACGCCGCAGAGTCGTCGTCGACATCCTCTCCCAGTCCTCTTTCGTCCGCCGTCAGAGCTTGCAACCGAGACGCCTCGGTAATCCGATCGTCGGCGATATCCATGCCGATGTCTCTACCCCGTCCGGGGTAGCACCGGGCTGTCCGTTCCCGCTCTAAGAAGCGCGGGCGCTAGGCGGATCCGTGGCGGAGTGCGGCGCGTGGAAGACGGCCTCCACATTGTTGCCGTCGGGATCGAGGACGAACGCTGCAAAGTACCGACCGCTGTACTCAGGCCTGACGCCGGGAGAGCCATTGTCCGTTGCACCGTGACGAACCGCGGCCTCGTGCCAGCGTTCCACAGACCCTTCGTCCGAGGCGATGAAGGCGACGTGCGCCCCGGTCGTCACTCTGTCTCGGCCAGGCTTGCTACCGACCGCGTGCAAGATGAAGTCGTCATTCTCTCCGCGGCCGAATAGGACATAGCGGTCGCCTTCGAACTCGCCATCGCCCAGCACCGAGAAGCCGAGCTCAGCTAGGGCGGCTTCGTACATCCGACGGCTCGCGGGCAGATCCCCGACCCGAAAGCCGACGTGATCGATCAGGTCGCTCACTGCAGGCCGACTCTACGACAACGCTGTGGACGGTCTCCCGTCTGAAACGAAACCCCCGCCTAGCGGGGGCTTCCTACATGGGCGGTACTGGGCTCGAACCAGTGACCCCCAGCTTGTCGAGCTGGTGCTCTCCCAACTGAGCTAACCGCCCCTCGGGGCGGCAAGTCTAGCCCACGAGCAAGAGCGTCGGATCTCGAGGGAGGCCGCGGTGCCGCACCTCGAAATGCAAGTGCGTACCGGTGCACCAACCGGTGCAACCGGCGATGCCGATCTTCTCCCCTGCCCCCACGAGCTGTCCGGGATGGACGAGCGGCCGCGAGAGGTGCGCGTACAGGGTCGAGTAACCGTCACGGTGCTGAATCGCGACGATCGCGCCGTAGCCGTCGTAGCCCGGCATATATCCGGCGAGGACGACGACACCGTCAGCAGCAGCGCGCACGTCGAGCGACCGCAGAATCCCGATGTCGAGCCCGGGATGCCAGCGAGATCCGTCGCGTCCGAACGGCGACGTGACCGTTCCCTGCGCAGGCCAGTGCAGCGACAGCTGCCAGCCACCGTCGGTGTGCGCCGCCGCGCTCGCCGGGGCGAGCAACGCCGCGCACATTGCCAGGATCAGAAGATTTCTGGACACCACGGGTGGCGGTCCCACCTGAACATCGCGTCGGCGCGCCGAAGCGCGCCGTCCTGGAGTTCCTCGACGCGTCCCGCACGCGCGAGCGCGGCAAACGGAATCCCCCCGAGGTACGCGGCTCCGAGCGACTGCACGGGAAGCGCGAGGTCGGCGTCAGCGTCCGTGCGTGCAGCCGTTCCCCCCTCGAGCTTCCAGCGTCCTTCGTTCCACGGACAGAACTCGTCGCGCACGTCGAAGACGACGGAGCCCTCCGCGCTGTAGGTGCGTCCGGAGAGCGCCGCACCGACGTCGACGAGCCGCACCCAGAGCGCGTCGCCCATCCGGTAGCGCAGGCGCCGCGGCTTTGCGAGCAGGAAAAAGAGCGCATGGTCGGGAGGCAAGAGCGATGCCGTCACGGTCGCCTTCCAGTCGATCGCGAGGAGGTATCCCCACAGGTCGCGCTCCGCGGACGGCGTCGCCGCGAGGGCTTCGACGACACGGAGCTCGGCGATCGTCGAGCCCTGGTCCCACCCCGGCTTGTGCCTGTACACCGCGTAGGCCTCCGGCTCCCCGTCGCGCTCGTACGCGATCCAGCGCTTCGGGCCGGCGCCTTCACGCCGCTCTTCGGGGTCCTTGACCTCCCGCTGCTCCCACCACAGGCGGCTGCGCGAGAACATCCCCGGCCACTGCGCGCGCACGCGCTCGTAGACGGGCGGCACGAGCTCGAGTGCGTCGTCCGGCTCGAGGAAGCGGAACGTCCCCTCGGGAGCGAAGGGCTGCGCGAAGTCCGTGTGCTCGTGCGCGAGCGCGATCTCGCCGCAGAACGAAGCGAGGCCGTAGCCGAAGCGGCCGTAGATCGTCTCCTCCGACGCCCACAGGGCCGCGAGCGGCTCGCCCCGCTCGTGCGCGTCATCGAGTTGCGCACGCATCAGCGATCGCAACACTCCGCGCCGGCGATGCGTGGGATACACACCGACGACGCTCACACCCGCCGTCGGCAGATCGCCGCCGGGGACGCTCAGCTCGAACGTGAAGGCACCCGCACCGCCGACGATCGAGCCGTCCGACCAGGTGGCGTGCATCCGCTCGAACGAGATCAGGTCCGCAAAGCGCTGCATGCGCTCCTCGACCGGCGTCATCCCGAAGTACTGGCCGATGGCGAGCACCGACTGGGTGAACTCGTCCAGATCCTTCACCGGGCGAACTTCGAAGGCCATCAGAAGTCCTCCGGGCAGTAGGGAGGCCGCTCGGTCCTGAAGAGCGCGTCGGCACGAGCCAAAGCGCCGGTCCGCAGCTCGCGCGCACGGTCGGCCGCCGCGAGGCGCGCGAACGAGAACGCACCGAGGTAGACGGACGCGAGATCGGCGATGCCGAGCTCCAGGTCCGCCGCATCGTCGGTGCGCGCGACTTCGCGCCCTACGCGCCAGCGTCCTGCGTTCCATGGACAGAACTCGTCCCGCAACTCCAGCACGACGCTTTGGTCGCTCGCGAATTGCCGGCCCGCCAGCGCGAGCTCGACGTCGACGATCCGAAGCCAGAGGCCCTCGTTGGCCGTGAGGCGCAAGCTGCGCGCGTCGACGACCATCAGAAACAGCGGCGAGGCAGGATCGAGGCGGCTCTCGACACGGACCGTCAGGTCGATGCCGAAGAGGAAGCGCCACAGCTCGCGCTCGGCCACGGTCGAGTCGGCAAGCGCCTCGACCACTTTCACGGTGCCTTTCGGAAAGCCTGCCTCCCAATCGCCCTTGACGCGATAGATCGCGTAGGCGGCCGGCTGCTCGTCGAGCTCGAGCAAGGCGACGTACTTCGGGCTGGCGCCGCGCCGCCAATGCTCTGGATCGGCCAGCCGGTACGTCGTCCACCATTCGCGCGGCCTTCCGATGAAGCCTGGCACCGTCGTCCGCACGCGGTCGTACACCTGCATCACCGGCTCGACCGCGTCTTCGAGTGACAGCATGCGCACCCGGCCCTGCGGCCCTGGATCGTCGCGAAAAGCGAACCGGGCGCAGTCGGCCTCCATCTCGAAGTGCGGCGCCGCCAGCCCGTAGCCGAAGCGCCCGTAGATCGCAGCCTCCGACGCCCACAGCATCGCGAGCGGCTCGCCGCGCTCGTGAATGTCGTCGAGCTCGCGGCGCATGAGCTGCGTGAGCACGCCTTGTCGCCGGTGACTCGGCTGCACCGCAACCCACGTCACTCCACCCGCCGGGAGCTCACCACCTGGAACCGTCAGCGTGAAGGGGAAGTCGGCCGCGGTACCGACAGGCACGTCGCCGTCGTAGGCGGCCCAGAAGCGTTCGCGCAGGAGCATCTTGTTGTGACGCTCGAAGTCTTCGTCTCTTGGCTCGTCGCCGAACACGGCCATGGTCATGCGCATTGCATCGCGCCACTCGTGCTCGGCCGGATTGCGGATCTCGATCGTCAAGAGATGCGTTCCAGGGGCGCGTAGTCGAGCATCAGCCGCCGCTCGCTGCCGTCGGCAAAGCGAACGGTGATCACGCCGCCGGCTTCGATCTGCGTGACGACCCCCTCGCCGAGCGTTCCGTGACGGACCGAGTCGCCGGTCGAGAGTGAGGGGACGTTCTCGCGCGGTGCGACCTCCTGCGCGCCGTATGACGACCACGACGCGGGCCTCAGTCGCTCCCGCTCGACGTTCTGGGGGAGCTCGTCGAGGAAGCGGGACGGCAGGTTGTAGCCTCGCGACCCCCAGAGCGAGCGTGACGACGCGTGCGTGAGCGTCAGATGCTCCATCGCGCGCGTCATCCCGACGTAGCAGAGACGGCGCTCTTCCTCGATCCCCTGCTCCTCGATCGAGCGCGAGTGCGGGAAGATGCCCTCCTCCATGCCGATCAGATAGACGGCGCGAAACTCGAGGCCCTTCGCGTTGTGGAGGGTCATCAGCGTGACGAGGCTCTCCTGCTCGCGGATCGCATCCTGGTCCGAGTAGAGCGAGACCTCTTGCAGGAAGTTCGAGAGCGAGGGCTCGTCCGCGTTCTCCTGATACTCACGCGCCACGCCGACGAGCTCCTGCAGGTTCTCGAGCCGGCCCTGTGCCTCGATCGTGCGCTCGGCCTCGAGCGCGTCGACGTACCCGCTCCGCTCGAGCGTGCGCTCGACCAGCTCCGAGATCGGAAGCTCGAGCGCGCCCGACTGCAAGGACTGCATCACGGTGTGGAACTGCGTCACCGCGCGGAGCGGCGCCGCGCCGACGCCAGCTTCCTCCGCGAACTCCATCGCCTCCCACAGCGACCGTCCGTGCGCGTCCGCCCACGTCTGCAGACGTGCCAGCGACGCGTCGCCGATCCCGCGGCGCGGGCGGTTGGCGATGCGTGTCAGCGAGACCGCGTCGTACGGATTGTCGATCGCCTGTAGGTAGGCGATCACGTCCTTGATCTCGGCGCGCTCGTAGAAGCGCGGGCCGCCGATCACCTGGTAGGCGACGCCCTGACGAACGAGCACGTCCTCGAGCACGCGCGACTGCGCATTCGTGCGGTAGAAGACGGCGACCTCGTCGCCGGAGAAGCCTTCCTCCACGAGTGCGGCAATACCCGCTGCGACGAAACGCGCTTCGGCGTGCTCGTCCTCCACCTCGACGACCCGGACGGGGTCGCCGTCGCCACGATCGGACCACAGCTCCTTGGGCTTGCGCTCGCGGTTGTTCGTGATCACGTGGTTCGCGGCGTCGAGGATGTTGTTCGTGGAGCGGTAGTTCTGCTCGAGGGCGATCGTGCGCGTACCCGGGAAGTCGCGCTCGAAATCGAGGATGTTGTTGATGTCCGCGCCGCGGAACGCGTAGATCGACTGGTCGGGATCGCCCACGGCGCAGACATTCAGGTCGGGCGCGGCCAGAAGCTGCAGCAGCCGGTACTGCGCGTGATTCGTGTCCTGGTACTCGTCGACGAGGATGTACCGGAACGCCTTCTGCCACTTCTCCCGCGCGTCCGGGAACCGCTCGAGCACGTCGACGGTGAGCATGAGCATGTCGTCGAAGTCGACGGCGTTCGACGCGAAGAGCCGGCGTTGATAGAGCTGGTACACATCCGCGACGGTCTGGTCGTAGAACGACTGGACGCGCTCCGAGTACTCGTCCGGCTGCACCAGCTGGTTCTTCGCCTGGGAGATCTGGTTGTGGATGCCGCGGGGCGTGAAGCGCTTGGGGTCGCGCTCGAGCTCCTCGAGGCACTGCTTGACGAGGCGGTGCTGGTCGGCCTGGTCGTAGATCGTGAAGTTCGACCGGTAGCCGAGCCGCGGCGCCTCGCGCCGGAAGATGCGGCCGCACGCGGAGTGGAAGGTGAGAATCCAGAGGCCGCGGCCCTGGGCGCCGAGCAGCCGGTGCAGGCGCTCCCTCATCTCCCCTGCCGCCTTGTTCGTGAACGTGATGGCCAGGATCTCGTTCGGCTTCGCGCCGACCGCATTGATCAGGTGCGCCACGCGATACGTGAGCACCCGGGTCTTGCCGGAACCGGCCCCGGCAATGACGAGCAGTGGGCCTTCGGTCGTCAGAACGGCCTCTCGCTGCGGCGGATTGAGGTCTGCCAGGTACTGCTCGGGGGAGGCGACGGCCATCCGGTCGATGCTAGCTTCACCCGCCGTGCGCCTCGCCCTGATGATCGAAGGACAGGAAGGTGTCACCTGGGACGACTGGGTGGCACTCGCTTCCGCGTGCGAAGAGCACGGCGTCGAAGCCCTGTTTCGCTCGGACCACTATGTCTCAGGCTCCGATGAGAGCCGGCCGGTCCTCGACGCCTGGACGACGCTCGCGGGTCTCGCCGCGCGGACGACGAAGCTCCAGTTCGGCACGCTCGTGTCGCCCGGGACCTTCCGCCACCCGTCGGTGCTCGCGCGGTCGGCGGCGACGGCCGACGAGATCTCCGGGGGGAGGATCACGCTTGGTCTCGGTGCCGGCTGGATGGAGCGCGAGCACGAGGCGTACGGCTTCCCGTTCGGAACGGCGCGCGAGCGCGTCGCCGTGTTCGGCGAGCAACTCGAGATCGTCCATCGTCTGCTGCGCGAGGACAATGTCGATTTCGACGGGGAGCACTACGCGCTCGAAAGTGCGCCCGGCCTCGCCCGTCCAGACCTCCCCATTCTCGTGGGCGGCAGCGCAAAGCCTGGGACTGCCGAACCCGCCGTGCGCTTCGCCGACGAGTACAACACGTTCTTCGCCAACATGGACGAGATTCGTGAGCGCAAGCTGAAGCTGGACGAGGCGTGCGAGCGTGCGGGCCGCGATCCCGCCACGTTCCGTTACTCGCTGATGGCGCCGTGCGTCGTCGGCCGCGACGAACGTGAGGTGCAGGAATCCGCGCGGCGCATCGGCGCCCGCTTCGGCCGCGAACCGCAGCAGGTGCTGGAGCGCTACGGCGAGTTCGGGCCGGTCGGAACCGTCGACCAGGTGGTCGAGCGCCTGAAGCAGATCGAGGAGATCGGCTACGAGCGCGTCATGCTGCAGCATCTCGCGCATCAGGATCTCGACACGGTCGCGCTGATCGGCCGCGAGCTCGCACCGGCTGTCGCGTAGCGGGCGTGCGCGGCCCTGTCGACAGGCTCTTTCCGAACATGTCGCGCGGTGCGCGAACGGTCGTTGACTGGGTTGTGACGATCGTCGCCGCCGTGCTGATCGTGTTCGCCGTGAAAGCGTGGGTGGTCAACCCCTACCGGATCCCGTCCGCGTCGATGGAGCCGACGCTCCATTGCGCTGCGCCCGAGCTGAACTGCGAGGCCAAGAGCTCGGACCGCATCCTGGCGAATCGCTTCATCTACCGCTTTCGCGACCCGCGCCGCCGGGAGATCGTCGTGTTCCATGCCCCGGAGGCCGCCGCGGCTGCGTGCGCGGGCGGGATCTTCGTCAAGCGCATCATCGGCCTGCCCGGCGAGGTCTGGGAGGACCGGGCCGGGTTCACCTACATCAACGGCAAACGGCTGTCCGAGCCCTACATCGAGCCGGGCAGGCGCGACATCGAGACCAAGACGCTCACCGACATCCCGCCGCGCGGGACACTCCACCGCATCCCGAAGGACATGTACCTGATGGAGGGCGACAACCGCGGGCAATCCTGCGACTCCCGCGTGTGGGGCCTCGTCCCGCGGTCCAAGATCATCGGGAAGGTCTTCTTCACGTATTGGCCACTGGGACGTATCGGGGCCCCTTGACGCAGAAGCCCCGCCGAAGCGGGGCTTGCGTGCGACCTGCTGTTCGCTCTTGGCTTAGTAGTCGTCGCGGACGACCGTGCGGCGGCCGCGCGGACCGTCGGCCGGCCCACCCACGCCACCCCAGCTCGACCAGAAGATCAGCGAGAGCAGCGCTCCGACGGCGCCGACAGCCAGCAGAATCCAGCCGACCGTCTGCAGCTCGAGGCCGCTGACCGTGGCGTTGACCGCCCAGATCAGGATGGCGCCGGCTGCCATAAGCAAAAGACTGACTCCGATACCCATTTGATTGTCTCCTTTCGGTTAGACAAGCGGAGGGGAACTTTGCTTGTCTGCAGGGGAAACGTCCGAGGCACGGGATTGGATACGGCCCAGATCGAGTGATTCGGTGGCCCCGAAGGCCTGCAGGAAGCGACGGTCGTGAGTGACGAGCAGGATCGTGCCGTCGAAGGCGCCGAGGGCCCGCTCGAGCTCCTCGATCGCCGGCACGTCGAGGTGGTTGGTCGGCTCGTCCAGGATCAGGAAATTCACGCCGCGGGCCGTGAGCAGCGCCAGCAGGGCGCGGGTCCGTTCTCCAGGCGAAAGCGAGGCAGCATCGCGGCGCACGTGGTCGGCGCCGAGCCCGAACTTCGCCAGCAGCGTCCGAGCGTCCTCCGGCGGCAGACCCGACGCCGCGGTGAAGAGCGGCAGCAGCTCGCCCCGGGCAAGCTCGTCGCGCTGTTGCGTCAGTTCCCCGACCACGACGCCCGGCCCGAGCCACACCCGTCCGGCGGACAGCTCGAGGCGACCCGTCAGGACGTCGATCACCGTCGACTTGCCG
>Ga0136846_1214109_pt1 | contig 14765 bp, 12 predicted proteins | sample HopSoiMetagenom2_FD_96841 | JGI IMG/M metagenome (GOLD analysis project Ga0136846, IMG submission 96841) | Grasslands soil microbial communities from Hopland, California, USA - 2 Assembly 2016 (version 4) | ecosystem: Environmental > Terrestrial > Soil > Grasslands | place: USA: Hopland...
CCGGCGGCGCCCTCGGCGAAGAACGCCAGCGTCCCGCCCCCGGGCAGCGCATCCAGCACGTTCCCCGCCGCGAACCCGGACACCTGGCCTATCCACGCCCCGGGCTCCGGGCCAGGCTCCTCGTCCTCGCCAAAGACGGGCGGCTCGTCACCGGCCGCGGTGGCATCACACCACGCCTCCCACTCCGCCGCCGACATCCAGTCCGGAGCAGGAACGGGATCGCCGGGCTCTGAGGCGGCATCCGCGTGAGCCGGTCCTGAAGGCATCACACCTCCCTCGTCCGGGAGAATCTATCTATCGAACACTATAGCGATAAACCGTTCGTAAGGCAACTAAATAAGGCGTCTGATACGGCGTGTCGCGCCACCGTCCGGCCGTCCCGGAACCACACGCTTCCAGTGCACCAGGCGCGTTCCGTCCAACGGCGCCGCACGCGCTTCCCCCCGAAAGCACCGCACGCGTTTCCCCGAAGCGCCTTACACGCTTCTCCGGAAAGCCACGCGCTTCCCCTAAGCACCCGCGCGCGCCCTCGCCCCTATCCCCGCCGCCGCCCGGCTGCTAGCGTCGGCTTCAGTTGACGAAGACACTCGAAACCCCAAAAGAACCCCAGCTGACCTGCCCCTCAGCGGCGAGGAGGACCATCCATGGCCGACATCAACGGGACCTGCGACGAACGGTTCGCGGCGGTGCGCGATGCCCTAGCGAAGAACGTGGACTCCGGGGACGAACTCGGCGCGTCGATCGTCGTGGACCTCGACGGGGACATCGCGGTCGACTTGTGGGGCGGCTTCCGCGACCCGGCGAAGACGACGCCGTGGGACGAGCACACCATCACGAACGTCTGGTCCACCACCAAGACCATTACCAGCCTGGCTGCCCTCATGCTCGCCGAACGCGGCCAGCTCGACGTGGACGCACCCGTCTCGACGTATTGGCCCGAGTTCGCGGCCAACGGCAAGGAAGGCGTCCTGGTCCGGCACCTGATGTCGCACGCGTCCGGGGTTTCCGGGCTCGACCAGCCGGCCACCGTCGAGGACCTCTACGACTGGGAGGAGTCCACCTCCCGGATGGCCGCCCAGGCGCCGTGGTGGGAGCCGGGCACCGCGTCCGGGTACCACGCCCTCAACTTCGGGCACCTCATCGGCGAGGTGGTCCGGCGGATCAGCGGCAAGCCGCTGAAGCAGTTCGTCGCCGAGGAGATCGCCGGCCCGCTGGGGGCTGACTTCCAGATCGGCGCGGCGGAAAAGGACTGGGGCCGGATCGCCAACGTTATCCCGCCGCCGCCGCTGCCGTTCGACCTGGCCGCTCTCGGCCTGGAGAGCCCGGCGGTCAGGACGTTCACCGGACCCACCCCGAACGCCGACGACGCTAACACGCCCGGCTGGCGGAACGCGGACATCGGCGCGGCCAACGGGCACGCCAACGCCCGGTCGGTCGCCCGGATCATGTCCGTGATATCCCGCGGCGGCGAGGTCGACGGCGTCAAGCTGCTCAGCCCGAAAACCATCGACCTGATCTTCCGTGAGCAGCAGAACGGCGTGGACCTGGTGCTGGGCGCCCCGCTGCGCTTCGGCATCGGGTACGGGCTGCCCCAGGCCGACGCGGTGCCCTTCATCCCGGACGGGAGGATCTGCTTCTGGGGCGGCTGGGGCGGTTCCCTCATCATCATGGACACCGACCGCCGGATGACCATCGCCTACATGATGAACCTGATGGGCTCGGGCGTGGTCGGCTCCGACCGCGGCGCCCAGTACGTGCAGGCGATCTACGACGCGGTCTCGGCCTGAGGCGGGAAACGCCCCAGCCAGGGAAACGCCCCAAGCAGGAAATACAAAGCGGGCCCGGGAAATCCCGGGCCCGCTTTGCCGTTCCGTCAGCTAGTTACGCGTGAAGAACGCGGGGCCCCGCGGGGTGCCCACGCCGGTCTCGTCGTCGTAACCGGGCAGGTCGTGCAGGGTCGTGGTCTGCACGTCGATGTGCTGCAGCTTGTACAGCTTGCCCTGCTGGTTGTTCACGCCGTTCACGTACTCGGTGCGGACCTGGAACAGCGGTGACTTCGGCGCCACGATGTCGTGCAGCGCCGAGGTGCCGATCATTCTGTAGTACAGCGGGTTGATGAAGCCGAGCGCCTTGTGATGCGCCTGGTCGGCCACCGCCACCAGGCCGGCCAGCAGCGGGGAGGCGAGGCTGGTGCCGCCGATCCGGTACTGGTCCCAGAAGGTCCCGCTCGGGAACACCTGGGTCTCGCCGACGATCATGCCGGTGTTGGGGTCGGCGTCCATCGCGATGTCGGGCACCGTCCGCATCGGGACCTTGCTCCAGTACTCCGACTCACTCGTCGGCACCTTGCCCTGCTGGTACCAGGGCTGGGTGAACAGCGTGCTGGTGCCGCCGCCGCCACCGGAGTTGTAGACCGGGGCGCCCCACGTGCCGTTCTTCAGCGCCGAGTACGAGGTCTGCCAGCCCTGCTCGCCGACCCACTGGCCCTTGCTGCCGATGAACAGGCTGCTGCCGCCGACGCCGGTGACGTAGGGCAGGTCGGCCGGGAACTCGACCGTCTTGGCGGCCAGGTTGGTGCCGCCGACGCTGTCGTCACCGTCGTCGCCGGAGGAGAAGTTGACCGTGATGCCGGTGATCGCGGCCTCGGTGGAGAACTGCTCGTAGAACGTCACGTAGGCGTTGCTCAGCAGGGAGATGTCATCGATGCCGTCGTTCCAGGAGTTGGTGACCACGTCGGCGAAGTGGCTGTCGATGATGTTGGCCCAGGCGTCGTCCAGTCCGTTGAGGCAGTCAGCCGCCCCGACGTAGATGATCTTGGCGCCGGGTGCCATCGCGTGCACGGCCTCGACGTCGAGGGACTCCTCGCCGTACCAGCCCTGCGCCCCGCACAGGTCGGTGTTGTCGTAGCCGTCCGCCTCCGGGGTGATCTGGGAGTACTGGCCCGGGGTGAACAGCGGCTGGTGATGCACCTGGTTGTACTTCTGCGCGTCCTCGAGCATCGTCGGCGCGGCATAGGCGTCGGTGATGGCCACGGTGACCCCGTGCCCGTCGATGCCCTTCTTGATCAGCGAGCTCTCCCCGTACGCGGACTGGAGCTGCGACGGCGTGTAACCGCAGACCGCGTAGGGCTGGTGCTTGCCGCCGGCGGCCGGCTTACTGGTGGCGATCTTCTGCCCGTAGTACGCCGAGCACGGCTGGACCCCGAACCGGGCGCCTGGCGGCGGGCCGGGCTCGGTGTCGGCGATGGTCTTCAGCTCGGAGCCCTGGTCGATGCCGATCACGCCGCTGACCGTGCCGGTCACCGCGGCCGGGGTACCGGCCGGCAGCGACAGCTGGCCGTTGTTGGCGAAGACCTGCTTGCCCAGGTACGAGTAGTTGTGGATCTTCGTCCCGAAGGTGCTCTGGACCTGGCCGACGGTCCCGCTGACCTCGACGTACATCCCGCTGGGGAGCGTCTTGTCGATCGTGAAGCCCTGGTCGCGCAGCCAGTTCCGCACCGCGGTCACCGAGGACCTGGCCGGGGCGTACGTCGCGTCGAACTGCTTGTTGCTCAGGTAGTGGCCGTAGCTGGCGCTGGACGGGTCGGATACCGCCTTCAGCTTGGCGAGGGCGCCAGATTCGTCCCGCATGCCCAGCAGGATGCCGAAGTTCACCGGGTCGGTCGTCACGGTGGTGCCCATGTCGCGGGCGTGCGACAGCCACTTCGGCGTGCTGCCGGTGAGCGGGTGGCGGGCCGACGGCGCGGCCGAGGCGGACCCGGCGGTCAGCGAGAGGCCGAAGGCGGTCGCCCCGGCCAGCAGTCCGACGGCAACTCGACGCGCAAAACGAGACGAGCCCATACGCAGGCCCCCTTAATAAGAAGAAAGCTGACAAAAGCAAACGGACTCTAGCTAACACTGCAGGTCAGAGAGCCGTCAAGCGACAGGCTGAGAGTGATGCGCCATTGAGACATCAAGATGTGACTCTCGGCTACCGCCCACTCAGGCTACGCTTAGTCATGAAGAAGACCACGTAGCGTGGCCATGGCGTCGTGTACGGTGCTCGCGGCGGTGATGTCCGGGTCTCTCCCTGACAGGTCCGCAACACCCAGTTCTTTACTACCGAACGAGTGGGGTAACCCCCTCCGGCACCCTGAATCGCGGTACTCAGGATCAAGCGAACCTCATGCGCCCCGCGACACCCCCAGAACCTCAACCCGAGCGTGATCCCAACCGGCTCTATGCTCCATCGATCCGGTGATAACCGGCTCTATGCTCCATCGATCCGGTCCCGACCTAGCCGTGCCGCTTGCCGAACCCGTGCCCGTTGCCGTGCCCGTGCCCGTTGCCGGTGCGCCCGCTGGCGTCCCCGCTGCCCCGGACCACGGCGATCACGCCGAGCAGCGCGGCCAGCGGGACGGCCACCGCGATGAAGTCGGACGAGGTGAAGTTGCCCAGCGCGTCCAGCGACCCGGAGAATCCCACGATCAGCACCGACACCACGACCAGGCCCCAGCCGTGCAGGAACAGCCGCAGCGCGAACGGCGGCGACGGATCCGGCACCTCGGGCACCGCGGTGATGGTCTTGGTGGCCCGCCGCTCGGTCAGGCCCTCGCGGATCCGGGCGATGAGGGTCAGCTCACCCGGCTGATCGGCGATCAGCAGCAGGTCGCCGGGGTGCGCCTGGTCGGGCGCGTGCGATACCGCCCCGGCCCCGCCGACCGCCCACGTCACGACCTGGTGCGGACCCAGCGACTGGACCCGGAACCTGGCCTGCTCCCCGGCCACTACCTCGTCCGGCCCCTCGATCAAATCCGGCGGCGTCTTCTTGGCCCGCGCCGCACTCTCCCGTGCCATGGCCTCGCCGGCTGCGTCCCCGTCACCGCCGCTGGCGCCCTCGAGCTCATCCCGGGCCCGGATGATGCCGCCGGAAATGACGAACTGCCGCTTGGCCAGCTGCTCGGCCAGCTTGATCTGCCGGACGTTCACGCTCCACGCCATGGCCACCACCACCGCGGCGACCCCCACCGTGCCCACCGCGAGCCACGCGGCTACGGCGGGATGACTGGCACCTTGAGCGAGAGCTTCGAACATGTCAGCTATTAAAACACGTAATCGAACACCCTGGGAACCCGTTCGGCTCACTCGAACTGAACGGGTCCCACGGTCCTGGCCCAGGCCCACAAGAACTACTGACCCGCGGCCAGCGTCCCAGCTAGCTCTTCCCTGTCAGCTCGGCCGGGGACTGACCGAGCTCAGCGCGTCGTCCAGCATCGCGGGGAACGTGTCCGGGTGCTTGGCCAGCAGGTAGGTCACGACGGAGACCAGATCGGAGCCGTTGAGCGCCTCGACCCGGGAGAGCCGCAGCTCGGCCTCGGTCTCGTGGGTGTCGGTTTCGTGGGTGTCAGAGTCGGTCATGCGTCCCCTACTACCCTCATTCGCCAGCTCAATGCAGGTTCCTGGTTACCGGGCGGTGGTGCCGGAAGCGGCCGGCGGCGGGCCGCTGGAGCGCAGGCTGTTGAGCTTGACCAGCAGGCCGAACCAGAACTGGGCCCCGGGCGTGAGCGCGACGATCGTGACCAGGAAACCGAGGAGGACCAGGATGACCCGCCAGGGCGAGCCGCCCTCCGGGTTGGTGATCCCGTGCTGCGCCAGCCAGCCGCAGTGCGCGCCCTCCTCGGCACAGGCCGGGACGGTTCCCCAGCCGAGCGGCAGCCCGGCCTGGGCCGCGTTCGACACTTCGGTCTCCAGCTGGGACAGGCAGGCCGCCTGGGTCGTCGGGCACGGGGGGTTCTTAGCCGCCGCGGTGCTCACCGCCGAGTGGACGGCGCTGTCGCCGTACAGCGCGTGCCCGATGGTGATCGTGTTGATGTTGAGCAGCAGGACGAGGATCGCTCCGGCCAGGGTGGTGATGAGGGCGGCGCGTCGCTTGTACCAGCCGGACACGCGGTCCATGTGGTTGTCGTACCACTGCTCCACCGAGGTGCGGAACCGGCCGACGTCGTCGCCCGCGTTGGTGGCCAGGGACTGCAGCGAGCCTCGCAGCGGGCCCATCGAATCGGGCAGCTGGCCGAGGCAATGCCGGATCACGACCATGTCGGTCTGGCCGGACTTGTCCGGGACCACCATGTCGATGATCGCCTCGGCGAACGACTGGGCCGGGATGTAGGACGGCAGGCTACGGCGCAGGCCCAGGCCGCCCGCGGGCAGGGGAACCTTGCTGCGGCCGGGCCTGGCGGCCTTGAGCGTCAGCGGCCGGCTGGCGATCTGGCCGGTCATGCCCTGGCTGCTCAGGATCGGGCTCCCGAGCAGGGCGCTGGTCGCCGACGTCGGCTGGGCCTCCAGGTCAGCCGACGCGCTCCCGGCCGTGCCGGTGCCCGCCCGGCTCGCGCCTGCCCGGCCAGAGCCTGCCGTGGCCGTGACCGGACGGGCCGCCTTGACCTCGGGCGGTTCCTGCACCGTGTTGACGATGTCCCGCACCTTGGTGAAGTCGTTCTTCGCCTGGTCGAGCACCACCGGCGTCGTGCTGCTGTCCAGCAGCTCGCGCAGGCCGAGCAGCAGGTACGCCCCGCGCAGGCCGAGGAAACGCGCGATCAGCTCGGTGATGACCGCGGCGAGAGCGGCGGTGACGCCGAAGATGAAGACCAGCCCGATGGCCAGATCGATGATCCCGGAACTTAACACGATTCCCCCCGGTGACACAGCTGCCTCTTCTTTAGACCGGGAGCCGTCATCCCGTCAAGTAATCGCGGACGGACGCCTCGTCGGCCGGGATGCCGCTGACGTAAAGCGGCGGCGCCATCGTGTGCGAGTCGGCCGCGACGATCCTGACGTCGGGCAGTCCGATCGCCAGGTCGGCGGCCCGGCAGGCCAGGATGTCCCGGACGGCCGCGGCGGCCCGGCCCAGCGCGGCGGCGGGGGCGCCGGCGTGGTGGCCCACCACCATGTGCAGGTCGTTGTCGACGTCGCCGGGGTGAGCGTGGTAGCGGTGCAGCAGGCCGGCCGCGTTCATCTCACGCCGCAAGTCGTCCAGCGGCCGGGCCGGCCCGCCGTCCAGCGACTCGGCCGGCCAGCCCACCAGGACGAACGCCCGGTCCTGGACGGAGAAGGACCGCTGCGCCGGATGCTGGCCCCGGCTGGTGAACGGGGGAGCCTGGTCCGGCCGGAAGCCGCCGATCCGCACCGGCAGCGGCGTGGCGAACCGGCGGGCGAGGATGTCCATCACCCGCGGCAGGTCCATCTCCCGCCGCTGCCCGGCCAGCTCGAGCATGTACTCGTTGACCACGGTGCCGCCATCGCGCACGCCGTTGAGCGCGATCAGCGTGGCGTGCACCTGCTCGGGCGTGTACGGCCGGAAATCGCCGCCGACGTGCCCGGCGATCAGGTCCTGCACGCCGGCCACGAGCTCGCGCAGCCGGCCGGCCTTCGGCCCGTAGAAGGCCACGGCGGAGATGAAACGGCTTCCCACCGCCCCGATGGTACGGGCGCCGGCGGGACGGGGACAGCGGGACGGGGATAGCGTACGGAAATGAAGTTCGGCCTCTCCTACAACACCGGTTTCCTCGGCAACGACCCCGACCTGCTGGTCGCGGCCGCCCGGCACGCGGAGGCCTGCGGCTTCGAGTCCTTCTACGTCCCCGAGCACATCGCGCTGTACCCCGGCGCGGCCATGGGCACGTTTACCATCCCGGCCACCACGCCGGTCGCCGATCCGCTCCAGTGCCTGAGCTTCGTCGCGGCGGTCACCACCCGCATCCTGCTCGGCACCGGCGTCCTGCTGCTGCCCTACCACCACCCGGTCGCCCTGGCCAAGCGGCTGGCCACGCTCGACGTGCTGTCCAAGGGGCGGATGCGGCTGCTCACCGTGGGCGTGGGCGCGCTGCCGGGGGAGGCGGCGGCGGGCGGCGTCGACTACGCCACCCGGGGCCGTCGCGCGGACGAGGCCATCGACGTGCTGCGGCTGCTGTGGTCCGGCGGCGAGAACGGCGTCAGCTTCGACGGGGAGTTCTACTCCTTCACCAGCCTGTGCAGCTACCCCAAGCCGCTCGCCCGGCTGCCGATCCACGTCGGCGGGTCCAGCCCGGCCGCGGCCCGCCGGGCCGGCCTGCGCGGCGACGGCTACTTCCCGGGCGGCCGCCTCACCCCGGCCGAGCGCGACGCCCAGCTCGACCTGATGCGCGCTACCGCGCGCGCCGCGGGCCGGGACGCCAGCGCGCTGGAGTGCACCCGGTGGGGGTCCATCGACATGACCGCCGACGACGTGGCCGCCCACGCCGCGCAGGGCACGACGCGGCTCGTCGTGGCCCCGGCCGCGACCGACCAAGCCGGCCAGCGCGACGAGCTCGCGGCCTTCGCGGCCCGCCTCGGCCTGGCTGGCTAGAACCAAGGGCGGGCTAGATCTCGACGGGCGCGGCCAGGCTGTCCCGGGCCAGCTGCCGCAGCTGGCTCAGACTGTCGCCGGAGCGGCCGGTCAGCACCGCCAGCCCGGCCGCTGACCTGGTGATCTCCGCCGCCGCGGCGGCCAGCGAGGCCGCCTCCGTCATGGCCGACGACAGCACGACGAGCCCGGCCCCGGCCTCGCGGGCCAGCCCGGTCACCTCGGCGACCGGCAGGTCGGACGCCAGGTGATGCACGAGCCAGTGGTCCTCGCGCAGGCATGCCGTCGCCATCAGGGCCGGGAGGCCGTGCCGTTCTCCGGGGGGCGTGGTCACCACCGCGATACCGCGCGGGCGCCCCTGCGGCTGGTGCGTGCGGGCCGCGATGAGCCGTTCGCAGATGGCGCTCGCCCGGTGCTCGGCCGCGATCGACACCTCGCCGGCGGCCCATTCGTCGCCGACGCGGCGCAGCACGGGCGCGATGACCCGCTCGCACAGCTCGGTCAGCGGCACGCCGCGGGCCAGCCGGTCAAGCAGGTGCCGGGCCTGGGTCTCGTCCCCGGCCATGACCGCCGCGTGCAGCCGGTTCGCCTGGGCGTCCCAGTCACGCACCCGGATGTCCAGCCGCGGCGCGGTGCCCGCCGCCCGGCGCGCCGCCAGCGCGCTGACGTCGCTCTCGCTGACGTCGTAGCCGCGGCCGGTCTTCCGGGCCGGGAGCACTCCTTGCCGCACCCACGCGTAGGCGGTCTGGTAATGCACGCCGAGGACGTCGGCGGCGTCGCGTAGCTGCATGTACCTTCCCGTGATCAGCGATCAGAAGCTTTCGGGCCCGAAGCTTTAGTGTAATTTAGCATTATTAAAGGGTAACCTAGCGTTGAAATAATGAGGGGAAACGCTATGGGACTGACGTACTCCAGTGTGGTGGACGCGAGCGTGGCCGACGTGTTCTCCTGGCATACCAGGCCAGGGGCGGTCACGCGGCTGACTCCGCCCTGGCTGCCGGTCCGGGTGCTGCGCGAGGCGTCCTCGCTCCGGGACGGCGAGGCCGTGCTCGGCCTGCCCGGCGGGCTGCGCTGGACCGCCGTCCACCAGCCGGGCGACTACGACCCGCCGCACGCGTTCGCCGACGAACTGACCTCCCCGCTGCTGCCCTGGCGGCACCTGCACCAGTTCAGCGTGGCGGGGGAGCGGACCACGCTGGTGACCGACGTGGTCGAGACCCCGCTGCCCGCCCGGGCACTGCGGTCCATGTTCGTCTACCGGCACCGCCAGCTCGCCGCCGACCTGGCCGCGCTGGCCCGGGCCGGCCAGATCGGCCCCGGGACGGGCGCCGCGACGGGCGCCGACCCGCTGACCATCGCCGTCACCGGCTCCGGCGGCCTGATCGGCACCGCGCTGACCGCGCTGCTGACCACCAGCGGGCATCAGGTCATCCGGCTGGTCCGGCGGCCGCCCCGGCACGCGGGGGAACGCTACTGGCGGCCGGAAGACCCGGCCCCGGGGCTGCTGGACGGGGTCGACGCGGTGATCCACCTGGCCGGCGCCTCGATCGGCGGCCGGTTCACCCCGGAGCGCAAGGCCGAGATCCGCGACAGCCGGATCCTGCCCACCCGCCGCCTGGCCGAGCTGGCCGCCAGCAACGCGGCGAGCAGCGCCGCCAGCAGCCTGGCCGGCTCGGCCGGGGGCAGCGGCACCCTGAAGGCCTTTGTCACCGCCTCGGCAATCGGCATCTACGGCCCCGACCGGGGCGATGAGGTCCTGACCGAGGACAGCGCCCGGGGCGAGGGTTTCCTGGCCGACGTGGTGGCGGACTGGGAGGACGCCACTGCCCCCGCCGCCGCGGCCGGCCTGCGGGCGGTCCAGGTCCGCACCGGCATCGTGCAGACGCCCCGCGGCGGCATGCTGCGCCTGCTCAGCCCGCTGTTCGAGGCGGGCCTGGGCGGCCGGCTCGGATCCGGCAAGCAGTGGCTGGCCTGGATCGGGCTGGACGACCTGCTCGACATCTACCTGCGGGCGGTCCTCGATCCGCAGCTGACCGGGCCGGTCAACGCGGTCGCCCCGGAGCCGGCCCGGAACGCCGACTACACCCGGACGCTGGCCGCCGTGCTGCACCGCCCGGCCCTGCTGCCCGTCCCGGGCGTCGGGCCGCGGCTGCTCCTCGGCGCGGAGGGAGCCCGGGAAATCGCCCAGGCCAGCCAGAACGTCCGCCCGGAACGGCTGATCGAGGCCGGGCACGAGTTCCGTCAGCCGGAGCTGGAGGGCGCCCTGCGCCACCTGTTCGGCCGCGGGTGAGCCTGCCGCGCCCAAGCCGGCCAGGACCGGGCCAATCCGGGAGGCGTCTGCTCCCAGCTAGGAAGCGGGCGCCGGAACGGCGTGCCGCAGGCCCAGCCCAGCCGGGAAAGGGCTGAGGTAGGTCTGCTCCGCCAGCCACGGGAAGTCCCCGCCGCTCGCGTAGTGCGCCAGCAGCGCCACCGGGACGCTCAGCGGCTCCTCGCCGCGCCGGTAGGCCTCGATCCGGGCCAGCAGGTCGGCCCGGCGCGGCCGGCCGAGCTCGCGCCCGATCCGGCTGTACGCGTGCTGCAGCGCGTTCGCGTTCCGCCCCGCCGTAGCCGGCCGGGCCAGGGCGGCCAGGAACAGGTCCCGGTACGCCAAAGATGTGACCGAACGGGGTGCCGTTCCCGCCCCCGCCACCACCCTCCCGGCCGCGCGGTACCGGGCCGGATCGTGGGCCAGCAGCTGCAGCTTGTGCCGCGCGTGGAAGCTCACCAGCTCGCCCGCACCCCACTCCCCGTCCACACCCGGGGCGCCCAGCAGCGCGCGCAGCCGCCCCGTCGCGAAGATCCGCTCCACGAACGCCTCGCGCAGCCCCGGGTCGTTCAGCCGCCCCTCGTCCTCCACCGCCAGCAGCGGGAACGCGTCCAGCACCCGGGCGGCGTAGAGCCCGCGCCCGCTGTGGTCGGCGGCCACCCCGTCCTCCCGGTACCGCGGGATCGCCCGGATGCCGCAGCTCGGCGACTTCGCCTTGAACACGTACCCGTCGAGCTGCGGAGCCGGCCCTGCCCCCGGCAGCGGCAGTCCCGCCATGGAAGCCGTGTGATCGGCGGTGCCGTCCCGGTTGACCAGGCGGCCGTCCGCGGTCAGCCGGATCGGCTCGCGCGGGGTGCCCAGCCCGATCGAGACCTCCGGGCAGTACGGTACCCAGTCCACGTGCGGGCCGAGCTCGTCGGTCAGGAACCGGTACCGCTTGTGCCCGCCGTTGAACCGGACTTCCTCGCCGAGCAGGCAGCTCGACACCCCGACCTGGGGACGGTCCGTCATGTTCCCACCCTAAGCTGTGTGCGCAGCGTAATCGAAGGAGGCCGATGGACACCGCGATCGTGGTCTTCACCCGTGATCTGAGGGTGCACGACAACCCGGCGCTGCACCAGGCGCGCAGCCGGGCCCGGCGGGTCGTGCCGCTGTTCGTGGCCGACCCGGCCCTCGACGCGACCAAGCGGAGCCCGAACCGGGCCCGCTTCCTGGCCGAGTCCCTGGCCGGCCTGCGTGAGGCCCTGCGCGAACGCGGCGCCGACCTGATCCTGCGCGCGGGCGAGCCCGCGGCTGAGGTGATCCGGCTGGTCAGCGAGGTAAAAGCGGGTGCCGTCTACCTCGCCGACGACGTTTCGCGCTACGCGGCCGCGCGCCGCGCCGCACTCGAGCGCGAATGCGCCCGCCACCGGATCGACCTGGTGTTCACCCCGGGCCTGACCGTCGTCGCGCCCGGCGACCTCGCCCCGGCCGGCGGCGGCTACTACCGGGTCTTCACCCCGTACTGGCGCGCCTGGCGCGCGGCCGCCTGGCGCCAGCGCTGCCCGCCGCCGGAGCGCCTCGAGATGCCGTCCGTGACGACCGCCGGCCAGCTTCCCGCCCAGCCCGCCGGCTCGCCCGGCCTGGCCGCGGGTGGCGAGCAGGCCGGCCGCCAGCGGTTCGTCAGCTGGCGGCAGCGCCTGCTGGTCGGCTACGACGAGAACCACGACGACCTGGCCGGCGACCAGACCTCCCGCCTGTCCGCCTACCTGCGCTTCGGCTGCGTCTCGCCGCTGGAGGTGGCGATCGGCGCGCTCGGCCGGCCCGGCGGCGAGCCGTTCGCCCGCCAGCTCGCCTGGCGGGATTTCTTCTACCAGGTGACCGCGGCGTTCCCCGACATCGCCCGGAAGAACTACCGCCCCGGCGCGGCCTGGCATCAGGATCAGCACGCCCTGGACGCCTGGCAGGCGGGCCAGACCGGGATCCCGGTCGTGGACGCCGGAATGCGCCAGCTGGCTGCCGAAGGCTTCATGCACAACCGGGCCCGCATGGTCACCGCCTCGTTCCTCACCCGCAACCTCGGCATCGACTGGCGGCACGGGTACCGGCACTTCGACTACTTCCTGGCCGACGGCGACGTGGCCAATAACGCGGGCAACTGGCAGTGGGTGGCCGGGACCGGCAACAACACCCGGCCCAACCGGGTGATGAACCCGCTGCGCCAGGCCCAGCGCTTCGACAAGTCCGGCGAGTACGTCCGCCGCTACGTGCCCGAGCTGGCTCACCTGGCCAGCACCGCGATCCAGGCTCCCTGGAAGCTGCCGTCCGCGCAGCGCGAGCGCCTCGGCTACCCGGGCCCCATCGTGGAGCTTAGCTAGCCGAGACGCCGGCGCCTCGGTCCTAGGACGACGGGGGCATCAGCACGGTGTCGATGATGTAGACCGTCGCGTTGGACGTCTGCACGTTCCCGCAGACCACGGTGGCCTTGTTGACGCTGTAGGTGCCGTTCGCCAGGGCCGGCGTGACCATGCCGCCCTCCAGGGTCTTGAGCCCCATGCCCATGGCCAGGTCAGCCGGGGTCTGGCGGCCGCTGGCCACGTGGTAGGTGAGGATCTGGGTCAGTTCCTTCTTGTCCGCCAGCACCTTGGCCAAGGTGGCCTTGGGCAGCTTGGCGAACGCGGCGTTGTCCGGCGCGAACACGGTGATGTTGGACGCGGAGTTGAGCGTGTCCACCAGGCCGGCCTTCTTGACCGCGGTGACCAGCGTGGACAGCAGCGGATTGGCGGAGGCGGCGGTGGCCACCGGCGCGGTCGCCATGCCGGTGAAGCTGCCCGCGCCTGACGCCGGCACCGACGCGCAGCCCGGCCCGAAGTTCTTGGCGGCCGTGGCCGCGGAGGACGACGCCATCGGCGACGAGGCCGAGGTCATCGGCGAGGACGACGACGAGGCCGGGGCAGCGGCGGTGGAGGACGAGGACGAGCCGCACGCGGCGGTGGCCAGGCTGAGGCCGGCGACGAGGCCGGTAGCGGCGATAAGACGGTACTTCTGCATGACTGCATCTCCTTGATTGATTTTCTAGCCACTTGCTACGGGATGAGGTCATCCCGCGGATGCGGGTGCCGCCGTCAGATGACGGTCACCACGGTGGAGTCCCAGCCGCTCGCGCCGTTGGGAACGGGACCGGCCCGCCGCGCGGTCTGCGTCGTGCCGGTCTTGTCGGTGGCCCGCACGCGCAGCGTGTGCAGGCCGGGGGCGGCGTCCCAGTCCCAGCGCCACTGGCGCCAGGTGTCGAGCCCGCCGGCGGCGGCCAGCGTGGCCTGGTGCCAGGGCCCGTTGTCCGTGCTGACCTCGACCGCGGCGATGCCCTTGCGGGGCGCCCAGGCCACCCCGGCGACGGTCACCGGCCCGGCCTTGACCTGGGCCAGCGGCCTGGGCACGTCGATCCGGGACTCGGTCTTGACCGGCGCCTGGGCGGTGTAGCCGCGCTGCGTCCAGTAGGCCTTCTGCCGCGTGAACGTGGTCAGGGTCAGCTTGGTGACCCACTTGGTCGCGGACACGTAGCCGTACAGCCCGGGGACGACCATGCGGGCCGGGAAGCCGTGCGCGACCGGCAGCGGCTGGCCGTTCATCCCCACCGCCAGCAGCGCGCTCTGCCCGCCAGGAGGGGGGCCATCCATGATCGTCTCGACCGGGGTCGAGATGGTCATCCCGTCGGTGGCCGAGGACAGCACCTGGTCGGCGCCGGCCTGTACCCCGGCCCGGCGCAGCAGCCCGGCCAGCGGCACCCCGAGCCAGCGAGCGTTGCCGTTGTACGTGCCGCCGACCTGGTTCGACACGCAGACCAGGGTGATGTCGGCCTCGGTCAGCGGCATCCGGAGCAGCTCGGCGAAGCTGATCTCCAGCTCGCGGTTGACCATCCCGTCGATCGTCAGCGTCCAGTCCTCCGGCGACAGCTGCGGCAGCACCAGGTCGGTGTCCACCCGGTAGAAGCTGGCGTTCGGCGTGACGAAGGGCGTGAGCCCCGGTATCCGCAGGCCGGCCCCGGCCGGCCCGCCCGCTGCCCGGAGGGCGGGAGCGGGCAGCCGGACCTGCCCGGGCGCAGCCCCCCCGCGCCCCAGCAGCAGGC